>Ga0126306_10000682_pt1 | contig 16585 bp, 13 predicted proteins | sample Plot27_FD_92592 | JGI IMG/M metagenome (GOLD analysis project Ga0126306, IMG submission 92592) | Serpentine soil microbial communities from UC McLaughlin Reserve, CA, USA - Plot27 | ecosystem: Environmental > Terrestrial > Soil > Grasslands | place: USA: UC McLaughlin Reserve, Lake County...
CCGTAAATGGTGAAGCGGTATCTCGGGTGACCCTGCGAAGCCCATGAGTAGATCTGCTTTTCGGTGTAGGCGTCGGTCACGCCCTCACCGGGAACGGACTGTATGACCTTGTGCCGACCTACGTACAACGCTATTTCGGTCGCATCGCGCAGATGAGTGATTTTTGTTGCATACTACAGCAGCAAGCAGGTAGCTAGATGTATAAGACGCCTATTCACCGAAGTGCCTGGAAGGTAGATTCTCAGAACTTTGCCTCGAGAAATGGCCACCTGGCATATATGATCTGCTTCGTGTTGGCACTAAGATCCGATCCATAGTCAAGCCGGGTGCCCTCTGGATCTCCCCCCTCCCAAGAGCGCGGCCCGGCTTTTCTCTTGCCCGCAGGCGGATGCCTAGTTGCGAGACGACCAGGCTGTATAACAGCTCCATCCAGGTGGCGCCGTATCTCGCCTTCCGCTACTGTCGTGCGGAGGCGCGGGGCCGGATCAGACGCGGGAGCATCCCCTACAATTCCAGGCGTGACTCTTCCAGGTCGAGGTCGCGTTCGATGCGGTGCATGACCTCGTCCCCGATCCTGCCCTCGTCGCGCATCCTGACGAGCCTCTGGCGCTGCGCCCCGAGCAGCTCGACCATGAGGCGCTGGTAGGCGGCCGAGCGTTCCTCGACCCCGTCGGAGTCGCCGTCGAAGCGGGAGGTGAAGCGGTTGCGGCGGTAGTTGTAGAGGCTGCGAACACGGTCCGCCGTGTCCTCGCGCACCCAGTCTTCGTTCTTCAGCTCGTCCAGGCGCTCGATGGCGGCTTCCGCGACCTGGATGCGGCCGTGGGTCTCTTCCTTCTCGCCGATGCGGTCGTCTTCCAGGCCGAGGGCCCGGATCAGGGCCGGAAGCGAGAGGCCCTGGACCACGAGTGTCGCCAGGATCACGCAAAACGTCAGGAAGATGATGAGGTCGCGCCCGGGGAAAAGGGCCCCCGTGGTCGTCTGGAATGGCAGCGCGAGGGCTGCGGCCAGCGAGATCACACCTCGCATCCCGGTCCACGCCACGATCGATACGTTCCGCCACGAAGGTGAAGGATCCCGCTCCCTTGTGCGGCGGCTGAGCCACCGCGGTAGGTAGGTCGCGGGGAACACCCAGACCACGCGCACGAGGATAACGGTCAGGCTTACCAGGACCGCGTAGGAGACGAGCTGAACCGGCGTATACTCGTCGAGACCCTCGACTACGCTCCCGAGCTGCAACCCGATGAGGATGAAGATCAGACCGTTCAAAAGGAACGTTATAAGCTCCCAGGTCGCGAACCCCTGAAGGCGCGTCCCCGATGAGGTTATGTAAGGTCCCTTGCGCCCGAGGTACAGCCCCGTCGTCACCACGGCGAGAACCCCTGAGAAGTGGAGGTCCGCAGGGACTCCGAACAGCTCGTGGAACGCCTCCCACAGGCTGTGTGGCAGCTCCTCAGCCGCCAGGTAGGCGACGAAGGGGGTGAGCAGAGAGACGATATTCTGTATCGAGGGGTCTTCAGAGAGGTGTCTGCGCGCCCAGACGACGAGCCAGCCGACCGCGAAGCCGACGGCGATCCCGCCCACCGCTCCGACGACGAACTGCAGGCCTGCCTCCCAGACCGAGAAGACGCCGGTGACCACAGTGGCGACCGCGACCCGGTAAGCGACGATGCCCGTGGCGTCGTTGACGAGGCTCTCGCCCTCGAGGATAGTGACAATGCGCCGGGGAACTCCGAGGCGCTGGGCGACCGTGGTAGCGGCGATGGCGTCGGTGGGGGAGACGATTGCCCCGAGCACGAACGACGCCGCCCAGGGCAGACCGGTTATGGTGTGGACTATCGCGGCGACGACGAAGGTCGTCATAAGCACAAGCCCCACGGCGAGCAGCGTGATTGGCCTGACGTTCGCCCGAAAGTCGCGCCAGGAGGTAAAGAGCGCCGAGACGTAAAGCAAGGGCGGCAAGAACAGCAAGAATACGAGCTCGGGGTCGAGCTCCACCCTCGGAAGTTGCGGCACGAACCCGAGTAAAGACCCGCCGAGGACCAGCAGGATCGGGTAGGGTACCTTTAGCCTCGTCGCGAGGGTGGCCAGCGCGGCCACCGCTACGAGAAGACCGATAACTATCTCAAGCTGGGGCAACTCTCACACCCATAGTCCCGGCCCACAGTACCTTCTGGACCCACGCATCATCAAGGGGCAAACAGCGCCTCCCTGTCCCCAGCCTAAACCTGATGCCTGAAGCCGTATCCAATCCTTGCGCACGCCGCTCTCAGACGAAACGCTCCGTCATGAGTTGCGTAACGTCGGCGTACTGGCCGAGCTCGCCAAGGAGCCGCTGTACCTGCTCGCTCTCCATATCCCTGCCAAGTTGTTCGAGGTCGTTGATCCCTACCGAAACGACGTATTCGTACGGCGGCTCGCCGCCCGATTCCGGAAGGCCGCCAACCCTGTAGCCGTGCCACTCGTCGACCGAGGCCAGGTCCAGTATGGCGGGTACGTAACGTTCCTGAAGCCAGCGCTCGTACTCTTGTGGGGTGACGTCTTCCTTCAGGTTGACAAGCACGATCATCGTCGGCACCGTCGCTCCTCTCTCATCCGCTCTGCCTGAGCTCCTCGAGGTCTATGTCGCGCTCGACGCGGCGCATTACGTCGGCGTTGATCTCACCCGCGTCGCGGAGGGAGACTACAGTCTCGCGCTCGGCGTCGAACAGCTCTCGCCGCCAGCGGCTCCAGGCGGCCGAGCTCTCCTGGTACTCGTCCGTGACGTGGCCCGCCTCGAGGCCAGCCTCGTAGCGCCGGATACGCTCCTCGTAGATCTCGCGCAGGCGCTCGCGGCTGCGGTCCGGTATGTTCTCGTCGTCACAGATTGCGTCGAGCTTACCCAGTGCCGCGTGGGTCGCCTTCAAGCGCGCCCCCAATTCGGCCATGCGGGCGTCGTTCCCCTCGTCCCTCACGCCAAGGTGGAGGATCAGGAACGGCAAGGTCAGGCCCTGGAAGATTAGCGTGGCGAAGATCACGGAGTAGGTGAGAAAGAGGATGAGGTCCCTCTGGGGGAATTCCGCACCCGCCTGTGTCTGTAACGGTACGGCCAGGGCAGCCGCGAGGGAGACAGCGCCGCGCATCCCGCTCCAGCCCATCACCAGCCGTTCCTGCCATGGGGCTCTCAGGTACCTCGTCCGCAGCAGCCGATCGAGGGCGGGCGTGGAGCTCGGGGCGAAGAGGAACCACAGCAGACGCAGCCCGATCACAGCGCCGCAGACGAGCGCGGCGTATAGCAGGAGCTGGGCGAAGGAATACTCGCTCATGCCGTTCAGGATCACGGGGAACTGCAACCCGACCAGGATGAAGAGCAGTGAGTCCATGAGGAAGGTAAGAACCTCCCAGAAAGAGTAGCTATGCACGCGCGCCCTGGCCGTAAAGAACTTCGGGGCCTGCCACCCCACGTACAGTCCAAGGGTAACGACTGCGAGGATGCCAGAGGCTCCGATCCTCTCGGCCAGGATGTATGAGGCGTAGGCGGGGATCAGGGTGAACACGACCAGGATGGTGGGATCCGTCAGGCGTCTGTAGAGCGGGGCAACCAGCCTGGCCACGACGGCCCCGATGATGATCCCACCACCGCTAACCAGCAGGAACTCTAGCCCTGCCCCCAATAATGAGAACGTGCCCGTAACCACCGCGGCGACGGCGATGTTGTATCCCACGAGCGCCGTGCCGTCGTTGATGATGCTCTCGCCGCCCACGATGGTGTATACGCGGTCCGGGACGCCGAGCCTGCGGAAGGTCGCTTCTGCGGCCACGGGGTCTGTGGGCGCAACGACTGCTCCGAGGACGAAAGCCGCGGCCCACGGCAGCCCGATGACCCAGTGCGCGGCAGCCGCGACGGTGCCCGTGGTCAGGAGCACGAGGCAGACGGAGAGCAGCCCTATAGGCCTCGCGTGGGCGCGCAGGTCGCGCGGCGAGGACGACAGGGCTGCAGAGAGCAACAGCGGCGGGATAAAGACCAGGAAGATGACCTCGGGCGGGAGCACCACATCGGGGAATGCCGGCACGAGCCCCACGCCTATGCCGCCAAGGACCAGGAAGATCGGGTAGGGCACGCCAACCATGCGGGCCAGCTGCGCGAGCAGGGCCACGATGCCGAGAAGCCCGATCAGAAACTCCAGCCGAAACTCTAGACCGTGCACGTTCGGCCCGACGCTCCGACTCGCCCCCAGCATCCCTTCCGGGTATGCTCGCCCGCGCCGTACCCAATTCCGCTCATGCCGCTAGTGTAACCCGCCCTCGCGTTGCTTGGGGACTGCTCCGCGGCTCAAGTCCTGGCACTAGCCTCGAGGCGTTGTAGCGTAAGGAGGGTGATATAGTCCTCTTGATCCCACCGCTCGCCGATGAAGCGTTTCCACGCTGCTATCACGTGCGCAGTGAGAAGCTTTGCGCCGGGCGCATATTCCGTTACGAGGTTCCTGAGGCGAAGTGCGAGAGGTAGAATCACTCATTTGGAGGATGCACGACTCGCAGCATCCTGTTACCTTCGTCTCAAAGATCCCGAAACGGAGCGCCGGATGGGCTCTAGATCGTGGGATGTTGTCAATGAGCACATCGAATAGCAGGGCTATACGGGCGCAGTTGAGGCCGTAATGGGCGCCGTCATGCAGCCGTCTGATGCGGGCGTTATCAGCTGCACTCGGGGTGCAGCGCCGTGCCACCCTTCCTCGCGCCCTTGGGTGATAGCGGCCGCCTCTTTGGGCTCGGGTATGACTTTCCTCGACAGCACGGTGATGAACGTCGCCCTGCCCGCCGTGCAGGTGAACCTCGACGCGAGTGCACGCGAGGTGCAGTGGGTGTTCGGAGCCTTCGCGGTGGTGCTGGCCGCATTCTTACTCCTCGGAGGCACTCTGGGTGACCACTACGGGAGGAGGCGCATCTTCGTCTTTGGTGCGACGATCTTCGCGGTCGGCTCGGTCTGCTGCGCCCTGGCCCCCGGTCCGGGGCAACTCATCGCCGCTCGGGCCGTGCAGGGCGCGGGTGGGGCACTACTCGTGCCCGCGTCGCTGGCGATCGTCGGGGCATCTTTCGAGGGGAGGGCCAGAGCGAAGGCCGTTGGGCTGTGGGGGGCGCTTAGCGGCCTGGCGATGGCGGTGGGGCCGGTATTGGGCGGCTTGTTGGTCGAGGATGTCTCCTGGCGGGCCGCCTTCCTGATCACCCCGGCTATGGCCCTTGTGGCTATCCCCATCGCGTTGCGCCACGTGCCCGAGAGCCGGGACCCTGAGGCCCGCAGGCTGGATCTAATCGGCGCGGCTATCGCTACGATCGCCCTCGGTGGTTTGGTCTACGGTTTGATCGAGTCCTCGGCATCGGGTTTCGCCGACCCGGGGGTGCTTGGGGCCTTGCTCCTGGGTGCCATTGCACTTTGGACGTTCGTCTTCGTCGAGCGGCGCGAGAACGATCCCATGGTGCCGCCCTCTCTGTTCCGCTCCAAAAACTTCGACGGTGCGAACCTGGTTACGCTCCTGTTCTACATGGCCCTAACAGGCTCGCTGTATTTCGTGCCTTTCCTGATGATGCAGGTCCACGGCTACTCGGCTTTCGTCACTGGCAGCGTGTTTTTGCCCTTCGTGGCGATGGCTCTGTTACTCGGACGCCTTAGCGGATACATCCTAGCCCGATTCGGGGCGAAGATACCGCTCGTAATAGCTTCTCTCGCCACTGCTCTGGGATTCGCGCTGTTCGCCGTACCAGGTGTTGAGCATGGCTCCTACTGGACCTCGTTTTTCCCTGCGATGGTCGTCCAGGGCTTCGGGATGGCGCTGGCGATAACCCCGCTTACCACGGTAGCACTCGGCTCGGTCGAAGGCGAGCAATCAGGACTGGCCTCCGCAGTAAACAACGCCGCCGCTCGAGTCGCTGCGCCCCTGGCGGTGGCCGTGCTGAGCGTCTTCATTTACGGGGTATTCTCCACGAGTCTGGACACCCGTTTAGAAGGTATGAACTTGCCTGGCGAGGTTCGCAGCGAGATAGATGCGGCCAAGGACCATCTAGGAGCGGCCCGAGCACCGGAGGGGGTGGACGCGGGGATGGCGGCCCACATCGAAAATGCCATAGACGAGTCTTTCGTCGCCGGGTTCCGAACCGTGATGCTGATCTGCGTTGTGCTCGCGCTCGCCAGCGCCCTGGCCGCTGCACTCCTAGTCGATGACAGGAGCACGCGGGTTGGAAGTAGGGAGAACCTTCCATCAGGCTAGCATAGGTTGCAGGGGCCAGGGCCGAGGTTGCGTAGTTGTGCCCAAAGATTCGCCTTGCCGGATGTCGCGCATCCGGGGCGGATGCTACCTGACTTCCTGGCGGCCCTCGCGATTCGGGCTTAGCGTGTCGGGTCGGGGTGGGTTGCTCCAGGTTAGACCAGCACGTCGTCCACATAGCAATAGCGCCAGTCCTCCCCTGGCTCGAAGGACCTGATAATCGGGTGCCCCGTGTGGTGGAAGTGCTTGGTCGCGTGCTTGTTCTCAGATTGATCGCAGCAGCCTATGTACCCGCAAGTAAGGCATTCCCTGAGATGCACCCACGTGCCCCCGGTCCTGAGGCAATCTTCGCAGCCCTGTGCGGAGGGGACGACGCCCTCCCGTATTTGATCGGTATGTGTGCACCGCTGTCGGTGGAACATCTGGATGAACCTCCTCATAGACGTACTCCTCACGCGGGAGCGGTCTCGGGTTGGCATGTCCTCTCGGCCCTGGCGGTTCGTCCCTTGCCCTCTATTATGACCGCCGACGCAACCGCGCTCACCAGGGCCAGGCCTGCGGCTATGAACATCGCGAGCCTGAACCCGGCGAGAAACGACTCCCGGAAGGCCGCCCGTCACGAGACGTTCTCGACGAGGAACCCCGCCGAGGGCCACTGTGGGAGCGCACTACTCCTTCATCGCACGGGGGATTACCTATATTCGACACACCGCCGGTCCTCTCCGTGGCCTGCGGGCCGCTCTCTCGCTCAGAACGAAGAGCCCTCTGTCGTCAAGAACTCGGCCTCCTCGGGCGTAGTCCCCCGGCCCAGGATCCCATTCCTGTGCGGGAACCGCCCGAACCGCTCGACGATCTCCCTGTGCCTCTCGGCGTAGGAGGTTACATCGGGTCCACCGGTCTCCTGTGCGAGCAGCCCGAACAGCTCGACGGACCGGCCCTGATCCTCCCTGTTCTCGCTGTGCATGAACGTCATGTACAGGAACATCCTCTGGAAGGGAGGTAGCTCCCTGTCGAGCGCGTGCTCGACGGCGTACCTCGCTGACTCGAGCGCAGCCCCGTCGGCGGCGTGGGTGCGCCCGTCGCCGCGGAACATGTTGCGGGGGAACTGATCGAGCACGATGACGAGCGCCAGGCAGCTTTTGGCATCCCCGCGCCAGCCGTCGAGGCCGCCCTGGGCCGCCTCCTCGTAGAGATCAGCGAAGCGGTCAGTGACGTTGGCGTCGAACTCGGGGTCTTTGCGGAACCACGCCTCGCGGAACTCGCCGTAGCCGGGCTCGCCTTCGCGGCCGAACCAGAAGTCGAGTACCTCCTCGGCCCTACTCGGCACGGCCGATTACCGTTATGTCTTCGTCGCGGCGGGTGAAGATGCGGCCCTCCATCCGGCTCTGGTAGCCGTCTATCATCCAGAGCTCCGGCACGATCTCGGAGACCAGCTCGCCGTCGTCGAACATCCTGACCATCGAGCTCTCCGAGACGACGACAGCGACAGCATTCGTCTGGCGGGAGATGGAGGCGCCTGCCACGTGACGGCTTCCCAATCCGAGCGGCAGATCCAGGCTGTCCGAGGCGGCGTCTATGTAGCGGGCGGCGGAGAGTACTACGCCAGCGTTCGAGACCAGGAAAGCCCCGTCTAGCTGGGCCAGTTCCTTGATGGTCTCCCGCATATCTGGGTTCCCTATCCGCTTGCTTTCGTCGGGGTGCCCCTGCAAAGGGTCGAGGATCAAGGGTTTGGATCTCTTAGTGACCGCGCCCGAGTCGCCGACCACGAAGAGGGCCCCGATCTTGCGTCCCTCGCGTCCCTCGCGCGCGATCTCGACCGCGAGCGAGACGGTCTGCTCGAGCACCTCCGCGTTCACCTCGCGCTTCGCAGAGCAGATCTCCCCGAACAACTGTGTTTTTCCCATGGGGATCAACCTCCAGTCTGTGTGGTATCCAAGGGCAACCTTACCGTGAAGCGGGTCTCTCCCGGCTCTGACTGGACAAAGACCTCGCCTCCGTGGCCAGTAACGATACGCCGCACGATATCCAGCCCGAGCCCGGTACCGGAACCGACCTCCTTCGTCGTGTAGAAAGGCTCGAAGACGCGGCCCTGGGCCTGACGCGGTATCCCAGGCCCGTCGTCGACCACCTCGACCACGACACGCCCGCCTTGGACATACGCCCTCAGAATGATACTACCGCGTCCATCCACGGCGTCTATAGCATTGTCTACCAGGTTGGTCCATACCTGGTTCAGTTCGCCGCCGCGTCCCGGTATCTGCGGCAGATCGTCCTCGTACTCCCGCCGCAAAGAGACGTCCTGCAGCCTGGGGCCGAGGATGGTGAGGGTATTCTGGAGGCCGGAGATCACATCGACCTCTCCGACCGCCGCCCTGTCCATGTATGTGTACTCCTTCATCGCCCCGACCAGCTCGGAGATACGTCCCACGCTCGTCCCGATCTCACCGGCCAGGCTGATGAGATCCAACGTCGAAGCAAGCCACCCCAGACCCCAACCTAGCGAGCGGTCATCGAGTACTTCGGCCAGCGTCTCCAAACGACCGGTGTCCACGCCTGCCGCCGCGAGCACCGGCGCCACATCCCACGGCTCATCATAGCCTTGGTCCTCCAACCAATCGGCGAGCTCTTCTTCCGCGTCGCCCAGAGAGAGCGGGTCGCGAAGGGTGGCGTTGTCTGTGGCTGTTTCGCGTTGCATGGCCACGAGCGCCTCGCGTTCCCCGGCGGAGAAGCGCTCGTCGTGGCCGATGGCAGTAAGCTGGGCCTCGAGGATCGCCCCGCCCAACTCTTCGGAGGCCCGCCTGGCCGCGGCGGCGGGGTTGTTGAGCTCGTGGGCGAGCCCGGCCGAGAGCTTGCCCAGGGCCGCGAGCTTCTCCTGCTGGCGGTAGGCACGCTGCGTGAAGCGCATGCGCCTGGCCAGTCCCGAGATGAAGATGTCGGCTACGTCGGGGAGCTCGGCTGCCACGCGTCTGAATGTTTCAGAGGCGATCTCCAGAATGCGGGAAGGCGTGCCTGCCCGCGCCCTGTGGATCGAGGTCCTCCCGGTGAGAACCGCGAGCCCGCCGGTGAACTCTCCGGGCACGTGGGATTGAAGCGGGATCTCCTCTGCACCGTCGAGGCGCGAGATCTCGACCTCCCCCTCGAGCACGACGTAGAAGCTGTCCACGACGGACCTCTCGTCGAAGAGGAAGTCTCCGGTCTGCACCTTCAGCTCCTTGCCATAGGGCATCAGCGCTTCGATCTGTCCGGGCGTGAGGCGCTGCTCCTCCTGCGTGGCCCGTGCGTCGTCGGGGGCCCGCATCATGCTCCGGCCTCCATCCGAAGGTCCCTGCCTGTGACGGCGTTGTCCGGGCCGTCTACGGGTAGCCTTACCTCGAAGCGCGTCTCGCCCGGCTCGGAGACGAGGTGGATATCCCCGCCGTGTCGCCCCACGACGATTCGGTAGCTCACGTCTAGGCCGAGCCCGGCACCTTCGCTTACGTCCTTCGTGCTGAAAAAAGGCTCGAAGATGCGCGCCTGGTACTCCTGGGGAATACCCGGTCCGTCGTCGGTGACTTCGACTAGCACCCTGTCCCCCTCGCAGCTCGTCCTGAGCCCGATCCGGCCCTGGCCCTCCTGGGTCGAGACGGCGTCTATAGCGTTGTCCACCAGGTTGGTCCATACCTGGTTCAGCTCGCCGCCGTAGGCCGTGACGCGGGGAAGCTCGGGGTCGTAGTCGCGCACCACCTCGACGCCTTCGAGCCTGTAGTCGAGCACGGCCAACGTGTCGTCCAGGCTCCCGTTTACGTCCACGTCCTGTACGGGGGAGCGGTCCATGTAGGAGTAGCCCTCCATCGCCTGGACGATCCCGGAGATGCGGTGCACGCTATCCTCGACCTCATCGACGAGGGACGCAGCGTCGAGGGCCGCCGCCACGTGACGCACCGCGTCGGTGCGCAGCCTTGGCGTCACAGATTCCAGGATCGGTTCGAGGCTCGTGGCCTCCAGCCCGGAATCGATGAAGGAGGGGGCGATGTCCCAGCATCCCGAGACTCCGCGGTCCTCCAGCCAGAGGCCGAGCTCCTCCTCGAGCTCGCACCGCTCTAGCTCGTCGAGGCTTCCTTCGTCTCTGGCCGCGGAGCGCTCCATGACGCCGGCTATGATCCGTTCCAGCCGGTCGATCGCCGAGGGCGTCAACTCCCCGCCGGCGGTGGCGCGCGCCAGGCGCATTCCCGTGGAGCGCAGTTCGTCCAGGCTCTCGCGTAGGTCTTCGATCGAGCGGTGAGCAGCGGTGGCCGGGTTGTTCATCTCGTGCGCCAGGCCCGCCGCGAGTGTGCCTAGAGAGCTCAGCTTCTCGCGCTGGCCTGCGACGGATTGCAGGATCTGGACTCGCTCGACCATGGTCTCCAGGATCTTGTTGCTGAAGGAGGCATACTCCGTCAGCAACCGCCTGAATAGGTCGTTGGGGATCAAAAACATCCTGCAGTCGCTTAGCGCCCTTCCTGTTGCGAGGAAAGGCATCCCCGCAAGCAGCGGCACCTCGGCGAAGAAGGCGCCCGGCCCGTAAGTGTCAATGACCACCTCGCCGCCGTTCACCTCCTTGGAGATCTTGAGCTCCCCCTCGAGGATTACGTAAAGATGCTCGACGGGCTCTCCCTCCCTGCCGTTGAGCTCGCCCGCCGCCACGAACTTTTCGGAGCCATTCTGAAATACACCTTCCAACTCTGTATCCGAGAGTCCGTCGAAGAGCGGTATCCGGCGCAGCTCGTCGAACGTCGTCACGGACGGTCCTCGGGCAGGATCGGGAGCCGCACCTGGAAGCGGGTGTCGCCCGGTTCGGAGAGTACGCGGATGTCGCCCTTGTGGTCCTCGACGACCACGCGGTGGGAGATATCCAGGCCCAACCCCGTGCCCTCGCCCACGTCTTTTGTGGTGTAGAAAGGCTCGAAGATCCGCTCGCGCACTTCCGCAGGGATGCCAGGACCGTCGTCGGCGATCTCGACCAGCACCCTCCCGTTCTCCAATGCGGTCCTGATGGTGATATGGCCGTGGCCGTCGACGGCGTCTATCGCGTTATCCAGCAAGTTCGTCCACACCTGGTTCAGCTCGCCGGCGTGGCCGCAGACGTTCGGGAGGTCCTTCTCGTAGTCGCGGACGACCTCGACGTCGCCCTTCTTCAGCTTGTGTCCGAGCAGGATCAGGGCGCTGTTCAACCCCGCGTGCACGTCGACCTCCCTGGAGGGGGTCTTGTCCATGTGAGAGTAAGACTTCACAGCCCCCACCAGCTCTGAGATGCGGGTCGAAGCGTGCCTGATCTCACGCAACAGTTCGTCCCCCGCTACCTCGGAGGCGAGCCAGGCCACCACGTCCCCAATGGAGCTCTCCGAGAGTCGGCCCTCGAGCCCGTCCAGCCACTCCACGTCGAGGCCAGCGCCGACGAGGGTAGGGGAGAGGTCCCACGCCTCTGCGACGCCGCGGTCTTCCAGCCAGAGCGCCACCTCGTCTTCGAGGTCACTACTTTCGATCGAATCGAGTTCCCGGGCGCTCTCCGCGCGCATCGCCACCTCCTCGGGCAGCCCGGTGACGACGAGACGCTCCTCGGGGCTCATCCGAAGCGCGCCGAGCTCGACGGCCATCGCGGAGGCCCTGCGGAAGACCTCCCTGGCCTCCTGGGCGCTCCGCCCCACGGCCGCGGCGGGGTTGTTCAGTTCGTGGGCGAGGCCGGCGGCCATCGTCCCGAGTGAGATCAACTTGGCGTGCTGTTGCTCGGCCCCCCCGAGGTTTCCCCAGCGGTCGACCAGGACGGCCACGAGATTGCGCAGTATCGAGGGGCAATCCGAGAGCATCCGCCAGAAATCGTCCGTCTCCAACACGTACAGACGAACCGCCGTCGAGGCACGTCCGCTCACCGGGTAGGGCTTTCCCGTAAGCAGGAGTTCGTGGCCCCAGAAGTCCCCGGCCACCAGGTTCTGCACGAAGACGTCTTGCTGGCGTACCTTGCTCGTCCATTCGATCTGGCCCTCGATCACGACGTAGAAACCCTCGGGAGGATCTCCAGCCTTCTTCACGTAATCGCCAGGACGTAGCAGAATCTCGTTGCCCCGCTCGACGGACGCGAGCTGATCTTCCGAAAGTTGCTCGAAGAGCGGTATCCGGCGTAGGACCTCGGTGACGCTTTGCATCCCTATACCCCGCTCAAATATTGGTGAACGAACTGGATCGCGATAGAGCCCTCTCCGACAGCCGAGGCGCAGCGCTTGACCGAACCGTGCCGCACGTCCCCGGCGACGAAGATTCCTGGTACGCTCGTCTCGAGTAGGTACGGATCGCGCTCGGGTGGCCAGCCATCAGGGCGCTTCCCGTCTTGCATAAGATCCGGCCCCGAGAGGATAAAGCCGCGTTCGTCGCGCTCGACGACGCCATCGAGCCATTCGGTCTTCGGGGCCGCCCCGATAAAGACGTATAGCGAGTGGGCCGGGACGGTCTCGGTCTCGCCGGTCATGGAGTTCTTCGCTGTTATCCGCTCCAGGTGATCTTCGCCCTCGACGGAGATCACGTTGGTGTTCAGGTGGACCTCGATATCTTCTCTGGCCTCGATCTGGCGCACTAGGTAGTCCGACATGCTCCTTCTCAGGTCGTCGCCCCTATAGAGGATATGGACCCTGCTGGCCTGGTTGGAGAAGAACATTGCGGCCTGGCCCGCCGAGTTGGCCCCCCCAATTATGTACACGTCCTCGCCCTTGCACGAAAGTGCCTCCGTCTGGGCCGCCCCATAATAGATGCCGCGCCCCGTTAGACGATCTACGCCAGGGGCCTCCAACTTCCTGTAAGCGACGCCGGTCGTGATGATCAGGGCGAAGCATGAGATCTCCGTACCGTCAGCGAGCGTCACGATGCGGTAAGGGTCCTCCACACGGACCGCGCTCACCTCCTGCGGAGTGAGTATCTCGACCTCGAAGCGCTTCGCCTGGTCCACGGCCCTCCGCGCGAGGTCGCCGCCCGAAAGCCCGGCGGGGAAGCCCAGATAGTTCTCGATGCGGCTGCTCGTTCCGGCCTGCCCTCCAGGCGCCTCACGCTCAACGAGAACCGTCTTCAAGCCCTCGGACGCCCCGTAGACCGCTGCGGCGAGGCCAGAAGGCCCCGCGCCGACGATCACAAGGTCGTAGAACTGCTGTTCGGCTCGGGTCTGGAGCCCGATCTTCTCAGCTATCTCCTGATTCCGCGGCGCCTCCGCGTAGGTGCCGTCCTCGTAGACGACGAGCGGCAGCTTCGGATCTTCTGTGTCGGTGTTCTCGAGGATCTCACGCGCCTCCTCGGACCCCTCTACGTCGAGCCACCTGTAGGGCACTCGGTTGAGGGCCAGGAATTCCCGCGTGCGGTGAGACTCCGGCGACCAACGATCCCCCACGACCCGCAGCCCTGTGAAAGGTGGCCTGTAGTCAGCCTGCCAGTCGCCAAGCATGTCGTCGAGGTTCGGGTAGAGGTTCTGGTCAGGCGGGTCCCACGGCTTCTGGAGGTAGTAGTCCAGGCCAACATCGTTGATCGCACGTATGGCCGCCTCGGTATCCGAGTATGCCGTGAGCAGGGCCCGCTTGGCCTCGGGATAGCGCTCGATAGCCTCTTCCAGGAACTCGACGCCCGTCATCTTCGGCATCCGCTGGTCGACCAGAAAGAGCGCCACGGGGTCGCCGCGCAGCTTCAACTTGCCGAGGGTGTCGAGCGCCGATTCACCCGAGTCCGCACGGAGCACCCTGTACTCGCGCGCGTACCGGCGCCTGAGGTCCCGCTCTACGGCCCGCAGCACCTGCGGGTCGTCGTCCACCGCCAGTATCACCGGCTTCGCCATAACGCCCGCCCTTCAATTACGATTGTTAAATGCTTGTTTCATCCGTCAGATCGCGCCCGCATTTGCTCCGGACATCCTAGAAAAAATTCTAACATCCCGGGCAACCTGGCCGTTTGGGCAGGTGGTTGTTGCCCGTCTTCTTATCGTTCGGAGTGTCTTGGAAGTGTGCCCGCAAGCCACTCCTTCGCCTCGCCAACTTCCTCGTAGGTCAGGGGGTGTCCCGTGTCGCGCCAGCGGAGGTCCACGTCGGCTCCTGCTTCGGTCAGGATGTCTGCCAGGCGTTGGGCATTGTCTGGTGGGATCATGCTGTCTGCGCGCCCTGCTGCCATGAAGACGGGCATCCCCGAGAGATCCGGGGTCACCTCGGGCTCGAACGGGACCATCGCCCTGAACAGGACCGCGGCCCGCAACAGACCGGGGTGCAATAGTATCGCGCTCGCCGCCACGTTCGCTCCGTTGGAGTAGCCTACCGCGACGACCTTCGATGCGTCGAAGCCGTACTCCTCCGAGGCGGCCTCCACGAACCCGGCGAGCTCGTGCGTACGGAACAGGAGATCCTCGTGGTCGAAGACCCCTTCCGCGAGCCGGCGGAAGAAGCGAGGCGCGCCGTACTCCGAGACCTTGCCCCGCGGGGAGAGGATGGCCGCCCCCGGGGCGAGCGTCTTCCCGAGCGGTATGAGGTCTTCCTCGTTCCCGCCCGTGCCGTGCAACAGGAGGAGCGTCGGGGCTGATTCGTCTTCGCCGGGAAGGTAGCGGTGGACGAAACCGAGGTCGGCGCTCATGTGCTCTCCCGTGCTGGGACGCGTAATGGTGGGAGAATCTCCTCGAGCCTTTCGCGGCGCGGCTCGAGCCAGGGCGGTAGCTTGAGGTTTTCACCGAGGTGTTCGGGGTCCTCGTCCACGGCGAAGCCCGGAGGGTCGGTGGCGATCTCGAACAGGACCCCGCCAGGCTCGCGGAAGTAGATCGAACGGAAGTAGTTCCTGTCCACAACGGGCGTTACGTTGTAACCGAGAGCTGCGACCTCTTCGCGCATAGCGAGCTGGATCTCCTCGTCTGGGACACGAAAGGCTACGTGGTGTACAGTACCGACGCCCAGGCTACCGCGGGGGAAGCCGGTAGCCCCGATCACGTCCACCGTGTTCCCGGGACCACCCTCGCCCGCCGAGAGCCTGACCCTGCCCTCCGTTTCGTTGACTTGCGCGAAGCCCAGCGTCTCGGTCATCAACCTTACCGTGCTCTCGGTACTCTCGACGGCGAGTGCTACGTGGTGGAAGCCTCTGACGGAGTGCTCTTCCCGTACCGGACCGCCAGCCCGACCTGGCCTTGGGTCTACGGTGGCGACGAGCTCTATGCGCAGACGGTCAGGGTCCTCGAAAGTGAGGACCGTATCGCCGAAGCGGTCGCGGGGTCTCTCGAAGCGGACGCCTCTCTCCACGAGGCGCTCCGTCCAGTAGCCCAGAGAGGCAGCCGGGATGGAGAACGAGGTAACGACGAGCTGGCCGGTCCCTATGCGTCCCCCTGGGGCATGCGCCCACGGGAAGAAGGTCATGATAGTGCCGGGGCTCCCGCCGCCGTCGCCGTAGTAGAGGTGGTAGGTCTCGGGATCGTCGAAGTTGACGGTCTTCTTGACCAGCCTGAGACCCAGGGTGCCTGCGTAGAAGTCCACGTTGCGCTGCGGTTCGCCCGAGATGGCGGTTACGTGGTGGATTCCGGTGGTCTGCGGCATTCCGGCTCTCCTTCGCGCTGCTCTAGTCGACGTGTGGATAGACTAGGGCCGGCCCGAGTGCGGCGGTCACGACCTTGGTCGAGACGCTCCCCAGCCTGGTGCGTATTATTCCCGTCCGGCCCCTGCTGCCAACGGCCACGAGCGAGGGTCTCACCTCCTGGGCTGCTTCGAGGAGCACGTTGGCCGGGTATCCGCCGGAGATCCTGGTCTCAGGTCTGCTACCGAGCAATCCTTCGAGCGCGTCGGCCCTGTCTTCGAGCATGCCTTCGTCGCGCTCTCGCATCTCAGCGAAGTTCTGGACCGTGGATCTCGTCTCCCCGGGAGGAACTTCTGGTAGATCGGGATGAGAGTAGACCAGCAACCCCTCGGCATCGTAGAGCTTGCCGATGCCGGCGCCTAGCTCCCCGGCCTTGCGCGCGTCGTCTGAGAAGTCTTCGCCGAAGACGATCCGGGCCGGAGGCCAGAAATTATCTGCGCCGGTTAGCACGAGCACGGGCACGTGGGCGCGGTGCACGATCTCCTCTGACTGGCTGCCCATCAGGAGGCGCTGCACCGTGCCGAGCCCGCGGCTGCCGACGACAAGGAGTCCGGGGTCGATCTCCCCGCAGAGGGCGATGACTTCATTGGAGGTGCGTCCCTTCCTGAGATACGCTTTCGTGACTTCCCTGCCGGAGGCTCTGATCCTCTCTACTTGCTCGTCCAGTATCTCCTGGCCCTGGCGCCTCAACTCCCTCTTGACGAAGTCGTGGGCGAACCCCCGCACATCGTGCCAGACGTGAACGACATGAAGCTCGGCCCCGC
>Ga0126306_10000683_pt1 | contig 16581 bp, 15 predicted proteins | sample Plot27_FD_92592 | JGI IMG/M metagenome (GOLD analysis project Ga0126306, IMG submission 92592) | Serpentine soil microbial communities from UC McLaughlin Reserve, CA, USA - Plot27 | ecosystem: Environmental > Terrestrial > Soil > Grasslands | place: USA: UC McLaughlin Reserve, Lake County...
CGTTCTGGCTCGTCGAATGCCTGGCCCGCCAGGGGCGCGACGACGAGGCCCGCGCGGCATACGACCGTGCCATCGCGACGGCCAACGAGCTGGGGCTGATGGCCGAGGAGTACGACCCCGAATCGCACGAGATGCTCGGGAACTTTCCCCAGGCCCTGAGCCACCTCTCGCACCTCGAGGCCACCCTCGCCCTGGCGGCCACGGAGGGGCAGAGCACCCCTCGGGGGACCGAGCCCAAAGGCTGACGACCCGTTGCCTAGCGGGAGAACCCGCCGCCGGGGCCGCGCCGGATTCGGCGGACCGGCGAGGTCGTCCCGAAGGTGAGCTCCCGCGCTCGGAGCTCTTCGCACACTCGGCGGGTCACCCAGTACGCCACGAATGGGAGGACGATCGCGAGTCCACGATAGATCCACACCTGGGTCTCGTACGGGACCCCGAGCTGGACGAACGCCCGGTCGGCCGCTCCGGCGAAGAAGACGGTGGCGACGAACGTGAAGACAGCTGCGCCGACCGCCGTCCGGAAGGGGACGTCGCGCGGGCGCTCGAGCAAGTTGTGCTGGCGGCGGTCACGCCGCACGCGGCGCTCGATGGAGGGCCAGGCGAACAGGAAGCCGAAGACGGCCAGCGGGAAGAGGATGCCTCCCCAGAACGGGTTCGGGATGAGCGTGTAGCCGCCGATGGTCACGTCGAACGCGGGCACAAGCCGGAGCGCCCCGATCAGCCAGCCCAGGTACCAGTCCGGCTGAGCGCCGTTCGTGGCCTCGTAAGTGTGGTACGGGCCCCAGAGCCAGATCGGGTTGATCTGAATCAGCCCGCCCATCAGGACGAGCGCCCCGGCGACGCTCAGCAGGAGCCCGACGGACCGCAGCGCGTACCCCGGCCACATGGGGATTCCGACGACGTTGCGCTCGGTGTGCCCGGGATCCGCGAACTGGGTGTGGTGGGGCCGGGCGATCATGACCAGGTGGATCGTGATCAGCACCGCGAGCACCGCGGGCAGGATGAACACGTGCGTTATGAACATCCGCGAGAAGAAGGCATCGCTCCCGGGGAACTGCCCGTCCCAGACGAGCGTCGCGAACGACGCACCGAGCACCGGCATCGAGAGCGCCGTGGAGTACCCGATTGCCAGCCCCATGCCCGACAGGAGGTCGTCCAGGAGCGAGTAGCCCAGGTAACCCTCGAGGACCGCGATCAGCAGCATCGTCAGTCCGACGTAGTAGTTGAGATCCCGCGGCTTTCGGAACGCGCCCGTGAAGAAGATGCGCATCAGGTGCATCACGATCGCGACCACGAAGACCAGGGCCGCCCAGTGATGCGTCTGGCGCATCAGCAGCCCGGCCGGCACGTCGAAGGAGAGATGGACCGCCGACGCGTACGCCTGGGTCATCTGCTGACCCACGAGGGGCTCGTAGCCGCCGTGATAGGTCGTCTCGGCGGCGCTCGGCGAGTAGAACAGCGCCAGGAACGTGCCAGTCCCGATCAGGACGACGAACGAGTACAGGGCGATCTCGCCCAGAAGGAACGACCAATGGTCCGGGAAGACGTAGCGAAGCGTCGCGCGCAGGAACGAGGAGCTCCCGGTTCGCTCCTCGAGGGCGGTCTCCAGGCGCCGGATCACGATTGCCTGACCCCTGACCACGCCGGGCCGACGTTGCCCGAGAGCGGCCCAGCGGCGATCAGATGACCGCGTGAGTCGATCCGCAGTGGCAGCTGGGGAAGCGGTCGTCCCGCCGGCCCGAAGACGACCGTGCCGCCGTCGAGCACGTTGAAGGTCGAGTAGTGGCACGGGCAGACCAGGGCCGGACCGGGCGTCCGTGGCGGATATAGCGGCGAGCGGAAGAGGTTGACCGCGCATCCCGCGTGGGTGCAGATCTTGGAGTAGGCCATGATCCCCTCGGGCGCCCAGTCACGCCGGTCGGGTGGAAGGGAGAGCTCGCCTGGATCGACGCGGACGACGACGACCGACGAAGCAAGTCTCTCGGGATCCGACCCCTCGGCGAACGCCGTGAGGAAGCTCCCGGTCTCGAGGTGGGAGGCCGGCACCGGCAGCCCGTTTTCGTCGACGAGGGAGACGCCATCTGCCCACGGGCTCTCGCGAAGCCGATCCCCGACCGCGGGCCCCAGGGAGGCGATGGGGACCACGATCGCAGCGCCCACGGCCGCCCCGGCCGCGCCGGCCGCCGTCCCCAGCAGACGTCGGCGCGAGATGCCCTCGACCCCGGCGGCGGCGACGTGGTCGAGCTCCCGAGCCTCCCGCTCCACTCCCGGCCGCCCATCCGGATCGGTGAAGTCGGGGCGCTCCTCGGCTACCACCTCCTGCGGGACGAGGGCCTTCCCGGCCACGATCGCCGCCGCGGCGAGCGCCAACAGCGACAACCCCAGCGCGACTCCCAGAAATTGCGTGTCGACGTCGACGACGTAGACCACGACGAACCCGCACGCGGCCAGCGCTGCGGCCGCGAGCAGGGCAGCGACCAGGAGCTCGGCGCGCCCTCCCTTCACCGTCGATTCCCCCCGCGGCGCTCACCGATGATGCGCGCTATCAGCAGCAGTGCCGCGCCGGCGAGCAGCCAAGCGACCATACCCTCGGGCACAGGGCCGATCCGTCCGATGCTCCAGCCTCCGGCGTCGTTGGGATGCTGCGCGTAGGCGACGTACGCCGCGATCGCGTCGAGATCCGCCTGATCGATGTCCTTGCGGCCGAAGCGGGGCATCAGGAAGGGGCCCGTGCGAATCGCCTCGGCGACCTGGGTCGGCGTCGCCTCCCAGAGCGGTGGGGCGGCCCCACCCGTGGCCACGCCGCCGGCTCCGGTAATCGCGTGACAGCCGGCGCAGGTGGACGTGAACAGCTCCTGACCCTTGCTGAGCGACGCGCCCTCGGGGCTCACGCGCGGGATCGGTGGGCCCCCGAACGATGCGACGTAGGCGACCAGCGCGGCGATCTGCTGGTCGTCGTAGCGCGGCGTGGAGCGGAGCGGCTCCTCGCCGGGGTAGCTCAACGGCATCCGCCCGGTGGTCAGGTAGAAGTCGGTGGAGCCCGCGCCAGCCCCGCGAAGCGAGGGACCCTGACCGGGGATACCACGAGCGTCGAGCCCATGACACGAGGAGCAGCCCTCCTCGAAGAGGCTGCGGCCCTGACCAACCAGCGCCGGATCCGAAGCACCGGTGGCCGACGACGGACCCGATCCCGGCTGTTGGGCCGGTGCGAACGATGGTGCCAGCCACAGGACCAGCGCCCCAAGGGCCGACGCGGCCGCGACCGCCGGGGAAAGGCGGCGAATGCGCTTGCTCATCGCGCCCTCACCCGGCGCTGCTCGGCGATTGCGAGGCCCACCCCGAAGGCGAGGACCTCGGCACCGATGAGCACCAGCCACAGGCCGAAGGCGAGCCCATTCGCCGCGAGGACGACTCCGGCGGCGACCACCGGCGGTGCGGCGCTCGACTCGGTCAGAGTCCGCGGTGGGTCGGCCGGCGGGGCGGTGACCACGAGGTATCCGGCGGCGATCGCGGCGGCGGCGGCCGCGCCACCGAATGCGAGGAGCGGCACGAGCGCCGCGCCCCAGATCGCAAGGGTTGTCGCCCACGCGCCGACCCACAGGCCCCAGGCCCCGAACATGAGCGCGCCGCGCCTCACCGCTCCTCCCGAGCGCGCTCGCGCTCGTCCAGGAGCGGGGCGTAGGAGCGGATCGGCGGCAAGCCGTTGAAGTTCAGGCGGGGCGGGGGCGAGCTCGTCGCCCACTCGAGCGTCTGGCCCTCCCACGGGTCGTCGCCGGCCGGCCGGCGGGAGCGCAGCGAGACCACGAGGTTCGCGATGAAAACCGCGATGCCCAGGGCGATCACGAAGGCGCCGATCGTGGCCAGCCGGTTGTCGCCGGTGAAGCCCGCCGACGGCGAATAGTCGGCAACCCGGCGCGGCATGCCGTCGTATCCCAGCAGGAACATCGGAAAGAAGGTCAGGTTCACTCCGACGAACAGGAGGCCAAACTGAACCTTCCCCAGCCACTCGCGAAGCATCGCGCCGGTGACCTTGGGGAACCAGTAGTAGGCGGCGGCGAATGCCCCCATCAGGCTGCCCCCGAACAGGGTGTAGTGGAAGTGCGCGACGACGAAGTAGCTGTCGTGCACGTGGTAGTCGATGGGCGGTGAGCCGACGACGATGCCCGTCAGCCCCCCGATCAGGAACAGCGCCAGGAACCCAAGAGCGAAGAGCATCGGCGTCCTCAGCAGGATGGCGCCGCCGATCATGGTCGCGATCACGTCGAAGTACTCCACGCCGGCCGGGATCGCCAATGCCGTGGAGGTGAGCGAGAAGTACTGGTTGTTCACCTGGCCGGTCGCGAACATGTGATGGGCCCAGACGCTCATCGAGAGCCCGGTGAAGGCGAACAGCGAGATGATCAGAAGCGGATAGCCGAACAGGCGCCGGCGCGAGAACGTGGCAACGATGTCCGCCACGACCCCGAGGAAGGGGAAGAACATCACGTAGACGACCGGATGCCCGTAGAACCAGAACAGGTTCTGGTAGGTCGCCGGTCCCCCGGGCGTGTCGAACACGGGTCCCAGGTTCCGGTCGGCGAGCAGGAGGCCCATGGCCACGACCAGCACCGGGAACGACGTGACGGTCATCGTCGTGGTGAAGAACATCGACCACGAGAAGGGCGACAGGCGGGTCAGGTCCATCCCCGGGGCGCGTTGGCGAAGCAGGGTCAGCAGGATCGTGGCCGCGACCAGGGTCATCCCGGCGACGGCGAGCGCCACCCCGATGATCCACATGTCCATGCCGGGGCCGGGGCTCGCTTGCTCCCCCGACAGGGGATAGAAGGCCGTCCAGCCAGCCTTGCCCGCTCCCGTGGACGTGAGAAATCCCGAGTACATCGTCAGGCCTCCGCCCAGGTACAGCCAGAACCCGAAGGCGGTGAGGCGCGGCGCGACGACATCGGCGGCGCCGATCTGGAGGGGGACGAAGTACAGGCCGACGGCCAGCGCGAGCGGGGTGACGACCAGGTAGATCATCCCGGAGCCGTGCATCGTGAAGAGCTGGTTGTAGGTGTCCGTGGAGACGATCTGAAGGCCCGGCTGCGCGAGCTCTGAGCGCATCAACAGCGCGAGCGCGCCGCTCGCGATGAAGAACGCGAAAGCCGCCGTCGCCATTCGAGCGGCGGTGCGCTTGTGATCGGTGGCCAGGAGCCACTCCACCGGGCCGGCGCGGGGCATCGGCGGGGCGATCGTGGTCATGCGCCGCCCCTCGATCGCGCCGCGGACCGCTCGTGCGATTGCAGCCATCGTTTGAAGTCAGCGGGTTCCATCGAGATGACCTGGAAGTCCATTTGGTCGTGGTCCAGGCCGCAGAACTCCGCGCAGCGCGCCGTCGTGGTGACGCCCGGGTCGAACACCATGTCGAAGGTGGTCACGCGGTTGGGGAATGCGTCGCGCTTGAACCGGAGCTCCGGAATCCAGAACGAATGGATCACGTCGCGCGAGGAGAGCTCGAAGCGGACCGGCTCGCCCGCGGGCACAACGAGAGTCGGCGGGCGCTGGCTGGATCCGGTGCTGGTTATCCCGGCGCCCGGATAGGTGAACCGCCACCCCCACTGGAACGCGAGGACCCTGACGGTCTGAGCCGGGTCCGCGGACACGGCGTCGACGCGATCCTCGGTACGGAACGTAGAGACGATCAGCACCACGACCACGGCCCCGACGAGGAGGACCCACATCGCCTCCAGGGGCTTCATGCCGCGGGCCTCCCGGGGTGTCATGCCGTCGCGACGTCGGTAGCGGATGACCGCGTAGACGATCGTTCCCAGCACGAGGGCGGCCACCACCAGCCCGATGACCAGGTAGAGGGTGAAGAGTCCCTGGAACTCCTGGCTGTTGGTCTCGACGGCGAGGGCCATGCCCGGCGAGATCAGCGCAGGGCGCGCGACGCGGAGAGCGCCGCCACTCCAGCCACCGCGAGTCCGGCGCCGGCGATGGCCCGTCGATGCTTGGCGAGGGCGAGCTGCAGGCTGTGGCGACGCGCGTCGTTGAACCGGCCCCGGGTCCCATGGTCGCCCGGTACCGGCGCGAACAGGTTGCCATTGCGCTCCTCGGCGAGCCGCTCGTCGGTGAGCTGCGCACCGAACCCGTTTCGGGCCAGGTAAACGTCGCCGAGCGCGGGAAGAAGCTTGTTGCCCCAGATCGTCTTCACCGTGGGGCCGCCAACATAGATCTCACGGCGTCGGTGCTCCGAGGCCCACACGATCGCATTCGCCGCGACCTCGGGCTGGTAGATCGGCGGCATCGGCTGTGGGTGACGATCCACCTTGGCGCGGCCGATCTCGAACTGTGGTGTGTTCAGGGCCGGTAGCTGGACCATCGTCATGTGGACGTGGCTCTCGTCGTGGAGGAGCTCGGAGCGGACCGACTCGGTGAAGCCCTTGATCGCGTGCTTGGCGCCGCAGTAGGCGGACTGGAGCGGGATTCCTCGGTACGCCAGCGCCGACCCGACCTGGACGACAACGCCACGGTCCCGCGGCCCCATGCGGCGGAGGGCGGCGCGGGTTCCCCAGACAACCCCGAGATAGGTGACGCGCGTGGCGCGCTCGAACTCGTCCGGCTCGATCTCCGCGAAAGGCGCGAACACGGTCGCCATCGCATTGTTCACCCAAACGTCGATCTCGCCAAGCTCCGCCTCGATCGTCGTCGCAGCGTCGTCGACCTGCTGCGGATCTGCGACGTCCGCTGCGACGACCAGCGGCTCACCACCCGCCTCGGCCACTTCGTTTGCGGCTCCCTGTAGCGAGTCGCCGCCCCGGGCGACGAGCCCGACGCGATCGCCCCGTTCGGCGAAGGCGCTTGCCGCAGCCCTGCCGACACCGGCCGAGGCGCCGGTGACGACGACCACCTTGCTCATGGTGGCCGGCGAGTACCCGCACTCCTGGGCACGGAAACCGCGGGCGCCCGCCTCGACTCGAAAAGCGGGGACCGAATAGATCGACTTTCGATCGCTTCTGGCGGACATTGGGGCTCTCGTCGCTCTTACCGCCGGGTCCGCCCGTTTGTCGGGAGCGCCGGAGGGGAACCCGGATCCCACACCGAGGAGGTGACGACAGTGGCCAAGGACCACGGATCCAGCGTCAAGAACGACAAGCAGTACGAGGGCCTTCGCAAGAAGGGCATGAGCAAGGAGCGCGCCGCCAAGATCTCCAACACGTCCGGGGCTTCGAGGAAGGGTGGAAAGAAGCAGACCGGCGGTAGCGGTGGCGGCAGCAAGGAAGGCCAGCGGAAGGGAGGACGCAAGAGCGGCAAGAAGAGCTGACGAGAGGAGCGCCACATGGCGAAGACGGTCGCCGACTTCATGCTCGAGCGCCTCAAGCAGTGGGGCGTCGAGCGCATCTACGGCTACCCCGGGGACGGCATCAACGCCACCCTGGGCGCCCTTGATCGCCACTCGGAGGAGATCGAGTTCATTCAAGCCCGCCACGAGGAGATGGCGGCGTTCATGGCCTGCGGCCACGCCAAATGGACCGACGAGGTGGGGGTCTGCCTCGCGACGTCCGGTCCCGGGGCGATCCATCTGCTGAACGGCCTCTACGACGCGAAGCTGGATCACCAGCCCGTTCTGGCCATCGTGGGCCAGCAGGATCAGATGTCGCTGGGCGGCTCCTACCAGCAGGAGGTCGACCTGGTGACGCTCTTCAAGGACGTCGCGTCGGAGTACACGGCGTTCGTGACCGAGCCGGCCCAGATGCGCCACGCGGTCGATCGCGCGCTGCGCATCGCCAAGGCGGAGCGCTCCGTGACCTGCCTCATCATCCCCAACGACGTCCAGGGCGAGGACGCCGTCGAGGTGCCCCCGCACGCCCACGGCAGCGTGCACTCGGGCATCGGTCATGCGACGGCGCGAATGGTGCCGCCCGGCTCGGAGATTCGGCGTGCGGCGCAGATCCTCAACGAGGGAGAGCGGGTCGCGATGCTGATCGGGCAGGGAGCGATCGGCGCCGCGGAGGAGGTCACCGAGGTGGCCGACGTCCTGGGGGCCGGAGTCGCCAAGGCCCTGCTCGGCAGGGCGGCGCTCCCCGACGATCTGCCATTCGTGACCGGATCGATCGGCCTCCTGGGAACCAAGCCCAGTTGGGACCTGGTACAGGGCGCCGACACGCTGCTCATGGTCGGCTCGAGCTTCCCGTACTCCGAGTTCCTGCCGGAGGAGGGGTCCGTGCGCGGGATCCAGATCGACGTCGACCCGCGGATGATCGGCATCCGCTATCCGATGGACGTCCACCTGGTCGGCGATTCCGCCGAGACGCTGCGGGCGCTGCTGCCGCAGCTCGAGCGCAAGGAGGACCGCTCGTGGCGCGAGGAGATCGAGTCGGGGGTCGAGCGCTGGTGGCAGGTCATCGAGGAGCGGGCGATGCAGGACGCCGATCCGATCAATCCACAGCGCGTCTTCTGGGAGCTCTCGGAGCGGCTGCCAGACCGGTGCATCCTGAGCTCGGATTCGGGCTCGGCCGCAAACTGGTTCGCGCGGGATCTGCGGCTGCGCGAGGGCATGATGGCCTCGCTCTCCGGGACGCTCGCGACCATGGGGCCGGGGGTCCCATACGCCATCGCGGCGAAGTTCTGCCACCCGGACCGGCCGGCCATCGCCCTCGTGGGCGACGGCGCGATGCAGATGAACGGAAATGCGGAGCTCGTCACGGCGGCGAAGTACGCGAACCGCTGGAGCGATCCAAGGCTGATCGTGGCGGTGCTGAACAACCGCGACCTCAATCAGGTCACGTGGGAGCAGCGCGTTCTGCAGGGCGACCCCATGTACCCCGGCACGCAGGAGATCCCCGAGTTCCCATACGCCCGCTACGCCGAGCTGATCGGGTTCAAGGGGATCCGCGTTGACAATCCGGACGATGTCGGCGCGGCATGGGACGATGCGCTCGCCGCCGATCGACCCGTGGTGGTCGAGGCGCTCACCGATCCGACGGTGCCCCCGCTTCCGCCCCACATCACGATCGAACAGGCAAGGCAGCTCGCGAGCGCCCTGACCGCGGGCGAGCCCCATGCCTGGGACGTGATCAAGCGCTCATTCGCCGGCAAGGCCAAGGAGTTCCTGGTCCGAGGCTAGGCGACGTCATGGCAACCGCCACGCGCGCGGTGAACATCGCCGTCGAGACCCTGCAGGTGAGCGCCTACGCGGTCCCGACCGACGAGCCCGAATCCGACGGGACGCTCGAGTGGGATTCGACCACGATCGTCGTCGTCGAGGCCCACGGCGGCGGTGAGCGCGGCACGGGGTACGCGTACGGCGATCTCGCCGTCGCGACGCTCATCCGCTCGAAGCTCGCCGCGCTGGTGGAGGGGGCCGATGCGCTCGCGCCGGGCGCCGCCTGGGCCTCCATGCACGCCGCGCTGCGAAACGCCGGGCAGCAGGGGGTGGGGGCGATGGCGCTGTCGGCGGTGGACATCTCCCTGTGGGACCTGAAGGCGCGGCTCCTGGGCGTTGCCCTGGCCGACCTGCTGCCCCGATTCCACCGTCGCGTGCCCGTTTACGGCTCCGGAGGATTCACCTCGTACTCCGACGATCGCCTCGCCGAGCAACTCGCGGGCTGGGTCGAGCAGGGGATTCCTCGGGTGAAGATCAAGATCGGGCGGGAGCCGGGGCGCGATCCCGAGCGACTCGCGGCGGCACGCGCGGCCGTCGGACCGGAGACCGAGCTCATGGTGGATGCCAACGGGGCCTACGACGGACGGGAGGCGCTCGAGTGGGCGCACCGCCTGCGGACCGAATGGAACGTCACCTACCTGGAGGAACCGCTCACCTCGGACGATCTCGAGGGCCTGGCGCGCCTGCGAGCGCGCAGCCCGGCGGGGCTGGCGATCGCAGCGGGCGAGTACGCATGGGGCATCCACGACTGCCGGCGGCTTCTCGATGCCGGCGCCGTCGACATCCTGCAGGCCGACGTCACCCGATGTGGGGGCATCACGTCGCTCCTGGGCATCGAGGGGCTGTGCAGGGCGCGGAGCATGCCGTTCTCGGCCCATTGCGCCCCCGCGATCAGCGCCCACGCCTGCTGCGCGATGGCATCGGCGATCCACATCGAGTACTTCCATGACCACACGCGGATCGAGGGGATGCTGTTCGACGGCGTGCAGGATGCGAACGACGGGTTCCTGGAGCCCGATCGCGAGCGGCCGGGCCTGGGCCTCGAGCTGCGGCGCTCCGACGCTTCGGAGTTCGAGGTCCGGTGAGCCGGATCGGCCCCGCGGGCGGGCACGACCTGCTGAAGCCGGAGGGGATCGAGCGGGTTGACGTCCCCTCGCTTCGTCGCCGGCTCGAGCGCGAGGTCCGCGGCGAGGTGCACTTCGACGGTGGAAACCGGTCCGCGTATTCCCACGACTCCTCCAACTACCGCCAGGCGCCGATTGGCGTCGTGCTGCCGCGTGACGCGCAGGACGTCGTCGTCGCGATGGCCATCTGCCGCGATCACGGCGCGCCCGTCCTGTCGCGCGGCTGCGGGACCAGCCTCGCGGGGCAGACGTGCAACGTGGCGGTCGTCATCGACCACTCCAAGCACATGCGGGAGATCGTCGAGGTCGACGCGCGACGGCGCCTAGCCAGGGTGCAGCCGGGCGTGATTCGCGACCAGCTGGCCGATCAGACCGAGGCCGAGCATCACCTGACGTTTGCACCGGACACCTCGACGCACGAATACGCGACGTTCGGCGGGATGCTCGGCAACAACTCCTGCGGCACCCATTCGGTGATGGCGGGCCGCACGGCGGACAACACTCACCAGCTCGAAGTCGTTCTCTACGACGGGACGCGAATGCGAGTGGGGGAGACCCCGCCCGAAGAGCTCGAGCGCGTCATCGCCCGGGGCGGGCGCCGCGGTGAGATCTATCGCCGGCTCCGCGACCTCCGTGATCGCTACGGGGAGCTGGTTCGCGATCGGTATCCCGACATCCCGCGCAGGGTGTCGGGCTACAACCTGGACGAGCTCCTTCCCGAGCGGGGATTCAACGTCGCCAGGGCGATCGTGGGCAGCGAGGGGACGCTGGCGACGATCCTGGAGGCCACCGTCGAGCTCGTCCCGAGTCCACCGGCGAGGTCGATGGTGGTCTGCGGGTATCCCGACGTCTTTCACGCCGCCGACCACGCACCGGAGATCCTGGAGTGCGGGCCCACCGGCCTCGAGGGGCTCGACGATGTGTTGATCGGGGATCTGAAGGCACTCGGGAAGCACACGGAGGACCTGGACCTGCTGCCCGGGGGCGGGGGATGGCTCCTGGTGGAGTTCGGCGGCGAGACGATCGAGGAGTCCGACGAGAAGGCCCACGAGTGCATGCGTCGACTCGCGCGGGAGCGTGACGCGCCCGAGATGAAGCTCTACGACGTCCAGGCGAAGGAGTCGAGGCTCTGGGATGTGCGGGAGTCCGGCCTCGGAGCCACCGCGTTCATCCCCGGCGAGGACGATCACTGGGAGGGGTGGGAGGACGCTGCCGTCCCGCCCGAGCAGCTCGGCTCCTACCTGCGCGGTTTCCGCGACCTGCTCGCCCGCTACGAGTACCGGACGTCGATGTACGGGCACTTCGGCGACGGCTGCATCCACTGCCGGATCGACTTCGACCTGCAGTCGACGGAGGGGATCCGCAAGTGGCGCTCGTTCCTGGACGAGGCCTCGGACCTCGTCCTGGAGCACGGAGGCTCGCTCTCGGGCGAGCACGGCGACGGGCAGTCGCGAGGCGAGCTCCTGGAGAAGATGTACGGGCCGGAGCTCGTGGAGGCCTTCCGCGAGTTCAAGGCGATCTGGGATCCCGACAACCGGATGAACCCGCACAAGGTCGTGGACCCGTATCCGATCGCCTCGAACATGAAGCTCGGTGCGGGGTACAGCCCGGCCGAGCCGAAGACCCACTTCGCCTACCCGGAGGACGGTGGCAGCTTCGCTCACGCCGCCCTGCGGTGCGTGGGGGCCGGCAAGTGTCGCGACGCGTCCAGCGGGACGATGTGCCCGAGCTACATGGCGACCCTGGACGAGCGCCACACGACCCGCGGCCGCTCGCGAATCCTCTTCGAGATGCTCCAGGGAGACGTCATCACGGACGGATTTCGCTCCGCCGACGTCCACGAGGCACTCGACCTGTGCCTGTCGTGCAAGGGGTGCAAGGGCGATTGCCCGGTGAACGTCGACATGGCCACCTACAAGGCCGAATTCCTCTCCCACCATTACAAGCGCCGGCTCCGCCCGCCCGCCGCCTACTCGATGGGGCTGATCATGCTTCACGCGCGGCTGGCCGCGGTGGCGCCGGGGCTGGCCAACGCCGCCGCCGGTGCGCCGGTGCTCGGCGCCCTGCTGAAGCGCGCCGGAGGGATAAGCCCGCGACGCGACGTGCCGCCGTTCGCGCGGGAGAGCTTCAGGTCTTGGTTCGCGGGGCGGCCCGGTGCGAATCCCGAGGGCCCGCGGGTGGTCCTGTTCGGGGACACGTTCAACAACTTCCTGCACCCCGAGCCCCTGAAGGCGACCGTCGAGATCCTGGAGGATGCCGGATTCAGGGTCGTGGTGCCGATGCAGGCGCTGTGCTGCGGGCGGCCGCTCTACGACTACGGGATGCTGGACACGGCTCGGCTCTTCTGGAGGCGGATGCTCGGGGCCCTGCGACCGCACCTGCGGGAGGGTGTCCACGTGGTGGGGATCGAACCGAGCTGCGTCGCTGCGTTCCGTGACGAGCTGCCCAACCTCCTTCCGGACGACCCGGACGCGAAGCTGCTCTCGAAGCGGACGCTGACCTTGGGCGAGCTCCTGCTCGACCGCGCACCCGACGACTGGCGGCCGGGGCGCCTGAACCGGCGCGCGATCGTGCACCGACATTGCCACCAGCAGGCCGTGATGGGCTTCGACGCGGACCAGGCTCTCATGGAGCGCATCGGCCTGGACTTCGAGGTCCTCGACTCGGGATGCTGTGGCATGGCGGGGTCGTTCGGGTTCGAGCGCCGCCACTACGACATATCGGTTCGCATCGGCGAGCGCCGCCTGCTTCCGGCCGTGCGGGAGGCATCCAAGGATGCACTCGTGATCGCCGACGGCTTCAGTTGCAAGACCCAGGTATCGCAGCTCACTGACCGCCGTCCGCTGCACCTCGCCCAGGTGATGCGGATGGCAGCCGAGCACGGTCCGAAGGGGCCTGCCGGGAACTACCCCGAGCGGGGCTATCCCGACGTCGTGCCCGCCAGGCTTCTACGACGCCGATCCGGGTAGCCTCGCAGCCATGGACCAAACCGAGCGAGAACGACTGCTCAGGCGCCTGATCGAGTGGCGCCCGGAAAACGGGATCCTCTCCGTGTACGTCCACGTGGATCCCGGGGACCGGGGCCGGGGCTGGCGAATCGAGCTGCGCGAGCGGCTGCGGGCGCTCGCCGAGGAGACCTCCCCGCACGAGGAGCGCCGTGCCTTCGAGGCCGCGGCGGGTGAGGTCCTCGAGCGATTTCCCGACAACGGCGCGCCCCCCGAGGGGCGCGGGCACGTGGGTTTCATCGAGCTGGCCGAGAAGCGACCGAGGTCCGTCTGGCGGAGCATGCAGATGGGCCCGCGGCGAGTGGACGTGGTGCGCTCGCAGCGGCCCTACGTCCGGCCACTGGTGGAGCTCTTCGCCGAGGGGCCCCACGTCGGCGTCGTGCTCACCTCGGCGGATCGCGCTCGGCTTCTCGATTGGTCCCTTGGGGCGATCCGTGAGCTCGAGGATTGGGAGCTCACGCTCTTCTCGCTCGACTGGCGCGAGCGCAAGGCGGAACGCTCGATTCCGGGCCCGCGAAGCTGGACTTCGGCTTCGGGCCGCGACCAATTCGGCCAGCGACTGGACGCGAACCGCCAGCGATTCCTGCGCGAGGTGGGCTCGCTCGTGGGCAAGGACCTCGCCGAGCGAAAGTGGCAGCACATCATCGCCTTCGGAATCGAGGAGCACCCCCGTGAGCTTGCCGATGGACTGGGAGCGGCCGCCGACCGGCTCCACGTCGTCCGTCAGGACCTGGTGACGGCACCCGACGGGCAGGTTGCCGAGCGCGTCGCGACCGAGGTTCACGAGCTCAACACGAGCCAGGCCCTGGAGCTCGTGAGGGAGATCGAGGAAGCGGTCGGGGCGGAGCCCGGGGCTGCGCTTGGGCCGCAGGAGACGCTGAAGGCGCTAGCCGAGGGGCGCGCCCGCCACCTCGTGTTCGACGCGGAGCGCGATTACGACGGCGTGCCGGACGCGGAGCTTGGCTACGACGACGGCACCGACGGCGTGCCCGTCGGCGAGCGCCTGGTGGAGCTCGCGGTCACGACCAAGGCGGAGATCACGCCGGTCTACGAGGAGCCGGCGGCGAAGCTCGAGCCACATGAGGGAGTAGTCGCCCTGCTGCGGTACTGAGCGGCGAATATCGCCATTCCCGCTGGGTAGGCGCAGATCGGAAGCCTGACCCCCGCGACCGCCCCGGTCACCGGGGCAGGCGCGATCGCGTTTCCTCGCCGCTGGAGCGGGTATCTTGCCCGGGCAATCGTCCGCTGAGACCAATGGACAAGCCACCGGGGGAAAACGGCTTCAGCCTGGACCGCAGCGAGGATCGTCTCGTCTGGATCTTCGGCTCGTCTCGCAGCGGCAGCACGTGGCTCCTGCGGATGCTTTCGGAGCTGGATGAGGCCGTCCCCATCGACGACCCTCACCTCGGGCATCACCTCGGGGTGTGGCGACCGATCCCGCTTGCGTGGGCGACCGCCGACGGGGACCCCGAGCTCACGATCCTCAACGAGATCAAGCGCGCCAAGCCCAGCTACTTCTTCAACGACCGCTACCGCGACGTGTGGGAACCGGCGCTTCGCGCGCTGATCATCTCCCGATTCGACGCGCAGGCTCTAGACGCGCAGGGCGATCCCGCCTCGAACCCGCTGGTGATCGTCAAGGAGCCCGGCTCCCACATCGCCGACCTGCTGATGTCGCTGTTTCGCCAGTCGCGGATGATCTTCCTGCTTCGCGACGGCCGGGACGTCGTGGACTCGTGGCTCGACGCTCACCGCGCCGGTGCCTGGGCGCTCGACGAGGGCGCCTACCCCGTCGCCCCCGAGGGCAGGGAGGCGCTGATTCGTTGGCAGTCGAGCGTTTGGGCCTACCGCACGGGCGTGGTCCTGCGGGCGTACCAGTCACACGATCCGACCCGGCGAGTGATGGTCCGCTACGAGGACCTGCTCCGGGATCCCGCGCAGGCGCTGGAACGGATCTGCGGAACGTTCGGGCTCGAGGTCCCGCCGGATCGCCTGCGGGAGATCGCTCTCCTGCACGAGTACGCGAGCGTCCCGAGCGACGAGAAGGGGGCGAGCAAGGAGATCCGCTCCGCGAAGCCCGGCGGATGGCAGCGCCACATGAGCGCCGCGGAGCAGCAGGCGATGTACGAGGTGATGGGGGAGAGACTGGTGGAGGTCGGCTACCTGCCCGGCTTCAGCACCGAGCAGGTTGCCTGACAGCCTCGGTGGCCGTCAGACGCCGACGCGGTCAGCCACCGTTCAGCCTCTCCGCGATCTTCCGTAGGTCGGCCGTGAGCTCGGCGCGTGCGGCGTGGCGCTCGGAGTCATCATCGATGCGAAGGATCGACGACGGGTGCACCGTGACACTCACAGCGGGGGCGATATCGCTCTCGAGGAAACGACCCCGATCCTTGGTCACGCGGATCTTGCTTCCCAAGAGCGCCTTCGCCGCCGTCGCGCCGAGGCACACGAGGACCTCCGGGCGCACCACCGCCAGCTCGGCATCCAGCCACGGCCGACAGGCGGCGATTTCCTCCGTGTTCGGGCGCTGGTGGAGGCGACGCTTGCCGCGTCCCTGGGTCCATTTGAAGTGCTTGACGACGTTCGTGACGTAGGCGTCGCTTCGGTCGATCCCGGCCTCCGTAAGCGCCTTGGACAGGACCTCGCCCGCCGGCCCCACGAAGGGCTCCCCGGCACGGTCCTCGCGGTCCCCGGGCTGCTCGCCGACCAGCATCAGCTTCGCCTTCGGCGAGCCCTTCCCGAAGACGGTCTGTGTCCCCGTCCGCCACAACGGGCAGGCATGGCATACCGCCGCCGCCTCGCGCAGCTTCTTGAGCGATGGCCTGGGTGGGATCAGCTCCTCGGCCGGCCGGTAGCCGTCGCGCAGGGCCTCGGGCCCAACCGCTTTTCGTTCCGTGGACACCTCGCTGGTGCGGTACCCGGTTTCCGCCCCCTGACTCGGGGTAATCGGCGAACGATGTATGGAAAGTGGTTGCTCTCCGTGTTCGGCCTCGGCCTCGTGGTCCTGCTCGCAGTCGGGCTGGTCGCGACGGCCTACGCGCCGATCTTCGCCGTCGGCATCGCGCTCCTCATCGCCGTGGCAATTCTTTGGGGGATGGCGGCGCGACGCAGCTCGCAGGTGGGGTCGGAGCGCTCCGCGGCGGCACAGGAACGCCGGGAGGCCGGCCAGGGCGCGCGACCGAGCGCCAGCGCCACCCCGGAGGGCGGCGAAGGGGATGCCGGACAGGCCCATCGGGCCGCCGTGACCGGCGGCGGCACCGCTGGGACCGCATAGCCGGGCGTCATGGCTCCCGAGACGCAGGATCCGGGC
>Ga0126306_10000684_pt1 | contig 16581 bp, 10 predicted proteins | sample Plot27_FD_92592 | JGI IMG/M metagenome (GOLD analysis project Ga0126306, IMG submission 92592) | Serpentine soil microbial communities from UC McLaughlin Reserve, CA, USA - Plot27 | ecosystem: Environmental > Terrestrial > Soil > Grasslands | place: USA: UC McLaughlin Reserve, Lake County...
ACCGACTCCTCGCGCGAACTCGACGCGATCTCCCCCACCCCCCGGAGTGACCTCCGCCGACGCGACGGGCAGTCGTAGGTCAGACTATCGGCGTGCAGTTCGACGTGACGGTAGAGATTCCCAAGGGCCAGCGGAACAAGTACGAGCTGGACCACGCCACCGGACGCATCCGCCTGGACCGGATGCTGTTCACCTCCACCCGCTACCCGGCGGACTACGGCTACATCGAGAACACCCTCGGCATGGACGGCGACCCCCTGGACGCCCTGGTCCTGCTCGAGGAGCCGACGTTCCCCGGCTGTCTGATCACCTGCCGCGCCATCGGCATGTTCCGGATGACCGACGAGAAGGGTGGCGACGACAAGGTCCTCACCGTCCCGGCGACGGACCCCCGGATGGCTCACTACCAGGACATCACCGACGTCTCGGAGTTCGACCGGCTGGAGATCCAGCACTTCTTCGAGACCTACAAGGACCTCGAGCCGGGCAAGTCGGTCGAAGGCGCCGAGTGGGTGGGCCGCGAGGCCGCGGAGGAGGAGATCGTCGCCTCCCTGGGGCGCGCGAAGGACGAACCCGCGCACCACTGACCAAGGACCCCCTGCCCCCCACCGCTCGCACGCTCGCGGCGGGCCGCTGCAGGGGGCCGCTGACGTTCAGGTACCGATGTCGTGCAGCACGAGAGTGGCGAAGCCGAGCTGGCCGCGGTAGCCCTCGAGCCACTGCGTGCGGTGCTCGCGGGCGAGCTCGAGCGCCACGTCCCGGTCCTCGCCGGACGCCTCGCTGAGCGCCCATCCGGCCAGCGCGCCGGTCCAGGACCACTCGTAGTCGTCCCACTCCTCGGCGGTGCTGAGGTGGCCGTAGCCGGGTTCGTAGCCGGCCGCCTGGGCGGCCCGGACCAGCCCCGCGACGTCGGGCAGTTCCCCCGGCTCGGCACCGAGCGCGTCGAGAGCGCTCTGCGTCGGCGTCCTCTCCCAGTAGCCCTCGCCGAGCAGCACCCGCCCGCCGGGGCGCAGATACTTCCGCACCGCCTCGAGGGTCGGGCCGAGACCGCCGAACGCGTGCGTCGCCCCGATGCAGAGGACGGCGTCGAAGCCCTCCCCCGACCAGCCAGCGGCGTCGGCCTGCTCGAAGGTCGCCCGGCCGGCGAGACCGCGCCGCTCCGCCCGGGCGCGGGCCTCCGCCAGCGCGGGGGCCGAGGTGTCGACGCCGACGCCGGTTCCGCCGGGCGCGACCTCCAGGGCGGCGAGCAGCCACTCGCCGAAGCCGCACCCGAGGTCGAGCAGCCGCCCGTCCGGTGGCAGGTCGAGGCGCTGGACCAGCAGCCGGAGGGTGTCGTCGCAGACGGGGGCGGCGACGGGGTGCCAGCGGTGCGCGATCGCGCTGGCCAGGGCTCTGTCCACCCGGCATCCTGCCGGGCGGTCCGGGCGGGGAGCGACCGGGTTACCCGAGCGCGTCGAGATGCGGGGCACGGCTGTCGTCGAGCGTCCGGATGCCGCCGCGCGGCGCATCTCGGCGGCGCCCGGCCCCGGGAACGACTCAGCGGATCCGTCCGGTGGACGAACCCGCTGCTGGTAGAGGAGAGCCGCCTGTCGGAATCGAACCGACGACCTTCTCATTACGAGTGAGATGCTCTACCGACTGAGCTAAGGCGGCGGACGTGCGCGAACAGCCTACGACACCGCCGGCCTCGCTCGGCGCAGGGGCAAGGGCTCTCGCGCCTTCGTCGAGTGTCGTCCTGCTGTCGTCTCGCGGCCGCTGAGGCGACGACAACCCGACACTCGGCGCGGCCCGGGGCGCTCCCGCGGGATCGCGCTCAGGCGGGCAGCCGCAGCGCGACGGTCAAGGCCTCCAGCGCGATCCGCGGCTTCACGTTCTGCTCGAGCGCCAGCCGGCAGCCGAGGAGCGCGTCGATCCTCCGCAGCGCACCCTCGGCGCCGATCCGGCGGGCCAGCTCCTGCGCGTCCGCGCGGCGGTCGGGGTGCAGCAGCTGAGGCGGCTCGCCCCCGTCGACCGCCGTCGCGGCGAGCACCAGGGCATCGCGGTAGAGGCCGGCCAGGTCGACCAGCGCTCGGTCCAGGGAGTCGCGGCCGAGTCGGGTCGCCCGCGACTTCTGCCGTTTCTCCAGCTCCTTGAGCTGTCCGGCGCCGCCTCCCCGTGCGGCCACGACCCCCGGGCCGCGCGCGCCGTAGCCGAGGCTCGCCTTGACCGCTTCCGTCTCGGCGGCGTCGAGGACCGAGGTGGCGGCCTCGGTCTCCTCCTCCGCGGCGCCGACGAGATCGTCGGCGGCGTCCAGGCAGGCGGCCAGGGAGACGAGGGACAGCGGGACGTCGAGCACCGCCTTGCGGGCCAGCCGCGCGTCCTCGTCGCGCGCCAGTCGCCGCGCCCGGCCGACGTGACCGCCCGACGCCGCGGCCGACCACGCGGCCAGCGCCGGGTCGACGCCGTCCCGCCTCACGAGGACATCGGCGATCGCGTCCACCCCTGGGGTGCGCAGCCGGACCAGGCGGCAGCGCGAACGGATCGTCACCGACACGTCGTCGGGGTGCAGGCTCGGGGCGCAGAGCATCACCACGGTCCGCGGCGGCGGCTCCTCGATCATCTTCAGCACCGCGTTGGCCGCCTGCTCGGACATGCGGTCGGCGTCCTCGATGAGGATGACCTGCCAGCGCCCCCCGGACGGGGCACGCCCGGCGATCCGCACGATCTCCCGGGCCTCCTCGACCTTGATCGAGAGCCCTTCGGGGACCACGAGGTGCACGTCGGCGTGTGTGCCGGCCAGCACGGTGCGGCACTCGTGGCAGGTGCCGTCGCCGCCGTCCGGGCACTGCAGCGCGGCGGCGAAGGCGCGGGCGGCGACCGACCGGCCTGATCCCGGCGGGCCGGTGAAGAGCCAGGCGTGCGTCATCGCGGCCGGGTCGGTGACGGCGGCGCGCAACTCCTCGACGACGGCCGGCTGGCCGACCACCTGGGACCAGACGCCGTCCGGCGCCTCGACGGCGGCGGTCACGGGTGCAGTTGCGGGGTCGCGCCGGTCTGGGCGTGCGGGTGGTGGGGAACGGCCGAGGTGGCCACGTGGCCGTGGTCGACCGTCGAGCCGTTGGTCGCGGGGGCCGGGGCGTCCTGCTGGCTGAGCTGCTGCAGCGGCAGGCCGGACAGCAGGTCGGTCACCCGTACCCGGATCGCGGCGGCGATCTCGTCGGGGCTGCGCCGGGCGTCGACGACCAGGTAGCGGTCGGGCTCTGACTCGGCGAGGGCCAGGAACGTCTGCCGCACCCGCTGGTGGAAGTCCAGCGACTCCGACTCCAGGCGGTCGGCGACCGCCCGCCCCCGGGCGCGGGCCAGACCCACCTCGGGCGGCAGGTCGAGCAGCACGGTGAGGTCGGGCTTCACACCCTCGGTGGCCCAGCGGGAGAGCATGCGCACGTCGTCCAGCGGGATCGTGCGCCCGGCGCCCTGGTAGGCCAGCGAGCTGTCCACGAAGCGGTCGGTGATCACGACCTCCCCGGCATCCAGTGCCGGCCGCAGGACGTCGTGCACGTGCTGGGCCCGGTCGGCGGCGTAGAGCAGCGCCTCGGAGCGCGGTGCGATCCCGGTGTGCGCGCGGTCCAGCACGATCGACCGGATGCCGGCCCCCGAGGGCGTCGCGCCCGGCTCGAACGTGGCCCGCGCGACCAGACCCTCGTTGGTCAGCCATTCCTGCAGCCGGCGCACCTGCGTGGACTTGCCGGCGCCCTCACCGCCCTCGAAGGCGATGAGCACCCCGCCTCCCGCGAGGCGGCGGCGCGCGGTGGTGTCGCGGCGGAGCGCCGTGACGACGTCGGCGAGCAGGGGAACCGGGCGGCCGTCGTCCATCTGCCGGTAGGCCACGAGACCGACGCCGAGAGCCAGGAACCCCGCGACCAGCAGCATGATCCGCTCGCCGGTGACCGGGAGCGTGACGACCCCGAGGTCGACCTCGTGCTGGCCGATGAGGCCGACCCCGAACGGCACGATCGCCAAGGAAAGGATCAGCGCCGCCCGGACCAGCGACTGCACGATCGCGAAGGTGCGGCCGCGGATCTCGTCCTGCACCTCGGTACCGAGCAGGGTGAAACCCGCCAGGTAGGCGACGCCGGCGAAGAAGCCCATGAAGACGACCAGCAGCAGCGCGATCCAGAGCGTGAAGGTCCAGGCCATCAGCAGCACCATCGCGCCGGCGCCGACGATGGCGATGCCGAACAGCCGCTCGCGGGCGAGGTCGCGCGCGACGCTCGGCCCGATGGCGATGCCGAGACCGAGCCCGATGAAGACCGCCCCGAACAGCAGGCCGTAGGCCGCCTCGCCTCCGCCCACGGCGTTCGCGAAGGCCTGGCCGGTCGCGATGATCACGCCGGCGGCCGTCATGGCACCGGTGATGCCGATGACCAGGCCCCGGACCAGCGGCGTGTGCCCGGCGAAGGAGAAGCCGTGCTTGAGCGAGCCGAGGAAGCTCTCCTGCGGCCCGGTGGTGCCGGCCGCGCGGCGGCCGCTGATCGAGGGCAGGTTCCAGATGACCACCGCCGCGACCAGGAACGTCAGCGCGTTGAGGAACAGGGCCAGGTCGACCTCGTCGACGCCCGGAAGCAGATCGGACAGTGGGCCGCCCAGGCTGGTCAGGACCGCGAACACGATGGCGGCGAGCACCGGGGTCAGCCCGTACGTCGTGACGAGCGAGAGCTGGTTGGCCGGTTCCAGCTGGTCCTTGCGCAGCATGTTCGGGACGGCGGCCTCCTTGGCCGGGATCCAGAACAGGGTGAACGCCTCGATGAGGAACTGGGCGACGAACAGCCAGATCAGGTTGTCGACCAGCGGGATCGAGGCGAACAGCGCGAAGCGGATGACGTCGACGACCACCATCGTCTTGCGGCGGTCGAACCGGTCGGCGAAGGCCCCGGCCAGCGGCCCGAGGACGATCGCGGGCAGCAGCCGGAACAGCAGGACGCCGCCGAGGGCGAAGTTGGCCGCGGCGAACCCGTCGACGAGCGACGTGGCGGTGGCGGTGATCGCCAGCAGGCCCAGCCAGTCGCCGAAGCTGGACAGCGACATCGACAGCCACAGCTTGCGGAAGTCGCGGACGCGGAGGACCGCGCGCAGCTTCGCCACCAGACCGACCGACCCGGGGACGCCACCACCCGGGGCGCCGCGGTCCAGCTCCGTCAACGGCATCGGGGCGTCCGGCGGCACCGGTGTACCGGCGGACGGCAGTCCGTCCGCCGATACGTCGATCCGCTCAGCCGGCTGCACCGGTGGCGTCGGGTCGGACGGAATCGGGTCTCCCGGGGTCGGAGGGCGGTGCCGGCTGGTCCCTCGGCGGTCTCACGGTACCGGGAGGAGGCGACGATTCCGGCAGATTTCCGCCCGTACGGGGCAGTCTGCGACGGCCCCGGTGGCATCCGCGAGGTCCGGCTAGGGTCGATCCGGTGAACGATCCGGGACGGTCGGCGACGCCGGGCACGACCGCGTCGTGGGACCCCGCCACCTACCTGCGCTTCGCCGGTGAGCGGGCCCGACCCTTCGTCGAGCTGCTGGCCCGCGTGGGCGCCGAGGCCCCGGTCGAGGTGGTGGACCTGGGCTGCGGCGAGGGCACGATGACCGCGACACTGGCGCAGCGCTGGCCCGGCGCGCGGGTCACCGGCGTCGACTCCTCTCCCGAGATGCTCGCCTCTGCCGCGGCGTCGGCCGTGCCGGGCCGCGTGGAGTTCGTGTCCGGTGACGTTCGGGAGTGGTCACCCCCCGGGCCCGTCGACGTGGTGGTCAGCAACGCCGTCCTGCACTGGGTGCCCGGGCACGACCGCGTCCTCGCCCGGTGGGCCGGCTGGCTGCCGCCCGGCGGCTGGCTGGCCGTGCAGGTGCCGGGCAACTTCCGCGCGCCGACGCACGCCCTGCTCGCCGAGCTCTGCCGCGCCCCGCGGTGGGCCGGGCGGCTGGCCGATGCCGCCCCGCGCGCCGACGCCGTCCTGGAGCCCGACGGCTACCTCGACGTGCTGACCGCCGCCGGCCTCGCGCCCGACGTCTGGGAGACGACCTACCAGCACGTTCTCACCGGCGCCGACCCCGTCCTCGGCTGGGTGCGGGGCACCGTCCTTCTGCCGGTGCTCGCCCTTCTGGACGACGACGAGGCGGCCCACCTCACCGCCGAGTACGCGGAGGCGCTCCGGGCGGCCTACCCCGCCCGCGACGACGGGACGACGGTGCTGCCGTTCCGCCGCATCTTCGCCGTCGGCTCCCGCCCGTCCTGACGATCAGCCGGCCGAGACCGGCGCCTTCTTCGCGGCAGTGGTCTTCTTGGCCGCCGTCTTCTTCGCGGCCGTCTTCTTGGCGCCGGTCTTCTTGGCGGCCTTCTTCTTGGTCGCCGGACCACGGGCCCGGCGGTCGGCCAGCAGTTCGGCGGCCCGCTCGATCGTGATCGTCTCGACGTCGTCGCCCTTGCGCAGGCTGGCGTTCGTCTCGCCGTCGGTGACGTAGGGGCCGAACCGGCCCTCGCGGACGACGACCTGCCCCTGCGTCACCGGGTCCGGACCCAGCTCCTTGAGCGGCGCCGCGGCAGCCCGGCGTCCCCGCTGCTTGGGCTGCGCGAAGATGGCCAGCGCCTCGTCGAGCGTGACGGTGAACAGCTTCTCCTCGCTGTCCAGCGAGCGGCTGTCGGTGCCCTTCTTGAGATACGGCCCGTACCGGCCGTTCAGCGCCTGGATCTCCTCGCCGTCGGGCGCGGCCCCGACCGTGCGCGGCAGGGTCAGCAGCCGCAGGGCGTCGTCCAGGGTGAGCGTCTCGGGCGACATCGACGCGAAGAGGCTCGCGGTGCGCGGCGCGTCCTTGCTGCCCTCGGGCACCACGGTGGTGACGTAGGGGCCGTAGCGGCCGGCCTTCACCACGATCGGGTGGCCCGACTCCGGGTCGGTGCCCAGCTCGCGGTCACTGGACGGCGCCGAGAGCAGCTCGGCCACCTTCTCGCTGGTCAGCTCGTCGGGCGCGAGGTCCTCGGGGATGCTCACCCGAGGGCCGTCGTCCCCACCGGCCTGGAGGTACGGGCCGTACCGGCCGACCCGGGCGACGACGGGCTTGCCGTCGGGGCTGACCGCCCGCAGCGGGATGGAGTTCACGCCGCGGGCGTCGATCTCCTCCAGCCGCTGGCCGACGATCTGCTTGAGCCCGCCGGACTCGGCGATACCGCCGCTGTGCCGGCCCTCGCCACCGAAGTAGAACTCGGTGAGCCAGTCGACCCGCTGCAGCGTGCCGCCGGCGATGTCGTCGAGCTCCTCCTCCAGCGACGCGGTGAAGTCGTAGTCGACGAGCTGCGCGAAGTGCTGCTCGAGCAGGTTCACCACGGCGAAGGCGATGAACGAGGGCACGAGCGCGTTGCCCTTCTTCCAGACGTACCCGCGGTCCTGGATCGTCTGCATGATCGACGCGTAGGTCGACGGCCGGCCGATGCCGAGCTCCTCCAGCCGGGCGACCAGGCTCGGCTCGGTGTAGCGGGACGGCGGTGTCGTCGTGTGGCCCTTGGCCTCGAGCTCCCGGGTGTCCAGCTGCTGGCCGCGCTCCAGCCGGGGCAGCCGGCGCTCGGCGTCGTCGCTGCCCGGCTCGTCGTCGCCGTTGGAGGAGGCGGCGTCGTCCCGGGACTCGACGTAGGCCTTCAGGAAGCCCGGGAAGGTGATGGTGCGGCCGCTCGCGGTGAACTCGACCGCCTCGTCGGTGGCGCTCCGGCCGGCCAGCCGGATGCTCACCGTCTGCCCGACCGCGTCGGCCATCTGCGAGGCGACCGTGCGCTGCCAGACCAGCTCGTAGAGCCGGAACTCGTCGCGGGCGAGCTGGGGGGCCAGCTGTCCCGGGGTGCGGAAGTTGTCCCCGGCCGGGCGGATCGCCTCGTGCGCCTCCTGGGCGCCCTTGGCCTTGCTCTTGTAGCGGCGCGCCTCGGCCGGGACGTAGGCGTCGCCGTAGAGCTCGCGGGCCTGCTGCCGGGCGGCGTTGATCGCCTCGTCGGAGAGGTTGGTCGAGTCGGTCCGCATGTAGGTGATGTGGCCGTTCTCGTACAGCCGCTGCGCCACCCGCATGGTCTGCGCCGACGACCAGCCCAGCTTGCGGCCGGCCTCCATCTGCAGCGTCGAGGTGGTGAACGGGGCGTACGGACGGCGCCGGTACGGCTTCTCGTCGACCCGGCTGACCGTCACCGGGCGACCCTCCAGACGCGCCGCCAGGCCCCGGGCGCCGGCCTCGTCGAGGTGCACGACGTCGCCGCTCACCCGGCCGGTCGCCGGGTCGAAGTCCTTGCCCGTGGCGACCCGGCTGTCGTCGACGCTGGCGAGCCGGGCGCGGACCGTCGTCGGCTCGCCCTCGTCAGTGGCCGCAGCGGGCCGGGGGACGGCGAAGGTGCCCTCCAGCGACCAGTAGTCGGCGGCGTGGAAGGCCATCCGCTCGCGCTCGCGCTCGACGACGATGCGCGTCGCGACCGACTGCACGCGGCCGGCGGAGAGCTTGGGCAGCACCTTCTTCCAGAGCACCGGGCTGACCTCGTAGCCATAGAGGCGGTCGAGGATGCGGCGGGTCTCCTGGGCGTCGACCAGGGCGGTGTCGAGCTCGCGGGGGCTCGCGACGGCGCGAGCGATGGCCTCGGGCGTGATCTCGTGGAAGACCATCCTGTGCACCGGGACGCGCGGCTTGAGCGTGTCGACCAGGTGCCAGGCGATCGCCTCGCCCTCGCGGTCCTCGTCCGTCGCGAGGTAGACCTCGCTGGCCTCCTTGACCAGCTGCTTGAGCCGGCTGACCTGCTGCCTGCGGTCGGGGCTGACGACGTACAACGGCTCGAAGGAGTTGTCGACGTCCACCCCGAGGCGGGCCCAGGCCGCCCCCTTGTGCTCCGCCGGCACGTCGGCGGCGTTGCGCGGCAGGTCCCGGATGTGCCCCACGCTGGCCTCGACGACGTACCCGCTGCCCAGGTAGCCGGCGATCTTGTTGGCCTTGGTCGGGGACTCCACGATGACCAGCGGCTTCCCCCCGGACGCGGCCGTGCGCCGGCGCGCGGGCGCCTTGGTGCCGCCGGCGGTCGCGTCGGTGCTCTCGCTTCCGGTCTCGCTGGTCTTCGTGGGCACGGTGCTCCTGTCGGTGGTGCTGCGGGGTGGTGCGGGGTCGTACTGGAGGTGGGCCTGTCCGGTGCCGGGCCCGCTCGACCGGACTCCGGTCTCCTGCGCCCCCGACGCCGGCGGGGCGCTGTCGCGAGAAACGCCCCCTCGGCGGGCCACGGTAAGCCACATCCAGGGAAAGACGCCGGGCGCGACCCGCTCCGGGCGTGCCGTTCCGCACAGAACGTCGCCCGGAGGGCTGTGTTCCCCCTCGGCGGGAACACAGCCCTCCGGCCGGGGTCATGCCGGCTGCCGGGCCCCGGCCAACACCTCCCCCACGGCGGACAGGGTGGGGCGGTCAGCGTCGAGGTACTCCGAGTGACCCGTGCCCGGATCGGCGGGCAGATGCGTCGACCCGAACCCGTCGGCCCAGGTCGTGCTCCCGAACCAGCGCATCCAGGACACCGGGTCGGCCGGCGAGGCGGCGTCGTAGACCTCGGGCGCCTCCAGCGCCCCGGCGTCGCCCTGCATCCCGGGACTGCCCAGCAGCACGACGGCGTCCGCGTCGAGGTCTCCGGGGGCGTCGGCGGCCTCGTCCACGACGACGGTTCCGTAGCTGTGCGCCACGACGGTCGTACGGACCGGCCCGTTCCCGGTGGCGGTACGACCGGCGTCCATCCCGGCCAGGGCGCTCGCCAACGCGACGCCGCCCCGCTCCGCCTGCAGCCGGAAGGCTGCGGTCGGCAGGCTGGACGGCGTGCGGTAGCCCAGCCACGCCACGGTCGCGACCGCCAGGCCGGGCGCCGCGGCACGCGCGGCGTCCCGGACGGCCCGGGCGTGCCGGGTCAGCTTCCCCAGGTCGTCGGCCGGACTGGTGAGGATTCCCGGGACCAGCACCCCCACCGCGTCGGCAGTGTCCAGGTTGCCGAGACCCAGCGCCACCCGGTCGCCCGGGAGGTCGAGCAGCTGCAGCTGCACCTCCTCTCCCGCGGCCTCCTCCACCGCGATGGTCCGGGCCACGACGGCGGCCGTCGCCGCGAGGTCGTCCGGCAGGTCGGGATCGCGGAGTGCCCGGTCCAGCAGCCGCCGGTTCGCCTGGTCGCGTGCCCATGCGGGAACGCCGTCGAGGGCCCCCACCGCATCGGGGGCCCAGGCGATCGCCGCGCGCTGCGCGGCGGGGCCCAGATCGGCCCACCACCCCGCGACGTCGGCAGGGCTGCCCCCGGACGGGACGCGAGGTACGGGAACCGGCCCGACGAGGGGCAGCTCCGCGGCGAGGTCGTCGAATCGCGCCGGGACGAACGCGTCGTGGACCCCGAGACCCGAGAGGACGCTGCCGGCTTCCTCCGCCGCCGCGGCGGCCCGACGGGCGTGATCCAGGGCTTCCTCGGCGGCGAACAGGGCCGGAGCATCGACTCCCGAGCCCGCGAGCAGCGCTCCCGCGGTCGCCGGGACGTCGCCGGCGCCGCGGAGCCCGACGACGGCGAGCTCGTGGGCCAGCCCGGCCTCATCGACCAGCCGTCGGTAGGCGGCCAGCGACCGGGCCACAGCGTCGTCCACCGCCCAGGCCACCGCGGCCAGCTCGGTCACGGCCTCCGCGGCGGTGCGGGCGGCCGGCCCGCACCAGGTCTCCCCCGCATCCACCACCCGTCCGACGCCCTGCAGCCGGGCCCGCCAGGGCGAGAGCCGCTCGGCGACGCCGGCCAGGAGGGCCACGGTGCGCCGCAGGAGGGGCACGTCCCAGTGGGCGATGGCGGCCAGCGCGGCGGTCGTCCCGCCGGGTGCCGGCGCGGGGACGGTCACCGGGCCGCCGGGCCGGCCGTCTGCCCGGCGACGCCGATGCCCGTCGCCAGCGACCGGTCGTGCGCCCGGTAGACGTCCGCCGCGTCGGCGAAGGTGGTGGCGAGGGCGGCCGCACGCCCGGCGAGCAGCTCGCCCAGGGACGCCCAGGCGGTGGCCGTGGCGCCGGCGGACCAGCCCGCCGTCCCGCCGAGAGCGAGCGGGAGGGACGCGGCCGCGGCACGGCTCAGGTCGGCGTCCGCGGACAGCTCGGCCGAGAGGGAGGCCAGTTCGGCGCCGAGGGCCGCCACCGCCGCGGGCTCGATGGCCACCCGTCCGGCCGGGTGGGTGGGGTGTCCGGGCGAGGTCATGGGGCCCTCCGTCGTCGTCCCGGTCCAGGGCGGACCGGAGGCGACGGACGCTAGGAGCGCCCCGGGTGGGTTCGTGCGCCGTCGTCCACACGCGACGGCGGGTTCCACAACCGCACCGCGATCCTCCGGCCGGGGTGGGTCCGGCCGGGGGATCGCGAGGTGCCGGTGCTCAGGGAGCGGTCGTGGTCAGCGTCCCCGTCGTGTCGGTGGCAGCCCCACCGACGACGATCGAGCGCCGCTTGGACACCAGCACGGAGGCGACGATGACCAGTACCGCGGCGAGCGCGATGAGGACACGGACCGTGGTGTTGGCGTCGTCGCCGAACGACAGCCCGACGATCGCCGGGGCGATCAGGAGCGCGACGAGGTTCATCACCTTGAGCAGCGGGTTGATCGCCGGTCCGGCGGTGTCCTTGAACGGGTCGCCGACGGTGTCACCGATGACGGTGGCCGCGTGGGCCTCGCTGCCCTTGCCGCCGTAGGCGCCGTCCTCGACCATCTTCTTCGCGTTGTCCCAGGCGCCACCGGAGTTGGCGAGGAAGACGGCCATGAGCGTCCCGGCCGCGATGGCGCCGACCAGGTAGGCGGCCAGCGGCCCGATGCCGAGCCCGAACCCGACGGCCACCGGCGCGAGGACGGCGAGCAGGCCGGGGGTGGCGAGCTCGCGCAGCGAGTCCTTGGTGCAGATGTCCACGACCGCGCTGTAGTCGGGCCGCTCGGTGTAATCCATGATCCCGGGCCGCGTGCGGAACTGCTCGCGGACCTCGAAGACCACCCGCCCGGCGGCCCGCGAGACGGCGCTGATGGCCAGCCCCGAGAAGAAGAACACGACCGATGAGCCGAGGACCGCCCCGACGATGTTCTTCGAGTTCACCAGCTCGAAGGCGTTGCCCAGGGTCGCGCCGGCCTCGTCGAGGGCCACCTCGATCTGGGCGCTGTAGGAGCCGAAGAGCGCCGTGGCGGCGAGCACCGCGGTGGCGATCGCGATGCCCTTGGTGATGGCCTTGGTGGTGTTGCCGACGGCGTCGAGATCGGTGAGCACGCGCGCGCCGGTCTCGTCGATGTCGCCGGACATCTCCGCGATGCCCTGGGCGTTGTCGCTGACCGGCCCGAAGGTGTCCATCGAGACGATGACGCCGGCGGTGGTCAGGAGGCCGCAGCCGGCGAGCGCGACGGCGTACAGCGCGGCGGCGCCGCCGATGAGCGAGGCCCCGTAGACGGCGGCACCGATCAGGACGGCGGCGTAGACCGCGGACTCCAGGCCGAGCGAGATGCCCGAGAGGATGACGGTGGCCGGCCCGGTGAGGGAGCTGCGGCCGATGTCGCGGACCGGCTTGCGGCTCGTCTCGGTGAAGTAGCCGGTGAGCTGCTGGATGGCCGCGGCCAGGACGACGCCGATCAGCACCGACACGAAGCCGAGCACCTGCGGGCTGACCGTCAGGTTCTCCGCGTCAGAGATGCTCGGCAGGTAGATGAACGACGCGGCGGCGACCAGGACCAGCGAGACCGCCGCGGAGGTGAAGAAGCCGCGGTTGATCGGGGCCAGGCCGCTGGAGTCGGACTTGCCGGGGTTGCTGGCCAGGATGCCCACGACCGACGCGATGACGCCGATGCCCGCGACCAGGAGCGGGAAGACCATGCCCACCGCGCCGAAGAAGACCTGACCGAGGATCAGCGCGGCGACCAGGGTGACCGCGTAGGACTCGAAGAGGTCGGCGGCCATGCCGGCGCAGTCGCCGACGTTGTCGCCCACGTTGTCGGCGATCGTCGCCGCGTTGCGCGGGTCGTCCTCGGGGATGCCGGCCTCCACCTTGCCGACCAGGTCGGCGCCGACGTCGGCGGCCTTCGTGAAGATGCCGCCGCCGACACGCATGAACATGGCGAGCAGGGCGCCGCCGAAGCCGAAGCCCTCGAGCACGATGGGGGCGGTGTCGTCGAAGAGCAGGAGGGCCGCGGCGGCGCCGAGCAGCCCGAGGCCGACGGTGATCATCCCGCAGACGCCGCCGGTGCGGTACGCGATCCTGAAGGCCGGGCGGTAGCCGCCTGCGCGGGCCGCCGCGGCGACCCGGACGTTGCCCCGCGTGGCCAGCGTCATGCCGATGAAGCCGACCATCGCGGAGAAGAACGCGCCGATCAGGAAGAAGACCGCCCGGCCTGCCCGGGTGCCCCAGCCGCCGTCGGCGACCGGCAGCACCAGCAGGAGGAGGAACACGATGACGGCGAAGACGCCGAGCGTGCGGAACTGCCGTTTCAAGTAGGCCGCCGCACCTTCCTGCACCGCCACGGCGATCTCGCGCATCTTCACCGTTCCCTGGTCGGCGGCCAGGACGGCCCGTACCAGGTAGGCGGCGAAACCGAGGGCGGCCAGGGAGATGGCGAGGACGATGACGACCAGGGTCACGTCCCCGCCGGACAGCGAACTGTCGGGCATGTATTCCTCCAAGCGGTCGACGGCCGCCGGGAGGCGCGTGTCTGCACCCCGGATCGGCGGAGTTCGCGCCGGTATCGGAGATCCGCGGACCGAGCGCGGCGTGAGTGTAAGTGAGGTCACAGCGCGTACAGACGTCCACGACGTTTTGTCGCCCGCATCACACCCCGGCCGGCTCTCGCCACCCTGGGTTGCCGAAGGGTGTGACAGTGGAGAGGTGACGTCGGTCCACCCGGTCCGCCCGGCTCCCCCTCCCGGCGCGGCGACCGAACGACGGGGGCCGGTGGCGGGCAACCCCAGCCGGCGTTCCGGTGCCGCGGACGGGGCCCTTCCCGGGGCCGAGCTCCTCGCGTCCGTGCTGGCCGGCACGGCCGAGGAGGAGCAGCCCGTCACCCATGTCCACCACGTACCGGTGCGCGAGAGCAGCACCCTGCCCTGGCCGGACTGGGTGTCTCCCGGCCTGCGCGGGCGGCTGGAGGAGCGCGGCGTCCGCGCCCCCTGGCGCCACCAGATCGACGCGGCGCAGCTGGCGCGCGAGGGCCGGCACGTCGTCGTCGCGACGGGCACGGCCTCCGGGAAGTCGCTGGCCTACCAGCTGCCGGCGCTGACCCGGCTCGCCGAGGACCCGCGTGCCTGCGTGCTCTACCTGGCCCCGACCAAGGCGCTCGCCCGCGACCAGCTCGCCTCGGTGGCCGCGCTCGCCGACCCCTCCGTGCGGCCCGCGGCCTACGACGGCGACACCCCGGCCGAGGAGCGGGACTGGGTGCGGCGGCACTCGCGCTGGATCGTCACCAACCCGGACATGCTGCACCGCGGGATCCTTCCGGCCCACCAGAGGTGGTCCAGCACGCTGCGCCGGGTCGCCTACGTCGTCATCGACGAGTGCCACGCCTACCGCGGGGTGTTCGGATCCCACGTGGGGCACGTCCTCCGTCGCCTGCGACGGATCTGCCGCCGGTACGGGACCGAACCGGTGTTCGTGCTGGCCTCGGCCACGGTGGCCGACCCGGCGGCCGCTGCCACCCGGCTGGTCGGGGCCCCCGTGGAGGCGGTCACCGACGACGGCTCCCCCCGTCCCGGGGCAACGTTCGCCCTCTGGGAACCGCCGCTGACCGAGCGCACCGGCGAGCACGGCGCACCCCTGCGGCGGTCCGCGGCCGCCGACGCCGCCGGTCTGCTGGCCGACCTGGTCGAGCGCGGAGCCCGGACGCTCTCCTTCGTCCGGTCGCGCCGCAGCGCCGAGTCGGTGGCGGAGCAGGCCCGGCGGCTCCTGCACGACCGCGGCCGCGACGACCTCGTGCGCCGGGTGGACTCCTACCGGGGCGGTTACCTGCCCGAGGAGCGGCGGGAGCTGGAGCGGGCGTTGTCGGCCGGCGAGCTCCTGGGAGTCGCGACGACCAATGCCCTGGAGCTCGGCATCGACATCGCGGGGCTCGACGCCGTCGTGCTCGCCGGGTACCCCGGCACGCTGGCCTCGCTCTGGCAGCAGGCCGGCCGGGCAGGCCGAGCCGAGAAGGAGTCGCTGGTCGTCTTCGTGGCCCGCGACGACCCGCTGGACCACTACCTCGCCCACCACCCGCGGGCGGTGTTCGGCCGACCGATCGAGGCCACGGTCACCGATCCGGCCAACCCGTACGTGCTCGGACCGCAGCTGTGCTGCGCGGCCGCCGAGCTCCCGCTCCGGCCGGAGGATCTCCCCGATTTCGGGGGGCCGGTCGCCGAGGCGCAGCTCGAGGAGCTGGTGGCGGCCGGGCAACTGCGACAGCGCCCGGCCGGCTGGTACTGGGCCGGACGCGGCCGCCCGGACGTCGACATCCGCGGCAGCGGCGAGGAGCCCGTCGCGATCATCGAGGCCGACACCGGGCGCCTGCTCGGCACCGTCGACGGGGACGCCGCCCACTCGACCGTGCACGACGGCGCGCTCTACGTGCACCGCGGGGAGACCTTCGTCGTCGACGAGTTCGACGTCGACGACGCGTGCGCGGTCGTGCACGCCGAGAGCCCGGACTGGACGACGGTCGCCCGCGACGTCACCGACCTGGGCATCGCGTCCATCGACCGCACGCGCCGGCTGGGAACGGTCACCGCGCACACGGGCGTGGTGGACGTGACCAACCAGGTGGTCGCCTACCAGCGACGGCGTCTGGGCACCGGCGAGGTGCTGGCCGAGTTCCCGCTCGACCTCCCGGCCCGGCAGCTGCGCACCCGGGCGGTGTGGCTGACCCTGTCCGACCGGGCGATCGAGCGGGCCGAGGTCGACGACGTGGAGCTCCCGGGCGCGCTGCACGCGGCCGAGCACGCGGCCATCGGCATCCTGCCGCTGCTGGCCACCTGCGACCGCTGGGACCTGGGCGGCCTCTCCACCGCCCTGCATCCGGACACCGGGACGGCGACGATCTTCGTCTACGACGGCCATCCGGGCGGGGCCGGTTTCAGCGAACGCGGCTTCGGCGTGCTGCGGCAGTGGCTGCAGGCGACCCGGGCCACGGTCGCCAGTTGCGAGTGCGAGAGCGGTTGTCCCTCGTGCGTCCAGTCGCCGAAGTGCGGCAACGGCAACGACCCCCTCGACAAGGCGGGCGCGGTGCGGGTGCTCGACGTCGTCCTCGACGAGCTCGCCGCCGTCGAGGGCCCGCTGGATGCGGACGGATCCGACGACAGGGCCGACGCGGGCGCCGCCACGCCGGCTCGCTGACCCCACGAACTCCGGCGCGACCGGACCGGCCCGCGCCCGGGCTGTCACGACGTGGACACCGAGTCCGCCGAGACGGAGGCGCACCCGGACAACGACGTCCGCGACGGCGTCCGTGGTCACCGAGCACGCCGTCAGCTCGGCGGAGTTCGCCGCGGCGATCCGCGCCGCGCGGACACATCCGTCGTCGTGTCCGGCTACGGCCCGCCCGGCGGCGGCGAGCGCGGTGAGGTCGGCCGC
>Ga0126306_10000686_pt1 | contig 16574 bp, 17 predicted proteins | sample Plot27_FD_92592 | JGI IMG/M metagenome (GOLD analysis project Ga0126306, IMG submission 92592) | Serpentine soil microbial communities from UC McLaughlin Reserve, CA, USA - Plot27 | ecosystem: Environmental > Terrestrial > Soil > Grasslands | place: USA: UC McLaughlin Reserve, Lake County...
CGGCTTGGTCAGGTAGTCGTCGGCGCCGCTGTCGAGGCCGGCGACGCGGTCGCGGACGGCGTCTCGAGCGGTGAGCATCAGAATCGGCGCCCACACACCCTTCTCCCGTAGCCCGCGGCATACAGCGAAGCCGTCCAGCCCGGGGAGCATCACGTCGAGGATGATCGCGTCGTACTCGGTCGCGGCCGCCATCCACAGCGCGTCCTCCCCGTTGGCCGTCACGTCCACCGCCATCGCCTCCTTGCGAAGGCCGCGCTGGATCAGCCCGGCCATCTTGACGTGGTCTTCGACGATCAGGACGCGCATGGCGAGTGCATCGGAAGGCGCAGCATCGATCGTGCGGATGAAAGGAGGATGAACGAATGATGGCGGGCCCGGTCCCGTCGTTTTTCATCACGGTTTCATCAGCGTCATCCATGGTCGCGGCGACACCCACCGAGGGAGGCGAATGCCCGGTCGTAGAACAGAGGTGACCCCCCGGACCGGGCCCCGAATGAGGGCGCTCGTCGGCCTTGCGGTCGCGGCCACCGTTGCCCTCGCGGCATGCGGCGGGGGCGATGAGTCGAGCGAGTCCGCTGCGGTGCCCCAGCCCAGCCGCGTCGAGTTCGCGGCGGCCGGCATGCGCGATCTTGCGGTGGCACCGGAGGACCAGCGGGTCGATCTCACCGCGCCGCCGTTCTCGGATCCCACCCAGGTCACTAATCCGCTGTTCCCCATCAGCGACTTGCGCTCGGCGGTCCTGGCCGGGCGGATCGATGGCGAGCCCTTTCACACGGAGACGACGCTGATGCCGTACACCAGGACGATCGAGTGGGCGCCCGGGCGCTCGGTCGAGACGCTGGTGTCCCAGTACACGGCGTTCCTGGATGGGCACATCCAGGAGGTGGCGCTCGACTACTACGCGCAGGCGGACGACGGATCGGTCTGGTACTTCGGCGAGGACGTCAACGACTACAACGCGCGCGGCCTGGTCGCGTTCCAGACGGACAGCTGGCTCGCTGGTCCGGACGGCCCGCCCGCGATGATCATGCCGGGCGATCCCAAGGTGGGGGATGCCTTCCGGACCGAGAACATCCCGGGCCTCGTATTCGAGGAGGTCACCGTCAAGACCACTGACAAGACGGTGGCCGGCCCGACCGGCCGGGTGGCGAAAGCGATGGTAGGCGAGGAACTGCACGACGACGCGCAGACGAGCGACAAGGTGTTCGCCCCGGGCTACGGGGAGTTCCTCACCCGGGACAACGATGGGGTGGAGGCCATGGCGCTCGCGGTGCCGACGGACGCGATGGACGGTGCTACGCCGAAGTCCCTCCACGCCATCTCCAAGAGCGCGGACGGCGCCTTCCGCGCGGCAATGTCGAAGGAGTGGGGCAAGGCGTCGGCGGCCAGTCGCTCCATGAACCGAGCGTGGCGAAGCTACGTCCGGACAGGGGAGGCGCCGCCGAGGCTCGAACCGCCGATGGACCAGGCGCTCGCCTCGCTGGACCGTGCACTGAGGGCACGCGATCGGCTGGGGGCGGGAACGGCGGCTATCGACGTGGCCCAGGCGGCGCTGGATCTCGAGCTGAGGTACCGGCCCGTCGCCACGGTGGACCGCGAGAGGTTTGGGCTGTGGGCTCGTCAGGTCGTCGTGGATGCGGATGCCGGCGACCTGGGCGGCGTGAGGGGCGACCTGGCCACGATGGAGCTGGTCAGGGACAGGTTCGCCGGCGGGCTGGACGGTGTCGATCGCGCACGGATCAACGCGAGCCTGCTGGCCCTTCGCGACGCCGTCGAAAACAAGGACCTGCCCGCCGCGCGCGCCGAGGGTGAGCGCCTAGGGAGCATCCTCCAGCGAGACTGAACCTCGCGGGAATCGGGGCGGCCGGATTTGAACCGGCGACCTTTCGACCCCAAATCGAATGCGCTACCAGGCTGCGCCACGCCCCGATGTCGCCGAGTCTAGCCGCGTTCCCCACGCGGTCGGCCCACTCCCGGCATCAATTGACGCCTTCCTTTCGCTATGCGGCAATAAGGCGTCAATGGCGTTGCCCCTGACGTTTGCCAGGTCCGACCGCCGGGCACTCGCCTTGCGACCGGAGGAAGGAGGCCAGGATGCCCGAGCTGATCGTTGGCCCGCTTTTGCGCTATCTGTCGGACGACGAGGCGACCGTCTGGGTCGAGACCGATGCACCATGCGAGGTCGAGATCCTTGACCACTCGGTTCCGACGTTCGAGGTCTATGGCCACCACTACGCGATCGTCGCCATCGACGGTCTCGAGCCCGGCGAGACGTACGAGTACGAAGTCGCTCTCGACGGCGACGTGCAGTGGCCCGACCCCGGCCAGGACTTTCCGCCGAGCCGCATCAGGACGTTCGACGCCGACGGCCCGTTCGACATCTCCTTCGGCTCGTGCCGAGTGGCGGTCCCGCACGAGCGCCCCTACACCCACACCAAGAACGAGCACCCGGAGGGCAAGGAGGCTGACGCACTGCACGTCCTTGCCCTGGAGATGCTTCGCAACCCGGAGAGTCGCTGGCCCCACCTGTTGCTGATGCTGGGCGACCAGGTCTATGCGGACGAGGGAGCGCCGGAGACACGGGAGTTCATCCGCTCCCGGCGGGACACCTCCGAGCCACCGGGCGAGGAGGTCGCCGACTTCGAGGAGTACACCCGCCTCTACTGGGAATCGTGGCGGGAGCCCGTGGTGCGCTGGCTGTTCTCGACCGTCTCGACCTCGATGACGATCGACGACCACGACGTTCGCGACGACTGGAACATCTCGCGATCGTGGCTCGAGGAGATCCGTGCCAAGCCTTGGTGGCACGAGCGAATCGTGGGCGCCTATATGTCCTACTGGCTCTACCAGCACCTCGGGAACCTGTCGCCGCGCGAGCTCGACGAGGACTCCACCTATCAGCGCGTGCTGGAGGCCGACGGCGACGCCGGCGACATCGTTCGCGAGTACGCCGCCCACGCCGATAAGCATCGCGACGGCTCACGCTGGAGCTTTCACCGGGATCTCGGCCGTAATCGCGTGATCGTCATGGACTCGCGCGCCGGCCGGGTGCTACGCGAGGGACACCGATCGATCATCGACGACCCGGAGTGGGAATGGATCCGCGACCAGGCCCACGGCGACTTCGACAACGTGATCATCGCCACCTCGGACCCGTACATCCTCGCCCACGGCATGCACTACGCCGAGGCGTGGAGCGAGCGCGTTTGCGACGGGGCGTGGGGCCCGACGGCGGCGAAGGTGGGGGAGAAGATTCGCCGTGCGGTCGACCTCGATCACTGGGCCGCCTTCCATGTGTCGTTCCATCGTGTGGCGCGGCTGTTGCGGGAGGTGGGCACCGGTGAGCTCGGCAAGCCGCCCGGGTCGATCATGCTCGTCTCCGGCGACGTGCACCACGCGTATCTGTGCGAGATCGGCTTTCCGCGGGGCGCCGGCGTCGAGAGCCACGTCTACCAAGCGGTGTGCTCGCCGTTCCGCAACCCGCTCGACGCAAGCGAGCGCCGGAAAGCCCGAATTGCGTGGTCGCGCCCCGTGTGGGCACTTACCCGGGCGCTGGCTCGCGCCGCCGGCGCCCGCGATCCCGAGATCCAGTGGCGCTTCCTCGACGGCCCCTACTTCGACAACCAGGTGGCAAGCGTCACCCTTGACGGCCGGGCGTCGCGACTGAAGCTCGAGAAGACCAAGCCCGGCGACCCGGACGAGCACCGCCTCGAGACCACGTTCGAGCGCGAGCTGGCGCCGCGGCCGCCGGAGCAACCCGATCGCCGATCTGGACCCGTCGCGGCGCTACGCTCCGCCGGCGGGCCCCCGTAGCTCAGTGGACAGAGCGGCTGCCTTCTAAGCAGCGGGCCGCAGGTTCGAATCCTGCCGGGGGCATCGCTTGCCAGAGCCGTTTCTCGGCTCAGCGGGTGAGCCGCCGTGGCCCGATAGTGGCCTAAACATCCTCGGCGCATTCGCCCTCGCTCCCTTGCGCGGCCTCGAACGCGCTCAGTCGGCGCGCAATGTCAGCGCCGGCGCCATCGAGCAGGGCGCCGTAGTGGCGCTCGATCATCGCGACGCTCGCGCCCATCAGGCGCGCCAGCTCGAACACCGACACGCCTGCCGCGAGCGCGTTCGAGGCGAAGGTCGAGCGCAGGTCGTAGATCCGAGCCGGGGTCCGTACGCCAGCCGCGTCGATCGCCGGCGCCCACTCGCGGGCGCGGAAGCGGTCCAGGAGCATGAGCTTGCCGCGCACGGACGGGAACAGGAGCGGCGTGTCGAGCCGCGCAGGGAGCGCGTCGAGCACGTCCAGGGCGCGGTCCGACAGCGGCACCTGGCGACGTGAGCGTTTCGTCTTGCCCAGCTCCACAACCTCGCCGCTTGACACCGTGCGGCGGACGTTCAGCATCCGCTCTCGGTGGTCGACGTCGCGCCGCTCAAGGGCCTGCCACTCCTCCGGCCGCAGGCCGGTCGCCGCAGCGAAGACCGGCAGCGGCCGGTACATCGGCGACAGCTCGGCGGCGATTGCGGCCAGCTCGGCGAAGGTGTACGCGCGAACCGGTCTCGGCGGCGGCTGCGGGTTGCTACCGGCCAGCTTCGCCGGGTTGCGGGTCATATAGCCCCACCGAACAGCGGCCTCCAACGTCTGCCGGAGCGCCTGCGTGTAGCCGTAGCGACTTCGCTCGGGCAAGGTGGCGCGCCACGATGCGATCTCGCCGCTCATCCGCTCCAAGCCGCGTAGCGGAACCTCGCCGAACGCGATGCTCGCGTAGCGCAGTCGCTTCCTCAGCTCGGCGATCGTCCGCGGCCGGACGCCGGCGGCGTGACGCTCCAGGTACAGCGGCACGAACTCGGCAAGCGTCAGCTCCGGCATCGGCACCGGCTCGCCGCGCAGCTGCGGCTCGATCACGTCGCGGTAGTGGGCAAGGGCGGCGCTCCTCGACGGAAACGGCGACTTGCGGCGGCGCTTGCCGTCGGCGTCGTAGTAGCGAAGCCCCCAGCGGTTGGGGCCAAGGCGGTATGCCTGACCTCGCTGAGTCGGTGGCATCTCAGACCTCCTCGCGGTCGTCGGGGTGGGTAGCAGTCGTTAGCGTAACTGCCGGGCGGCGGCCCGTGGGGTGGGTAGCACTTCCTCGCTCGGTCGTCGCCCGCTCCTCCTCCCATGCGTCGAGCGGATCCTCCCAAAAGCGGAGCTCGCCGCTCGGCTGCCGGAAGGCGACTCCATCGAATTCGCCACGCCGATACCAGCGCAGCACCGTTTCGGTCGAGACGCGCTCCCGATCAGCCACTTCGCGGGCGGTGAGGCGGCGGCCGGTCATGAGCTCACTCCTGGCCACCCATAGCACCGCTCGCAGCGTCCGTCGTCGGCGAGCTCGGCGGGGGTCGCGCAGGTGCAGGGCGCGTGGCGCGTCTGCTCGCGGATCTGTTCGGCGATCTCGTGGCCGCGGCGGAGCGCCCACACCCACCGCCAGGCGAGCCGCTCTTGCTCGAACTCGTCGTTGATGGCGCGGACGATCGCGATGAGGAGGCGGTCGGAGAGGATCATCACTCGCCGTCCTCGTCGTCGAGTTTCGCGCCCAGCTCGCGGGCCCGCTGAATCTCCGCCGGCGTGGCGGCAGCGAGCGGGTCGTTTGTGTCCGCAGTGGGGACAGAAACAGAAACGGGCTCTGTGCTGAAGGTGTCCTCCCTATAGGTAGAGGACACCTTTTCAGCGGAGTTTGTGTCCCCCTCGGAGGACACCTTTCGGGACACCTTTCCATAGCGATACGGATCGCCCCTCTTGCCCGCCCCGGAACGCGCGACGAATCCGTCTGCCACGAGATCGCGAAGCACCGGCCCAACCTTTCGCTTGTCGGCCCCGACCCGGGTGATGATCTCGGCTTCAGTGAGCAGTTCCTCGTCCTGCATCATCGCCAGCACACGCTCGCGGATGCCGAGCGATGCGGCCTCGCTGCGGCTCGCCGCCTGGCCCACGACCCGCCACCCGCCGGTTGCCGGATCGCGATCCACCACGAGCACTGGCGGTGTCTTCGGCCACCGGCCCACCGCCACGAGTCGCCGATGCCCCGGCGGTGAATCGTCGCCGAGCCGCTCGATCTCGACCAGGACGTCAACGGCCCCCACGATCGCGCTGCTGTCGCGGACTGCATCACCTTCTCCGCCGCCAGCCTTGCGCTGATGGTGTGCGAGCAGGACGGCGAGCCCGGCGCGGGTCGCCTCGCCGAGCACGTCCAGAGCCGCCTGAGCAGCACCGGGATCTTTCGCCTGCCCCTCCCGGAACGCCGCCTAGAATCCCAGCGCGTCGATGACGAGCAGGACGGCGGCGATTCGAAGCGCCTCTGCCACCGCGGTCCCGATCAAGTCCGGCCAGCCCGGTTTCGGGAGCGCCGCCTCGCGAGTGAGTGCGACGGAGCAGGTGCTCGCCGGCAGCTTCGGCGCGAGGGTCGCGATGCCCTCCTCGCTCAGATACACCACCGGGCCCCCGGTGACCTCGCACCCGACGAAGGAGAGCGCCTCGGCGTCCACCGCCTCGGCGATGGCGCAGGCGAGCGTGCTCTTGCCGACCTTCGGCTTGCCCGCCAGCAGGGTGATCAATCCCCGCGCGATGTAGCCGTCCAGAATCCACGGCGGCTCGGGCGGCGAGCTGGCACGAAGATCAGCCCACGGCGTGAACGGGAGCGCGAGGCTGTCGTCAGGTTGGCTTCCGTCCCTGGCGCGGTACTCGGCGAAGCGGTCGAGGATGGTGAGGTCGCCAGGCGCAATCGCCGTGGCGCCCCTCTCGAACATCGCCGTGCGACGGTCCCAGCACTTGCCACAAAGTCTTAGGTCGAGCCGCTCGTCGTGCACCGTCTCGCGCTCAGTGGCCCCGCACCAGCCGCAGGTCATCGCATCGACCTCCGACGGGCGCGGAGCCCGTCGTCCCGTCGCTGGGCGGCGTTACGCTTCGTCACGTCGGCGCTGCCTCGCCGATTTGTCGACGCGACCCGGTGCGGCCGGGTCGTCGTCGCGATGGAGGATGCGCGCGTCGATCAGCGCCTCAACGTCCGAGATGCGATAGCGAGTACTGCGTCGCCCGAGAACTACCTTCGGCAGATCTCCGGCGGCAGCGAAGCTGCGGACGGTGCGAGGGGAAACGCCGAGGAGCTCCGCGACCTCGTCTTGACGCAGGAGCCGAGGCGGCGTCCGGTCCGTGCCGGAAGATGGGGGCGTGGTTGGCATGGACCGCAGCATCGACCAGCCCGCCCGGAACGGACGAATCTCCGCGCTCAATCGTCCGGGCGCGCTCGAGCTTGTCTTCGGGTGGGTGCGCGTGTACCGGCAGCTCGGCCGGGGGAACCGCTCTACTCCGACTTCCTCGAAGCCTGGAGACAACAGCGGCACTGGAATAACGCCACCCACTTCGCATACTGGCGGATCGGGTTGAGGAAGTGGCCTCGTGCCGACGGACCCGTCAGCCGCTACGAGCTCTTGTCCGGGTGGGTGTTCTCCTGGAGGAGGTTTGGCCTCAGCGATCGGGAAATCGCGGATCGTCTCGGAGAGAGATACGACACGCTCCGCCGTAAGGACGTCTTTCGCCGCGCCGATCAGCACCAAGATGAGTGGCGAGGACGCTGGGAACGCCTCCCGCTCATCGTCGCGGTGGAGCGCGAGCAACGGCCGAGCCTGCTTGAAACGTGGCTCGATCCGCGCCTATGGGAGCTCTCCCCGCCCGCCGTGAAGCGGCAGCGGGAGCGTGTCGTTGCTCTGACGAAGGACGGCCCGCGTCCGCACTTCAGGCGCACCGAGCCGTCCTCCTCGACGTCGCTGATCGGGTGAGCGCAACGGCATGGCTCTGCGAGCGTCGGCTCCTCCGCCATGTCCTCGATGTTGTACTCACTCGCGTAAAGAGTCGCCCGCCGGCCGCGGCGATGGGATGCTAGTTCGCGACAGAGGTCGGAGCCGAGGCGGAGTGCTGGCAAGAGCCCCCGCCCGTGCCTCCTCGCCGCAGGGGCTCTTGCCGATTGTGTCGTCGGACGAACATCCTGAGGGGACGGTCGCGTCCAAACGTTGCAACACGGCTGGTGCGAAGAAGTTTCGGTGCAGTGGCTCAAATGCCGACTCCTCTAGCTACCGCAGCCCGGCGGCTTGCCCGGCGTCGGCGGGTTGGGCGGTCGCCGGGTCCCTTGCCACAATCGATCCCATGCACGAACGCCGCTGGCATCGCTGGGTGGGTGCGACTGCGGTCACCGTGACGGCGACCGTCGGCGCCGCCACCTTCAAAGCCCCCGACGATCCAGGGCACTTCGCACTGGCTCCTGGGCAGTCCTACACGACGCCGGTGCGCGAATTCGGCGCCGGAACTGTCGCGATCGCGAACGTTCAGCCGGTCAACTACCAGGTCACGGCCGGCAGCATCATCGCCACCTAAGCGTTCTCCCGCCGCGCCGCCCGGGCCCGCGCCATACCGGCCAGAATGTCGGCCCGCTTCGGGTACTCGGCGGCACGGGCCTCGTACTGGCACTTGGTCGTGCAGTACACCTGCAGACGCTCGGTCGTCGTCGTGCGCTTGAAGGTCGCGCCGCAGCGCCTACAACGGGCCTCGGCGGTGTGACGGTGCCGGTAGCGGCGGCGTTCGGCGATCCGCTGGCAACGCGAGCTGCAAAACCGCTTCTGTGGGTGCGTGACGACGAACTCAGCGCCGCAGTCTGGACGGTCGCAGCGCCTCACCGGGATCAAGCGGAGCGAAGAAAATGAGAAATCAGCCACTTCGGCGGTCCGATAGATGGACGACTTACGACGTGCAGGCGCCCCCCGGCTATCGAGAAGCCTCACGGCGTCGCGGATCGTCATCCTGCTGTCCGGATCAAGATCTCGTCGGGCCCGATCTGAAATCCGTGAAAACTGGCCAAGCTATGTGGGCCGAAAAGGAACACCCCGGGTGCCGTCTCAACGAACGTATTTACGATCGCGGCCTCGCGGAAACGCCTCACCGCTTGACCGCCATTTTTCGCATAGCCGTTATAGACGCCGGACTCGGCTTTGCCAAAGTCGAGTAGCCCGTGCAATGCAAACGCTGGCCCTTGGGGCCAGCAGGCGCCATCGATGCCCCATATAAAGGACTTGTAGAAGGTCGGATTTCCTTGGGGACCGATCTCGTAGTAGTAGGGCGGCGCGGTAGCACCAGACGTAAAGTATTGGACTCGGGGATCGGCATACGCATCCGCGAGGTGAGTGCGGCGGAGCGTGATGCGGATTCCTGAGTTCGGGATCCGGAAGCTGGGATGAAAGTCGTCATCGCATGACGTCGTGGCGTAAAGCTCCACAACCCCATCCTTGCTGATCGCTTGCACCCAATATTCCCGCCCCCGGAATGTGCTCTCTCGGTACGGCCCCTGCGATGCCGGGCGCGAGAAGACCGGGGGTCCGAGCACGCTCTCGAAGTAGTCGAGGGTGAAGCCAGCCCTCAACGAGTGAAGCTTCTCGTACTCGTCGTCTTGCCAAAACCACTTGTCGTTTACTGCTCCACCGACGTAAATGGCCGCACCCGCTACGACAGTTATGGCTGCAATCAATCCCGCGACTCCCGTCAGGAATACGGCTGCGGGGCGGACCTTGGACCAAAAGCGGCGGATTGTGGCCCGAAGCTTCTTGGTATCGGGCATGGCCCATTGTTGTCGCGATTGAACTGCTCGTCAAGCCGCGATCCGCGGAGAAGAAGGCATCCTTGCTCGTTTGCAATGCCGGGCGGCCTATTGGATCCGTTAGCGGTTCTGAACTCGGCTTGTCCCGTAGAGGATTGAAGAGCTCGCGCCTCGCCTTGACCACGGGATGGGTCGCGGGTAGCTCATCGCCCTCGTGGACGTAGTGCTCGGTGCCCTTGACCGTGGTCTGGAACGTCGTCTTCGCCTTGACCGTCTGCGCCGCCATCACTTGACCTCCAAATACCGGAGAGCATTCGGGTTTACGGCCTTCGAACCCGAGCGCCAGAACGCGTACACACCCCTTTGGCCTGTAGGCCTGCGGTTGGCGCCGAACAAGTGCGGGATCACTTCGATTTGCAGTCCGATCCGATCGACGATCACAAAGCCGGCGCGAAAGTCGCCGGCCACCGCGATCTTCGTCCCGGTCGTGGTCGCGTAGGTCATCGCGCTCGCCTCGTACTTCCGATAGCCGAGCCACGGTCCCTCGCGGGTCGGGATCACGGCGGGCTCCGTCGAGCCCCCTCCGACCTGCCGGTACACGGCGTCGAAGAACGACGGATTGGCGACGATCGAGGCGTTCGGCCGAAACCGCGCCGGATCGCCTGCGCGAGCAGGTAGCTGTCACCGACGCGAATGTCGCCAACGCGGCGGTCTGCACCCGCTGCGTTGTCGTCAACCCGGTGAGGACGCCCGCGGGCTCGTTCGTGCCCGATCCGGTCGTGAACTTGGTCGCTTCGAGGACGTCCTTGGCATCGGCCAACAGCCGCGCGAGCTCCGCTTGCAGACTCATCCAATCCTGTCCGACCTCGATCGAAAACGGAACGAACGCCTGCGCCTTGTCGGCCTTGGCGGTCGGCTGGGCGATCGCCGGCGCGTCGTCGGATGCCTCGGTTGCCTCGACCGTGTAGTTGGCGGTGATCCCGTCCGAGGAGACGCCTCTCCACTCGTGCGTCGTGATCGGAATAACCCGGGAGATCAGGCGATACGGATTCAGCGCCCCGTTTGAGGACAGCATGATCGTCGGGTCGAGGACGAAAGGAACCGCGAACCCGCCGGTCGTATCCGACCCCTCGGCGAGGGCACGCTCGGACATGACCCGTGAGACCTTCTGGACGGCGGTCACTTCCTGCGGCGTAAAACGCAGGTGACCCTGCGCGGGGTCCTGGATCAGCTTCCCGAAGGCGCTGTTGTAGGCGGGCTCGCCGACCGCCTTCACATACCGGGCGCCGACGCCCATCGGGTCCTGCTCGCGCAGCACCCAGTCGAGTCGATCCGCCGCCTCGGAGCGCAGCTCGGAGCCGACGTAACGCTCGACCGTGCGAAGCGCCTCGTCGCGGGCACGGCTTCGCTCATCGCTCACGGGAGCGGAGGCGGGCGCCGGCGGGTCCTCGCGGTTGGCGGGATTCTCGGCGAGCTCGCGGAGCCTTCGCTCGCGCTCGTCGCGCAGGCCCGCCTCCCGACGCGAGCGTTTCTCTGCCAGCTCGCGAACCATGTCCTCGTCGTAGAGCGCCCGCAGCGGGCCACCGCCCGGAGGACGGGCGCGGATCTCGCCACGGGCCAAACCCGGCCCTGAGGGGTCCGCCTCCCATGCGTCCGGGTATTGGCGCCGCAGTTCGTGGTCGGGACTGACGCGAGTTATCCCCGCCCGTACATCCTCGCTGGGCAGGTCTCGCGTCGCTCGGTACATCAATCTGTCTCATCTCCTTCGGCTCCCACCCCAGGGGAGCCCATCGGGCTTACCCCCTGAGTGGTGCCCGCGTTAGACAGATGTGCCGTCGCGGCCCGGCTCAGGCTTCTATGGGCACTCTAGCGGCCGCGGCGGCGACGCCATTGCGGGTTCACGGCCTAAGTCCTTGTCCGGAGAGATTGCCTGTTGCATGGTCACTCGCGGCCTGCGGGAAGCCGTCCAGTTGCGTCGAAGGAGCCGGACGTGGACGAGCGCAGCCTGCGGGTCCAACAGCGGTTCGAGTGGCCGATGATCGTCGCGGCTCTGCTGGTGATCCCTGCGCTCATCCTCGAAGAGACGAGCTTCGGCGGCGATACCGGGACGGTGATCGGAACGGTCCTCAACTGGGTCATCTGGCTGGCGTTTCTCGCCGAGTTGGTCACGATGCTGGTCGTGGTCCCGAAGCGCGGCCTCTACCTCCGGAAGCACCCCCTCGACGTGGCGATCGTCGTCCTCACCCCTCCGGTGGTGCCGGCGGGGCTTCAGACGCTTCGGGTGTTCCGGTTGCTGCGAGTGCTGCGGCTGGTCCGTCTGTTCTCGATGCGTCGCGTCCTCTCCCTTGAGGGCGTCCGCGACGCAGCCGTGATCGCCGCGGTCCTCGTTCTCGCCGGGGGTGTTGCGTTCGCGGCGGCAGAGGGCGTCAGCGCGTGGGATGGAGTCTGGTTCGCGATGAATATGGTCACGACCGTTGGGGCCGCGAACGTCTATGCGACAACCGTCGCCGGGCGGATCATCGCGGCGGTCATCATGCTCGTGGGAATCGGCTTCATCGCGTTCGTGACCGCGTACATCGCCGACCGTTTCATCGAGACCGGCCAAGAGGTCGAGGAGCGCGAGGATCGCGTACTAGTGAAGTTGGACGCGATAGAGCGGCGGCTTGACCGGCTAGAGCGCAGCGGCCAGTAAGGACCAGCTGGCCGAGCGTTAGCTTTCCTTTCGTCTCCGCTTCCGGAGTTCCGGGTTCGCCGCCTCCAGCTGGTCGAGCCGAGCTTGGAGTAGCCTTCCGCGCCTTCTCCACTTCTGCTTTCGGTCGGGTCGCCATAGCTCCTCCTTTAGGTTGACGGTTAGTTTCAACCCTTACGTTAGAAGAGCGCGCGCCAACTCTCACACTAGTTGTAGCGGTGGTCTCAGAAATTCCAAGAGTTTAGGTGCGGGGCGGCGCCTCTAGCGGCAGGTGCATGTAATCGTCACACTGGTGTAGCGGCGGGTCCGGTCGGACAGCGGTAGGTCGCGCCCGGAGGTTAGCGTCAGTGCCAACGACTTCTCGCGCATTGCGCCGGGGCGACTGTAGCGTTGCTGTTACTCGTACGAGTACCCATCGGGCCTCCTTGGGTGGGGTCGGTACGGTCGAGAACCGTACTGTCCTTGACGGCAAATCTCTACAGGCACTGTAATGGTAGGCGCGAGTTAAAGGCGTTGCGGAGGGCGGCGCTGCTCCCAGCGCTCGCCTCAGGGCGGCGGCTCGAAGGTCTCCGCCATCTTTTTGGCGAGGGCCAATGCGAGCTCTTCGCCGTCAGCCACGGACGTCTGTACTGCAGCGCGCACCCGCCAGGTGGACCCGGAGTCGTTGAAGAGGTAGACGGAGGAAAAGACGTGTCCGATGTCGGGGAGCTCGGGCAAGTTGGGATTCGTAGGCTCGTCGCGGCTGTATCGGAGCAGGTATGCGTCGCGCCCCGCGATGGTGGTCGGTTCAGAGGTGATATCGGTCGCAGCCTCGGCTTCCCGCTGCGTAACAGCCTTGTCTGCGACTTTCTTTAGCCGCTCTTCCGGCGCCCGCTGGACTTGCACCATCATGGTCTCATCCGTGTTGACAAGGGCCGTCAGGCTAGGGCCGCCGTTAGGAGCGCCGCCCTGAGGGGACTGCTCGATCACGCTCGGCGTCCAAAGTGGCGCGTCCACCGTGAACGCTGCAGCGGTGAACTGCGCGAACGGGATCCCATCCACCTCCGATACGGGGGCGCCACCGAAGCCAAACTTTGGCGTTCCGTCGGCGTAGTCCAAGCGATTATCGTCCTCGTCGAACGCCTCGATCCGAACGACGTAGGGCCCCTCCTCCCTCGGGATAGGAACCCAGAACGGTTGGCTGGTCGTCTCAAGCGCGTCGCCCTCTACCGTCAAGACCGTCTGCCCCTTCGCCCACTCTTCCGGGACGGGATCCGAGCCGCGGGCGCGGTATAGGGTCCAGCGGATGTTCACCGTGTGCCCGCTAACCCCCGTCGCAGAGACGTTGACGTCGACCTGGGCCCCCACTGGCTGGCCCACATCGGGCGGAATCCGCATGTCGTTAAAGAGCGTCAGGAATTGCTGCTCGACGCTCTCGGCGCTCGCAGGCGAGTGGGCCTTGAGGAGGTAGTTCGCGGTGCTCCTCAGTCCGCACTTGGGGTTGGTCACGCCGCTTAGGCACGCGGATCCGACGTCAGGAGCGGCAGGGTTGCGCAGTGCGAGATCGAGTCCATCGTTCAGGGCTTTGACGTCCTCGGCCTTGAACTGCGTCAGATCGAGCTGGCCCTGCGCTCCATTCGGCGGGCTCGGCCCGACGTTCGGCGTCTCATCTCCGCCCTGAACTAACACGTTGGTCGCGAGCCGCGACGCCGAGGCGCCGCTCGGGGCCGAGGCGGTCCCATCGGCCACGCGTGCGGCCCAGTCGTCGAGCCTCATCTCCGTCGGGCCGACCGAGACCTGGCTCAGGCTCGCGCCGAGCGGTGGGGGTCCGGGTGGCACCAGTGCGAGGATCGCGCCGATCGCGATGGCGACCCCGCCCGCGCCGACCACGACCCTGACTAGCCACTGGACCCCTCGGCTCGATCGCTTGTACCAGTCCGAGAGGCGACCCTTAATGTCCGGCCGTCTGTCGGTCCACCTGGAGCCGTCCCAGTAACGCTTGCCGCCGGGTGCGTCCGGATAGTCGTACCAGCCAGCGGCGGGCGCGAGGGGTGGCGGTTCAGGGGGTGGCGGTTCAGGGGGTGGCGGTTCAGGGGGTGGCGGTTCAGGTGGTGGCGGTTCATCCTGCCTTGCAGGCCGCCACCGTGCGTCGGTCCACCTGGAGCCGTCCCAGTAACGCTTGCCGCCGGGTGCGTCCGGATCGTCGTACCAGCCAGCGTCTGGCGCGGGGGGCGGCAGCTCATCATGCATCTGTGAACCCCTGGGATTCCCCCACATCGTAAGGCCCAGGCCGTCGTGCCGTGGGGTGAATTTTCAGGCGTGCGCCTCGCGCTCCTGGCGGCGGCGGAGGCTCGCCGGTCCGCGCGGCCCGATCCGGCTTCGGCTAGCGGACGGCTCGGGGGCTAGCGCAGCCAGCCCATGAGCCGCGCATAATCGGTCGGCTGCTGCTCGATGGGCGTCGTGAGCCGGGATTCGGGGTGTAGGCTCCACGGAATGAGCTGGCGTTCCGTTTTCCTTCGAGGCTTGGTCGCGCTTCTCGCGACACTCGTTTTTTCGATCGGCCTCTCCCTCCTGACCGGGTATCCCGAAGGAATTCTCCTCACCTGGGCGCTCAGCTTTGCGGTTGCCTGGGTGGCCTGGGTTTGGCTGCCCGAACGTCGCAGCCCTCGCAGCTGAGAGCCCTAGACGCCGCCGCCGCCCGGAGTAGCCATCGTCCGGCGAAGCTCAACGGCCCATTCCAAGTCGGCCGGGGTCATCAGACGGTTCTCGAGCCTTGCCCGGCGGCTCGCCGTTCGCCGTACGCGCGGGTCCTTGATAGTCACCGCCCGGCGGGGAGGCTGTGATCTACGCCTCGCCACTAACGACCTCCGGGTGCCAACGAGCGTTGGCCGCCTTCTGTGCCTTGCGGCTGGTGGCGGTCGCGCCGGCACTGCCCTGGGCAGCGGGAAGGGCGATCTGTCCGAGTAGGCGGGCGAGCGCGAGCTGCCCTGTCGAAGCTCGCCCACGGCCGCGTTTAGTCGGCGCTGACCGCTGGCGCCCTCGATCATGAGGCCGTCGCGCCGGATCGCCTTCTCGAGCGAATGTCGCGATGCGGTCCTTGCTCGCGCTCTTTTGTGCGGCAGGCGCTCGCGGGCCTCGTCGAGCTCGTAGCGGACCGCCACGGGCCAGTTGCTCAGGTCGACGATCCGCTCGCGTTCTCGATCGCCTGCGCGACCTCGGGCGGGACGAGGCGCTCTTCGTAGACCTTGCGGTCGCCCAGGTCGATGATGGCCGCGAGCGGGACGAGCTCGCTGCCGCTGCGCTCGTTGCGGTCGCGGTTGGGTTCGGTCATGTTCGCTCCCTTCTTCGTGGCCCGGTAGTGGCCCAGACGTCCCGACGGCGATCCCTGGCGCTATGCGGGGTCGACTCGCCGGACCCCTCGAAACCCGTGTCTGCAAGCGGGATTCGTCATCCTGCGTCGTCAGCCGTCGTTTCCGCTGGCGCTCTCTTCCAAGCAGCGGGCCGCAGGTTCGAATCCTGCCGGGGGCATCCAGGCCCCGTCAGCGATCGAACCTGGACACGGCCCGTGCCGCGTCAGCGCGGGCGCCACCGTCTCCTGACTCGGGCTTAGGGGTCAGCCTGCGAGCCGCTGCTTCAGAAGCTCCTTGCCCTTCTCTGCGCCCTTGCGACTCTCTCCCTGGGCGCGGCGGAAGAAGTCGGCGAGATCGGAATCGCCATCACGCTCGGCGTCCTGGATGTAGGTCTCGAGCCGCAATACGTTCTGAAGGCACTGTTCGACGAACCAGATGACGTTGTAGTCCTTGTCCTTCGTGCCGGTGATCTGACCGGTCTCGTCAGTGGTGGCCATCTCTCCTCCTTTGTGTCGTCGGTTTTGCCTCTCTTACCCGACCCACTTCCGGCCTAATCGGGGCATCGGGGCGCCAGGTCCGCCCACCGGCCAGTTCGCAAGCAGCCTGCAAGAAACCCGGAGACCATCAAGCCCGAGGCCTTCCGTGCCGATGCGACTGGTGAAGATGGCGAACTCCCGCGCGCCGACATTCCGCGGACTCCCAGTTCGCGCGCGTTTCTACATCCCCGCGGCCATCGCGCTTGCCGTGGTCGCGGTCGCGGCTGAGATGCTGCTGGACCCGGGGCCGGGGCTCGATCCACTGTTGCTCGGCATCGCCATCGCGCTGTGCGCGGTCGGGAACCTCTTCGAGGTCTTCGCGCCGGCGAACTTCTCGTTCCAGCCAAACCTGGTGGTCTTCCTCGCCGCCTCGCTGCTCCTCCCGCCCTGGGCGATCGCCGTGCTCGCCGTCGTCAGCTTC
>Ga0126306_10000687_pt1 | contig 16565 bp, 15 predicted proteins | sample Plot27_FD_92592 | JGI IMG/M metagenome (GOLD analysis project Ga0126306, IMG submission 92592) | Serpentine soil microbial communities from UC McLaughlin Reserve, CA, USA - Plot27 | ecosystem: Environmental > Terrestrial > Soil > Grasslands | place: USA: UC McLaughlin Reserve, Lake County...
AAAACCCAATTACATAATGCCTTCCAGTCTTTTGCGGGCAAAGGTTAGAGCGGCTACCGGCGATTCAAATAATTTGAGTTCACCATCTTCATCTTTTATAATTTCCCCGGCTGTTGTATCAGAAGCCGGTTGCTGCAGATAATAGCTGGCAGTGAAATATTCAGTGGGTATAATATTCGGATTAGAACGTTGAACGGGATATGGATCTACTTTAAGCCATACCTCTTTTCCCTTAATAGATTGCATTTCTATCATAATACGTTTTTTACATTCGTACAAAGTTGAGGCCATTTCGCCACAGCCTCGATAACGTATGTTAATTCAACAACCCAATTATTGATTGGTAGAGTTGATCCCTTGTAAAAGGCTTTTCCAAAAAAACGTCTGCACCGTTATCCAGCGCCACATCCTTAGCAGATGCATCAAAACCTGAGATCATTATGATTTTAATGGAAGGATAGTTCTTTTTGATGTAGCTGATAAAATCAACCCCGAATCCATCAGGCAACTTATTATCCAGTATTACAACAGAAGGCTTCTCTTTTTGAAGATATTCTCCTGCGTCTAAAAGGTTTTGTACATGATCGAGTTCCATTTCCTTTCCATTGAGCAAAATGTTCAGCAGTAAACACATATCACCTTCGTCTTCAATGATGAGAACTTTTTTTGCAGTTTTATCTTGCAATGTAGCCTTTGTCATGATGTACGTTTTTAAACTTGTTCTAATAATTTATTAGTAAAGTTATCAAGCAATCAAAGTAAGTTGTTGATTTTTTACCTCTCGGGAGTACATTATAAAAAATCGTTCCAACAGTATAGAAATGTGGTTTTTTTAAAAGATAATGTTTTTATTTTATGGAAGCCCCTGTGTTTTCTTCAAGTAACTGGTGAAAAACTTTTATTGATTCCTTTTCAGGGCTTACTAAATCGTGCAGCGTAATTTTATCGAGGAACTGGTCCACAATAAATTGAATCATTTGCCATAAGGAGCGGGAAGAGCAATCTACCGAATTAGTACACAACTTTAAAGTTCCGGAATGAGATCCGCAAAACTCTTTGTCAAATAAGGCTCCACCCAATGCCTTTAGCACTTTGTTGATGCTAATTTTATCTGCCGGCATAGCTAATACATACCCGCCTTTGTAGCCGGGAGTACTATTAATAAACCCTTCCATCCGGAGAACACGTGTGAGTTTGGCTACATAGTGAGGACTTAACCCCTCCGTTTCACTTAACTGAGGAATGCTTAGCCCGTCTTTATCCTTACACGAGGCAATACGTATCAGTAAGCGTAAACCATATTCTTCCTGTGCGGTTATTTTCATACTGTTTTATATTATTGTTTCACATCCATCCCAATTCCAGTTGAGCTGTTTCCGACATCATGCTTTTATCCCACGGCGGATCCCAGGTAACGGCTACATGCACGTCATTCACACCTTCTATCATCCTTACTTTCTGGTCTACTTCCACCGGCAGGGATTGTGCGGCAGGACAACCAGGCGCCGTGAGTGTCATTGTAATCTGCACATTATTGATCGGCAAAACGTCTACCCGGTAAATTAATCCCAGCTCATAAATGCTCACCGGTATTTCGGGATCGTAAATAGTTTGCAGGCATTCGATCACTTTATCTCTTATAATCTCTGCACCTATCATTATACAGCGTTTTTAAGTTTATACACCAATGCATAATTTTTCATTTGCTTTACCATTGACAGCAATCCATTAGAGCGGGTTTGCGCCAGGTGGCCTATCATTCCAATTTCCCTGATAAAGTCCAATGGTGCATTAACTATAGCGTTGGGTGACTGGCCAGACAATACGCGAACTAACATACTGATTAATCCTTTTACAATTACTGCGTCGCTGTCTGCTTTATAAAACACGGCTCCGTCTCTATACTCTGCCACGAGCCACACAGTTGACTGGCAACCCCTCACCTTGTTCTCATCTTTTTTATATTGTTCTTCTAATGGCGGCAACTTTTTGCCAAGGTCAATGATGTATTCATATTTATCGTCCCAACTATCGAACAATGAAAACTCTTCCACGATCTCCTTTTCAATCTCCTCTATCGTTTTATGTTCTTTCATAGTTTATGCTAATAGTTTAATGGCTTTATGCAGGCCAGTTAACAAAGCATCAATTTCTTCTTTGGTGTTATACAGTGCAAAAGATGCCCTGGTAGTACCTGGTATGCGATAACAATCCATCAAAGGTTGCGCACAGTGATGTCCTGTTCTAACTGCTACTCCCCTGTTGTCCAATAAAATTCCAATATCCTGTGGATGTATTTTATCAATGACAAAAGAAATGACGCTGATCTTCTGTTTGGCCCTGCCAATGATTTTTAATCCTGGCACTTGTTCCAGGTTGGATGTTGCATAAGATAAGAGTTCGTTTTCATGCCTGCGTATCTTTTCTTTTCCAATTGCTTTAGTGAAGTCAAGTGCCGCTTTAAAGGCAATGGTATCAGCAATATTAGGTGTGCCGGCTTCAAACTTATAAGGCAGATCGTTGTAAATGATTTTATCAAAATATACTTCCTTAATCATTTCTCCCCCACCCTGGTAAACCGGCATATTTTCCAGCAAATGCTTTTTACCATATAATACACCAACGCCTGTAGGACCATATAATTTGTGAGAAGAGAATGCAAAGAAATCGGCGTCCATATCCTGGACATCAATATCAAGATGAACACTGGATTGTGCCCCGTCTATTAAAACAACCGCACCGGCTTTATGTGCTTCAGCAATAATTTTTTTTACCTGGTTAATGGTACCCAGCGCATTGGATACATGCGCAATTGAAACCACCCTGGTTTTGTTGCTCAACAGCTTTTCAAATTCATCAACTAGTAGTTCCCCATCCTCGTTGATTGGAATAAACTTCAAAACAGCCCCTTTTTCCTGACAGAGTATGTACCATGGAACAATATTCGAGTGATGTTCCATGCTCGAAATAATGATCTCGTCTCCTGCTTTGATGTTTTGGCGTCCCCATGTTTGAGCAACCAGGTTAATCCCTTCCGAAGTACCCTTGGTAAAAATGATTTGCTCCCTGCTAGCTGCATTAATAAATTGCTGCACGGTATCCCGGGTGGCTTCAAATGCTGCAGTAGCTTCTTCAGCCAGCGTATGAATGCCGCGGTGAATATTAGCGTTATAGCCCGTATAGTAATTTACTAATGCATCAATCACAACCTGGGGCTTTTGTGTGGTAGCTGCATTGTCAAAATATACCAATGGCTTGCCCTTCACCTGGCGGTTTAGTACCGGGAAGTGCTGACGAATGGCATAAACATCAAGACTATTTTCTATAACTGCAGTTTCTATCATGCTCTATTAAAATTCTAATCGTTCAGAAATCAATTGGTCAACATAATCACGAATGGGTAGCAATTTTATATGTTCCAGTATATCAACAGCAAAAGAACGGATCAACAAAGCCCTTGCTGTTTTTTCGCTAATGCCTCTTGATCTCAGGTAAAATAATCCTTCTTCATTCAATTGCCCAACCGTACATCCATGCGAGCACTTTACATCATCGGCAAAAATTTCCAACTGTGGTTTGGTGTTTACGGAAGCGTTGTCCGATAGCAAAATATTTTTATTGGACTGAAATGCATTTGTTTTCTGTGCCTGTGGCTGCACAAATATTTTACCATTAAAAACAGCCGTAGAATCATCATCAATAATGCCCTTATATAATTCATTGCTCAGGCAATTAGGTTTTACATTATCTACCACCGTATGATTATCAACATGAGTTTGCGCTTTCAAAAAATACAGGCCATATAAATGCGATTCACTATGCTCAGCCTCCAACGCTACATTAAGGTTATTCCGCACAATGCCTCCATTTAATGAAATGGTGACGGCACGAACAACACTTTTGCCAACCTGCCGGAAATGCGTTGTGCTTACCTGGTTAGTATGCGCTGCATCGTTTTGCACTTTATAATAGTCAACTATTGCATCTTTTTCAACTATTATCTCCATTACCTGGTTGGTAAAACTTTCAGACAATCCTAAAGTGGCATATGTTTCCGCTAATTCCACCTGCGCATTTTCACTCACATACACAAGAGTACGGGGCTGGGACAGAATATTAACGAATCGTGCATCAGTAATATGATAGATATAAACAGGATGCTCCAAAGCCTGTCCCTTTTTAACATGAATAAAAAGACCTTCTTGTACAAAGGCGGTGTTCAGTGCGTGAATACCGTCTTTCAGGTAATGGCTGCTATGTCCCAAATGTTTTGCAACAACATCCTTGTATTCATTTTGGGCCGCTTGTTCCAGGGACTGTACAACTAATGCAGCAGAGCGAATGGTGGAAAGGGAAGCAGAATATACACCGTTCACAAAGACCAGTTCGCTGGCCCGCTCGTGACCGGGTAGCCGAACTGTATTCAAATCGTTTATAGAGAAAGAGGTATCAAGCTTGTTGGGACTAAATGAATAATCTTTATTAAACACACTACTGATGCGGGTGTATTTCCATTCTTCATGTTTAACTGTAGGAATGCCCATTGTGCTGAAAACTTTAAATGCATTTTGCTCTATGGGTGTTAGCACACTGCTACCATTATTAGATTGCAAGTGCTGGTATTGTTCTTTAATTTTTTCTATCATCGTCATACCGGGTTGTTTGGGATAAAACAGGATTACGCTTCCTGCCCTTCATTCACTTCGTTTTTTATAAAATCATATCCTCTTTCTTCGAGTTCCAATGCAAGCTCTTTTTTACCGGATTTCACAATTCGTCCATTGTATAACACATGTACAAAATCAGGAACGATATGATCCAATAAACGCTGGTAATGGGTAACTACTAAAACGGCATTGTCTTTATTGCGTAGTTTGTTTACACCGTTTGCCACAATACGAATTGCATCAATATCAAGGCCCGAATCCGTTTCATCCAAAATAGCCAGCTTCGGTTCAAGCATCGCCATCTGGAATATTTCGTTCCGCTTTTTCTCCCCGCCGGAAAATCCTTCATTTAACGATCGGCTTAATAATGACTGGCCAATTTCCATGAGTGCCATCTTTTCTTTCATCAATTTCAAAAACTGCACAGCATCCAGCGGCTCTTCACCCCGGTATTTCCTGACTTCATTAACTGCCGTTTTTATAAAGTTGGTGGTTGTTAAACCCGGAATTTCAATCGGATATTGAAAAGCAAGGAAGATACCTTCACCTGCTCTTTTTTCGGGAGACAGTTCCAAAAGATCTTTTCCTAAAAACTCCACTGAACCATTAGACACCTCATAATCTGACCTTCCTGCCAACACCGATGCCAGGGTACTTTTACCGGAACCATTCGGGCCCATAATGGCATGCACCTCGCCCGGCCTGACCTCAAGATTGATTCCTTTTAAAATTTGCTTGCCTTCAATGCCTGCATGTAAATTCCTTATCGTCAACATAACTTTATTTATAAAATTTTTTTTGAAATATTATCCAACACTTCCTTCTAAACTAATTGCCAATAACTTTTGTGCTTCTACGGCAAATTCCATTGGCAACTGGCGCATCACTTCTTTAGCAAAGCCGTTTATAATAAGGGCTACGGCTGTTTCCGTATCGATGCCCCTTTGATTACAATAAAAGATCTGGTCTTCGCCAATCTTTGAAGTTGTGGCTTCATGTTCTACCAGTGCTGAATTATTTTTCACTTCAATGTAAGGGAAGGTATGTGCTCCGCATTTGTCGCCTAATAAAAGGGAATCACACTGAGAAAAATTCCGGGCATTGCTTGCATTTTTATTCACATGCACCAAACCTCTATAACTGTTGTTACTGAAGCCGGCAGATATTCCTTTCGACACAATCCGGCTTTTTGTATTTTTTCCAAGGTGCATCATCTTTGTCCCGGTATCTGCCTGTTGGTGATTATTGGTTACAGCCACAGAATAAAACTCACCTGTGGAGTTATCGCCTTTCAAAATCACACTGGGATATTTCCAGGTGATGGCAGAACCTGTTTCTACCTGTGTCCACGAAATCTTAGAATTAACACCCTTACAAATGCCTCTTTTTGTAACAAAATTGTAGATGCCTCCTTTTCCTTCTTTATTACCCGGATACCAGTTTTGTACAGTTGAGTATTTAATTTCAGCATTGTCAAGCGCTACCAGTTCTACTACAGCAGCGTGCAACTGGTTCTCATCACGCATAGGGGCTGTACACCCTTCGAGGTAGCTAACATAACTACCCTCTTCCGCTACAATCAGTGTTCTTTCAAATTGTCCTGTGTTTTCTGCGTTAATACGGAAGTAAGTAGACAATTCCATGGGTGAGCGAACTCCTTTGGGGATATAACAAAAGGACCCATCACTGAATACAGCCGAATTGAGTGCAGCAAAATAATTATCAGTGATAGGAACAACAGAGCTTAAGTATTTTCTTACCAGGTCAGGGTGGTTTTGTATCGCTTCGCTCATGGAGCAAAAAATGATACCAAGTTCTCCAAGTTGTTCTTTAAAAGTAGTACCAATGGAAATACTGTCGATCACGGCATCTACCGCTACACCGCTCAATCGCTTTTGCTCATCCAGCGATATTCCCAATTTTTCAAATGTCCTTCTGAGTTCAGGATCAATTTGGTCGAGGCTTTCAGGCTTAACATTTTGTTTGGGTGCAGAATAATAAATAATGTCCTGGTAGTCGATGGGATCGTACTTTACATTGGGCCATGTGGGCTCTTCCATTTTTAGCCAATGCCGGTAGGCTTTTAACCTCCATTCCAACATCCACTCCGGCTCCTTCTTTTTTGCAGAAATAAAGCGGATAGTACCTTCATTCAGACCTTTTGGAGCTTCGTCGGCTTCGATTTCCGTTACAAAGCCATACTTATATTCGCTGAGAACTGCCCTTTCTATTGTGCTGAGTTCATCATCAATAACCTGCTTTTCCGGCTGAAATACCTCTGTTTTCATGGTGCAAATTTACTGCTATTTATACTAAAAAGTATAAACAGATTGTTTAAAAAACCTTGTTAGGAACTATGTTCTATCAATTATTAAGAAAATATTAAAAAACTGGCACAAAGAGAATTCATTTTCTTTTGTTATTACAACAATAAAAATCCCCTCAAAAGAGGGGATGAATATTTTCAGGTCGCCGGTTAGTTTGTTTAGGTTAAATAGTATTGGACGCCTGGGTTTTCAAAGGAATGGATCATTTTAGGATTCGGATTCTCAAACGGCTTATAAAAGGATAAGAAAGAAGTTGACCGATATTGGACTTGGTTGGTTTTCCTGGATTATGGACTTTGAATTTAATGGATTGGCTTTTCTGGACATTGAACGGATTGATTAGGTATCAATCAACTTCTGATACAAACCTACGTTCAATAAGTGCTGCAGGCAATAGCTCTAATACTCTTTCTCATGGTTATGATATTTACTTACCGATACGTATCATTACGATCATGGCATTCGAAAAATTACGTGATAACATAACGATATGATTGCCTCCTTTTGCCCAAACAATCAAAAAGAAAGGGCCAAGGTAGAAACCTTAGCCCGTTTTTAATCCGTACCCTATGAAAACTAGTAGCATAGTAGCGAATATTATTCCAGAAATGAATTTTCGCTTAATTATTTATGCATATAAATCAGTCATACGCATTACCACTTAGCTAAGTTCTTATTTCTTAGACCTGTGTAAAACACATCAGGTTATTTTACGAAACATCATGACATTATATATTCTTACTGCATTTGTATTTTCTAATTAGCTAGCACTTTGCGTTTGCAGTATGATGTACTTGCTTGTGGCGTTATAAACGTTTAGAGCGCAGTTTCAATGGATATAGTTCGTACCCGTTCTTTCTATGTGAATATCGCAATCTGGTTTTATTATTGTCTTCAAACAATTCTCTTAAAGTCTATTTGAATCCAAATTGCCGTTTATTGATTTTTTGGCAGGAAGCATTTGCAACTTGTCAATTCAATTGCAGTCCTCTTTATTTAGGAGCTATTGCTTTAAATTATCTCAATACGATGATACCCAACTACCATTAAACTGTGGCGCAATATTAGCAGCAGCAAGAATAAAAGTAGTGTAAGCATGGAACAATATCATCCCAATTATGGACTTTCAAAATCGAAGGAAGAAGCATTTGCAGAAGATACAGTGATTAATTCTCTACCTCGTGCAGTTTTACGTTCTAACTCATATATTCTTTTAGATGGAGAATGGAATTTTACTATAGATATAAAAGACACAGGCTTAAACCAGGGATGGCACCTGGGACATCCCTATGAACATAAAGGCCATTGGCCCGGATCTATAGAGGAGCATATGATAGCCGCAAAAATCAACCCTGAGCAAAATTCCTGGAAAGATAAGGTTGTGGCATGGTATGAAAGAGAGTTTCCTTTGCCGGATTTATCTAATGGAAATGGCTACCCTAATTTTTTATTGCAGCTAACATTTGGCGCCTGTGGCTATGAAACCATGGTTTGGGTTAATGGTATTTTATTGCGTACTATTGAGGGGGAAGAGGTTCATGTCGGAGAATATACTTCATTCTCTTATGAACTAAATCCAGAAACCCTGCGGCCAATAAACAGGCTAACAGTTCGCATTGCGGATACTATGGACGCAGACATTCCAAGGGGAAAACAAGAATCACATGTATATAAACGCGGAGGCATCTGGTATCAAACTTATACGGGTGCTGTGCGTAGCGTGTGGTTGGAGGCTGTAGAACGTAACCGGCTCCGTTCCCGGGTGGGGGTAGTAAGCATTGTGGAAGATAACCTGGTTCGGTTTAATTTAACTACCCGTATTCATGATCCGGGAAACTATACAATTCGCCTGAATATTTATAAAAGAAACCAGGATGCAGAAGCACCACTGGCTACAGACGAATTCCCTCTCAAGCTGGAGGTGGGTGAAAAAAGACAGCGCATCGTGGTGGAGGTGCCCAATGCTGAATTATGGTCTCCTGAACAGCCTCATTTATACCGGCTTGTATCCCAGCTTATAGATGAAAACGGATATACTGCTGAAATAGAAACGCATTTCGGCCTACGTAAAATTGAAGCCAGGGGATGTTGTGTTTATCTTAATAATAAATCAGTTTATCTAGATGGAATATTGTACCAGCCAGGAACTGCATCATACGAAGAAATAAGACGTCACATGCAGGCTATGAAAGAGCTGGGTTGCAATCTTATTCGTATTCATATTGCCGGTGTTGATCCGCGTATTTATAACCTGGCAGATAAAATGGGAATGTTGCTGTGGGTAGAAGTGCCAAGTCCTCACCGCTCTTCTGCTAAAAGCCGTATAGCTCATAGAGAAGAATTGATGCGTATGTTGGCCCTTATTGGTACGCATCCGTCCGTTGTAATATGGAGCTTGTATAATGAAGACTGGGGTGCACAGGATATTGCTACAAACAAAGAGATGCGGCAATACGTTGTTGATATGTATCATTATATGCAAATTGCGCATCCTCAATTTCTTGTTGTTGACAATGACGGCTGGCAACACATTTCCTATGAAGGAAGATTGAAGTCTGATCTTCTCACCGCACATTTATATACACCTGACCTGCAGAAGTGGAAGGAATTACTTGATGCAATGGTCAGCGGAAAAATGGAAGGGGTAGCTGCTTTTCCATTGGTAGTGGGAGATCCCTTCTTTTACAGGAGACAGGTACCACTGGTGGTAAGTGAATGGGGAGGATTCGGCTTTTCAGATTATGGAGGTCCCAAAGAAGGTCAAGAACGTACTGAACTTATACAGGCATTTAAAAAAGAACTTAGAAGCCGGCCTATTGCAGGCGATGTATATACCCAGGCTACAAGTATCGAAGATGAGAAAAATGGATTAATTGATGCAAGTACCGGTGAATTAAAAGTACCTGCCGGTTTATTAAACTCAAGAGAGTATTAAACACAATTGGCCTTAAAAATTTCACTGAAAGCTTAGAAGGCATTAATGTACCATCTGAGAAAAAATTCTGTATTAAACAATGATTTTGATTCATGGATTTTATTGACGAAACAATTTAACCTACCGCTAACTAAATATTTTGCGGTCAGGTAGTATAAATATCCTTTAAAAAGAGCGCATAATAAAAGAGACGATATATCTTATAAAAGCGTCTCACACAGCAGCAATACCCCAATCATAAAGGGCTCGTTACTATATTTTTTCTTCACCTTTTGCAAGGCGTGTTTTAACTGGCAAAATACCGTCATTACACCTACACAATATATCTGAATGTTTCTAACTTTAATGCAATCTTCCGTCCTGTAATTACTTATTTCCCTCCTATTTCGACTGCTGTTAACAATTGCTGAAAAGAACGCAGGACAGCATCAAAACGAACTTAAAATTTAAACATATGATTACTTACACAATTGGCGGTAAAAATGGAAAGAAAATCGCCCTCGAAGAAAGCAATGACAGGATTGTTGTTCGAACTAAAAATGCAAGAAAATTAAATGATGCCGTATTTTCCAACCAGGGAAAAGAGACCTTACAAAACTTTGATGTAGAAATGGAGCTGCCTGAAGCGGATATCACCGTATTAAAATCTAAACAGGAGACATCAACCGAAAAACAAGTACGAGACAACGCCAGGTCTGTTTTGAAAAACGAGCCTGAGCTAAGATTTGCCGGTCGCGTATTAATAGATGCAGAAAGCAATAAGCCTGTCATCTACACGGAAAACATATTTATCAAATTTTATGATGACGTCAGTGCAGATGACTGCGAAAAGATCCTGTCAGAAAATAATTTAGTTATAAAACAAAAGCTGGACTATGCAACGAATTCCTATTTCGTAGGAACTCCCGATAATACTGGCTTGCAAGTATTTGATCTCAGCGAATCGCTCCTTAAAAGAAAAGAAGTAGAGCTTTGCCATCCGGAATTAATCAGGAAAAAAAGTCTCAAAACTATTGATACAAACCAATGGCACCTGAAGAATACTACAATAAACGGGACACAGGTAAAGGCCAGTGTGCATGCTGATATAGCACATCAAATTTCGTTGGGTGATAATATTATAATTGCTGTGATTGATGACGGTGTAGATATCGATCACCAGGAATTTAACTTGCCTGGAAAAGTCGTGGATTCGAGAGATGTTACATTGAATATAAATGACCCCCGGCCTAAAAGTGCATCGAATCGCCACGGTACGGCATGTGCCGGAGTGGCAACGGCTTCAGGTATAGTTGCATCGGGAGTTGCACCCAAAGCAAAACTACTTCCTATAAGACTTAATTCAAACCTGGGTTCGATAGCTGAAGGAAATGCTTTTAAGTGGGCGGTTGATCATGGTGCCGATATCATTTCGTGCAGTTGGGGACCCGAAGATGGCGATTGGTCTAACCCTAATGACCCGGTTCATACAATGCAGGTTGATCTGCCAGATAGTACAAGGTTAGCCATTGAGCATGCTGTAAACAATGGCCGTAATGGAAAAGGATGTGTAATATTTTTTGCCGCCGGCAACGGAAATGAAGACGTAAAATTTGATGGCTATGCCAGCTTCGACAAAGTAACAGCGGTTGCTGCCTGTAATGACACCAATAAACGAAGTGTCTATAGCGATTTTGGTAGTAGGGTTTGGTGTTCTTTTCCAAGTAGTGACTTTGGTTTTGCTCCGTTTAACCATCCTGATGCGATCACGAATGGCATTTTTACAACGGACCGCCGTGGCGCAGAAGGCTATAACGTTAATGGAGATTATACTGATGATTTTGGCGGCACATCCAGTGCATGTCCGGGAGCAGCCGGTACAGCGGCGCTTATGCTTTCAGTAAATCCGGAGCTTACCTGGCAAGAGGTCAGGGCAATCATAAAAGAAACCTGTGAAAAAATTGATGTGGCTAATGGCCAATATGATGCACAGGGGCATAGCAAGTTCTATGGTCATGGTAAAATTGATGCCGAGAAAGCAGTGAAAAGAGCTCTGGCCTTGAAACTAGGCGTAACAAGTACTATAAAAATTATTTCAGCGCTGGTTGATGCAATTGGTACGGATGTAGGTAATGAAAAAATATCTTTAAAAAATAACTCGGCCGGAATAATAGATCTTAACGGTTGGGCTATTGAAGTAAAAAAGAAAAAACAAAAACTAAATATAACACTTGCAGCCGGTGAAGCAAAAACCATCAGTCTCGATGGTGCGTCTGTCAGATTAGTCAATACGGGAGGAACTATTAAATTGCTCAACGTAAACCAGGAGGTTATTCATTCTGTTTCTTACACAAAAAACCAGGTTAAGAAAGGAACTGTCATCGAATTCTGAGTAAGCATGTATGCTTATCGCCCGGCGAAATGCTATATAATTTCATGTCTGACCAGTTTCACCTCCACCGGTTTCCTGGAGGTGAAACTTTTATAGAATGGCACATGCTATATCTTCCCACTCTTCGTGCAGTGACACAGAGGGGCTTGTCTTTCCCGCTTTATGATACCAATAATCGGCATTTGAAACATCCCCTTCCTTGCGGTGTAAATAGGCATGAATCCATGCTGCCTTTTTATCTCCCATGTCCTGTATCAGGCGGTGTGCTTCTTCCCAATTTCCATTTGCATCCTGCCATAAGGCCTGTAAATAAACAGGTAATGAGGCTGGCATCTCGCTGGCTGACAACGCATCTTTGAATGCAATAAGATCCATACTTTATATTTTATTTTTTTTGGAATAGTACCAATAATCGGCTGCAGTTAATTGCAATTTAATAAGATTACAGCGTTATGGTAGTCATCTTAAATAACCCAACAGGATAGCAATAGCTTATGCAAACAAGAAGAGTTATCATTTCTGTTTACATTTAATGTTCTTAAACTCTGTAAATGAAACTTTCTTTTTTCCCCCTGCTCATGATATTCCTGTTCAATTCTTCAATGCAGCCTGCAAGAATGATTGAAACCAAATCAAAAAGCATTGACGATACAAAGTCCAAAACAGTGATTATAACCGGTGCAGAGCAAACAAGGAAATACCTTCCATACCTAAAAGGAAAAAGGATTGGTATACTAGGTAACCAAACTTCCATTATTGGTAAGACACACCTTGTAGATACCTTAAAAAAGCTCGGAGTGGACATTGTGAAAGTGTTCGGGCCTGAGCACGGATTCCGTGGCAATGCCAGTAATGGCACGGCTGTTCAGGATGAAATAGACAGTGCTACCCGCATTCCTATAGTTTCGTTATATGGACCTAAACGTAAACCTACCAAACAAGATATGGCCGCTATTGACCTGATGATCTATGATATACAGGATGTGGGTTGCCGGTTTTACACCAACATAAATGTACTGGCTGATATAATGGAAGCCTGTGCTGAGAACGGTAAAGAATTACTCATTTTAGACCGCCCTAATCCTAATGGTTATTTTGTAGATGGACCAGTTCTCGATATGAAATTAAAATCAGGCATTGGCGCATTTCCCATTCCTATTACACATGGCATGACCATTGGCGAATTTGCACAAATGATCAATGGCCAGGGATGGCTACCTAATAAAATAAAATGCAGGATCAAAATTATTCCTGTTGCTAATTATCGCCACGACATGCCTTATACCCTACCGGTTAAACCTTCTCCTAATCTCAATACACAACAGTCTGTCATGTTATATCCATCCTTGTGCTGGTTCGAGGGTACTGTCATTAGCCAGGGACGGGGTACTTATTTTCCCTTCACTGTGTTGGGAAATCCATTGCTGAAGGATCAGTATTCTTTTTCTTTTACACCAATTAGTATTGAAGGAATGTCGGAAACACCATTGCATATGAACCAGGCTTGTTATGGATTAGATCTCCGCAACTATGATATAAGTAAGTTGAGGAAAACTGGTAAGATTAATATTCAATGGATGATTGAAATGTACAAGGCCTATCCGCATAAAGAAAAATTCTTTGACTATACCCAAAGCAAAGAGATCGGTAATGTCGATTTCCGCACAGGCGATTCACGATTCAAGGAGCAAATCAGGGCGGGCCTCTCTGAAGAAGAGATCCGTAAAAGTTGGGAACCAGGACTAAGTAACTATAAAAAAATGCGCAAAAAATATTTACTGTATCCTTAAAATATTTTAAACTGTCCAACGGTAATGAACAATGTGTTTGAAAGAATCACTTCTTTGTTTTCAACTGCTGAAAGTAATGTTGGATTGCTTTACGGTAGAGACTTTCACCAGGTTGTAAACTCTTTTCAAAAGCTGCCTTAAGTTCGGGATTATTAAGAATAGAAAGAGCATAAGCTGTTGCTTCTTTCATTTTTTGTCTTTGCATTACCTGCCGTTCCGTTGGCTTTGCTCCCATCATGTGCGGATACTTGCCCACAACTACTTTATTTGGATATTGCATAAATACAAGTTCTCTTCCAATAGTACCACTCAAGGCTACAAAAACGGAGTTTCTTGATGTTCTTGCCATTGTTGTTTTCATTTAGAATTATGGATTTTCACATGACCAGGGATAGTTGGATAATATTAGTGGGGCTATCCTTCCATGCTCCCTCGATATTACTTCGATTTAGAGAGTGCGGCAAGCGTAAAAACACGGAGGAAAAATTCCCAAGCAAGACGGGAGGTATTAAAGAACTGCAATTTCACATACGTCAATCCAAAAATTGCGGTTTAATTCAGGGACAAGACATCAGTTGCACAATTAACAATCTACGGTAAAGAAACATTCTGTTTTAATACTCCACCTCAACTATACTATGTTTGTATTCTTTACAACTGCTCATATGGTAAAACAACTTCTGCACACTTGTTCTTATGCTTTTTTATTCCTTTGCTTTTCCTGCGCCTCAACCAAGACGATAAAAAACGAAACACTCTCCAATGAACCAAAAGCCGAAAGAGAGTTCCGGGCAGCATGGGTTGCTACGGTAGCTAACATCAATTGGCCGAGCAAGCCAGGACTGGCGGTGGACAGCCAGCAAAAAGAAGCAATTGCTTTACTTGATTTTTTAAAAGCACATAACTTCAATGCAGTCATTTTCCAGGTGCGGCCTCAGGCTGATGCCTTGTATCAAAGTAACCTCGAGCCATGGAGTTATTACTTAACGGGTGTGCAGGGAAAGGCTCCTGATCCTTTTTACGATCCATTACAATTCTGGACAGAGGCCGCTCATGACCGTGGACTCGAATTGCATGTATGGCTTAACCCCTACCGGGCCCATCATCCTGCAGGCGGAATAATATCTGACAGCTCCATTGTGAAGCGTAAACCTGAATTGGTATTACACCTCAAAGAAGATTATTGGTGGTTCGATCCTGCACTGAAAGGAACACAGGAACATGCAACAGCCGTTGTGATGGACATTGTCCGTCGCTATGATATCGATGGTGTTCACTTCGACGATTATTTTTATCCTTACCCTGAGTATAATAAAAAAGAAGACTTTCCTGACAGTGCGAGTTGGACGGCTTACCAATCCAGCGGGGGCAGGTTATCCAGAGGAGACTGGAGGCGTGATGCAGTGAACTCGTTTATCAATAATTTGTACAAAGAGATAAAAAAAGAAAAGAAGACGGTAAAGTTTGGTCTGAGCCCCTTTGGAATCTGGCGTCCCGGTTATCCTGAATCCATTTCAGGCTTCGACCAATACGATGTACTCTATGCCGATGCCCGGCTTTGGCTGAATAAAGGATGGGTCGATTATTTTTCACCACAATTGTACTGGCCTATTAATCGAATGAATTTAAGCTTTCCTGTATTGTTGGGTTGGTGGAGAGACGAAAATATAAAATCGCGTCACTTGTGGCCGGGGATTAGTGTGGGTGGTGATACAAGTGCAAGGAATGTAAACGAGATATTAAGCCAGGTGATGATTTCAAAAGGCATCTTACCCAAAAGCAAAGGAGTGATTCACTGGAGTATTGGACAAGTGTACAGAAATGAAAATATGGCCAGGGCACTTATAAACGGTCCATATAAAAAAGATGCCCTGGTGCCTGCAAGTCCGTGGCTGGATAAAAAACCACCGGCAATTCCCGATGTAAAAACAGAAGCTGTCGGAGATTCTTTGAAGATCAATTGGACGCATAAACACGAAGGTGATGTGTTCAGGTGGATTGTGTATTATCAATACGGAACAACATGGAATTATAAAATAGTCAACCGGCATGATCGTAGTATGGTATTGTCCCAGATAATAACTAACAATACAACTTCATTATCTGTTTCTGCTGTTGGTGTAAGTGCTGTGGATGGTACCGGCAATGAAAGTGAAAGAAAGATAATTGTATTGACAAAATAATTTTAAATTAAGCAATGCCTTAAATTATAGTTGCAAAATATTTTTTTTATGAAGGAAGTTGCTATCATCGTTCTTTTGGCGTCTGTTTTAATAAACGCATCTCTTAGCTACACTAAAAAAAAGAATATTGTTATTGTTTGGCAGCCATCGCATCAAACTGATACAGGCATAGATTTTAGCGAAGCAGCCACCTGTAACGGAATTGTAGAAAGTGCTATGGAATTGAAAACAAAATTAAAGCTCAGAGAATACAAAGTTTGGAGCTTAGGCAATAAACAGGTTCATCATGACG
>Ga0126306_10000688_pt1 | contig 16560 bp, 18 predicted proteins | sample Plot27_FD_92592 | JGI IMG/M metagenome (GOLD analysis project Ga0126306, IMG submission 92592) | Serpentine soil microbial communities from UC McLaughlin Reserve, CA, USA - Plot27 | ecosystem: Environmental > Terrestrial > Soil > Grasslands | place: USA: UC McLaughlin Reserve, Lake County...
AGCTCCGGCTGCGGTCGATCGGCTTCTTGGACTGAGCTAGCTCGGCCGCTGCGTTCGCGCCGGGTTTACTCGCTCCCTATTGCGACGTCAGGGCCTGCCCGAGCACCCAGAGGCCGACGAACGTGTAGCCGACCATGAGGAGGACGAGCGGCGACTGGGCGACGAGCGCCAAGCGCGGGCGCCCCTGGACCCGGAGCGAGAGGCGGTGGGCAGCGAAGACGGCGACGATGTGGCCCCAGACGATCAGCCCGACCTGGAGGTACCAGATCACGCCGCCCGGAATGTCTGCCCAGATCCCGTAGTCGGGGATCCATTCGCGTTCGAGCGGGTCGAGGACCACGGCCGGCGTGAACTGGCCGATGTAGACCAGGTAGAGGAAATAGTGGGAGATGAAGTAGACGGCGCTGATCGGGATGAGAGTCGGCGCGTAGCGACGAGCGGCCTCGGCGACGGCGACCCGCTCGAAGCGCGAGAGAAGCGCGCAGACGAGCAGGTAGAGGAGCGCGAAGCCGCCGACGATGAGCGTCATGAAGGCGGTCTCGAGCGCGCTGATGTGGTAGCTGAGCCAGCTCGAGCGCCCGAGGACGTCGGCCTCGAGGAGGGAGAACCTATTCGTCTGAGAGAAGCCGTCGTAGATGACGGTCCCGAGCGTGGCGAGAACGAAGGTGCCGCCGCCCGCGCCGAGCGGCGGCTCCCGGCGCACCCCGGCCCCATAGGCGCGGAGGCGGAGGCCCCGTCCTTCGGGCGCCGCGTCGAGCCAGCAGGCGGGGCAGCCGATTCGCTCCTCCTCGACGCAGCGGTCCGCACGGCAGCGCCCGGCCGGGGAGCGCACGTAGAGCTCGAGCGGTGCGAAGCGGACGAGCGTCCGCGCGAAGACCGTGAAGAGCTCGCCGCGGGCAAGCCAGACCTCGGTCCCGAAGGCCGCCATGGCCACGAGCTGCAGACCGATGTACGCGAGCATGAGAACGGCGAGCGTGCGCGGCTCCTTGGCCGGCTCCCAGACGAGCTCGGCCCACGTCCAGGCAAGCAGCTGCAGGACCGCGGGCCAGACTCCGAGCCGGGCCGGGTAGGGAAGAACTAGGCTTCCCCGCGCGGCCAGCAAGCGCTCGAGCCAGCGCCCGAGCGCACTCAGTGGGCTGACGAAGTCCCAGACGTTTGCGACGAGCGCGGAGACGATGCCAAGCCCGACCCAGAAGTCGACCCAGATCAGGATCGTCGCCGGGTTGTCGAAGAAGTGCTGCGCGCCGAAGAAGCCGCCGACGAGCGCGATCGCGAGCAGGAGGCTCGAGAGCGAGAGCCCGATCCGCCCGAGGCGCAGGCGGCGGATCGCCGGATAGAGGTTGCCACTCGCCCGCTCCTTCCCGCCCGTGAGGCCGAACGCCGCCGCCGGCGCGGAGGCGAGGACAGCGAGGCCTCCGGCGAGGCCGTACAACCAGACCGGGATCGGCGAGCGGTAGTTGACTCCGCTCGCGTGCGCGGCCGCGAGGGAAGGAAAGGCGAGCGCCGCGAGGAGGACGGCGCCAGCGATCACGGCGCGCGTCCCGGTGCTCACGGGCTGACCCCGTAGCCTTGGCCTGCGGCCGTCGCGCGGCCGTCCCGGCCGGCGGCCTCGCGGTGGGCACCGAGCAGTAGGAGGGTGATGCAGGTCCCCAGCGTCAGGAGCTGCTCGGCCATCATGACGACCCCGGCGAGCCGTTGGTCCGCGAGGGCGGAGAGCCCAAGCAAGCGCTCGTCCTGGGCGGCGTAGGCGCCGTACAGCGGATCGAAGCTGAAGACGAGAACGTCTGCCAGAACCTGCCCGCAGGCGAAGAGAATGACGGCGAAGGCGAGCCTGCCCCCGCGCTGAAGCGCTCGGCGGCGGGCGGGATCGATGAGCTGGGTCCAGACGAGCACGCCCGTGAAGACGAAGCTTGCGTGTTCGAGATCGTGGACGACGGGATGCGTGAGCGCGTACTCGCAGGCACGTGGGATGTGCCAGAGGGCGAGCGAGAGCGCCCAGAACGCGAAGCTGACCTGAGGCCGAAGCAAAAAACGGATCACGGCCCGGAGAGGGGCGAGGCGCCCCAGCCGCAAGGTTGCGGAGCGCGGGAGAAGAAAGAAGACGAGCGGGCCGCGGACGCCGAGGACGATGAGCGCCGCGGCCGCGTCGCCGATGAGGACATGCTGGAGCATGTGCCCCGAGAGCAGGTACTCCTCGGCAATCGCGTCGAGCGGCGAGAGAAGCGCCAGCGCCATCAGCGCGACGCCGGCGGCGAAGATGAGCAAGCGATCGAAGCCTGCATGGTCGCTGCGCCCGCGACGACCGGAGGCGAATGAACGCCTGGAAAAAGAGAGCGAGCGCAAGGGCCGACGCGGCGAGGATCCCCGGCGAGGCATCCCAGGCCGAGCCGAGCTCGGAGACGGCCACCTCGTCGCCGTGAGCGAGGGCTTCGCCGGGCAGGACGAGCGCCAGCAGAGCCAGAGCACCGGATGCTCGCAGGCGGCGCACTGCGAGCGTCAGCAACGACGGATACATGAAGATGTGTGCATGCTAGCCTGGTTCCTGTGAGCCACGGAGTCCGCGGCAAGGTACGGCCGGCGGCAATCGATGCGGAGACGGCCCGCCAAGTCGCTGAGACGATGCAGGCGCTCGCTGCGCCCAGTCGCGTGCGCATTCTCGCCCGGCTTCGCGAGTCGGGCTGCTCGGTCGGCGAGCTCGCCGCGGCCGTCGGGATGGAGCAGTCGGCGGTCTCCCATCAGCTTCGCCTGCTCCGCCATCTCGGCCTCGTCGTCGGCACGCGGACCGGGCGCAAGATCGTCTATGCGCTCCACGACCCACACGTCGGCGTCTTGCTCGAGGAGGCGGTGTACCACGTCGAGCACGTTCACCTGGGCTACTCGGCGAACGAGGAGGCTGGGACCTCATGAGCGACCCCTCACACGCGCACCCCGACCACGGGTCGCGCGAGAACCAGCGCGACCAGCGCGAGCGCGCGCACGAGGGCGAGCATGGCCACGCCGAGGGCGGCCACGAGCACCCGCAGGAGCATCACGGCCACTCACGCGCCCACGGCCACGCCCACGGTCTCGTCGACCCCTCGATCGTCCGCTCTCGCGCCGGAGTGCGCGCGGTCTCCGTCAGCCTCGGCGTGCTTCTGGCGACGACGCTCGCCCAGGTCGCCGTCTACGTCGTCAGCGGAAGCGTGGCCCTGCTCGCCGACTTGATCCACAACTTCGGCGACGCGCTGACCGCCCTTCCGCTCGGAATCGCCTTCTTCCTTCGCTCGGCACGCGGCGAGCGGATTGCCGGGCTCTTTGTCGTCCTCACCATCTTCGTGAGCGCCTGCGTCGCGCTCTGGCAAACGATCGAGCGCCTCATCCACCCGCAGTCGCTCTCGTACCTGGGCGCCCTCGCCGCCGCCGGCGCGATTGGCTTCCTTGGAAACGAGGCCGCGGCGTGGGTGCGGCTTCGGGCGGGGAGGCGCCTCCAAAGCCCCGCGCTCGTCGCCGATGGCTACCACGCTCGAACCGACGGACTCGTCTCGCTCGGCGTCGTCGGCAGCGCCGCCGGGGTCGCGCTGGGGGCGCCGATCGCAGATCCCCTGATCGGCCTTGCCATTACGCTCGTGATCCTCCGCATCACCTGGCAGTCCTGGCTGACGGTGCGGGCGAGCTAAGAATGGTCCCGCATGTAACGCCGATACGCCGGGAACGGAGCCAAGACATCCCTTGAAGAGAGCGACCATCGCTGCCGCGCTCGGGTTCTTCGCCCTTACGGTCGGCGCCTGCGCCGGGAACTCGCCGCAGGCGGCAGATACCGACATCACTATCTTGACGACCGATCTTGAAGCACTGCCGATGGGGCAGGGCGAGCAGTGCATTGACCGCCTCTCGAAAGTCGTGGATATCGGATACCTCGCGGAACACGGAGTGACGGTCAAAGACGAGGACGCAGCAATGGTTGCCATCGGACGCGCGATCCCCGAGGTTTGCGAGAAGGGCCCGCTGACCTGTCCCTTCATGGCGGCGCCCACCGCGTGATCGCCATCGTGGAAGCCGGTTAGAGAGCCGCCGTCCGCGCCGGCCCGGACTCGCGTCCAACTACCCCAATCGTTCTAACCCGATCTAGCGAGGCGGCTATCGAGTGCAGGCATTTCCGTTCGATGGCGCACAGACTGGCGCACGAGCAGAAACATTCCTGCAACTGGGCACATTCGAAACGGTCTCGAAAGCCGTTATCCGTCGTTAGGCGGATCGAGGGTTCGAATCCCTCCCCCTCCGTCTCAGCCGGGAAAAAGTCTATTCAAGCGGTTTCTCGCTGGCTCGGCGAAGTCCGCGCCAGCATTCTGTTGACAGGTGTAGGAAACGTGGTGAACAAGCCGCGTTGTCTATTTAGGCAACCCGTGCGGCTCGGTCACCGTGACCGTCGCGTCCAGCTGGTTGCCGCCGCTGAGCTGCATGATGAGTTTCTACCTCCTTGCTCGGAGCTAGGGAATGGTGAAGCCGGCCGCTTCGAGCGCTTGCTGACCGTCCGGCGCGAGCACCTTATCCACGAACGCCTGGGCTGCCTCCCTGTCCTGACTCGCCGATACCACGGCGATCTGGTACTCGATCGGCGCTGGCGACGGTTGTCGCGCTCGTCTTCCTCCTGCTTCCGCTCGCCGCGATCTTCCTGCGCGTTCCTCCCGGGGAGCTCTTCGCCCAGCTCGCAAGCGACGTGGCACTCGACGCCATCGTCGTCACGCTGAAGGCGAACGCGATCGCCCAGGCGCTGATCCTGCTCGTCGGCACGCCGGCCGCCTACCTGATCGCGAGCCGCGGCTTTCGAGGGCGTGCCCTCGTCGTCACTCTCGTCGAGCTCCCACTTGTGCTGCCGCCCGCCGTCGCCGGGCTCGCGCTGCTCGCCGCCTTCGGTCGGCTCGGGGTCCTCGGCAGCACCTTCGACCTGCTCGGGATCTCGATCAGCTTCACGCAAACGGCCGTCGTCCTCGCCGTCACCTACGTCGCCTCTCCGTTCTACGTCCGGCAGGCGATCGCGTCCTTCGGGGCGCTCGACCACGCCCTGCTCGATGCTTCACGCACGCTCGGGGCGGGGCCGGCGCGCACCTTTCTGCGCATAGCCCTTCCGCTTGCGGGCAGGGGCCTCGCGGCGGGCGCGGCTCTTTCCTTCGCGCGCGGCATCGGCGAGTTCGGGGCGACGATCATGTTCGCCGGCAGCCTCCAGGGCGTGACGCAGACGCTCTCGCTCGCGATCTACGCTCAGTTCGACCTCAACTTCGACGTCGCGCTCGCCCTCGGCGCCCTCCTCGTGATCGCCAGCGCCGTGATCCTCCTCTCCGTCAAGCTCATCCCAGCGTGGACACGCTCGAACTCGACCTCGCTCTCCCCCTTCGCTCGTTTCGGCTCGAGCTAGCGCTCTCGGTCGGGCGCGAGACGTTCGCGCTCGTCGGCCCCTCCGGCGCGGGCAAGACGACAGTCCTGCGCGCGGTCGCCGGGCTCGTCCGGCCCGAGCGCGGGCGGATCGTACTCGACGGACGCGTGCTCTTCGACACCGGCGCAAAGATCGACCGCCTACCCGAGGAGCGGCGGGTCGGCTTCGTCTTCCAGGAGTACGCGCTCTTCCCGCACATGAGCGTGGAGCGGAACGTCGCCTACGCCGGCCGCGGGCGCGTCACGGACGTTCTCGAGCGGTTCCGGATCGCCCACCTCGCCAAGGCACGGCCGGGCGAGCTCTCGGGTGGAGAGCGCCAACGCGTCGGGCTCGCGCGCGCTCTCGCCCGCAAACCCGACGTCCTCTTGCTGGACGAGCCGCTCTCTGCGCTCGACACCCACACGCGAGCGGCCGTGCGGGCGGAGCTGCGGAGCATCCTCGACCATCTCGACCTCCCGGTTCTCCTCGTCACGCACGACTTCCACGACGCGGCCGTCCTCGCCGATCGCGTGGCCGTCATCGTCGATGGCCGGATCCTGCAAGTCGGAACGCCCGCAGAGCTGATCGCCGCCCCCGCGGACGTCTTCGTCGCCAGCTTCACCGGCGCCAATCTCCTTTCCGGCCAAGTGCTCCCGGGCGCCGACGGGCTCACCGAGGTGACCCTGGACGACGGGAGCGTCCTCTACTCCGTCGACCAGATTGAAGGCCCCGTGGACGTCGCCGTCTACCCGTGGGAGGTCTCTATTGCCCGAGAGACGCCCCATGACTCGGCTCTCAACCACGTGCGGGGCCCCATTACCTCGGCTGTCCAGATCGGAAATCGCGTTCGCGTTCAGGTCGGCGCGCTCGTCGCGGAGGTGACGACCGCGTCCGTCGAGCGGCTCGAGCTGGAGGAGGGAGAGCTCGTCGTCGCCTCCTTCAAGGCCGCCGCCACGCGGCTCGTCGGCCACTCCAGGGACTCGCGGGAGAGGACACCAGAGACGCTCGGTCCGAACGACTCGTAGTGAAGTCGCAAAAGGAGATGGAGGCCGACGATAGAAGCTCGCCAAGGGTCACCGCCGGGTCTCCCGATCACGCCTTTCAGCTCCAGCAGGGCCCCGCAGGCTCAGCTCGCTACCGGGAGCGATCGGGCCCTGTTGCGGCAGTAGGCCGAACCGGTGTCGAGTCGGCCTCGCCGGCTCCCTCACCGGTCACCGCCGCGCGCACCGGCTCGTCTGCACGCCATTGGCGAACCTACTGGCGAACTGAACGTAACCTCCCTGCAAATAAGCCGTTTCTAGGCGAGCTCGAAAATCGCTGGGGCCGGTAGGCCCCCTCGAGGTTCGAATCCCTCCCCCTCCGCTTCTGAAGCCGGTTTGAGTAGACAGCCCGTTCAGGCCGGCTTTGCCGCGGTTTCATCCGCGTGCTCGACCCTGGTAGCCTTGCTGCTCTAGGGCCGATGCAGGAATACGACCCTCCGAGTTCGCGGCGCTTGCGCTCACGTCCGTGAGTGCTCTGCTCCTCATCGCCGTCGCGGTCCTGGTCGCGCTCAACGGCTTCTTCGTCGCCGCCGAGTTCGCGCTCGTTCGTTCCCGGCGCTCGCGCGTCGAGGCGCTGGCGAGCGAGGGGGCACGGGGAGCAAGTCTCGCACTGCACCAGATCGACCGGATCGACGAGTACCTCTCCGCCTGCCAGCTCGGCATCACCATGGCCTCGCTCGGCATCGGCTTCCTCGGCGAGCCGGCGATCGCCTCCCTGCTCGAGGAGCCGCTCGGCACCGCGTTCAGCCACGGCGTCGCGGTCGCGATCGCCATCGCGATCTCCTACCTGCTCGTGACCGCCGCGCACATCACCGTCGGCGAGCAGGTGCCGAAGATCTACGCGATCGTCCACGCCGAAGGAACGGCCCGGTTCGTCGCCACGCCGCTGCAGTGGTTCCGCGTCCTCTCACGACCGCTCATCTGGGCCCTCAACTCAGCTTCGAACGCGATGCTCCGGGCCATCGGGACCGACCCGCGGGCCGACCTTGAAGGAACCGCCAGCATCGAAGAGTTCCGCCTCCTCATCGCCGAAAGCGAGCGCGGCGGCAAGCTCGGCCCGGGCGAAGCGCGCATGCTCACCGGCGTCTTCCACCTCCACGAACAGAAGGCCCGCCAGGTGATGACGCCGCTCTCCTCCGTCGTGACCGTCTCCCTAGACGACGACCTCGAGACTGCGCTCCGGCGCTGCATCCACTCGGGGCACACCCGCCTGGTGGTCCTCGATGGAGACGCGCTCGACCAGGCCGTTGGAGTCGTGCACGCCAACTCGCTCGCCCGGCTCCTCCTCGAAGGCGGACCCAACGGAAGCCTCCGTGCTGCCGTCAAGCCACCCTTCATCGTCCCCGAATCGAAACCGCTCGACGACCTCCTCGCCGACCTCCAGCGAGAGCGGCAAACGATGGCAATCGTCGCAGACGAGTACGGCCGCACCATCGGCATCGCCACAGTCGAGGACATCGTCGAGGAAGTCGTCGGCGAGATCGCCGACGAGACCGATCCCATCGCCGAACCGGTCCGCCGCCTGGCCAACGGCGACTGGTTCGCACGTGCCGACGTTCCTCTCGGCGACCTCGGCGACTACGGCCTCAAACTGCCGGCCAATTCCGGCTCTTACAACTCGCTCGGCGGCCTCGTCGTCGACGTCCTCGACCGCATCCCCAAACTTGGCGACATCGTCCGCATCGGCGACTACTCCCTCCGCGTGGAGTCGATCAAAGGCAACACGCTCGAGGCCGTCCGCATCCGACACCACGAGGCCTTCCCAACACAGGTGTGAGCCAATTGGCCGGCCGTCTCCGAAAGAGGGTGGCCAGACCTCTCTGCAAGAGCTTCGAGCAGCTGGCGCACAGACTGGCGCACGAACTCAAAAGCTCCTGCAAATCGAGATACTCGTATGAGTCTCGAAAACCCGTTATCCGTCGTTAGGCGGATCGAGGGTTCGAATCCCTCCCCCTCCGCTGGCCAAGCTCCTCTCGCAAACCTGCCCCCAAGTCGAGCGGTGCTCGGCAAGAGCTGAGCACAGCTCATCGTCCGTCCAAAGTCGCTCCCCTCCGCCGAGGTCGCCACTGCGGGATGGCGGACCAAACTCCTGCAAATCAGTATTTCGTAAAAGTCCCGAAACCTTGTGTCGTCTGGACGGATCGAGCTCGGAGCTTTTGTACACTGCCTCCTCGTCAATTCGAGGACGAAGGAAAAACTTCGGGGGAGGTTTTCTTCAGATGCACAAACGATTGACGCTCTTCGCAGCGCTGTTGGCTGCCCTGCTCGTCGTTTCGCTTCCGGCCGGCGCCGCCGTGCCGACCGACTCGGCGCAACTCCGGGCAGCGGTCACAGCCGAGAACATCACCATGCACTTGAAGGCGTTCCAGTCGATCGCCGACAAGAACGGGGGCAACCGTGCCGCGGGCACGAGCGGTTACCAGGCTTCCGTCGACTACGTCGTTAAGAAGCTGAAGCAGGCTGGCTACCAGCCGACGCGGCAGACGTTCGAGTTCCCGTTCTTCGCGGAGACGGGACCGCAGGAGTTCGAGCGGCTGACCCCAACGTTCCGTGACTATGTCCGCGGCACCGACTTCGACATCATGCAGTACTCCGGCGCCGGGGACGTCACCGCCAACGTCGTGCCGACGAACGACATCGTTATTCCGCCGGGCGCGACGGCGGGAATCTCGAACAGCGGTTGCGAGGCGGCCGACTTCCCCGCCTCGACCGCGGACAACGTTGCCCTCATCCAGCGTGGCACTTGCACGTTCGAGGAGAAGGCCAACAACGCGAAGGCGGCGGGCGCCCTGGCCGCGATCATCTTCAATGAGGGCCAAGAGGGCCGCACGGACATCATCAACGGCACCCTCGGCAACCCCCAGACGATCCCGGTCCTCGACACGACGTTCGCGGTCGGCGAGGAGCTTTACACGCTGACAAAGAGTGGTTCGGTGAGCGTGCACATTCTCACGTCCACGCTCTCCGAGACGCGCACGGCGGAGAACGTGATCGCGGAGACCGCAGGCGGACGCGCCGATCGCGTTGTCGTCGTCGGAGCCCACCTCGACTCGGTGTTTGCAGGCCCAGGCATGAACGACGACGGCACTGGGTCGGCAGCCATCCTGGAGGTGGCTCGGCAGATGGCGAAGCTCGGCGTCCAGCCCGCCAACAAGGTGCGGTTCGCCTGGTGGGGCGCGGAAGAGCTCGGGCTCTTCGGCTCCGCGGCCTACGTGAGCCGGCTGAGTGCGCGTGACATCAAGAACATCGCGCTGAATCTCAACTTCGACATGCTCGGCTCCCCAAACTACGTCCGCTTCGTCTACGACGGCGACGGCTCCGACTTCGGGGTGAAGGGACCGACCGGGTCCGCGACCGCCGAGGACGTATTCGTCGACTACTTTGAAAGCGTCGGCCTCGCGAGCGACCCCGTCTCGATCGACGGTGGCTCCGACCACCAATCGTTCATGGCGGTCGGCATCCCGGCGGGCGGTCTGTTCACGGGCGGGGGCGACATCAAGACGGCGGAACAGGCAGTCGTCTACGGAGGCACCGCTGGGGAGCCGTATGACCCATGCAATCACCAAGCCTGTGACGACCTCAGCAACATCAACACGAAGGCGCTCGACGAGATGTCGGACGCCGTCGCGCACGCGGTGCTCACCTTCGCGCTGACCTCGTCGGCCGTCAGCGGCACCGACAAGGGATCCGACAAGTCGAGTGGCGACTCAAGGGGGGCGTGGAAGATCAAGTAACGAGCTGGGCGGACTCGAGTCCGCTGTAAAGACCGAAGGGCGGCGCGGAAGCGCCGCCCTTTCGTTGCCGGATTGATTGAGCTCTGACACGAGCGGCGCGTCCGTCGTTACGCGGATCGAGGCCTCGAATCCTTCCCCTCCGCCTTCCAAGCCACGCCAGGCGCACATCTGTTGCCAGATTCGGCTCCGAGCGGTCTGCATAACAACCGCAGGCGAGCTCGGCTTCCTCGCGAAGCAGGAGGGCTAATCGTCATCTGCCCTAGCCCGATGCCGACCGCCCCCGACACGGCCAGCGCTCCCCCCGGAAGCTGCTCGCAGCACAAGTCGAGTGATTGAGGAAGGCCGGGCGGGCCGCACTCGCAAGATCGTCGACAAGGAAAACGCGAGGGCGGCCACGAGGTCCCGCGGGACAAAGGGCGAGCGACGCTCGACGGGTGCGAAAATCTCTGCGGCAAACCGCCTCGCCTCGTCATCCGTACTGACTGACAGCAACCGCGCCAACGCAAAGGAGGACGACTATGCGAAAGGTCGTTGTAGGCCTCACGGTTGCCGGCGTTCTCGCGCTCGCGCCGGTCGCGTCCGGGCATCCGTCCGAGAACCGTGCGGATCAGTCAACCTTCGGCGGGCCCCATTGCCACATCAACTTGATGTCTGGGCACTTCGCCTTCCCGTCGCATAACGCTCACCTAATGACAGGGACCTCCGACGGAGTGTTCATGGCGGCCGCGTGCCCGCCCTAACGCACTAGCAGTCGGCCGTTTTCTTCGGGGAAGCCCCAACGGGGGCTTCTCCTTGTCATGCGAACTCCTCGAACACGGAAGCACGCTGGTCTAGCATTGGCGCGACCAGCGCCGCTTTGCGGTAGCCGGCGGGGGCGCGGTTACATCTGCGGTGCTCGGCACCTGAATACACCGTGCGCTCGGTGCCGTCGACGTGCCCCAGGTCCCAGGGCTCGTTCGGCTCGATGAGCTCACTGCAGCGAGCGCATCTGACCAGCCCTGCCTCGACCATCGGAGTGATCCCCTCCGTCGAGCCCAATGAGCTTGCCCATAACCGCCCTGTTCGGGCGAAAGCTTGCTTATTCACGGAAGTCATTACCACTGACGTGACTAGGAGCTGCTGGCGCGGGTACCAGCGGCGATGCTCTGGGCCTAAGTACTGCTTCGTGCACCGACGGCTGCTGACTGGCGCACAAACTGGCGCACGGCGACAAAAATCCCTGCAACCCGCCATATTCGAACGGTCTCGAAAACCGTTATCCGTCGTTAGGCGGATCGAGGGTTCGAATCCCTCCCCCTCCGCCTAACAAGCGGGCTCTCGTGAGGGAAGCCCGCGTCCATGCGGCTGTGCACGATTATTGGACCGCCGCAGTCAGTCCATGGAAGTCCATGGGCGTCTTCAGAAGTCCACTGGTTTCACGTGTCACTGGCGCACGACTGGCGCACCGCGACGCTAGCCGTTCTCTCGAAGACAACGTCCTACACCGGCGGATTGGTCGCCAGGGCGGTCGCCAACGAAAATGCCGAAGCCCGGTGACCCTTCGGTCCTCGGCTTCGAGCAAAAGCTCGTGCTCATACGCGCGCGGGAGCCGTGGCCGCGCTGTTACGGCAGTAGTCGTCGGCTTCGTCGAGGCCGCCGGCAGCGTGATGCGCGCGGAGGACGTCGTAGAGTACGGTGAGGGCGCCGAGTCTGTTCGGCGCCCTCGCATTCATCCACCCGGCCGCACCCGACGAGACCGGAGACAGCGAAGGCGTCCAACCCAGTGATCCGCGACGGTCTGGCTCTCTCCTGGAGTGGTGGCAAGGACTCATCGCTCACCCTCTGGAGGCTCCGCGGGAAGGGACTCGAGCCGCGAGCCTTGATCACTACCTCCTCCGAGTCGTTCAACCGGGTAAGCCACCATGGCGTCCGTCGCTCGCTCCTCGCCTGCCAAGCCGAAGAGCTGGGGATCGAACTGGTCGAGGTCATGCTCCCGTCCCCGTGCAGCATGGAAAACTACGAGCGGCAGTTCGAACGCGCCTTCTCGGAGACGATCCTCGCGGAGATCCAGACCGTCGCCTTCGGCGACATCTTCCTCGAGGAGCTGCGGGTCTACCGGGAGCGGAAGCTGGAAAGCGCCGGTCGAACCGCCCTCTTCCCGCTCTGGAAGCAAGACACGACCGAGCTCGCCTGCCAGTTCATCGACGCCGGCTTCGAGGCGACCCTCGCCTGCGTCGACCCCCGCAAGCTCGACCCGTCATTCGCCGGACGGCGCTTCGACCAGGAGCTTCTTGCCGACCTGCCGCCTGATGTCGACCCTTGCGGCGAGAACGGAGAGTTCCACACCTTCGTCCACGCGCGACCGATCTTCGCGAACCGCATCCCGTGCTTTACGAGAGTCGTCGTCGAGCGGGACGGAATGATCTTCTGCGACCTGATCCCAGCGCCGTCACCCATCCCAGCCCCGTCCGCCTGGGTTGCGGCTCAGTCCTCGTAGAGGGCGGGGTGCGCACGGTAGGGCATCTGGCTGCCCAGAAGGTCGGGATCCTCGATCGTCCGGTGAACGCTTCAGGACTGTCCGAAAATCGCTAGGAGCTCGCTCACCGGCAGGCGAGAAGCCCCGGGTAGCGGCCAGCGTCGAAGTCGCGGGCGAAGTCGCCGAGGCCGTGTTCGAACTCGATGTGCCGGCCGTACGCGCGCCGGTAGTCGACGACGAGCACGTCGAGGTCCTCGAACGCCCGCTCGAGCACGCATCCGCCTCCTTCCCATGCCGTGCAAGCGGCCGGGAGCTCGTAGAGCGCGTCGGCGCCGTGCGCGGTGCGAATGCGATTTACGCGACGCAGCACGTCGTCAAGCGGGCTCGCTGGCGCCGTGGACGGAGCGGGAGCCTCCCGTACCGGTACGGCCATCGCTTCGAGTTTACGTCAGACGAGCCGCCAGGTCTGCACCGGCGGCGTTGGCTCAGAGGCCAAGGCGGGCAACGTACTACTCGCCGAAAGAGCGGTTCAGCGATTCCTTCCGTTAACACGCACACCTGGTCGTGCTAGCGCAGTTTCATCCCCTCCACACGCTCCCGGGCCGCCGCCCGGACGATGGCTGACGTGCGATTTGCGGCGCTGAGCTACCTCGATTGCTGAGTCAGTCCCCCAAGTAGCTCGATGATGAGCAACCCGACGCGCAACGTCCTCTCCTCCTTGTCGAGTTCGGGTGTGTAGGTCGCCAGCGTCGCGGCCCTGATGCGGAAGCGTTCAGCCGCGGCGCGCATAATCCCTTCCGCATCCTCGAAAGAGAGCCCGCCGGGCACCGGCTCGTCGACGAAGCCGGGCGCGACCTCGGGCGCGAAGCCGTCGAAGTCGATGTGCACGTAGATCGCCAAGCGCGTGCGCGAGGCGGCCGGCATCCTCGGGATCGAGGAGGTGCTGAAGAAGAAGCCGCGGACGCTGTCCGGCGGGCAGCGCCAGCGGGTGGTGATGGGCCGCTCGATCGTGCGCGAGCCGCAGGCCTTCCTCATGGACGAGCCCTTGTCCAACCTCGACGCCAAGCTGCGCGTGCAGATGCGTGCGGAGATCTCTCGCATCCAGCGCGATCTCGGCGTGACCACGATCTACGTCACGCACGACCAGACCGAGGCGATGACGATGGGCGACCGCGTCGCGGTCATGAACCACGGCCTCCTCCAGCAGGTCGAGCGGCCGCAGGTGCTCTACACCAGCCGGTCAACCTCTTCGTCGCGGGCTTCATCGGCTCGCCGGCCATGAACCTCGTCGAGGCAGAGATCGTGCGCGCGGACGGCGGACTCGCCGCCCGCTTCGGCGACAACGAGCTCGCCATCGACGACGAGGTCGTGGCGGCACGCCCGGGGCTGCGGCGTTACGAGGCCAGGAAGCTCGCGCTCGGCATCCGGCCGGAGGACATCGAGGACGCGGCGCTGGTCGAGGGCGCGCCGGCGCAGCAGCGCTTCCCGGCGACGATCGACCTGCGCAAGGACATGGGCTCGGAGGTCTATCTCCACTTCACCGTCGAAGCGCCCCCCGTGCGCGCGAAGCAGGTCATGGAGGCGGCCGAGACGGAGGCGATCGCCGCCGCCGCCGCGCGGGCGGGCGGGACGCCCTTCATCGCCCGCGTCGACCGCACCACGCGCGCCCGGGAGGGTCGCAAGGTCGAGCTCTTTGTCGTCACCCGCCGCCTGCACTTCTTTGACCTCGAAAACGGGCGCGGAATCTACGGCGAATCCGACGACGCTGCCAAGCGGAACGCCTGAGCGCGACTACCCGGAATACGGGATCGTGACAAGGCTCAGCTGCCAATCAATGTCGTGTGTACGGCAGATTCACCATGCACCACGTTCCGTGCTCCGAGTGCGGGGCGTCCGTCGCCAAGACGCGGAACTCGGAGTGAAACACAGTGTCCGCGCAGCGGACGACCGGCACCGATTGAGGCGGTCCTTCTTCGCCGGCGGTTTGAGACGATGCTTTCCCGCCACCGACGCAGCCTGACATCGCCAGGACCAACATAAGAGAGGGGGCAACGGTTGCCTTCACTTCACGCCGGGACTACGCAAAGCGCCGACACCTAAGTCCTCATCGGCATCGGAAGCTGCGCTCCATTCCGGACAGCAACGCGGACCGGTCTCCTCTCAGTCACGTGAAGGTCGGCTCTCTGTCGAGATGGTCGCGGGTGGTTCAAGCTCGCCGTCTGCAACGGGCGCGCTGATCGCCGAGCCGAGGTCTAGCGATGCCAGTGCCACGAACGCAAACAGCAGCGCCACACCCAGCGCGAGCAGCAGACCGCCGTCGAAGAGGAGCGTGAGCGGGAGCCCGATGGCACCAGCGCCGGCGGCGAGCCTGAAGAGCGAGAGGCGGCCCTGCCGAGTTCGTTGCCGAGCGGTCGCCTCGGCCTCGGTCGATCCGGGGTCGAAACGACCACGAAGGACGAGCCCATAGAGGAGAGCGAGCGACGGGGTGAGGATGACGGCTCCGCCTGCGACGCCGACAACAGTTGCGACCAAGGTCCGGCGCCCGGCGGCGGCCTCCTGGACCGTCAGGCCGGGAAGCAGCTCCGGCCGTTGCGCCAGCGCCCAGCCAACCACGACTGCGGCGACAGCGGCCGAAGCGCCGTAGCGAGCCGCTTCGAAGCGCGACCGCCGCACGAGCTCGAGTGTCAGGAGCCCGGTCACAGCCGAAGCGACGACGGCCGCGAGCGCCGGCCAGGCGAAGAGGCGGTCGCTCAGGCGTTCGGCGTCGAAGGCGAGGACGACGAGCCCGCCGAAGGCGATCGCGCCCGTCACGATGCCGGCGCCGAGAGCGCGGCGGCGAAACGCAACGGCGAGCTTCTCGAGACCAGCGCGCGCGGCGTCGCCCGCGAGGTACACAGCGGCGACGTAGGCACCGGTAGCGACAGCAAGCGCGCCGATGGCCAGCGAGGTCGGGTTCAACCAGCTGGTCACCAGGTCGCCCGCGGCGTTGCCGACCGGCACGCGTCCAGAGGCGACGGCTCCGACGGCAGCGCCGAGGGCGAATGGCGTCAGCACAGACGAGATCGAGAAAACGCGGTCGACTGTGCGCCGCTCGATCTCGCGCGCCGTTCCGGCGTGGACGGTGTAGGCCGTGCCGCGGAGGATGATGCCGATCGCGGCAACGAACAGCGGGAACGTCAGCGTCGAGAAGATCGAAGCGAAGGCCTCGGGATAGGCCGTCCAGCAGATGACGAGAACGAAGATGAGCCAGACGTGGTTGGCCTCCCAGACTGGTCCCATCGCGCGGTAGGCGTGCTCGCGGAGGGCGCGGCCACCCTCGCCTTGAGCGCCGAGCTGCCAGAAGGCGGCGCCGAAATCGGCGCCGCCGAGCACGGCGTAGGCCGCGAGACCGAGGAGCATGAGCACGAGCGGTACCTCGGCTAGGCTCACGGACCGCCCTTCGCCTCGGGTCGCGCCGCGCCGGCCATGAGGGGCGCGACGCCGCTCGGCCTTGGCTGAACGTCCACCGGAGCGCGCGCGAGGCGGCGCAAGATCCAGGCGACGGCGGCAAGCAATCCCGCGTAGACGAGCACCAGGCTGGCGTAGCCGACTGGAACGCCGCTCGCGCCGGTCACCGCTTCCTCCGTGCGCATGTGGCCGTAGACGACCCATGGCTGCCGACCGACCTCGGTCGTCACCCAGCCGGCGATCAACGCGACGACGGACAGCGGGCCTGCGACGACAACGGCGCGATAGAACCAGGTCGAGCGCGGCAGCCGCCTCCGGCGCAGCCAGACGAAGAGATAGACGGCCGAGATCCCGGTCAGCAGGAATCCAATGCCGACCATCGTCTGGAAGGCGACGCGGACGACGTTCACCGGTGGGCGCTCCTCGGGGGGCACCTTCTCGAGGCCCTCGACACGCGCGCTCGGGTCGTGGAAGGCGAGCAGCGAGAGCAGGCGA
>Ga0126306_10000689_pt1 | contig 16554 bp, 18 predicted proteins | sample Plot27_FD_92592 | JGI IMG/M metagenome (GOLD analysis project Ga0126306, IMG submission 92592) | Serpentine soil microbial communities from UC McLaughlin Reserve, CA, USA - Plot27 | ecosystem: Environmental > Terrestrial > Soil > Grasslands | place: USA: UC McLaughlin Reserve, Lake County...
GGATCGCCGCCAGGTACTCCTTCGTGCGCATCACGAACCGGCCGAGCGCCGCCCGCTCGGTGCGGCCCATCACCTCCACGAGCAGCCGGTACGCGCGCAGCGTGCCCTCGCTCTCGCCCGCGGGCACGACCAGATACGGGTGGTCGAAGTAGATCGGGTCGATGTCGTCGAGCTCCACGAAGGACTCGATGTCGATGGTGCGCGTCTTCCGCGGCTCCACCGAGCCGAGCTCGGCGTCCGTGACGATCACCTGCTTGCCGTCGAGGTCGTAGCCGTGCGCGACCTCCTCGAACATGACCTCGACGTCCTCCTTCGAGCAGTAGCGCCGCTGCTCGATCCGCGCCTTGTCCTTGTCGTGGAGCTGGTGGAAGTGGTAGTCGAGGTCGCGCGCGACGCTCACGAGCTGGACGGGCACGTTCACGAGCCCGAAGCTGAGCGATCCGCTCCACAGCGCGCGCGGCATCGTCAGCTCCCCAGGCTCGCGGCGAGCGCCGCCTCGATGTCGTCGTGCTCCGGCTCCTCCTGGGCCGCGAGGTCGATCTCCTTCCCGGCGGCCTTGCGCTTGATCAGGTCGAGCACCGACTCGCGATAGGTGTCCTCGTACTTCCCCGGCTTGAAGTCCTCCTCGAGCGACCCGACCAGCTTCCCGGCCATCTGGATCTCGCGCCTGTTCGGCTTGCGGCCGCCGGACGGGATGTCGAGCTCGTCGGGCGACACCACCTCGTCGTGAAAGCGCATGGTGTGCAGGGCGAGTACGTCGTCGAGCGCCCTGATCGCGACCAGGTACTCGCGGTCGTGGAACGTGAAGCGTCCGATGCCGGCGCGGCCGGAGCGCCTGAGCGCCTCGTGGAGCAGCCGGTAGGCGTCCGCGGCGTCGCGCGAGCCGACGTAGTACGTCTTGTCGTAGAAGACCGGGTCGATCTCGGCGGCGTCGACGAAGTGCTCGAGGTGGACCACCTTCCCGCGGTCCCCGGCGGCCGCCTTGATCTCGTCCTTGTCGAGGACGACGTAGCGGCCCGGCGACACCTCGTACCCCTTCACGATGTCGTCGTAGTCGACCTCCTTGTCCTCCTTCGGGCAGACGCGCCGGTGCTCGATCTGGGCGCCGTCCTTGGCGTGCACCTCGCTGAAGTGGACGGTCTTCGACTCGGTGGCCGTGAACAGCTTGATCGGCACGTTCACGAGGCCGAAGGTGATGGTGCCGTTCCAGATGGAGCGCGGGGCCACGCTTTCGCCATACCCGCACGGAATACGGGGTATGCGGGTTCGGGAGCGACGTCAGGCCGCGTAGCCGGTCGCGCGGTCCACGGTCATCCGCAGCACGAGCCTGACGGCACCGGGCCTGTCCGGATCCGGATCCTTGCCGTCGTACTTCCACGACAAGCCCGTGTCGAACGCGCGGCCCACATCCTCGTCCATCGAGACGACCCGGCCGCGCAGCTCGACGTAGTTGTAGGGATCCTCGGCGTCGATCACCACGACGCTCGCCCTCGGGTCGCGCAGGAGGTTCTTGTGCTTGCGGCGGCCTGCGACGGTCGAGAACAGCACGTCGTCGCCATCCCGGCCGACCCACATGGTCGAGGTCTGGGGCCCGCCGTCGGGGTTGAGCGTGGCGAGCACCCCGAAGTTCGGACCGTCGAGCAGCCTGCGGATCTCGTCGTTCAGCGTGATGCCCATGTTTGGCAGGCTAGTTCGGCGCTCCCCCGTCACCGGGTAAGCGAGGTCGGGATGGGCTCTCTCGACGATCGCTCCTACGTCGTGACCGGCGCCGCGGCCGGCATCGGCGCGGCGGTGACCGACGCGCTCCGGGCGGCTGGCGCGCGCGTGCTGGCCGTCGACCTGGACCCCGCGGGCGAGGACTCGGTGGGCGCCGACCTGACGGTGGCCGAGGAGAACGCCCGCGTCGTGGAGGAGACGCTCGAGCGCTTCGGGCGACTCGACGGCGTCGTGGCGAACGCCGGCGTTCAGCACGTGGCGCCGGTCGCCGAGTTCCCGGTCGAGGAGTGGGACCGGCTGATCGCTCTGATGCTGACGAGCCCGTTCCTGCTGGCCCGGGCGGCGTGGCCGAGCCTCGTGGAGAGCCCGGCGGGGCGGTTCGTGGTGATCGCATCGGTGCACGGCCTGGTGGCGTCGCCGTTCAAGTCCGCCTACGTGGCGGCGAAGCACGGAGCGGTCGGTCTGGTGAAGACGCTCGCCCTCGAGGGCGCCGAGCACGAGATCAGCGCGACGGCCGTATGCCCCGGCTACGTGCGAACCGGTCTGGTGGAGGGGCAGATCGCCTCACAGGCGGAGGCCACCGGCGTGGACGAGTCGAAGGTGCTCGACGAGGTGATCCTGGAGCCGCACGCCCTGAAGCGCCTGATCGAGCCGGACGAGGTGGCCGAGGTGGTGCGCTTCCTGCTGAGCGACGCCGGGGCAAGCTTCACCGGCTCCCCCGTCGTGATGGATCAGGGCTGGACGGCGCGCTGAGGCTTCAGCCGTACGTGACGCGCTCGTCGACTCGGTCCGGCAGGCCGCGGATGTCCGTCCAGTAGTCGCGGCGGACGTCCTCGTCGATCTCGATCGGGAAGCTGCCCGACGGTGCGGAAGCGCTGGAGGATGCCGGTGATGGCTCCAAGGGGACTACGATCGGGCCATGCCCGATCGCCTCTACTTCACCGAATCGGACGAGGCAAATGCGCTGATCGCCGCCGATCCGATGGCATTGCTGGTGGGCTTCGAGCTCGATCAGCGCGTCACGGTGATGAAGGCGTTCCTCGGGCCGCTCGCGCTCAAGGAGCGGCTGGGCGCGATCGACGCCGTGACGCTCGCGTCCGCCGATCTCGAGCCGGTCTTCTTCGCCAAGCCGGTGATCCACCGCTACCCGCGCTCGATGGCCAAGCGCGTGCACGAGCTCGCCGTCCACGTGCGGGACCGCTACGACGGCGACGCCGCGCGGGTGTGGAACGACGCGTCGAGCTCCGAGGAACTGCGGGCGAACCTCGCTGCCCTGCCCGGCTTCGGTGAGATGAAGATCGCGTCGATGGCAGCGGTGCTGTTCAAGCACTTCGGCGTCGAACCAGCCCGCGAGCTGATGCCCGGCCATCCCACGCTTGGCGACGTCGACTCGCCGCAGGCGCTCGAGGACTACCAGGAGGCGAAGCGGGTCCACAAGGCCGAGTGGGCCAAGGCCAGGTAGCTGCGCCTAGGGGCGCGGCGGCAACCACCACGACCCAGCCATGGACGGGGCTCACGCGCTGTGCAGGGGACGGGCCAGGATGCGGCCGTCGTGCTCCATCACCCGGGCCGTCGCCAACGGCTTCCGCGCCGGCCCGCGTTCCGGAGCCCCGGTGCGGATGTCGAAGGTCGAGTTGTGGCACGGGCAGGTGAGGGCGTCGTGGCTGTACTCCAGCCGGCACCCCGCGTGGGTGCAGACCGCGCTGAGCGCGTACAGCCTTCCGTCCCGGCGCCGGATCACCAGCGCCGCCTCGCCGGAGGTGGGATCCGTGTATGCCCGCGAGTCGCCGGGTGGGAGCGCGCGGGCCGGGCCGAGGTCGCCGCGCCGCCGACCGGCACGCGGTCGGGCTGGCGCCTGATAGGAGCCGCGAGCAAGCGTCGAGGCCGTGGCCGCCGCCGCGGTCACCAGACCGGCCAGCCCCAGTGCTTGCGCCAGCAGGGCGCGCCGGCTGAGGACGCGTCCGGGCGCGCCCATCCGCCGCAGACCGAGTTGGCGACGCGCGAGGAGCGCTCGAATGGTCGGCTGTCCCTCGGCGCCGGCGAGGACGAACGGAAGCCACGCGAACACGAAGACGATGTCCGAGCCGAGGAAGTACGGGGTGGTGTGCCAGGTGGCCGTGAGGAACAGCACCAGGTTGAGGGCCAGTCCGATTGCCGCCGCCGGCCTGGTGAGGACCCCCATGAGCACGACGGCGCCGATCATGATCTCGAGCAGCGCCACCCCCACCCCGGCCGCGGCGGCATGCGACAGCGCGGGCTCGAGGAGGAGCCGCCCGGGCGCCCCGTCGGAGAAGCCCTCCAGCTGGGTGCCGATGTAGGACGGAGCATCCGGGTCGAGGAAGCCGGGATCGCTGAGCTTCTGGATGCCCGCGTACACGAAGGTGCCGCCGAGGAACAGCCGCAGCGGGAAGAGCGCCATCCCGGGTGTGATCGTCGGGAGTCGGGCCATCACGCCCACTACGGCCGCGAGCGCCGGAGGGTTCCATCGTGAGGCGGGACGGGAGCGCTCCGGTGCCCACGCCTAAGCGGAGCATGTATGTAGTCACAATAGGTTTGACTATTTGGTCATAATACGCTTGACCATACGGTAAGGTGTTCATGTGACCGCTGAGCTGAACCCGTTTGTCTATGACGATCCGCTGCCTCCGGCTGAGCTCGTGGATCGCGAGGCGGAAGCCGAGCAGCTGCTGCGCCTGGCGGAGGGCGGGCACAACACACGGCTCCAAGCCCCGCGCCGCTATGGCAAGACGACGTTGCTCGGAAAGGTTGCCGAAGAGGCCTCGAAGATCGGGATGAACACCGTCTACGTGGACTTCTTCCGAGCGATCACGCTGCCGGAGGTGTCCCGCCGAATCGAAGAGGCGTACCTGTCTGCCCTCGGTGGCCCCGCACGCCGGGCGGTGTCCGCGGTGACCCGCAGGTGGACAGCCAAGGTGGTCGTGACGCCTGGCGGGGTAGGGGGCGAGGTCGAGCCTGTCCAGCGGCGGGAGCAGCAACGACTCGCGGACATGCTCGATCTTCCGAAGAAGGTCTTTGAGCGCAGTGGCGTGAGAACCCTCGTCGTCTTCGACGAGTTCCAGGACCTCTTGAGAATCAGCTCGGAGGTTGACGGACTGCTGCGATCGAAGATCCAATTCCATCGGGACGAGGCGAGCTACATCTTCGTCGGCTCGGAGCCGGGCATGCTCAATGCGCTGTTCACGGATCGCGAGCGACCGCTGTTCGACCAAGCTCGGCCGATTTCTCTTGACCCCTTGCGTGACGAGGATCTCATCGAATACATCGGCGAGCGCTTCGAACGGGCGGAGCGGGATCCCCGCGAGGCGCTGGACGCTTTGGTCGACCTGGCTCGCGGCCATCCGCAGCGCGCAATGCTTCTGGCTCACCATCTCTGGGAGCAAACCCCCCGGGGCGACACGGCAGACCTCGAGATGTTCGATCGCGCACTCGGGTCGGTGGACCGAGAGACCGGAGAAGCCTTCGAGAAGCTATGGGACGACTTGGCCGACAAGCCCAATCAGCGGAAGGTTCTGGCGGCGCTGGCGAGCAGCGTCGAAACGCTCTACAACCGTCGCACCCTGCAGGCCTACGCGCTCGAGAAGGGCTCGGCGGAGGCGGCCGCGAGAGCCCTGACGGACCGCGGTCACCTGCAGCGAGCCCAGCGAGGCTTCCGACTGGTCGATCCGCTGCTCGAGCGATGGCTCCAACGCACACAGCGCTAGGTCGAGGCCTTTCTCCACGAGATGCCCCGGCCCTGTCACATCGCCGTGCCGCGGAGTGTCTACGGAGTGAGACGCAATTCACTCCAAGGAGACAGACATGCAGCGGAACACCAAGATCGCGGTGGCGGGAGCGACGGGGCGGCTCGGCCGGCCGCTCGTCGACATCCTCGAGTCACGCGGCTACGACGTCGTACCCATCTCGCGCTCGCAGGGCGTCGACGTGATCACCGGCGAGGGCCTGGACGACGCCCTCACAGGTGTGGAGACCATCATCGACGCCGCCACCGGGCCGTCGCCCGATCAGCAGGCCGCGACGCAGTTCTTCACGGCCTCCGCCCGCAACCTCCAGGAGGCCGGTGCGCGAGCCGGCGTGCGACGGCTGGTCCTCGTGTCGATCATCGGGATCGACGAGTTCGCCGGCGGCTACAACGCGGCCAAGGTCGCGCAGGAGCAGGCCCACCTGGCGGGCCCGATCCCGACGCGCATCGTGCGCGCGGCCCAGTTCCACGAGTTCGTGGAGGAGCTCATGCGGTGGGGCACCCAGGGGGACGTGAGCTACGTCTGGAAGATGCGGACGCAGCTGGTGTCGGCACGGACGGTCGCGGAGGCGCTGGTCGACCTTGCCACCGCTCCAGACGCCGAGTTCGAGGCGGCCGAGACCACCGAGGTCGCCGGCCCGCGCGAGGAGCGTCTCGCCGACGCGGCGCGCCTGCTGGCCGCGCGTCGCGGCGATGGCCTGCGGGTCGAGGAGACGAGCGACCCTTCCGACCCTGACAGCGAGCGCTACGCGAACGGGGCCGCCCTGCCCGGGCCGGGCGCCACGCTCGACGGCCCGACCTTCGAGGAGTGGCTGGACGCGGAGGTGCCTCAGCCGACCTGAGGCCCGGACAGCTCGGCGCGGAACGTCGGCTCCGCGACTGCCGTGGCGATCTGGACCGAGCCGTGCGTGGACTGGTGCCGCTCCGCCAGGTGCCGGCGGACGGTGCGCGCGAGCAGGTACGGCGACGCGAGGATCGCCCCGGCGAGGGCGACAAGGGCCGCAACCGCGGCGAGGGCGACCACCACGAGCCCGATCAGGGCGAAAGCCGGCACCATCAGGAGGACGAACGCCCCCACGAGGGCGACGGCGGGCAGCCATTCGTACCCGTAACTCATGTCTCCACCTTCCTGGTGTGAGGGGGATGTGTCATGAGGCGAGGGTCCCGCAGCGGGCGCGGCCTCGCATCGGCCAGGACGCCAGCGGGAGTGGCTAGTCGCGGAGGCTGGCCTAGGCGGTGAGCTGGCTGGCCGGCACGCGGCTGAGCTGGTTGCGCGAGGTGATGTCGAGCTTCTGGAAGACCTTGCGCAGGTGGTACTGCACCGTGCGGGGGCTGATGAACAGCTGTGCGCCGATCTCGGGGTTGGAGAGACCATCTCTGGCCAGCCGGGCGATGTGCGCCTCCTGGGGCGTGAGCACGCCCCGCGCGTCGTCGGTGCGCTTCCGCGCGGTCTCACCCGTGGCCAGGAGCTCGTGACGCGCGCGCTCGGCAAAGCCCTCGGCCCCGATGTCGCTGAACATGTCGTGGGCAACTCGGAGTTGCTCGCGCGCCTCGACCCGCCGGTTCTCCCGACGCAGCCATTCGCCGTACAGGAGCCGGGCGCGGGCGAGGTGGACCACGCCACGGGTGCGCGCGAGCCGATCGACCGCCTCGCGATGGAGGCGCTCCGCATCGGATCCTTCGCTCAGAAGCGCCCTCGAGCCGGCCTCGATGCCCAGCGCCCAATCGGTGCCGCTCGCTTCCGTGCGCTCGCGCAGGCGATCGAGCGCAGCGGAGCTCGCGTCCGTCGCGCCGCTGCGGACGCCTGCCTCGACCAGCTCCACGAGGGACCACCCGAACAGCCCGACATCGTCCGGCTCGCAACCTCGCTGGGCGGCCTCGAGTGCCTCGCCGTAGCGACCGCAGCCGTTGTAGAGCAGCGCTGTGGCCCACTCCAGGAGGCGCAGCCCCATGCCCTCGCCCCTCGCCGTCCCCTCGACCCTCGCAGCCTCGAACAGCTCGAGCGCCTCGGCCTCCTTGCCGCGCCACGCGGCCATCATCAGCGACCCGTATTTCAGCGGTGCCATGCCTGTTGCCTGCGTGATCGCGTCGGCCTCCGCGATCAGCGCCGAAGCGGCGCCCAACTCTCCCGCATGAACGTGTTGAGCCGCTCGATATGTGGCCGCGATCGGCAGCACGCTGAGCGCGCCCGTCTCCCTCGCCACGTGCAGCCCGCGCGTCGAGAGCACGTACCAGAGCTCGTCGTCCCAGAGATCCTGAGCCACGCGACACCCCAGCCACAGCCAGCGCACGTCCCGTTCGGTCAGTTCCTCCACGTCGCGGAACTCGTCGAGCGCCCTCCGGAGCGGCGGCAGGCCGGCCGAGTAGCCCTCGCTGAACCTCGTCGCCAGGCCGTCGAGGAGCAGGTCGATCGCGCGCGGCTGCTCGCCCGCCGGCGCAGCGTGAGCGGCCTCGGCGACCTCGCGGACGCCCGGCCCGTCACCCAGGCGACCGGCGAACATCGCCGCCGCCATAGCCTCCAGGTGCGTCTCGCGAGCCATCGCCCAGTCGAGCGGTTCGAGGCGCCGGGCGGCATCGAGCAGCAGGGCAGGAGCGTCGCTGCCGCGGGTGCGGGCGAACGTGATCTCCGCGCGCAACCGCTCCAGCCACGCGCGCTGAAACTCGTCAAGCGGCGCGAGCTCGGCGGTCGCCAACAAGTCGAGCGCCGTGTCCGCTGCCGCCGCGTCGAAGTTCGCCTGCGCGGCAGCCAGGGCGCGCCTGCCCCTCTCCGCCGGCTCGGGTGTCAGCTCCGCCGCGCGCGCCAGGAACGCCGCGGACGCGGCGGCGCCGCCACGGGACCGGGCGCGGTCGGCCGACCGCTCCAACTCGGCGGCCACCGCCTCATCAACACCCACCGCAGCGTGAGCACGATGCCACGCCCTGCGATCGGGATCGGTATCCGGATCGGTCGTCTCCGCCAGCGCCCGATGCGCATCTCGCCGCTCGGAAGGGGCCGCCGCCCGGTACACCGCGGATCGCACCAGCGGATGCCGGAAGCGGACACGGGCTCCGATCTCGACGAGCTGCGCGTCCTCCGCCGGGGCGAGCGAGCTGTTGTCGATCCCGAGCGCCTGAGCCGCGCGCCAGATGAGCGTCGCGTCACCCAACGGCTCGGCCGCAGCCAGCAGCAGGAGCCGCTGCGTCGCCTCAGGCAGCTCACCGGCGCGCTGGTTGTACTGCTCCTCGAGATGGCGCGGGAGGTCTGTTGCCGGGAGAAGCTCGAAGCCGCCTGCCAGCTCCGCTGCGCTCATGCTCCGTGGCAGGTCGAGCAGAGCGAGCGGATTGCCGCGGGTTTCGGCGACGATGCGGTCGCGGACGCGGTCGTCGACCCGACCTGGGACGGCGCTCATGAGCAGGGTGCGCGCATCCGCCTCGGCCAGCCCGCGCAGCGGCAGCTCCGGCAGGCCGTCGAAGTCGTGCCTGGTGTTCGGCTCGCGGATGGCGGCCACGATCGCCACCGAGTCCGCCTGCAGCCTTCGGGCCACAAATCCGAGGATCAGTCCTGAGGCGGGCGTCAAGCCAATGGGCGTCCTCCACGAGACAGAGCAGCGGCCGCTCCTCGGCCGCGGCAGACAGCAGGCCGAGCACGGCGAGTCCGACGAGGAACCGGTCCGGGACATCACCCGGTGCGAGGCCCAAGGCCACGTTCAGCGCGTCCTGCTGGGGCTGCGGGAGCGCATCGAGTTGGTCGAGCAGCGGCGCACAGAGCTGATGGACCCCGGAGAACGGGAGCTCCATCTCCGCCTCCACGCCCGCGACCTGCGCCACACGGAATCCCGAGGCATGCCGGGCGACGTGCCTGAGCAACGCCGTCTTTCCGATACCCGCCTCGCCTCGAATGACCAGGACGGCGCTGTGACCCTCGCGCACGTGCGCGAGGAGCTGGGCGAGCACTTCGCGCTCGCTGGCCCGGTCGAGGAACCCGGACGCAACGGTGGTGGCCATCTCGCAGGCAACGCTAACCGACCCGCGAGGCTGAATCTGCGGCGTCAGTCAAATGACGCATGTAATGGCCGAGGCCGAGCGCTTACGGTACGTCCATGAGCATGCGGCTGCTCATCACCGGGGGAACCGGCGTGCTCGGCCGCGCGTTCCGGCCCCTCGCGGAGTCCGCGGGCCATGAGTTCGCGATGCCCAAGCACGAGGAGCTCGACCTGTTCGACCCCTCCGCGGTCGCCGACGCCGTGCGCGGCGCCGATGGCGTCCTGCACCTGGCGACCCGGATCCGTTCGCTCGAGCAGATCTCGAATCCGGATGCGTGGCGCGAGAACGATCGGCTTCGCACGGACGCTTCGAGGATCCTCGTCGACGCGGCGATCGCGGCCGGCGCGGAGGTCTACGTTCAGCCCACCGTCACGTTCGTCTACCCGGCGGACTGCCAGGCGTCCGAGGACACGCCGGTCGGCGAGGTCCTGCCGATCCTGCGCTCCGCGCTCGCCGCCGAGCGGCAGGCTGAGCGATTCGCCCGCGCCGGCGGACGCGGTGTCGTTCTGCGACTCGGGCTGCTCGACGGCCCGGGCACCTGGTTCGACCAGCCGATGGGCGACTTCGGCGCCACAATGCACGTCAGCGATGCCGGACGCGCGCTCCTCTCGGCGCTGTCGCTGCCGAGTGGCATCTACAACGTCTGCCGTGACGGTGAGCGTGTGTCGACTGAGCGCTTCACCCGGGCCGCGGGATGGCACCCCGCAGGCGTACGTTCGTGACACAGACAACAGACCTCCAGAGCCACTGCGACCTGCTGCGGTCGCTGCACCGCCCGGGCGCGCCTCTCCTGCTTCCGAACGCGTGGGACGTGGCCACGGCGAGAGCCGTGGTTGCGGCCGGGTTTCCCGTGGTCGCAACCACGAGCGGCGGCGTGGCCGCCACGCTCGGCTATGAGGACCACGAGGGTGCGCCGGGCGACGAGATGCTCGCCGCGGCCGCGCGGATCGCGAGGGGCGTCGACGTGCCCGTGACGGTCGATGCCGAGGCCGGCTACGGCATGGAGCCGTCCGAGCTGGTGGCTGCGTTGCGGAGCGCGGGGGCCGCCGGCTGCAACCTCGAGGACAGCGACTACGCCGCCGGCGAGCTCCGCGATCCCGACCGGCACGGGGAGTGGCTCAGGGCGGTTCGCCAGGCCGCGTCCGAGGAGGGCTACCCGCTCGTGATCAACGCCCGGATCGACGTCTTCCTCGGCCCGTTCCTCGCCGGGGCCCGCCCCGGAACCCAGGAGGAGCTCGTTCCCGAAGCGGTGCGGCGCGCGAATGCCTACCTCGAAGCCGGCGTCGACTGCGTGTTCCCGATCACCCTGTGGGAGCCGGACGCGCTGCGCCGCTTCATGTCGGAGGTCCGCGGCCCGGTGAACGTCGTACGCCTGCCGCAGGCGCCGTCGCTCGCCGAGCTGGCCGAGCTGGGCGTGGCCCGGGTGAGCTGGGGAATCCTCCTGCACGGCGACGCGATGGCTCGCTTCGAGGACCGGCTCGCGTCGCTCCAGGAGTGAGAAGGGGCCGCGAACTAGCCAGTCGGGCTGGCTAGCTGGCGGATGCGAGGGCGCCCCGCCTGCGGGACGCTCGCTTTATGACAAACGCACTGCCCTCGCTCTCTCCAGTCCTGCACGAGATCCACGTGAACGTGGTCAGCGCGGAGGAGGCGTCGCTCGGCGTGGCCGAGTTCTGGTCGGGCAACCGGATGATCGGCTTCACCCGCATAGAAGACGGTGACCTCGCCCTGCGGATCGAGCCCGGCCCCGACGCCATGGCGCTCGGAGCGCATGCCCTCGTCGACGCCCTCGCGGAGGCCAACCGGCTCCTCGCCCTCTACTGAACGCACAAACCGAAAGGCACGAGATGAAGATCGTTGTCATCGGCGGGACCGGCCTCATCGGGTCGAAGCTCGTCGGCAAGCTGCGGAAGGACGGTCACGAGCCGCTCGCGGGGGCGCCTGAAACGGGCGTCAACATCCTCACGGGCGAGGGGCTCGCCGAGGCACTCGGGGGCGCCCAGGTGGTCGTCGACGTGGCGAACGCACCCGCGTGGGAAGACGCGGCCGTGCTCGACTTCTTCCAGACTTCATCCCGCAACCTGCTGGCTGCAGAGACGGCCGCCGGCGTGGGGCACCACGTCACGTTGTCGGTCGTCGGCGCCGACCGGCTCCCCGAGAGCGGCTACCTCCGCGCAAAGGTCGCCCAGGAGGACCTGGTCAAGGCCGGGCCCACCCCCTACACGATCGTCCGCGCCACGCAGTTCTTCGAGTTCATCGGCCGGATCGCCGACTCGAGCGCCGACGGCGACACCATTCGGCTGTCGCCGGCCCTCGTACAGCCCGAGGCTGCGGATGACGTCGTCAGCACCCTGGCCGATGTCGCGGTCGGCGCGCCGCTGAACGACACGGTCGAGCTCGCGGGCCCGGAGGCGTTCCGCCTCGACGAGCTCGCCCGGCGTGTTCTGGAGGCCCACGACGACCGGCGACAGGTGACTGCCGACGTGCACGCCCGCTACTTCGGCGCCGAGCTGGACGACCGGTCCCTCACCCCCGGCGACGACGCACGCATCGCACCAACCCGCTTCGAGGACTGGCTCAGCCAGTCCTCCAACTGACCCAACCGAAAGGAGCTTTTGATGAAGTCCACCATCGTTCTCGTCCCACGGCGCCTTCGCCGAGTCCTCGAGCTGGAGGCCGCGTCGGTGTACGCGGCCGCCTGAACGAACGAAAGGCTGAGATGATCACCACCACGACTTCGACCGATCCGCTAGTGGAGGTGCTCGCCACCCGGCTGCGTGTGCTGGACCTGGTCGGCTGGCAGCGCATTGCGACGTGGGCGGAGGAGTCCGGGCTGTCGTTCGAGGACCTGCGCCTGCTGCTCGCGTGCGCGCTGAAGGTGGACGACGGCCCGGCGGCGGTGAGCGAGCTCGGCGAGCTCGCCGGCTTCCCGCTCGAGGTCGCCTACCCCGCCACCCACACTCTCCGGCGTCGCGGCTACCTGGTTGAGGAGGGGCGTCGCTACTCGCTCAGCGAAAAGGGGAAGGAGCTCGTCGCCATGCTGGACACGGCGCACCGCCAGGGCATCCGCGCCTACATCGAACAGCTCGATCCTGACGAACGTCAGCGGCTCGAGGCCGCGTTCGGGGTGGCGCCATGACCTCCGTCGCCGAAGTCGCCAGCCAGATGTTGGGCGCGTACCCGCGCGAGGTCACCCTCGATCGAAACCTGCTGATCCGCTGTATCGAGGCCTGCTGCCACTGCGCCGAGTCGTGCACCCAGTGCGCGGACGGCTGCCTCGCCGAGGACAGCGTCCAGGAGCTCACCACCTGCATTCGGCTGAACCTCGACTGCGCCGACATCTGCGCGACGACGGGACGCGTCGTCAGCCGCCAGACGGGCTACGACCCGGAGGTGACGAGCGCCGTGCTCAGAGCGTGCATCGAGGCGTGCGCCAAATGCGCCGCCGAGTGCGAGATCCACGCCGCGCACGGGATGGAGCACTGCAGGGTCTGCGCCGCGGAGTGCCGTCGCTGCGAGCAGGCGTGCCAGGAGCTGGTCGCAGCGATCGCCTGAGTCGAACGCGACAAATGTCTCGCCCTCGGTACGACATCTGTCGCTTGTAGCGCAATTTGCCGCGCGGGATGCTGGATTTTGCGACACCGAAAGGACCACTCATGTCACCCACGATCACATCCTCGTCCGGAGTCACCGAGCGGGAAGCTCGGCAGGTCGAGCAGGCGAACGCGAGCGAGCGGACGCCGGTCGTATTCATCCACGGGCTCTGGCTGCTGCCGAGCAGCTGGGATCGCTGGGCCGACCTGTTCGAGGAGGCGGGCTATGCCGCGCTGACCCCGAGCTGGCCCGACGATCCCGAGACGGTCGAAGAGGCCAGGGCGAACCCCGAGGTCTTCGCGAGGAAGACGCTCGGCCAAGTGGCCGATCACACCGCAGAGGTGATCGGGCGGCTGGAGAAGAAGCCCGCGGTCATGGGCCACTCGACCGGCGGACTCTTGGCGCAGATCATCGCCGACCGGGGTCTGTCCGCGGCGACGGTGGCTATCGATCCCGGACCGTTCCGCGGTGTGCTGCCGCTCCCGCTCTCAACGTTGCGGGCATCGAGCCCGGTGCTTCGAAACCCCTTGAACCGCGGCCGCGCCGTCACCCTCACCCTGGACCAGTTCAAGTACGGCTGGGCGAACGCCCTTGACGACGAGGAGGCGAAACGGCTCTACGAGACCTACCACGTGGCGACCCCGGGCGTGGCTCTGATGCAGATGGCCAATGCCAACCTGAACCCGCGCACCGAGGCGAAGCTCGACCCCAAGAACCCGAATCGCGGGCCGCTCTTGATCATCGAGGGGGAGAAGGACCACACGGTGGCGTGGGCGATCGCAAACGCGTCGTTCAAACGCCAGCGACAGAACCCGGCGGTCACCGAGTTCGAAAAGGTCCCCAACCGCGGTCACTCGCTCACCATCGACAGCGGGTGGCGCGAGGTGGCCGACAGGGCGCTCGCGTTCGTCAAGCGCTTCGTCTGAGGCACGACTGAAAGGCGCGCTTCGCGCGCTGGCGCGGTTACTTCACGCGCACCCACTTGCCGGTCCGCGTGACGTTGCCCGCAGCGTCCTTGCCGGTCACGCGGACCACGAGCCTGAGTCGCCGGTTTCGAACGGTCGCGGCGAATTTCTTCGACGGCTTCAGCCTGAGCGAGCGCGTGCCGGTGCCGAGCCTCAACCGCCCCGTGCCGAGCGTCGCCTCGCCGACCGCCGCCGGGAATGCCAGGCTGCCGCCGCGGCGCTTCACCTTCGCGTTCAGATCCACGGCGAACGATGCGGGCTCGTCGGCGCTGAGCCTGACCGTCAAGCCCCTGCGCCCGAACGCCCGGCGCGAGATCGCGCGCGCGATGATGGTGACCTTGGGATGCGTCGTGTCCGGCCCGGGCGGCGGGGGGATCGCGTTGACGTTCTCGCAGGTGAAGAACGTGTCGATCGAGTCCCCGGTCGCGGTGTCGCTGTCCGGCGGCGAAGTGGGGTTGCTTCCGCAGTTGATCGTGTCGCCCACCTGATCCGTCGAGGTGACGTTGTCGTCGCCGCCGCCGGCAAAGACGTAATCGACGCCACCGCCGGGATCGATCGTGTCGTTCCCTCCCGCCGTGTCGAGCACGAAGAAGTTGTTCCTGGTGACGTCGGACCGGATCAGGTTCGGGGCGGGCGAGCCGACGATGATGTCGGCACCCGAGCCGGTGTCGATGTTCTCGACGTCGCTGTGCACGTTGGACGTGCCGGTGCCCGGCGCTCCGTCGTTGGCCTGGTCGTCGAGCGAGACGGCGACCGCCTCGTTCATGAAGTTTCCGAACGCCGCCTCGTCCTCTCCGTCCCCGCCGTACATCTCGATCTGGATCGGCGCGGAGAAGTTCGACTGCAGGAAGAGGTCGTCGCCGGCACCGCCGTTGAACTGCGCGTTCCCCTGGCTCCAGATGAAGTCGTCGTCGGCCTCGCCGCTGAGCACGTCGGCGTCACCGGACAGGCTCTGCTGCTCGATCTGGTCATTGCCGCCGCCGCCGTTCACACGGTCGGATCCGAACCCCGGCTTGAGTGAGTCGTCGCTGGCGCCGCCGTTGAGAATGTCGCTCCCGAAGCCCCCTTCGAGCTCATCGGCTGTGTCCCCGCCCGTGAGTGTGTCGGTCCCGTTGCCGCCGAAGAGCGGGGCCCTGACGTCGGTGCCAGGAGCGACGGCGATCGTGTCGTCGCCATCCTTGCCGACGGCAATGATGTACTGCGTGACGTTCTGGCACGTCACTGTAACGGTCGGGCCCGCAGGCGTGCAGTTGGGCCTGGCGCCCGTCAAGTTGCCGGCGGGGTCGGTCACGGTGAACGTCGTGGCGCCGGTCCTGGTGATCAAGACGTTGCTGCCGGCGGCGTCCGTCTGCACGTCCAGGTACCCGTTGACCAGCGAGACGGCCGTGTTCGCCGCGGCGACGGGCGCCTGGATCAGCAGCAGTGCCGACACGACGAGGGCGCACCTGAAGGCCGCTCTCATCGCGAGCCCCTCTTCACGCGCACCGTCCGCGCGGCGGTGCCGACGTTGCCGGCCGCGTCGGTCGCGAGGACGCGGACCACGAGCCGCAGCGGCTTGCCACGCACGGCCTTCGCCAATCTCCGCGATGGTGTGAGCCTCAGCGAGCGCGTGCCCGTCCCGCGCCTCAGCCTTCCTTGACCGATCGTCACCTCACCGACGGCGCCGGCGAAGGCCAGCGTGCCGTGCCGGTCCTTCACCTTTGCGCGTAGCTCAGCAAGGAACGACGCGGGCTCGTCCGCCGAGAGCCTGACCCTCAGGCCCTTGCGGAACGCGCGGGCCGTGATCGATCGGGGCGCCTTGAGCGTCACAGCCGGCGGATCGCCGTCGGGTGAGGTGATGGCCGTCGTCAGGACGTTCTCGCAGCTCACGAACGCGTCCGTCGAATCGGCCGTGACCGTGTCGTTGTCGACAGGCGGTAAGCCGGGGGCGAACGGCGACGCGACGTTGCTTCCGCAGTTGACCGCGTCGGCCGTCTCGTCTCTCACCATGATCGTGTCGTCGCCACCGCCGGCGTAGACGCGATCGGCGCCGTCGCCCGGGTCGATCGTGTCGCTTCCGGGCGCGGTGTACCCGAAGCCATAGCCGTTCGAAGACGCGTCGGAGCGGATCGTGTTCGGCCCGGCACTCCCCGTGATCGTGTCGGATCCCCCGGCGGTCATGATGTTCTCGACATCGCTGTGCATGTTCGACGCGTTGCCGGCCGGGCCGTCGTTGGGCTGGTCGTCGAGCGACACGCTCACGTTCACCCATGCCGACATGCTCTGGGCGAACAGAAAGCCCTCGTCCTCCCCCTCGCCGCCCAGCATCTCCACCTGGCCCGGCCCGACGTTCGCGGACAGGAAGTCGTCGCCGGGACCGCCGATCAGCTGCTTCGGGCCGGCGCAGGTCCGCAGGACATCGTCGCCCGCCTCCCCAAGGAGCACCTCGGCGTCGTCGCTGCAGTCGAGCAGGTCGTCTCGGCCATCTCCGCCTCGCAGCTCGTCGAGGCCTGCGTCGCC
>Ga0126306_10000692_pt1 | contig 16545 bp, 16 predicted proteins | sample Plot27_FD_92592 | JGI IMG/M metagenome (GOLD analysis project Ga0126306, IMG submission 92592) | Serpentine soil microbial communities from UC McLaughlin Reserve, CA, USA - Plot27 | ecosystem: Environmental > Terrestrial > Soil > Grasslands | place: USA: UC McLaughlin Reserve, Lake County...
CGCAAGCGATCCCCCGGAGGCCAGCGACGGCGCCGAAGCCGAGTGTGCCGATCACGCCAAGTGCCTGGTCATGCATGACGCCGCCCCAGGCCAGCACTACCCCGCAGGGCATTCCCCCTATCCACTTCGTCGCCCCACCGCGGCGTAGCGGTCGAGGAAGCCGCTCCCGCAAGCCCTTTTGCGCCAGCCTGATGGCGCCCTCAGCGGCGGCCAGCCCGAGTGCAACCCCTCCATCCATTGCGGTTTTCGGGCGCCCTTTCGTGTTTTCAGGTGACGGGTCCATTGTTGCGCTATTCTCCGCCCGTTATTTGATGCACTTCAGGAGTTCGATCCGCAGAAGAGAGCTACCCGGGTAGATCGCACCCAAGTACCTCCCGCAGGTCCGGCACGAGGCCCGGTCTCAGTAGGCGATGAGGATCGAGTGCTTCTCCCGGATCTGGTACTCGGGCATGAACTCATCGATCAGCGTAGCGGAGCCTACTTCAGCGGCGTGCGACGAGGCGGCCGAGCTTCCAGCGCTCGCGCACGAGCTGCGCGCCGAGTATTCGGCCCACGAGACGGAGATCACTGCTAGAACGATGGTGATTACGCCTGTGGTCATGACCATCTTCTCCGTAAACAAGGATCAAGGCCGCCGTGAGCGGACAAAATGCCTGAAGCGCGCTCACGGGTAGGTTCATCGGGAGAGGAAGCCCTCATCCGGCCAACGCAGCGATCAGCCAGAACGGAATCGCAAGAGCGAAGACCAGGAGCACGAATCTTAGAGGTGACCTAGTTGCGACCGCGGCCGTCTTCCGCACGGATCTAGTTTCCTCGAGGCTCATTCGCCTTCGGTGCCGGTCCGGGCTTCCAGGGCTTCAGGCGGGGGATCCAGCGCGGAACGTTTCGCCTGTAGGTGACGTAGTCGCTACCGAAGCGGCTCTCCAGGATCGGTTCCTCTATCAAGGGCATGCTGAGCGCGTTGACCGCGAAGAAGGCCAGGAACCACAAGAGCAGGGGAGTTGAGCCCAGCAGAATAGTCTCGCCAAACAGGATGGAGAGTACCCCGCTGATCATCGGGTTGCGCACGTGGCGGTACGGTCCCTCAAGCACGAGCCTCCGGGGCGGGTCCCATGGCGCGAGGGTACCTTTTCCGATCGTGGCAAAGAGCGCGACGGTCTTGTATACGAAGAGCACGCCAAGCCCAACGAGCGCGCATCCGAGGAGTGTGGGGAGCAGGCCAAGCGGCGATGGCAAGCCCCAGCCGATATTCGGCGTGCTGCCGGCACGAATTATGTACGCCGGGACGACGACGGTAACCACGAAAGGCAACAGCCCGATCGCCACAAGATGTCGCAAAAGCTTCATGGAAAATCCTTCTGTCTGCGCCGATCCGCGACGGACTCAACGGTCCCGCCCGGAGCTCTTGCGTCAGGTGCCACCCGCCAGATCCAGCGGACGAACGCCTCCATCCGACTTTAGGCGACGTTATATAGCCCCGCTAGCGGTCGATCGATTTACCGCGGTTCCTACGTGACTCGCCCTATTAGTCTATACCGCCCATGACCGTGGGGTGGACGCTACGTAAGGCTCCTGTCAGCTCTGCAGCGATGCAACCATTTTCCCTCAGGTAGGATGTAAACTCGTCGAGGATCTCGTGCGGGTCCCTGACGAAGCTCGCTGTGCCTACCTGGACCGCCGTCGCGCCTGCGAGCATGAACTCGGCCACATCTGTACCGCTCACAACTCCCCCGCTTCCTACTACTGGCACTTCGACCACGCCTGATACGTCGTAGACCGCGCGCAACGCCACGGGCTTTATTGCGGGTCCAGAGAGGCCGCCGCGCACTAGCACCTTGCGGGCGCTGGCATCTATGGTGAGCGCCGGGATGGTGTTCATTATCGTCAGCCCGTCTGCGCCAGCAGACTCGGCCGCGCGCGCGTTCTCTACGACGCCTTCGTTTGTGAGCTTGGCCAGAATGGGTTTGTTCGGTGCGGCGGCGCGGCAGGCGGCGACCACTTCCTCGACGGAGGCGGGGCCTGCGCAGAAGGCCAGGCCCCCGCATTCGACGTTGGGGCACGAGAGATTAAGTTCGACGGCGGAGATGCGATCTTCGCCAGCGAGCCGCTCGCAGAGCCAGCCGAAGTCGGCGACGGTATCGCCGGCCACGGAGACGATGATGGGGAGTCCGAGGTCGAAGGCGTCGAGATCCTGCAAGAAGCGCTCGACTCCAGGGTTCTGGAGGCCGATGGAGTTGACCATCCCCGCCGGGGTCTCGGCAACGCGCGGGGGCGGATTGCCGGCCTTTGCCACAGGAGTCGTCGTCTTAGGCAGCATCGCGCCGTAGACGCCCTCGACCTCGCCAAGGGCTTCTCTTGAGAGCGTTCCTGAAGCCGGGATCAGGGGCGTCCGTAGCGTGATCCCGCAGAGCTCCACGGCGAGGTCGACGCCTGACTTCTTCTCGCGCACTACCACGCCAGCATCTCCGCAGGAAACACGGGTCCCTCGACGCAAGACCTGATATAGCCGCCTCCGTGCACGGGGACCACGCACCCGTTACAGGAGCCGTTCCCGCACCCCATCCTCTCTTCCACGGAGAGCTGGCAGAGACTGTTCTCCCCCGCCGCGAGCTTGACAGCAGCCAGCATCGGGTTTGGACCGCAGGCGTAGACCGCCCCGTAGTCTTGTAAAGTCTCCGTGGCATCGAGTACGGTACCGTGCGCCCCTGCTGATCCGTCCATCGTCGCCACCTTGGTGCCTGGGAATTCTCGGGCGACAACGGCCGACTCTGCGTCGGCGAACCCGAGGAAGACGTCGTGGGGAACGCCCGCGGCGTCGAGGTGCCGTCGCAGGATCTTGAGCGGGGCGACGCCTATTCCGCCTCCGAGAAGGGCGGCCCGTCCCAGGCCCGGCTCGATGCGGAAGCCCTTACCGAGAGGAGCAGTCACCTCCATGGCCGGTGCGAGATCCAGGAGCGCCGTGCCGCGGCCACGCACTTCGAAGAGGAGGCTAGCGATTTCTCCGTCGTGGTCGTAGAAGGAGAAGGGCCGGGCGAGAAAGGGGTCGAGGGTCGTTGGGTAACCGGCCATCCTCGCCATCACGAACTGCCCCGGTTCTACAGTTCCTCTCCAGCGGTAGTGGAGCAGGGTGTAGCTGCCAAGCACCTCGCGATCTTCGACCCGAACGCCTTGGAACTTCACGCTCTCGCCGCGTAGAGGCCCTGGAGCGAGTTTACTCGTCGGGTTCCGCCACGGACCCTGGCCTCTATGCCCTGGACGGCGGCTGCGGCCCCTGCGAGGGTGGTGATACAGGGGACCCCGTGCATGAGGGCGTGGCGACGGATCAGGTACCCGTCGGTGCGTGGCCCGCGACCCCAGGGCGTATTCACGATCAGGTCGACCCCACCGGCCTCTATGAGGCCGAGCACGTCCTCGCCTAGCTCACCTATCTTGGGCACGATCATCACCGGCAGGCCGTTGTTCTTGAGCACCTCAGCCGTCCCCTCACTGGCCGAGATCTCGAACCCGAGGTCGGCGAAGGCCCTGGCTATGAGCACGACGGCCCGCTTCTCCCTGTTGGCAACGGAGATGTAGACCCTCCCGGAGACAGGGAGCTCCTGCCCCGCCGCTGTTAGAGCCTTCGCGAAGGCGCCGCCGAAGGTGCGGTCTATCCCCATTGCCTCACCCGTAGAGCGCATCTCGGGTCCGAGCAGAGGGTCAACGTCCGCGAACCTGTCGAACGGGAAGACCGGCGCCTTGACGGAGAAGTGCCCGTTGGTGGAGGCCCGGAGCCCCATGTCCTCGAGCTTCTCCCCGAGGAGGACCCGGGTCGCTATCTTGGCCAATGGCACGCCCGTCGCCTTGGAGATGAAAGGGACCGTACGCGAGGCGCGGGGGTTGCATTCGATCACCAGCACGTCGTCGCCCTTCACGACGAACTGTACGTTCATGAGCCCGACGACGCCGACCGAGAGCGCGAGTCGCCTTGTGTAATCTTCGATCTCCTGCATCAACGTACGATGGATCGTAATCGGGGGCGTCACGCACGAGGAGTCCCCGGAGTGAACGCCTGCTTCCTCGACGTGCTCCATGATCCCACCTACGTAAACGTCCGTCCCGTCGGAGACGGCATCGACGTCGACCTCGGTGTAGTCCTCCATAAACTTGTCGATCAGGGTCGGGTGTCCGGGACCGGAACCCGCGCTGGTCCTGAGGTAGAGGTCGAGGTCCTCTTCGTTGTAGACGATCTCCATCCTTCGCCCGCCGAGCACGTAAGAGGGCCGCACGACTACCGGGTAGCCAAGCTCGCTGGCCACCTCCCTCGCCTCCTCGGCCGTCGATGCGGTCCCGAACCTCGGGTGCGGGATGCCGAGCTCCGCGAGGAGCCGCCCGAACCTGGAGCGGTCTTCGGCGAGGTCTATGGCTTCCGGAGAGGTGCCGAGGATACGCGCACCAGCCTCTTCCAGCTCGTGCGCGAGCTTGAGGGGACTCTGGCCGCCGAACTGCAGGATCACGCCTTCAGGTTCCTCGCGCCTTATGACCTCGAGCACATGTTCCGCGGTGAGCGGCTCGAAGTAGAGGCGCGTGGAGGTGTCGTAGTCGGTCGAGACGGTCTCCGGGTTGGAGTTGACCATGACCGCGTCGTAGCCGCTCTCCTTGATGGCGTAACTGGCGTGGACGCAGGCGTAGTCGAACTCTATGCCCTGGCCAATGCGGTTGGGTCCGCTGCCAAGCACGACGACGGAGGCGTTTTCCTCGCGCCTGACTTCGTCCTCCTCCTCGTAGGTGGAGTAGTAGTATGGCGTGCGGGCCGGGAACTCACCGGCGCAGGTATCGACGGATTTGTAGGTCGGCGAGATTCCGAGGGCATGCCTGACTCCGCGCACGACCTCAACCGAGGTCCCCGACGCGGTTGCGATGGTCTCGTCGGTAAGCCCGATCCTCTTGAGCTCGCGCAGATCCCCTACGCCTAACGGCCCGGAGACGGAGTCTTCCGCGGCCACGATCCTCGCTATGGAAGCGATAAAGAACGGATCTATGGAGGTACGAGCGAAGATCTCCGGTATGTCCATCCCGGCGCGCAGGGCGTCGAAGATGGCGAACACGCGGTAAGGGCTCGGCTCGTCGAGGCCAGCGTGCACGTCCTGGGGGTCCACCTCGAGCGAGGCCATCGCCTTCATCAAGCTCTCGGTGAAGGTCCTCCCTATCGCCATGACCTCGCCAACCGAGTGCATCCTGGTCGTGAGGGTCGGCGCAGCGCCAGGGAACTTCTCGAACGCGAAGCGGGGTACCTTGGTCACCACGTAGTCGAGCGCGGGCTCGAAGGAGGCTGGGGTCGCACGGGTTATGTCGTTCGGGATCTCATCGAGCGAGTACCCGACGGCCAGCTTGGCCGCTATCTTCGCGATCGGAAACCCCGTCGCCTTGCTCGCCAGAGCGCTCGAGCGACTCACCCGGGGATTCATCTCGATCACATAGTACTCGTCGCTCTCGGGGTCGACCGCAAACTGGATGTTCGATCCCCCCGTAGAAACTCCGATCTCACGTATTATGCGTAAAGATGCGGAACGGAGAGTCTGGTACTGGCGGTCTGAGAGGGTCTGGGCGGGGGCCACTGTTATAGAATCGCCTGTATGGATCCCCATGGGGTCTACGTTCTCTATAGAGCAGATTACGACGACGTTGTCGGCGAGGTCGCGCATGACCTCGAGCTCGAACTCCTTCCAGCCGGCGACGCTCTTTTCGACCAGGGCGCTGCCGACGGGGCTCGCGTCGAGGCCGTCGGTCACGGCGCGGCGGAGCATACGGCGGTCGGTGACCGTGGCCCCTCCCTTGCCGCCGAGCGTGAAGCTGGGGCGGATGATGAGGGGAAACCCGATCTCCGCGGCGAGCTCCTCCGCTTCGGCGAGACTACGGACCGTGCGGCTTGGCGGTACCTTCAGGCCGATACGGTGCATGGCCTCGGAGAAGAGCTGGCGGTCCTCGGCTTTATGGATCGAAGGGATGGATGCTCCGAGGAGCTCGACGTCGAGTTCATCGAGGACGCCCGACTCGTTCAGTTCGACCGCGAGGTTCAGGGCCGTCTGGCCTCCGAGGGTGGGGAGCAGGGCATCGGGGCGTTCGCGGCGCAATATCTCTGTGACGGTCTCGGCTGTCAGGGGCTCGACATAGGTCGCGTCGGCGACCTCGGGGTCAGTCATTATGGTGGCGGGGTTGGAGTTTACGAGGATCACGCGGTAACCCTCGTCGCGCAGGGCCCGGCAGGCCTGGGTGCCGGAGTAGTCGAACTCCGCAGCCTGTCCGATCACGATCGGTCCCGAGCCGATGATCAGGACGCTCGAGATGTCGTCACGCCGCGGCACGCTAGGCCCGCTCCTTCTCTGAGATACGCTGCACGAACTCCCCGAAGAGGTAGCCAGAATCCCTCGGGCCCGGACTCGACTCGGGATGGTACTGCACGCTCCAGGCCATCTGTTCGGGGCTCGCGATTCCCTCGACGGTGCCGTCGTAGAGGTTGCGGTGTGTCAGCTCGACGCCGTCCGAGAACGAGTCCTCACTTACGGCGAAGCCGTGGTTCTGGCTCGTTATCTCGATGCGTCCAGTTTCGAGGTTCCTGACGGGATGGTTCGCGCCGTGGTGGCCGAAGGGCATCTTGTACGTCTCGCAACCGAGGGCGAGCCCGAGGAGCTGGTGTCCGAGGCAGATTCCGAAGGTTGGAACCTCTCCGAGGAGGGGCCGCAGGGTGTCGACGGCCTCGCCGAGCGCGGCGGGGTCGCCAGGGCCGTTGGAGAGGAAGAGACCGTCGGGTTCTCCCGCGAGGATCTCCCCTGAGGTAGCTGAGCCTGGCATGGCGAGGACTGCGGTGCCACGGCTGCGGAGTTCGCGGTAGATAGAGCCTTTTACCCCGTAGTCGATGGCAACGACGCGGCAACGTTCCTCTCCGAAGGCAGGGAGCAGAGTGGGTTTCGTGAGCTCCGAACTCGTCGAGGCGAGGTCGAGGCCGACCATCGAAGGGTGGCCTTGCGCCTTCTCGCGCAGGACGTTGCAGTCCGTTTCTGAGGTCGAGATCACACCGCGCATCGCACCTCTGTCCCTGATGTGCCGCGTCAGGGCGCGGGTATCTATGCCCTCCACGCCGAGGACGCCATCTTCGTCGAGCAGGGCTGCAAGGGAACGTTCGCTCGCCCAGTTGCTCGGGTGTGGCGTGTACTCGCGGGCGAGTACCGCGGCCGCCTGGACCCTGCGTGACTCGCCATCGCCGGGGATGACACCGTAGTTCCCTATAAGGGGGTAGGTAAAGAGCAGGATCTGACCCCTGTAGGAGGGATCCGTAATCGTCTCCTGGTAGCCGACCATGCTCGTCGTGAAGACCACCTCGCCCGCAACCTCGCCGTCACCGGCGAAGGTCCAGCCCTCGAAAGCCGCCCCGTCCTCGAGAACGAGCGTCGCCCGGCTCCGTCCCTGGTTTTGCCCCAGGGTACTCCCTTCCTTACGCACGTGCTCCAAACTTCGCTCCAGTCCTGTCGTGTACGGGCTCTCCTCCAACTATAGTACCCACGACCCTGCCCTTCAGCGTCCGCCCGAGGTAGGGGGAGTTGGACGAGCGGCTGGCGAGGGTGTCTCTCCCTACCGTCCACTCCTCAGAGAGGTCGACGAGCGTGAGATCCGCCGGCGCGCCAACCGCCAGGCTCCCCGCGCCACCGACCCATTGACCCGGGGCGCAGCTCATCGCCTGGATCAGCCGTCTCAACGAAAGCCTGTCGCTTAGGACCAGATCCGTGTAGAGCGCGGCGAAGGCCGTCTCGTGGCCGAGGAAGCCTGGCGCGGCCTCCTCGATAGGCAGCTCTTTCTCTTCCGAGGCGTGCGGCGCGTGATCCGTCGCGACGAAATTTAGGACGCCGTCGCGCAGGGCCCGCTCTACGCCTTCTCGGTCGCAGTTGGGTCTGAGCGGCGGGTTGACGCGATAGAGCCCTTCAAGGGTCGAGACGAGATCCTCTGTCAGCGTGAGGTGGTGGGGTGTCGTGTCGGCCGTGACGTCGGCCCTATCTTTGAAGAATCCGACGAGGGCGGCCGAGAGCGCCGTGGAGACGTGGGTTATGTGCACCTTCGCCCCCGTCTCGGCGGCGAGGATGAGGGCCGTCGCCGTGGCGGTGTCCTCGGCGCTGGCCGGGGAGCCGGGGAGGCCCGTGCGTGAGGCGGCGACCCCGTCGTGCACGACCCCGGTCGCGAGCGTATGGTCCTCGCAGTGCAGGATCACCGGCAGACCGGCAGAGCGGGCATAGAGCATGCCATTCCGCAGGACCCCCGCCGAGCCCGTTCCAAGACCGTCGTCGGAGACGCAAAACGCTCCGGCCTGCTCGAGCATGCGCATCTCCGTCAATCTCTCGCCCGCGAGTCCGACGTGGAGGGCCGCCGAGACGTGCGCGCGCACCCTCGACTCCCGCTCCACGCGGCGGACGAGACCGCTGACCACGACAGGGCGGTCTACGATGGGGTCGGTATTCGGCATCATGACGACGCTCGTGAAGCCGCCGGCCGCTGCCGCTGCCGAGCCGCTCTCTATATCCTCCTCGTCCTCACGCCCCGGCGTGCGCCAGTGGGCGTGGACGTCGACGAAGCCCGGGAAGAGGTGAAGACCTTCCGCGTCCAGCTCGCGTGACCCACCCAATCCTTCGCCGACCTCCGCGATGCGGCCCGATGAGAGGCGTACGTCCATGATCCCGTCGAGACCGGTGGCGGGGTCGAGTACGTGTGCTTGACGCACGAGGAGCTCTGACGGTGCCTTGCCGCCAAGCATCAGGCGGCGATCCTGTGGATCGCGCCTGTGGAGAGGGCGAGGACGGCGGAGCGGACACAGATGCCGGCGGCGACCTGGTCGGGGATCAAGGACGATTCGTCGAGGACGACGTCGCCTGAGATCTCGACCCCCCTGTTGACGGGGCCAGGATGCATGACCAGCGCGCCCCCTTCTAGATGGCGCCGCGATACGCTGTAGTACCTCGCATACTCGGCGACGGAAGGTATTCGCGCGCCCGTCATCCTCTCCCTCTGCAGCCGCAGCATATACAGAATGTCAGCGTCCCACTCGATGGCCTCATCCACTGAGGAGAGCACGGGGAGACCCAGGGCACCTGCGTCAGGTGGCAGGAGTGTCAGTGGCGCAACGAGGGCTACTTCCATGCCGGTGTGTACGAAGGCCGGTATGACGCTGCGCGCCACCCTGCTGTGCAGAACGTCGCCGACGATGGCGACGCGGTGTCCCTGGAGCGCTCCGAAGCCGCCAATGGCTTCGCCGAGGGCGTAGAGGTCGAGGAGGGCCTGGGTCGGGTGCTGGCCGCAGCCGTCTCCAGCGTTTATCACGGGCGCAGAAGTGTGGCGGGAGGCGAGGGCAGCTGCCCCCGCGGCCTGATGACGCAGCACTATCGCGTCGGCCCCGAGGCGGTCGAGGGTGACGACGGTGTCGATAAGGGACTCACCCTTGCTTATGGCAGAGCCCTTCTCGGAGAGTGAGATCACATGCGCCCCAGAACGCCTCGCGGCGAGCTCGAAGGAGACCGCGGTTCTCGTCGACGCCTCGAAGAAGGCCAGGCAAACGGTCTTGTTCTCGAGCACATCAGGGATGCGCCCCTCCGCGAACCCATGTGCTAGATCGAGGATCTCTCGAAGCTCCTCGCGGCTGGTGTCTTCGAGGGTAATAAAGCTCCTAGTCTCCAACGACGATCACCCCGTCCTCCCCATCGGTCTCCTCCAGGCTGACAAGCACCCTTTCGCAGCGTGCCGTAGGCACGTTCTTACCGACGTAATCCGCCCGGATCGGCAACTCCCTGTGGCCGCGGTCGATCAGGATCGCCAGCCGAACCGCGGCTGGTCTCCCGAGCTCGAGGAGCGCGTCCATCGCGGCGCGGGCCGTCCTCCCCGTGTAGAGAACGTCGTCTACCAGTACGATAGTCTTGCCGGTCACATCGAAAGGCACGCTGCTGCCCCTTACCTCGGGCTCCACCTGCTCGAGATCGTCGCGGTGGAGCGTGATGTCAAGCGAGCCGACGGGGAGGTTCAGGCCCTCGAACTGGCGGACGTTCGCCGAGATTCTCTGCGCCAGGGGGACCCCGCGCGTAAGCACCCCGACGACCGCGAGATCGTCGAGGCACGAGGCGTTTCGCTCGAGGATCTCGTGCGAGATGCGGCGTAGGGAACGGTTAAGACCGTCGGGGGTAAGCACTCTCGAATGCGCGCGCTCGTAGACGCTCGTTCGGCTCAAGCCTGCCTCCTTCGCGTCTCACGGGACGCCGTTAAAGGATCGGTATGCCGAAGTTCAAGCTACCAGAGGGCGAAGGAGCCGTCAAGCCCGATGGCCGCGTCCCTCAAATCCTCGGGGATCTCGGAGTGAAACTCCAGCGGCTCGCCACTGACAGGGTGCTCGAACGAGAGACGCTCGGCGTGCAGCCAGAGACGACGTCCGGGGAGGGGGTTGCCGTACAGCGGGTCGGCGTAGACCGGATATCCGATGGCCGAGAGGTGGACCCTGATCTGGTGCGTCCTCCCGGTCTCGATCCGCGCGCGGAGCATCGTGTGTCCTCTGGCTTCCGCGAGCACCTCGAAGTGCGTGAGGGCCGGCTTACCGACGCCCGCGGCCATGAGCGTGGGATAGTAGGGGTCACGCCCGACAGGGGAGTCGATCGTCCCCGTTCGGGGAAGGCCTCCCCCTTCTACGATCGCCCTGTAAATGCGGCCCACCTGCCTGGCCGACATCATCCCGACGAGCCTGGAGTACGCCGGCTCGCCCTTCGCGAGCACCATCAGGCCCGATGTATCGCGGTCGAGCCGGTGGACGACGCCTGGCCTGGAGGGGTCTTCTCCTCCCCCGATGCCCATGTTCAAGAGCGCGTTTACGAGCGTGCCAGATGGGTTGCCGGCACCGGGGTGCACCACGAGCCCCGCGGGCTTGTCCACAACCAGGATGTGTTCGTCTTCGAAGATTACGGGGACGGGGATCTCCTCGGGCGAGAGTCCTTCCTCGGGGATTTGCGCCTCGATGCTCTGCCCGCCGCGCACCTTGAACGAAGGAGCGACCGCTTCACCCTCGACAAGCAATCGATCGTGCTCGATCAACCGCCGCACGAGGCTCCTGCTCATCCCGAGGCGCCGGGCGGCGAGCCTGTCGAGGCGTTCTCCGGTCTCGGCAGGGTCTACATCGAAGCTTCTGGACGGCACCCTGTTACGGCAGGCGCCTGGGGAGGATCCCGCCCTTACTCACGCCGGCGCAAGAAGCGGCTCGCCCTGAAGATGCGGCTGTCAGACTGCTCGCCCTGTTCCCTGTCGAAGAACTCTTGCGAGCTGCTCTCCTCAGCAAGCGACGGCTCCTCCTGTTCCACTGCGCCCGCAGCCTCGGGCTCGGTCACGGAAGACTCCTGAACTGCCTCGGCCTGGGCCGTCTCGTCCTGCGCCGTGGATGGTTCCACCTCTGGCTCCGCGACTTCGGGTTCTTCGGCGGGTGGCTCTTCGACCAGAGGCTCGTCGGTGTGAGGCCCGCCTTCGTCGTCGAATCGGATCACCTCCGTCGGCTGCTCATCCGCCGCCGGTTCACTCTCTTGGACCTCGGGTTCCTCTGTGGCGGGTTCGACGACGTCGGTCTCCGTAAGCGTGTCAACCGCATCCTCGGGCACAGGTTCCACTTCATCCTCCGGCAGTACATCCGCCTCTTCCGCGGCGATCACCGCTTCCGCAGCGATCGCCTCTTCCTCGGCCAGGACCTCCTCCGCGGCCCTGGCCTCTTCCTGGGCGGCTTCGCGGACGACGGCGATAGACTCGGTATCGAGACGCTCGCGCAGGGACGCTTCGATCTCCCTGGCCGAGGCAACCTCCAAGTTATCCATCATCTCCGTGTAAGTCTTCAGGAGGTGGCGGAAATCGTTGGCGAAGCTCCTCTTCGCCTCCTGCAGCGCATCGTAGGAGTCCTGGACGCGTTCTATTCGCGCCGAGGAGTCGGCGAGCATCTGATGCGAGCGGCTCTGCGCCTCCCTGATGGTGAAGTCAGCCTCCCTCTGGGCGGTCTGCTTCATGCTCTCGGCTTCCTGAGCCGCCGCCCTGCGGAGATCGTTGGATGCCTGCTCGGCATGGACGAGGGCGGCCCGGATCGAGCCCTCCAGATCCTCGAACTGCTGCAGCCGTTCGCGGAGGCTCGAGACCTCCTCGCGCATCCTCTGGTTCTCCGTGTAGTTGCGCTCGAACTCGTCGGCGACGGCATCGAGGAAATCGTCGACCTGATTCGCCTCGTAGCCTCGGAAGCCGCTCTTGAACTCTTTGCGCCTAATGTCTATTGGTCGTATTGGCATCTCTTATCACCCCGTAACTGGTCGTATGAAGTTGTCGATGAGGATCATGAGCAAGCTCCTGGCGATGGAGAGCCCTAAGATCGCGATGATCGGCGAGAGGTCCAGGCCGAACCCGCCGAGCTGCAACATGGGCACACGGCTCCTTATGGGCCACAGGATAGGGTTCGTCACGGCCTTGACCGCGTCGTAGACGGCCTGCATAAAGCTGCTCGAAGGGTAGCCCGGGAACCAGGAGAAGAGGATCGAGGCGATGATGAAAGCGAACAGTATATAGTAAGTATAGGTTACCGCCCCCTCCAGAAGACTCGCGACGCTGAACCCGAACTGCTGCAGGAAGGCCAGGGTCATCCGCCGAGCCCCCGCGCACGCTTGGTCGCCGCCTCTACCCCGTCGTAGACCGCCGCCACGAACCCTGCCTTCTCCATCGCCACGAACGCCGCCGCCGTCGTGCCGCCCGGCGTCATCACCTCGTCCCTCACCTGGTGGGCACTCCGCTCCTTGAGAAGCACCGATGTCCCGCCTATGGTACCAACCACGAGCCTGCGTGCTACGTCACGCGGTATGCCCTCCCTCACGCCGGCCTGGATCAGGGCGTCGGCGAAGAGCGCGACATAGGCCGGTCCAGAGCCGTGAAGGGCCGTCGCCGCGTCGAAGAGGCGTTCGGGTAGCTCGAGCACTTCGCCCACGTGCCGGAAGATATCTATGACCGTCGGAAGAGCCACCCGGCCGGCTTCGTTCGATGTGATCACGGCGGAGCCGAGGCCGACGGACGCGCATACGTTCGGCATCACGCGCAGGATCGCCGTCCCCTGCGGAAGGTTCTCGGAGATGCGCTCGATCGAGACGCCAGCTGCGACGCTCGTTACGGCCTTGCCCGTGCCGTCGAAAGCGGGTGAGATCTCCTCCATAACCTGCGCCACGTCCCAGGGTTTGACGGCGGCGATGACCAGGTCGCTGGACTCGGCGAGGTCCTGGTTCGATGAGGTCGTGCGGACGCCGGCTTCTTGGTAGGGCCTTAGCTGTTCGGGATGAATGTCGCTAGCACCGAGGTCGAACCCGCCTGACTCGACGAGCCTGAGGAGGAGAGAGCCCCCGATCTTACCCGCCCCGATTATCCCGACCTTCTTCAAAGTCCCCCTCGAAGAATCTCAGAGCTGGTTGAAGAACGCCCGTTCGGCGATGCGCTTGCGCTCCTCCGCGCTAACCTCGACGTCGCGCGGCGTGAGCAAGAAGACCCTGTTGGCGACCGACTGGATGTTGCCGTCGAGCGCGTAGGTCAGGCCCGAACAGAAGTCGACCATTCTGCGGCTCAGGTCGCCGTCGACGCTCTGGAGGTTCAGGATCACCGGCTGCTGACGCTTGAAGCGGTCGGCGAGGTTCTGGGCATCATTGAAGCTGGAAGGCTCAAGGACGCTCACGCGCGTCGTACGCTGGTCGGGGACGGGCCGCAGATGCGAGGGCGGATTCTGCTGGCCACCGTAGCGTTCTTGCCTCCCCGGGGCGTCGCTGCCGAAAAGGTCTCCCAGCGAAGTACCGAAGGCCGAAGAGCGTTCGTTCCTGCCGAGGCGCCTCACGGTCGGACCCGGCTCGGCGCCCCGCCCTCCGCCCGCGTAGGCTTCGCCGGCGTAGCGGCGCTCTTCCTCCTCTTCTTCCTCATAATATTCCTCTTCGTCGACACCGAACCCGAACCAGGCCGCGATCCGGTCCAGACGGTCCCTAACTCCCATCTTGCCTCCTTACGGGCCCATCCTCCTCTATCAGCATCCGCCCGATCCTTACGATGGTCGCTCCCTCCTCGACCGCTACCTCATAATCACCGCTCATGCCCATGGAGAGTTCTGAGAGATCGAAGTGCGGACTCCAACTTTCTCGTAGACTATCACGGATCGTACGAAGTTTCGCGAAAATGTAGCGTACGTCTTCGGGGTCGTCGACCAGCGGGGCGAGCGTCATGAATCCTCTCGCCCTCACTCTCCTCTCCGTCGCTGCCGCGGCCTCGAGAATCGGCTCGAGCTCCTCCTCGGAGACGCCGTACTTGGATTCCTCGTCGGCAACGTTCACCTGGACGAGGATATCTATCCCGGCCTCCGGTGCCCTCTTGGCGAGCTCCTCGATCAAACGCACCGAATCCACAGAGTGAACGAGTGTCACCCTGGGTGCGACGACCTTCGCCTTGCGCCTCTGGAGGTGGCCGATAAAGTGCCACTCAAAGCTGTTGCCGAAGCGTTCCTGCTTGCCTCGGAGATCCTCGGCGCGGTTCTCGCCGACGAGATCTACGCCAGCCTCGGCGAGCGCGGAGAGCTGCTCCGGGGCGTAGTATTTGGTGGCGACTAGGACACGGACCTCCTCCCCTTGGCGCCCGCTTCTCTCCAATGCCCTCTCTATGTTCTCGCGCACGCCCGTGAGACGGTCCCTGATCTCCGTCCCTGTAACGCGCACGCTCATCGCGCCTCCCTCACCACCGATGCGAGGTTCCGTCCCGTGAGCGGCCCCTGCTTGCGATGTGAGTAGAAGAGATCCTGGCTGCACCCGCTACAGAGCCCCAGGTCGTTGACCTCGACCCCGGCACTTTCGAGATCCAGCCGTATAGCGTCTTGCAAAGAGAGGTTGCGTCCCGTGACCACCTCGTCCCCGAACTCCGCGGCGAACGTCGCACCAAGTTCCGGGGATACCTCGTAGCAACAACGGCGGATGGAGGGCCCGATGTATGCCTGCACGCGGGACCCTCGGAGCCCGTGCGCCGCCTTCCCAGAAACGCCGGCGAGGGTTCCTCGCCAGCCCGAGTGGACCATCCCGACCTCGAACTCGCCGACGAGCGCGACAGGGACGCAATCTGCCACGGCCACGGAGAGGCAGAGGTCAGGCTCGGCGGTTACGAGCGCGTCCGCCTCACCGGCAAAGCCTGGCCCTGAGACGCGGACCACTTTGTCTCCGGCGACCTGGCGGACCCATGCCGCGGGCCTGCCTGACATAGCCATCCTGATCAGGGAGAGGTTCTCATCGACCGCTTCCGGGGCGTCGCCGACCTTCCTGGAGACGTTCAGCGAATCGTAGGGTGGTTCCGAGACGCCGCCGAGACGGGTGAAAAAGTAGATTTCGGCCCCCTCAGGCAACTTTTCCGGCGCGACGTAGACGGCGCCCCCTTCCGCCGTGTGGATGGCTGCGGGAGCGCCGTGTTCGGTCTGGGTATTGGCCTTGCGCACGCCTCGGTGCGGGCCTACCTGCGCCGGAGGAAGGCCGGTATGTCCAGGACGTCGCCGGACTCCTGCGAGGCGACGGGTTCCTCCTGTTGCTGCGGCTCGGCGGCTGCTGCGGGACGCTCGGCCCTGCGCTGGTTGGCGAGGCGCTGGTCGAAGCCCGTAGCTATCACGGTGACGCTCAACCTATCACCGTTGTTCTCGTCGATGACGGCGCCGAAGATAAAGTTTGCGTCCTGGTGCGCCGCGTTGTGGACGATCTCCGCCGCCTCGTTGACCTCGAAGAGCCCGAGGTCGGGGCCGCCGGTGATGTTCAGTATGATCCCTGTTGCCCCCTCGATGCTGGCCTCGAGCAGCGGGCTCGAGATCGCCGTCTTCGCGGCCTCGGTTCCCCTGGTCTCGCTGCTCGACTCGCCGATGCCCATCAGTGCCGAACCCGAGTCGTGCATGATCGTGCGCACGTCGGCGAAATCGAGGTTGATGAGGCCAGGAACGGTGATCAGGTCCGTAATGCCCTGGACGCCCTTCCTCAGGATGTCGTCGGCCATCTTGAAGGCGTCCATCATGCTCGTCCGCTTCTCGGCGACCTGCAGCAGCCTGTCGTTGGGGATGATGATGAGGGAATCGACGTTCTCCTTGAGGCGCTTGATGCCCTCCTCGGCGTACGTCGAACGCCTGCGGCCCTCGAAGGCGAAGGGCCGCGTTACGACCCCGACGGTCAACGCCCCCGAGTCCCTTGCTATCTTGGCGACCACGGGGGCAGCCCCCGTGCCCGTCCCGCCACCCTTGCCAGCGGTGACGAACACCATGTCAGCCCCGCGCATGGCCTCCTCGATCTCCGCCTTGTTCTCCTCGGCGGCTTCCATCCCGATCTTCGGGTCGGCGCCGGCGCCGAGTCCGCGCGTGATCTTCTCCCCTATGTGGATCTTCTGGTCGGCGTCGGTCATCTGGAGAGCCTGGGCATCCGTGTTTACCGCTATGAACTCAACCCCCTGCAAGCCGGAGTTGATCATGCGGTTCACGGCGTTGGTCCCCCC
>Ga0126306_10000693_pt1 | contig 16538 bp, 15 predicted proteins | sample Plot27_FD_92592 | JGI IMG/M metagenome (GOLD analysis project Ga0126306, IMG submission 92592) | Serpentine soil microbial communities from UC McLaughlin Reserve, CA, USA - Plot27 | ecosystem: Environmental > Terrestrial > Soil > Grasslands | place: USA: UC McLaughlin Reserve, Lake County...
CTCTCGCTGACGCCGCTCCCGAGCCCCCACGGCGGCTCGGGCGGCGCTCTCCTCGTCGCGGAGAACGTCGGCGAGCAGACCCGGGTTCGCGAGCAGCTCGGCGAGGCCGAGGCGAAGTACCGGTCGCTCGCCGCCCAGCTGCCGCTCGTCACGTACGTCTACCCCCTCGGCGAGCGCGTCGGCGCGCTCTTCGCCAGTCCGCAAGTGAACTCCCTGCTCGGGTACTCCGCCGAGGAATGGCTGGCGGAGCCGGAGCTGTTCGAGCGCCTACTCCATCCGGACGATCGCGAGCGGGTGCTCGGCGAAGTTGCGGCTGCGGGAGAGCACGAACAACCTCTGCGCACCGAGTACCGGCTGCTGGCCCGGGATGGACGGGTCGTTTCGGTCCGCGACGAGGCGGCGGTCGTTCGCGACGCGGGCGGTCGCGCACTCTACGTCCAGGGCTATCTGCTCGATATCGGCGAGCGCCGCCGTGCAGAGGAGGAGAAGGAGGAGCTGCGTGGGGCAGAGCGTGCCGCCCTCGCGGAGTCGCGGAACCGGCAACGGAAGCTCGACTTCCTGACGCAGGCCTGTTCGGTGATCGCCTCGTCGCCGGAGTACAGCGTGACGCTGCGTCGCGTCGCCGAGCTCGCCGTTCGCGACCTGGCGGACTGGTGTTTCGTCGACGTCATCGACGACGACGGAGAACCGGTTCGGCTGGTGGCCGCCAACGCCGAGCCCGGGAGCCCGCCGAGCCTGGAGCCGAACTCACACCCGGAGCCCGAGGTCGTCGAGGTGGCTCGGAGCGGCCGGCCGGCAGTGTCCGAAGGCCGCATCTGCGCACCGCTGTTGGCGCGTGGGCGCGTGCTCGGCGCGCTGACCTTTGTCCTGGAAAAGCCGGGCCGATCGTATGACAGCGACGACGTCGCGCTCGTCGAGGGCCTGGCGACGACGGCGGCGCTGGCCGTCGACGATGCGCGGCTGTACGGGAAGGTCGAGGAGGGAGCGGATGCCGCGCGCGTCCTGACCTACGTCGCCGACGGAGTGTTCCTGCTCGACCGAGCGGGCGTCGTCCGACTGTGGAACCCGGCGGCAGAAGCGATCACCGGCATCGACGGGTCGGTGGTCGTCGGCCAGCCGGCCGTCCAGACGATTCCGGGCTGGGAGGCCCTCGCGGAGCGCATCCCGATTGGAGAAACGACCGAGGCCATGCCGGCCGCAACGCTGCCCGTCGAGACCGAGCGGGGCGAACGTTGGATCTCGATCTCGGGCGTCGAGTTCTTCGGCGGCACCGTCTACGCCTTCCGCGACCTCACGGAGGCGCGCCGGCTCGAGGAGCTCAAGGCCGACTTCCTGTCCACGGCGTCGCACGAGCTGCGGACTCCGCTGGCGGCGGTGTACGGCGCGGCCCAGACGCTGCGACGGCATGACTTTGCGCTCGACGAGACCGGCAGGGAACGCTTCATCTCGCTCATCGTCGACGAGTCGGAGCGTCTCGCCCGGATCGTCAACGAGATCCTGCTCGCGAACCAGCTCGAGCTCGGGCGGGTCGACCTGGCGAACGAGCCCTTCGACGCCGTCGAGCTGGCAGAGCGTGTCGCCGAGGCGGCAAGCATTCACGCGCCGCCCGGGATCCAGTTCGAGGTCGAGCCGGCCGAGCCGGCGGTGTTCGTCGTCGCCGACCGCGATCGCGTCAGGCAGGTGCTGATGAACCTCGTCGAGAACGCGATGAAGTACTCACCTGACGGCGGCCGCGTCGAGCTCGGCGTCGAGTCGGTCGAAAGCAATGTGCGCTTCCGCGTCCGGGACGAGGGCCTCGGAATCCCGGCCGACGAGCACGCGCGGATCTTTGACAAGTTTTACCGCCTGGACCCGGGTATGACCCGCGGCGTGGGCGGGACAGGCCTCGGTCTCTACATCTGCAGCGAGCTCGTGGAGCGCATGGGCGGCCGGATCTGGGTCGAGTCACGCGAGAACGTCGGCTCTTCCTTCTTCGTCGAGCTGCCCGCCGGCGACTCGCGGCACCAGCGGCCGCTCGTGCCGGCCGGACGCGAGAACGCAGACCCGTCGTAGCAGCCCGGGCCCGCGAGGTGCGGTCTACCCTCCCCCTGAGAAGCCGGTCCGCCGCACTGTGCGCGGGAACGCGCCCTGAGAACGTGGTTATGCCATGTGTCGCACCCACCTCGGAGGCTCCTCTTGACCACTCTCGCCCATCCCGTCGCGGCGCGTTCGCTCGCCACCCGGGCCGTCTCTGCGCTGCGAACCGAGACCGGTCTCGCCCGTGCGGCGCTCGGCGTTGTCGCCCTGCACACGGTCGACGACGCGTTCCTGCAGCCGAATCCGGGCACCTCGTCCGGCGACCACCTCGCGGGCGGCCTGATCCCGACCGCGCTGCTACTCGGGACGGCGTGGGCCTATCCGCGCCTTCGGGCAGGCGTCCGCGCCGCGCTCCTCCTCGTCTTCGCCTTTTTCGGCCTGCTCTCGAGCGTCGAGGGCTTCTCCTACGCGAGCAAAGTCGGCCCGTCGGGCGACGACTACAGCTCGCTGCTGTCGGCTCCGGCCGCCTTCGTCCTGATCGGCGTCGGTGTCGTCGCGCTGTGGAAGTCCCGGCGGACGGACGACGCCCTCTGGTGGCGGTACCCGCGTCGGCTGCTGGTGACGGGCGGCGCGCTCGTCGTGGTTGCTGTCTTTGCGCTCCCGCTGACCGTCTCGTACGTCGTCACGCACGTCGCGCGGGCGGAGGTGCCGACCGCCGATCTCGGGGCGCCGTACGAGAACGTCGAGTTCGAGACGAGCGACGGTCTGACGCTGAAGGGCTGGTACATCGACTCGAAGAACGGCGCGGCGGTCATCTCCTTCCCCGGCCGGGCGTCCTCGCAGAAGCGGGCGAAGATCCTCGCCGACCACGGCTACGGCGTCCTGCTCTTCGACCGGCGCGGCGAGGGCGAGAGCGAGGGTGATCCGAACCTGTTCGGCTGGCAAGGTGAGCGCGACGTCCACGCTGCCGTGAAGTTCCTGCAGAGCCGCCCCGACGTCGAGGCCGGCCGGATCGGCGGCATCGGCCTCTCGGTCGGCGGCGAGATGATGCTCGAGGCCGCCGCGGAGTCCAACGCGCTGAAGGCGATCGTCTCGGAGGGCGGCAGCGGACGCTCGGTCCGCGACGAGCTCGCGAATCCGGGCGGCAAGTGGCACTACGTCGTCGGGAACAGCGTCGCCACCGTCGGCACGGCACTCTTCACGAGCGATACGCCCCCGGCCGACCTGAAGAGCCTCGTCACGAAGATCGAAAACCCCGCGTTCTTCATCTTCGGGGCGAAGGGCCAGCCGACCGAGAAGCCGGCGAACGACGAGTTCTACAAGGTCAAGCGCGGCCCGAAAGAGATCTGGGAGGTCCCCGGCTCGAAGCACATGGGCGGCATCGACGCCCGGCCCGCGGCCTACGAAAGGCGCGTCGTCGGCTTCTTCGATCGCTGGCTGCTCAGGCAGAGTCGATAGCCAGGGCGAGCGCCTCGCGGCCGGCGTCGAGCACCGGCTCGCCGTGCGAGACGAGGACGAGCTCGATCGGCAAGTCGAGAAGCGGGCGCAGCTCTTCCGCGAGCTGCGCCCGCGTCATGTCGTTCTGCAGATAGCCGAGCCAGGACTGCGGGCAGAGCCGGAGGCCGCCCGCGTCGTCACCCAGGATCCGGTCGCCGGAAATGAGCGCGTGCGGGCCGGGTAGCCAGACCATCGTCTCGCCGGCGCCCTCGATCGCGATCGTCTCGACGCCGGGGGGAAGCGTTTCCGTGGCGTCGTAGCGCTTGGTCACCGCCTCGCGGCTCCGCCGGTGGAACGGGAGCGTGACGAACAGCATCACCGGACGGTCGTGGCGCTCGACGAGCCCGTCGAGCGAGGCCCAGCCCTCCTCGGGCACGAGCGGATCGACGAGCAGCAGCGCCTCTTCCGCCTCGTAGGCGACAGAACCGACGTCCGGGGCCCAGTCGGCCGGGCTGCCCGGTTTCGGGTTCGGCTCGGCGTCCGGGTGGGGAGTCGTCCAGCGATGAAGCCCCGCGCGCAGCTCCGCGATCCTCACGCCGCGGACGCTACGACAAGATCCGGTGCGATGCCGCTCGTCCCGCCGCTGCTACGAGAGAACCAGACCTTCCGCCGCTTCTTCGCAGCTCACTCGATCTCGCTGCTGGGCGACCAGATCGCACTGATCGCGCTGCCGCTCACGGCGGTTCTCGTCCTCGACGCCAGCGCCGCCGAGATGGGTCTCCTGACCGCGGCCGGGCTGTTCCCGTACCTCCTGTTCTCGCTCCATGCGGGCGCCTGGGTCGACCGGCGCGGCGAGCGGCGACAGAAGATGATCGCCGCGGACATCGGGCGCACCCTCATCGTCGCCAGCGTTCCGATCGCCTACGCGCTCGACGTCCTGACGATCGAGCAGCTGTTCGTGACGGAGTTCCTCGTCGGCTCGCTCGCCGTCGTCTTCAGCGTCAGCAACCCGACGCTTTTCATCTCGGTGGTGCCTCGAGAGGGATACGTCGAAGGCCAGTCGCTGCTCAACGGCACGCGTGCATTCTCGTTCGTGGCCGGGCCGACTATCGGCGGGCTGCTCGTCCAGGCGGTCACAGCGCCTGTCGCGCTCGTCCTGGACGCGTGCTCGTACGTGTTCTCGGCGCTCTTTCTTGGCAGCATCTCGCCGGAGGAGCCGCCGGCCGAGGAAGCGGAGCGCGGCCACGTCGTCGCCGGCCTCCGCTTCATCGCCCGCTCGGCTGTGATGCGAAGCAGCCTCGCCGCGACCGCGACGGTCAACTTCTTCAACTTCGTCTTCTGGGCGCTCTTCGTCCTCTACGTCACCCGCGAGCTCGACGTCCCGGCCGGGACGCTGGGATTGATCCTCGGAGCCGGCGCTGTCGGCGGCGTGATCGGCTCACTCGTCACCGGCCGGATAAGCCGCCGGATCGGACTCGGGCCGGCGTACGTGGTCGGCTGCGTCCTCTTTCCACTGCCGCTTCTGCTCGTGCCGCTGGCAAGCGGGCCGCGCTGGCTTGTGGTGCTGATGCTCTTCTTCGCGGAGTTCTGGTCTGGAGTAGGAGTGATGATGCTCGACATCAGCGCGGGCGCCATCTTCGCCGCGCTCATCCCCGACCGCCTTCGTTCGCGCGTCTCCGGCGCGTACTCGTTCGTCAACTACGGCGTGCGGCCGCTCGGCTCGCTCGTCGGCGGCGTGCTCGGCAGCACGATCGGCCTCCGGCCGACGCTCTGGATCGGAGCGATCGGGGCGCTCGCGGGCGTCCTCTGGCTCCTACCGTCGCCGATTCCGCGACTGCGAGACCTTCCGGAGACGGAAGATGCTGACCGGCCCGTCCTCGCCGACCAGCACGCCTGAGCACGGTCGCTTCGCAGGCTCGAAAACGGCCAGGTAGCGGACGCCGAGGTCGCGGGCCGAGCAGGGGTTCGCGCGCAGCCCGCGGACGGTTGCGTCCGCCGTCTTCGGCGCCGTCGTGGCGTAGCCGGCCGGCCGCTCGCGCGGCGCCTGCATCGCGTAGTGGAGGTAGACGCTCGCCTCCTGCCGGTCGGGGAGGCGAACCGGCAGCTCGAGCAGGCGGCCCGGGCCGGCGTCGGCGAGCGCGGCGTACGCGTCGTTGTCGGAATCCGCCGCGGTTGGGTGGTAGGGCGTCACCCCGAGCCGCAGGTCGAGCGCGAGCAGCACGAGCAGGCCGGCCACGAGCGCGTGCCGCCGCACCCGGTCGGCCGCCACGCCGACGAGCGCGGCGAGGCACAGGCAGGCGATCGGCATGAAGCGTGCCGGGACGCGCGTCTCGTCGAGACCCGGCACGTGCTCCCAGAGCGCGCGGTAGCCGGGGAGGTTCGCACCGAGCGCGAGGGCGCACGGCACGACGGCACCGACGACGAGCGCGGCCGCGAGCCCGTAGCGACCCTGGAGGATCACGGCGACGACGCCGACGGCCGCGACGATCGGCAGCACCCAGCCGACGAAGACTGCGCTCTCGAGGCCGTGCCGAGGGTCCCGGGCGACGAAGTCGAGGAAGCCGACGGAATAGCGCTCGACCTGCTCGAACGAACGGCCGCCCGCGCCAACCGAGCCCCGGATCGAGGCCACATACACGGCGAGGGCGCCGAAGACCGCGGCCAGGGCGCAGCCGGCCACCACCCAGACCCGGACGGGACGGCGAAGCAGCGCGTAAAGGACGAAGAACGGCACCGCGCCGAGGGCGAGGTGAACCTGGCCCGAGAGCGGGATCGACGCGAGCGACGCGCCCGCAAGTGCAAGCCAGGCGTCGGGTCCGCGATGCGCGCGCTCGAGCGCATAGAGCGAGAGCGGGAGCAGCATCGACACCGGCGCGAGCAGATGGCCCATCGCGCTCTGGGTTACGACGTAGGGCGCGAGCGCGAACGCGAGCCCGCCCGTGAGCGCCCCCGGCACGCCGAGGCCCAGTTCGCGCAGCCAGAGGAAGGTCGCGGCGCCGGCGCCGAGGAAGCCGAGGAGGACGAAGGCGTTCCACCCGGCCACTGCTCCGAGCAGCGCGTAGAGCGGCCAGAAGACGAACCCGAACGGCCACCCGGCGAAGTTCGGCCGCGGGTCGACCTCGGGCTGGAAGCTGTACGGGTCGAGCCAGGGCGCCTCGCCGCGCTCCAGCTGGTGACCGGGGAGCCAGAGCTGCCAGACCGCCTGGAGATGGTCGCCGGGGGCGGCAGCGCCGGCGCGCGCGGGCAACCCCTGGGCGAGGAAGGCGTCGTTCGCGGTCCTGAGCGCGGGCCAGGTGCCGACCACGCCGGCGCCGAGGTACGTCGCGACGACGAGGACTACAAGTCCCGCGCGGCCGCCACGATGGCGTCCAAGTCCGGCACCTCGGCGTCGTCGTAGCGCCATGCGCGCCGCACCGTACCGCCCTGGTCGACCAGGAACGCCGACCGCACGGGGACGTCGTCCATCCCGCGGTACGAGCGCTCGAGGCCGAAGCCCCGGGTCGCCTGGGCGTTCCAGTCCGAGAGGAGCGGGACCGTCAGATCGAGCGCCTGCATCCAGGCGATGTGCGTCCACGGGGAGTCGCGGGAGATCCCGAACGGCCGGACCCCTGCATCCTGGAGTTCCTCGCCCCTGTCACGCAGGAGCTCCATCTCGTCCGTTCAGGTGGAGGACCAGTCGAAGAGGTAGAAGAAGAACAGTGCGGGGCCGTCGCCGACGATCTCCCCGAGCGTGACCTGCTCGCGTGGTCCGAGCCACACCCGGGCCTCGGGAATCCGATCGCCTTCGTTCAGCACGCGCGCAACCCTAATCGGCGAAGGCCAGGATCGCGCGTGCGTGCCGCGCCGCGGCCCTCGGGTCGAGCCGGCCCGGCCCCAGCTCGACCACGAACGAGCGCTGGCCGATCCCGTTCTGCCAGCGGGCGGCCGTTCCGGGCGGCCACACGATCCTGCGATAACGCGCCCGCGCGAGCCGCGCGTAGGTCCGGCCGACGGCGACGCTACGCCCGTAGGCGCGCACGACGCCCTGCGGCTGGTGGTACCAGACGCTGAGCCACGGGTGGATCGCTCGGATCAACGCGCGCGCGATGCGCGTCTCCGGCTGCGAGAAGCGGCCGAAATCGCGGTTGAGGTCGCCGCCCGCCCCGTTCGCGCGGGTCGCGGCAGCGTGTCCATCCGGGTTCAAGTCCGGCACGATCCACAGCTCGGCACGCATAGGCGGGCTGACGCGTAGCAGGCGCCGCGTCACCGCCGTCCCCGCCGGCTCGTCGCCGTGCACCGTCCCGACGACGAGCAACTTCTTCGCAGCCGGGTTCCCGAGCCGGTACGCGTAGATCGGACGGCCCTCTCCTGAGTCGCCCAGCAGCACGCGCCGCGGCCGGTCGCCGCGCAGGCGCACGTGCAAATGGTCGTCGTGGTGGACGAGCGGTCGCACGATCCGCCTGGGGCCGCGGAGGCCTGTGTGCGGGCCGACGAAGATCTTCACCGCGCCGGCGCGGACGAAGCCGTCGACCAGCGCCTGCGCCAGCGGACGGTCAATGTCGGCGACTCGCCTCGGCGCGAGCTCCTGCCCGTCGCGCCGCGGGTAGTACACGTCCACGTCGAGCCCGTTCTGGTGCGAGGCATGGCCGATTCCGCCGTAGCGCGGGCCGAAGTCGCCGCCGAGCGGCCGGCTGAGATCGCCCACTCCGACCCGGGGCGCTTCCGGGTGCGCTGCGTGGTAGTCGGAGAGCACGGTGAGCACGGACCGCACGAGTCGATCCGTCGCCCAGAGCCGCCAGCGGCGGTTCGGCGACCGTTTCAAGACGGGATCCCAGGTGAAGTGGTCGATCCCTTCACGCGGGAGCTGGGCACCGTTCGCGAGCCGGCCGTCCCACGGCTTGCCGAGCGCGAACGAGCGCCGTGTATCGGCGCCTGCCGCGGACGCGAGCACCGCCGCCGCGACGAGCGCTAGCGCCCCGGCGCGCAGCACCAGCCGGTGATCCGGGGCGTCCGACCGAAGTGGCGAGAGACGTTGGCCACGGCCTTGATCTTGCTGCCCCGCGGCACGGCGAGAAAGACGAGCTGGTCGGCTTCCGGCCACGCGAAGGCGAGCCGGCGGCCGTCGGGAGACCAGGCCAGGGAGGTGAACCAGCCGGGACCAGCCCCGAAGACCTGAGCCCGCCCGACGAAGATCCGACTCTCGTTGCGGTTCGGGTGAACGGCGAGATACGCGACCCGCCTGTCAGGCGCAAAGGTGCCGTCGACGACGACGAAGCCACGCGGCGCGGGGAGGACCCTCGCGAGGGTTCCGTCCGCGCCGAAGACCCGCAACCGACGTCCCTCGGCAAGGAGAAGGCGGCGGCCGTCGGCACTCCACTCGAGCTCGGCGGTTGGACCGGCGTGTGCGTGCCAGCGAAGGGCGCCGGATTCGGTGTCGACGACAAGGAGCCGGCCGGAACGGCGCACGAACGCGAGCTCGCGCTCGGGCCCCGGCCGCCACGCCGGCGCCACCGCGGCGACTCGGCGGGCGATCAGGCGGTCGTCCGTGCCGTCGCCGGCGATCAGGCGAAGCTCGCGCCTCGGAACGGGCCCAGCGAGGTACGCGATGCGCGTGTCCGTCCGCGTGCCCGTCCAGCTCGGGGAGCCGACGAATCCCCGTCTCGCCACCGACCATCGGAGCTTGCCCCGGTCGTCGAATGCGGCAAGCTGGTTTCCCCGCACTGCCGCGATGAAGAGACCGTGCGGCGACCACGCCGCGTCGCGGTAGCGCCCGAGGAGCCGGCGCGAGCCGTCTCGGCGAACGACCCACAGTCCCCTGCCGGACTCGACGAGTGCCCGGCCCGGCGCCGGAAGCGAAAACAGCTCGGGCTCCGCGCGGCTGACCCCGGCCGTGCGCTCGCGCCCGATCGCATCTCGCACTTCGTTGACGACGGCTTCGCCGGGCGGCGTGAGCGAAGCAGCCACGACGGCCGCCGCGACCGCGACGACGATCAACGGCCGCGCATGGCGTACCGGCCACGACACGGGCTCGCGCGCCTCGAAGGCGGCGAGCACGGTCTTCCACGAGCGGTCGCGGGCGGCCGCCTCGTCCGGCGCTGGGACATCTAGGAGCGCCCTGCGTAGGCCGCGCTCGCTCACCGAACCTCCTCCCGCAGGCGCTCGCCGAGCTCGTCGAGGCCCCGGCGAAGCCGTGAGTTCACGGTCCCGCGTGGGAGGTCGAGCAGGGCGGCGATCTCGCCCGGCGTGTACTCGAGCAGGTGACGGAGCACGATCACGGCCCGGTGCTCGGGCGACAGCGAGGCCAGCGCGCTCGCGAGGGTGTGGGAGTTGCCCGACGGCAGCGCGGCCTCGGTCGCCGCGGCGGTCTCGTGCAGCTCGACCTCGTCGCGGAGGCCCCGGGCCCGGCTCCAGTCGATTGCGCGGTTGACGACGATCCGGTGCAGCCACGGCCCGAACGGCCGGCGTCGGTCGAAGCGGTCCAGTGCGCGGACGGCCGCGAGGAACGCCTCTTGCGCGATGTCCTCGGCGGCAGCAGCGTCGTGGCAGACGAGATAGGCGGCACGGTACGCGCGCGGCCAGTGCAGCCTGAACAGGGCCTCGAGGTCCGAGACCGACCCGGCCTGAGCACCTCGTACCCAGGCGCGCTCGTCGCGGCCCACACCCACGCGCCGACTATACGAGCGTGTTTCGCCTTGAGGTCCATCCGCGGGATACGACGGGACGGGCGGTTCAGGTCCACGGACCTACGGAGCGGCGCGGCTCGTAGTAGCGGCATGAAGGCGGTCGCGGTGACGACCATCATCCTGATTCCAGCGCTGGTCATCGCTACGTCCGGAGCTGCGAAGGAGGCTGTGCCGCCGTGTCCGCGGTCGGCGCCTGACCAGGGGCCGAGCGGCCTGCCTGCGCCCGTCTCGCTCGTCACCCGCTGTGCCGGTTTCCAGCTGGAGCCGGACGGCTCGGTGCGCCCGAACGGGCGCGGGCTCTTCTCCAACCGGAAACCACGTCCCGAGATCTCGTTCGGCGATGGAGTCTCGTGGCGGCTCGTCGACGGGCACCTTTCCGCCCACCGCGGAGGGGTTCGCCTCTGGCGCTCGAGCCGGCGGTACTTGCGGCTCTTCGACCTTCAGGGCACGGCGGTCGGCGCGAATGCCGTCGCGTACATCTACCGATCGCGGCTGTTCGTCGCAACGCGGCGTACGGCCGAGCGGATCGTGGGGCGGAACGAGCGGCCCATCGGCTGGAGCCGTCACGGCCTTTTCTTCACGAGACGTGGGCTCGGAGATGGTGGCGGCGACGTACTCCTGCGCGCTAACGACGGGACGTTCCTCGCCGTCGTGCAACGGAAGGCTCGCGTCGTTGGATTCGATGCGGTGACGCAGACGCTGCTCACGGTCACGCGTGACGCGCGGGTCGAGCGCTTCGACGGGCGGAGTACCACGTCGCTGATGCGGCTGCGCGATCTGCAGTTGCCGGTTTGGACCTGGGCGGAGCCGTTGACGGGCGGCCTGATTGGACTCACGGCGAAGCGTCGCGTGGCGATCCTTCGCGCGAACGGCTCGTTGTTCGCCTCGGCCAGCTTCCCGCGTGGCCGTCGCTGCAATGCCGCCGGCAACAGCGGGCTGGTCGCCGACCCTTCCGGCCGCGCCGTTGCGCTGACGCTCACGGAGGGGAACACGGGCTACGCATCTCGCGGCGCCGAATGGGTGCTTCTCGTGCGCGAAGGCGACCGCGCCGTCCGTGTCCGGCATCGTGAGCGGCTTCGGTTCGCCGTCTGCGAGCGGTGGACGACCCTCGAGTGGCACGGCCGTTGGCTGCTCTACTCGAGCACCGAAGGCCGCGCCGTGGCCGTCGACACGAGCCGGCGCCGCGTGATCGACCTGACGTCATTCGTGTCTCGGCTCCCCGGAGCACAGCCGAACGGCGAGCTCAAGGTCGAACTCGAAGCACGCTGGCTGCCGTCACGATCCGCGCAAAGCTAGTAACAGTCTGTTACTAGCCCAGGCGAACGTGCAACGTAGCCGCCTCACGATCCAAGTCCACACTGTTACTAGGACCTACGCCGGGACCGCAGCGTCCTCGGTCGCGTTCGCGATCTCCTGGACGACCTCGACGATGTCTCGGTTCGCGTTGAAGATCCGGAGCTGGCGGTCGGCGCCGTTGCCGCGCCGGAGGATCTCGTCGATGCCCGCGAGCTCGCGTTCGGAGCCGAGCTCGCGGGCGTGGGGCTCGAGCTCCTTCAGCCGCCGGCGCACGAGCTGGGCGAGGGCGACCCGGTTCCGACGGCCGGTGGCGAGGTCCATCAGGGGCGCCTCGATCCCGTAGCGCGCGGCCAGCCACTTGTTCTCGCTCAAGAGGGTGCGGTGGACGATCGGGATCGCCTCGCCGCGCTCGAACCGCTCCGAGTAGAGCTTCACGAGCGACTGGCAGTACGCAGACAGCGCGACCGCGTCCTCGACGCGCGTCACCGCGTCGCAGATCCGCACCTCGACGGTGCCCCACTTGGGATGGGGCCGGACGTCCCACCAGATGTGCGTGTAGTCGGCGATGCAGCCCGTCTTCTCGAGCTGGCCGACGACCTCGGCGTACTCGCCGTAGTCCTGGAACCCGGGCGGCATCCCCGAGCGCGGGAACGCGGCAAAGACCATCTGGCGGATCGAGTTGAACCCGGTGGGCTCGCCGCGCCAGAAGGGCGAGCTCCCGGAGAGCCCGAGCAGGACCGGGATGTCGAGCGCGAGCCCGTTCATCACGTGGATGGCCTTCTCGGGCTCGTCGACGGCGATGTGGACGTGGAGCCCGAAAATGAGCTCGCGCCGGGCGACGTACTGCATCTGGTCGACGAGGTTCCGGTAGCGGTCACGGGCGGTGATCCGCTGCCGCTCGAAGAGGCTGAACGGGTGCGTCCCGGCCGAGCCGACCCGCAGGCGCTTCTCGTGGGCGAGCTCGCAGACGTACGAGCGCAGCTTTCGCAGCCACGTGTCGACGTCACCCGCGTTCCGGCAGATCGGCGTCGCGATCTCGAGCGTCGACTGCATCAGCTCCGGGTTGATGCGTGTCTCGAGCTCGTGGCCGACGGCGGCCGCCAGAACGGTGTCGATGTGCTGGACGAGATCGAACGTCTCGCCGTCGAGGAGCATGTACTCCTCCTCGACGCCGAGCGTGTACGGGTCGCCCGACCCGAACTTGTGGTCGAGCACGCTGCCGCCGGCCGCGAAGCCCTTGCCGGTGATCGAGGCGGGGTAGATCTGCTTCATCGTTCGACCTCTTCCAGAACAGCGTCGGCTTCGATCTCGACACGCCAGCGCGGGTCGGCGAGGTGGCTGACGCCGATCCAGGCGGTTGCGGGCCGGATCTCACCGAACACCTCTCCGTGAGCACGGCCGATCTCGTCGAACGTATCCGTGTCCGTCGCGTACATGCGCGTGCGAACCACGTCCTCGGCTCTCGCGCCCGCGCGCTCGAGCGCCGCGATGACGATCTCGAGACAGAGGCGCGCCTGCTCGTACGCGCCCTCCGGCGGGTCGCTCCCGTCGGCCGGGATCGGCGCCGTCCCGGAGACGTACACGTGCCGCCCGGCGACGACGGCGCGCGAGTAGCCGACGACGGGCTCCATCGGCGCGTGGCCGGCGATGCGGCGGCGCTCCACGCGGCTAGTATCGCGCGCTCTGGACGCCCTGCGACAGATAGACGAGTGGGGCGCCGACCATGTGGCCGCCGGGGTGGTGGGGCCTGAGGGCGTCCGCGCGACCCACGGCGACGCCCGGCACGAGTTCCGCTGGGCGTCGGTGACGAAGCCGGCGACGGCGCTGGCGACCCTCGTCGCGGCGGAGGAAGGCGTCGTCGACCTCGACGAGCCCGCCGGCCCGCCGGGCTCGACCGTGCGCCACCTGCTGGCCCATAGCTCCGGGCTACCCTTCGAGGGAGACACGCCGATCTCCGAGCCCGGGAAGCGCCGCATCTACTCGAACACCGGCTTCGAGCAGCTTGCCGGCCACGTCGAGACGGCAGCCGAGATGACCTTTGCGGACTACCTGCGCGAGGCGGTCTTCCGTCCGCTCGGCACCGACGCCGAGCTGCGCGGCTCCGCAGGCGCCGACGTCCACGGGTCGCTCGACGACGCGCTCAGCCTCGCGGTCGAGCTGCTGAGGCCGACGCTGATTGCGCCCGAGACGCTCGCCGAGGCCACGACCGTCCAGTTCGCCGGCCTCTCCGGCGTGATCCCGGGCATCGGCCGCTTCGAGCCGAACGACTGGGCCCTCGGCTTCGAGCTGCGCGACGCGAAGAGCCCACACTGGACGGGCACGCAGAACTCGCCTCGCACCTACGGGCACTTCGGCGGCAGCGGAACCTTCCTGTGGGTCGATCCGGAGGCCGACCTCGCTTGCGTGGCTCTCAGTGACCGCGAGTTCGCGGAGTGGGCGCTCGAGGCGTGGCCGCGCCTCTCGGACGCCGTGCTCAGCGCGTCTTCTTCGTGACCCGGAGGGTGGCGTACATCCCGCGCAGCGCGTGGTCGCCGAGGCGGCACCAGAGGCGATAGCGACCGGGGCCAAGCCGAAGCTCGCGCGTGCGGCGCTCCCCGGAAAGCGTCCTCGGCAGCGAGAAGACGCGCGTCCCACCGACGCGGCGCAAGGCGAGGTCATGCTCGTCCTGGCCGAAGTTCGCCAGCTCGACGATGACCTTGCCCTCGGGAACCCGCAGCCGGGAGAGCCGGTACTCGAACTCGAGCGCCGTCACCTGGACGCGGGCGGGACCGCGCGCGCCCTCGGCCGGAGAAGTCCAGACGATCAGCCCGGTCGCGGCGACCAGCCCGACCGTCGCGGCGACGAAGAGGACGAGGTGCCTCACCGGACGAGCCCCACGCGGAAGTAGGCGCGCGCGTTCGGGATCACGGCCGCGGCGTCCGTCGCGAGCCACTGCTCGAGCAGCGAGCAGTAGATGCTCCGGTAGTCGACCGTGGCGCGGAGGTTGCCGTCGCGGTCGAGGCCGTTTCTCAGGGCGGGCAGCTCCCCGACGAGCCCGCCGCGGACGCGCGAGCCGATCACCATCGCGGTGCCCGCGGCGCCGTGGTCGGTGCCGTCCGAGCCGTTTTCCCCGGCGCGCCGCCCGAACTCGGACCAGGCAAGCGTCAGCACGCGATCGGCGAGGCCGCGGGCCTCGAGGTCGCGCTGGAAGGCAAGCAGGCTCTCGCTCGTGACCTTCAGCGCCTCGCCGAGCTGCTCGGGCTGATCGGAATGCGTGTCGTACATCCCGAAGGCGTTCAGCGCGACGACGCGCAGTGGCAGCCCGGCGCCGAGCATCGACGCCAGACCGGCGAGCCGCTCGGGGAAGTCGCTCTCGTGCTTCGGGTAGGCAACGGGGCTGGTCGGGCCGCCGCGCTTGAACGGCGCGAGCTGGCGGCGGAGGCGGTCGGACTGCAACGCCACCTCGCCCGCCGTCGCGAGGGCGGGGTCGCCGCTCTTCCGGGTCGCGCCGAGCGAGCTGAGCGCGTCGAGCATCTTGTCGTTGACCTCGCCCCAGACGCCGGGCGCCCAGAACGAGTACTCGTCCGCGCCCCGGAGCGCTGCGACCGGGACGCGCCTCGTGGCCAGCGACGGCGCGAGCTCGCCGTCGAGCGAGAGGCCCTGGAGCGGGTTCTCCGGCGAGCCGACCCGGTCGAGGTAGCGGCCGAGCCAACCGGTGCGCAGACGCGGGTTGGTAGCGCCGACTTCCCAGTAGTGCCGCGAGGTGAAATGCGACTGGTCGGCGTCGCGATAACCGACGGCCGGGACGAGGGCCAGCTTGCCCTCGTCGTGCAGCGTCTTGAATGCCGCCGTGGACGGGTGCCAGCGCAGGCGGTCGTCCCCGCCGACACGCAGGTTCGAGTCGGGGAGCGCGAGCTTCGGACGGAGCTTGCGGTAGTCGGGGTCGCCGACCGGGGCGAGCAGCGACAGCGTGTCGACGCCGCCGTCGAGGAAGATCGAGACCAGGACCGGCGACGTCGCTGGCGCGGCCGACGCCGCCTCGAGGATCCCGTCCTCGAAGGCTGGAAGCCGGATCGAGCCGGCGCCGTAGACGGCGAGCGCGAGGCCTGCGGAGCGGGCGACGAACGAGCGCCGGTCGAGTCCGGTTCCCGCGGGGACCGGCATCCCCGGCTCGATCGCCGGGAGCCCTGCGCCGGCCTCTGCGGCGCGTCGAAGTAGCGAAGAGCGCGAGAACTCGTTGCAGCAGCGATCGCTCATGAGGTCTGGAGGTCGGGAGAGGCGGCGATCAGGTGGCGCAGCGCGTTCTCGGTCAGGACGGGGTACTGCTCGCGCTTCCAGTTCGACTTCGCCGTGCCGAGAGCCGCCTTCGCGAAGGCGTGCAGCGACCGCCTCGTCGCGCGGGTCAGCGTCGGGTTGCCCCAGAACGCCAGCGCCCGCTCGACGAGCTTGTCAGCGTCGACCGGCGCCTTGTCCTTCTTCGTGTCGAGCACGACCGGCCGCAGCACGCGCCCGGCGATCTGCCAGCGCGCGAGAAAGGTGGCAGTGTCGAGCCAGCGCTCGTCGTTCCAACCCGAGACGTTTGGCGGGTAGAAGAGCTGCTGCCCGGCAAGGCCGTTCAGCCAAGCCCAGCCGTCCGTGTCGATCCCGCGGCCGGCCGCGCGGAGGAGTCCTGCGGTGTAGACGACGGGCGGCTTCGTCATCCGCCGGCCGTTGTAGAGCTGCGGGTGGCGGAGGATCGCCTCGACGACCGGACGTACCGCACGGTCGTTCTTCACGTAGAGGCGCTCCAGGGCTGCGCGCGTCCGGGCGGGCGGCGGGGCCGGGATGAAGTAGCCCCAGAGCTTGCTCACGAAGAAGGACGGGTGAGAGCGGTTCTTCAGGCAGAGCCGGCACGCGTCCTCCCAGTCGAAGCGCCCGCGCGTCCCGAAGACCCGCTTGACGCCGTCGTCGTGCCGCTCTCGTTCGAAGCGGAAGTTGGTCGGGCCGACGCCGCGCCTCCAGTCGCTCTCGAACCCGGTGAGCGCGCGCGCCTGCTCGCGCACGTCGCGCTCGGTGTAGCCGCGGCCGGCGCCGAGCGTGAAGAGCTCCATCAGCTCGCGCGCGTAGTTCTCGTTCGGCGAGCCCTTGCGGTTGTCCGTGCCGTTCAGC
>Ga0126306_10000694_pt1 | contig 16531 bp, 14 predicted proteins | sample Plot27_FD_92592 | JGI IMG/M metagenome (GOLD analysis project Ga0126306, IMG submission 92592) | Serpentine soil microbial communities from UC McLaughlin Reserve, CA, USA - Plot27 | ecosystem: Environmental > Terrestrial > Soil > Grasslands | place: USA: UC McLaughlin Reserve, Lake County...
CCCCGGTCGTGGGCTCCTACGGGACCGACGCCACCGACGACATCTTCTGGTACAACTTCGACCCGCCCGGGCCTGACACGCTCTGGGACTTCCGGGCCGGGACCACGTCGTACGTGGTGCGGCCGTACACGGTGACCCGCTACTACCAGCCGCTGTCACTCGATGTCTGGAACGACGGCTTCGGCGGTGGCGACATCTTGTGGTACGGCTTCGGCCCCGACCCCGACTACCTGTGGGACTTCGCCGACGGGCGCAGGGTCTCGTCGACGCGCGACCCGGTCAACGGGTTCTACTGGCCGATCGCCACCGGCGACTTCTTCGGGGACGGTTCCGACGACGTCCTGTGGCTCTCCTTCGAGTTGGGCTTCGGTGCCAACGTCTGGGACCACTCGGTGAGCGGCACGACGCTGGTGCGGGACCGGTTCTTCCTGCCCGGCTCGGCCTTCTTCGGCGCGGCGGCGGCCACCTCGGCGACGGCCCAGGAGCTGGGCTCGGCGTCCGTGGCCTCCCGCTGACGGCCCCGTAGCAGGAGCACGACGAGGGGCGGGGCCGGCGGGCCCCGCTCCTCCCGCGCGTACCGGGCGACGCCAGAGCCACGGGACCAACGGCCGTGACGGCGGGGGCCGGGCGGACCACGATGGGGCCATGGGTGGCACGCCCCTCGACCACGTCGTCGTCCCCCTGGGCCCGATGCACGCCCGGGCGGTCGCCGTGCTCGCCCGGCGCCTCGCCCCGGTCGTCGGCCCGTCCGTCCTCGTGCCGGCCGTGGCCCACCTGACCCTCGTGTCGTTCCGGGGCCTGGCCCGCTCCGACGCCGTGGCGGCGCTGCGGCCCGTGGCCGTGGCCGCCGCGCCGTTCGCCGTCCACGCCCACGGCTACGGGGTGTTCGCCGGCGACGGCCCGAACCGCCTCAGCCTCCACGTCACGGTGGTCCGTACGTCGGCGCTGGACGCGCTCCACCAGCGGGTGCGGGCCGCACTCGCCGGCGGCGGGGCCACTCTTGACGGGGTCACCGAGCCCGCCGTGTGGACGCCGCACGTGACGCTGCTCGGCGAGGGCCTCACGCCGGCGGTGCTGGCCCGGGCGATCGAGCTCCTCGTCGCCCGCCCGCATCCGAGCTGGGACGTCGAGGTGGCGGCGATGGCCGTCTCCCGGCCCGACGAGCCGCCGGGCGGCGACATGCTGACGTTCCGGGCCGGCGCCGCCGAGCCCCCGCTGACGGCGCCGGCCTCGGGCCGGGTGCCGGGACCGTCCTCGCGACGGTCACCGGTTCACGATCCGAACGGCGTCACGGGTTCGGGTGCGCCCCCGCGCGGGCCCTCCGAAAGGTCGTCGAAGGCGAAGGGCGGGTAGTCGTCGACGAGGAGGAGCAGGTAGGCCTCGACGCGGAGAGACCAGCGGGCGGTCCCGACGACGAAGGCGCGCAGGCTGTCCGGCCAGCGGCCGGTGAACAGGACGGCGAAGGCCGCGACGACCAGCACGATCAGGGCGGCCAAGCTGAGCAGGGCCAGGACCAGCACGTGCGGGATCACGAGGACGAGCCGGAAGAAGGTCGTCAGGCGGTTCCGGTCCTGGAGTTGGGGCGACACGTCGAGGCGGACGTGCGGGTCGTCCCCGGGGTCCTCGACCGACGTCGTGAAGCTGAACGGCGGGTAGGCCTCGCGCAGGAACCCCACGTAGGACGCCGTGCGCATCCAGTAGCGGAGGTACATGGCCTGGAACGAGGCGAGCCCGGCCGGGAGGCGCCCCGTGAACAGGATCCAGAACCACGAGACCACGGACACCGCCTGGGACGCCGCCTGGAGGGCCTGGAGGATGACGAGGTGCGGGAGGGCGAGCGCCCACTGGGCGAACGGCCGCCAGCGGTCCTGCTCGGGGTCGGCCTCGATGTCGAGGCGGGTGGGGTAGGCGATCGGGTCGGTCATGCCGGTGCCTCCTGCGTTCGGTGCTCACCCTCATCGTCGGGTCGTGCGACTCGTCCGCCCAGGGCCGTTGGGCACGGCTGCGGGACCCTTCGACCCGTTCGGCGTGCGGCCCCCGCCCGGCCGGCGTGTCGCTTCCGGGTGGTGCCGCAGGTGGCGGCCGCCCGGAGACGGTCGCCGCGTGGTCGTCGGCCGTCCGGCAGGCCGGCCTCGATCGCTGTGGCCCGGAGCGCCGGGAGAACGGGGCTGCTCGGGTGCCCGACCCGGTGCTCCGCCGCCACCTGCGGCTCCACCCAAGCTGACGCGTCGGGGCGGGCGGCAGTAGGGCCGAAGGTCCCATGGGGCGGGTGCGCCCGCGGCGAGCCGGGGGAGGGCCGAACGCGGGGCGCGACGGGCCGGTCGGCCCTGCCCGCCCGCCCCCGACGCGGCGGACGGTGAGGCCATGGAATGGCCGAAGGGACGATGGCGGGTCGCCTGCCTCGTCGTCGTGCTCGCCACGGCGATCATCGCCGTGTCCGCGCTGATCTGGGGCGGTGACGCCGGCGAGGAGGAGCCGTCCGGCGCTGCGACGGCGTCGACCGAGGCCACGTCGACGGAGGCAGAGCCGTGACGGCCGACGGGTTCCCGGACGATGCCGACGGCCCCGCCGTACGGGTCTCCCCGCTGCGCGGCCGCGAGCTCGGGCCGCTCGCCCGCCTGGCCGCGGCGGTCACGGCCCGGGCCACCGGCGGTGACGCGCCCCGGTTCATCACCACGCTCGGCCGCCACCGCGGCCTGTTCCGCCACTGGCTGCCCTTCTCGGCCTCGCTGCTGTTGCGGGGCGACCTGCCGGCGGAGGATCGTGAGCTGGTGGTGCTGCGTACCGCGTGGCGGTGCGGGGCCTGGTACGAGTGGGCGCACCACGCCACGCTGGGGGTCGAGGCCGGGCTCGCCCCGGAGGACGTCGAGCGTGTCGCGGACGGACCGTCGGCGCCGGGCTGGAGCGATCGCCAGCGCACCCTCCTGCGGGCCACCGACGAGATGCACGACCGGCGGGTGGTGGGCGACGAGACCTGGCCGGCCCTCGCGGGGGAGCTGTCCCCGCCGGAGCTGGTGGAGCTGTGCCTGCTCGTGGGCCACTACGAGATGCTCGCCATGACGCTCAACAGCCTCGGGACCGCGCCGGAGCCGTCGACCCTCGCCCGGCTCCGCCCGGCCGACCGGGTGCGAGCCGGTGAGCTCCGGGACCAGCTGGCCGCCCGGCGCCGGGCCTTCACGGAGCCCCGGCCCGGGGACCCCCGCCCCGGGACTCCCTGAGCGGCCGGGCCGGCCGATCGCTCAGGATGTGGTGGCCGGCCGCCCGGTCCGGGCGGCCACAGTATCCCGGGCCGCCATCGCGGCCGGGACGACCCGGAAGACGGCGGCGCCGGCGGTGAGGCCGGCCCCGGCGGACACCAGCAGGGCCGTGGCGCCGGCGGGGAGGCGCCCGCGCCGGCGGGCCTCGTCCCAGGCGACCGCCAGCCCGGCGGTGTGGATCGGCCGGGCGCGCTCGGCGGCCACGGCCTGGTCGGTCGACAGCCCCGCCGCCTCGCGCAACGCCCGCAGGAACCGGGCGTCGAGCGGGTTGGCGATGACGACGTCGACGTCCTCGGGGCGCAGCCCCTGCTCGCGCAACGCCCGGGCGGCGATCTCCCCGGCCCAGGCGCCGGCGGACTCGCTGAAGCCGGGCAGCTCCTCGACGAGCAGCCGGTTGTGGCCCCGGACGAAGCCGACCTCGGCCCGGAACAGGTGTTCGGCCGGGCGGTGGGCGAAGGCGAAGGCGGAGACGCCCGCCGGCCCGTCGGCCCAGCCGCAGGCCAGGGCAGCGCCGGCTGCGGCGAAGGGGAAGTGGCGGGTGAGCCGGCGGCCCGGGTTGGCGTCGCCGGCCACGACGAGGGCGTGGCGGATCGTGCCGGCGGCGAGGAACCCATGGGCCACCCGCAGCCCCGTGAGCAGGCCGCAGGCGCCGTTGGCGACGTCGAACGAGAAGGTGCCGTGGTCGCCGTCGTGGGGGTCCTCGGGATGCGCGCCGATGTCCTCCTGGATCAGGGCGGCGAGGGCGGGCTCGCCCAGGAGGCGGTCGTGGTAGATCCCGACGTTGATGAGCAGGTCGACGTCATCCGGCGTCAGCCCGGCCCGGTCGAGGGCGGTGCGGGCGGCGGCGTCGGTGAGGCCGAGCGCCCCGCGCCGGCCGCGGTGGTGAGAGACGACGGCGAGGCCGTCAACGGTGGTTCCCATGCGCCTTCACGACTCCTTCGCCGATGGTGAACAGGACGACGCCGATCTCGAGGCCCGAGGCGAGCGCCAGGAGGGCGACGCGGTCGCCCGGCCGCACCCGCCCGGCCTCCAGTTCCTCGACCAGCGCCACGATGTGGGTGGTGGAGGCCGTGTTGCCGTAGCGGTCCACGGTGACGACCGCCGGGTGCCGGAGGGTGTCGCCGAAGGCCTCCTCGACCACCTTCGTCCCCGAGCGGATGGCCCGCGCCGAGGTCTGGTGGGGGATGACCACGTCGATGTCCGCCAGCGTCAGGCCGGCGGCATCGAGCGCCTCGCGCAGCAGCACGGGCGTGTCGGCGATGGCGACGCGGTGGATGGCGCGCGCCTTGGTGAACATGCGGGCGCCGGGCTCCCGCCGGCCCGGGTAGGCACGGCACAGGCGGCTGTGGTCGGCGACCGTGGTGAAGCCGGCGAACTGGATGTCCCCCGGCGAGCCCTCCGACCCGGCGGGCGCGCGTTCGACGAGCACCGCGGCGCCGGCGTCGCCCAGCGTGAGGGAGGCCAGCTCGCGGCTGAGGATGCCGTGCACGTGCTTGGCGGCGTTCTGGCCCAGCTGCGAGATGTACTCGCCGCTCACGACGAGGGCGCGGCGGACGGCGCCCTGCCGGATCAGGTTGTTGGCGATGAACACCCCGGTGAGGGTCCCGGCGCACGCGTTCGACAGGTCGAAGGCCAGGGCGTCACTGGCGCCGACGTGCTCGGCGACCGAGACGGACAGCGGCGGCTCGAACCGCTGGTTCAGGCCCCCGCGGTAGCGGGTGATGCTGCAGCTCACCACGAGGTCGATCCCCGCGGCGCCGTCCGGGGCGCCGGCGAGGCAGTCGTCGGCGGCGGCGAGGGCGAGGGACAACGAGTCCTCGTCGCCGACGGAGACCTGGCGGGTGCGGATGCCGGTCAGCCGCTCGAGGTCGATCCCGGTCCGGTGCCGGGTCGACGCCATGAGCTCCTCGGTGGAGAGCGTGGTGGCGGGCAGGTGGCGCCCGACGGCGGCGATGCGGGCCGTGTACGGGTTGCGGCCGTCGCCGGGGCTCCGTTCGGCCATGAGCCAGTGGGTCACGGTGGGTCCTCCAGGGAATGGGCGCCGAGGGCGCCGAGGTCGGCCTCGATGCCCGCCACCACGACGTCGACGTCCGGGCAGGCGTCGGCGTCGGCGGTCAGGCAGATCCGCAGCGCGTCGCCGTAGGAGAGCACGGCGGCACCGAGCGACAGGTTGGCGGCCAGCGGGACGATCGGGACAGCCTCCAGCATCCGGGCGCCGAGCAGGTAGAGCGGGACTGGCGGTCCCGGCACGTTCGTGACCACCAGGTTGACGAAGGGCTGGTGCTCCGCGGCCCGGACCAGGCCCCGCACGAGCGGCATGGGCAGCAGGTCGGCGGCGTGCAGGGCGGCGGAGAACCCGTCGGCCTCGTGGCGGCCCTTGAGCCGGCGGGTGGCCGACGCCACGAGGCCCAGGCGCTCGACGGGGGACGCCACGCCCACCGGCAGCGGCGCCAGCACGGCGCTGACCTGGTTCCCGAGGTCGTGGTCGTCGTTCTCGGCCCGTTCGTTGACCGGCACCAGCGCCTTGAGCACGAGGTCGTGGGGCACCGGCTCGCCGCGCGCCACGAGCAGGGCCCGGAGCCCCCCGGCCACGGCGGTGAGGACGACGTCGTTGACCGTCGCCCCGGCCGCCTTCCCGGCGGCCTTCACGTCGACGAGCCGGGCACCCGTCCAGGCCAGCCGGCGGTCGGGGCCGGCCGGGACGTCCAGCGAGGTGCGCGGGGCCAGCAGCCCCTCGTCGATCACGGCGGCGATCGCCCCGGCGACGGCGGCGGCCCGGCGGGCGGTCGCCCGCGGCCGGAGCACGGTGTCGGCCACCGGCCGCAGGACGGTGGTCACCGACCCGGTGGCGGCGCCGGCCAGGAGCTGCAGGGCGTTGGGCGAGGCCGGGGCCGGGGACGCGGCGTCGGACGCCGGGCCGCCGGGGACGGCGGGCGGGCGCGGGACGGGCCGCGCCACCGGCTCGGGGACGGGCACGGGGACCGTGCCGGCGGGGTCGAGGTCGAGCAGCACGGCGGCGAGGTCGACGCCGCCCACGCCGTCGACGATGGCGTGGTGCGCCCGCTCGACCATCCCCACCTGCCCGCCCGCCAGCCCGGTGACGAGATGGATGTCCCACGGGGGGCGCTCGTGGTCGAGCGGCGCCGTGTGCAGCTCCGCCGCCAGCCGGCGGAAGGCGTCGTCGTCGCCGGGCGGCGGGAGCGACACGTGCTGCACGTGGCGGGCGACGTCGAAGCCGGGATCGTCGACCCAGTGGGGCCGGTCGCCGGCGAACCACCCGGGGGCCAGGCGCTGGCGCAGCCGCGGGAGCGCACCGAGCCGGCTCGCCACGTGCGACCGGATGGCGTCGAGGCGCAGGTCGCCGTGCTCGTCGAGCAGGGGGTCGGCCTCGAAGACGGCCACCGCCCCGACGTGCACCGGGCGTCCGGGGTGCTCGAAGGCGAGGAAGCTGGACTCGAGTGCGGTCAGGCGATCACCGTCCACGACGGCTCCTCCCGTCGTCGTCGGGCGCGGCGGGCCTCCCGAGCGCTACCACCTCGTCGAGGCCCTCGTCGAGGCAGGCGACGAAGGCGACGGGGTCGGTGATCGCGGCCCGGTCGGCCGTCACCGCCACGCAGGCGTCGGGACCGTGCGAGAGGAGGGTGACGCTGCAGGCCGTACCGGCGGTGGGGGCGAAGGCGAACAGGCGCTCCACCCGGGCGCCGGCCAGGAAGGCCGCGCCGTCCAGCCCGCGCAGGTCCACGACGTTCAGGTCGATGCCCCGGAGCAGGGCCCCGAGGGTTCGAGCCACCGCCGCGGGCGGCAGCAGGTCGAGGCCGGCGGCGACCACGCCGGTGGCGCCGAGGGCGGGTTCGGCCCGCCAGCGGCGGACGATGGCGCCGGCGATGCGGGCCCGCGTGGCCGGGTCGGGGTCGTCGACCGGCAGGACGAGTCGCGCCATGGTGAAGCGGTTGCCGCCGCCGGGCTCGTCGTCACCCCTCCGGTTCACCGGGATCGAGGTCGGCATCTCCACGACGGTGACGCCGTGGAGCTCGTGGTAGCGGCGGTAGGCGCCGCTCACCGCGGCGAGCAGCACGTCGTTGACGGTCCCGTCCACGGCGGCTGCCGCGGCCCGCAGGTCGGCGAGGGGGACCGTCCGGGCGTGCAGGGCCCGGTCCAGGCCCCGTCCCGCCAGGAGGGGCGAGCCGGTCGCCGGCGCCGGCCGGAGGAAGCGCCACAGCGACCGTCCCAGCCGGGTGGGCGCCGTCACGGCGTCGACGGGGTGGCGGGCCGGGACGGTCGCCGCCCGCACGACGCGAGCGGCGGCGCCTGCGATCCCGGCGTCCCGGGGCGCGGCCTCGTCCCGGCCCGCGGTGGTGCCGCCGTCGGGCGGCGCGGGCTCGTCGCGTCGGCGCGCCGGGCCCCGACGGGTGGGGTCGAGCAGGTGGTGGGCGAGGCGCAGGGCGCCGACGCCATCGGCGATGGCATGGTGGAAGCGGAGGGCGAACGCAGCGGCGCCGCCGTCCAGGCCCTCGACGATCGTCAGCGACCACGGCGGCCGCTCGAGGTCGAAGGGCGCGGCGGCATCCGGCGCCACCAGCGCGAGGACCTCGTCCAGCCCGCCGCCGGCGATCCGGGCCCGCCGGACCTGGTGGTCGAGGGACACCTCGGCCTGGCGCCAGGCCGGGCGGCCGAGGCCGAGCGGGGGCGGGGCGAGCCGATGGCTCAGGACAGGCACCTCGCGACACGCCCGGGTGACGGCGGACGCCAGCCTGCGCGGGCCCGGGGCCCGGTCGAGCAGGCCGACGACCAGCACGGTGGAGCGCAGCACCGGGTCGGCCTCGATCCGCCAGAGGAGGTCGTCCTCGGGGGACAGCGGTGGCGGTGTCGCGACGTCGGTCATGAGCCCTCCACAGTGGTCCGGTCGTCCGGTTGCTCCCCTCCAGCATCCGCCCCCGCCCGGGGCGCCGACGAGGGCCGAAGGGCCCGGGCCGGACGGCCATGGGGCTCTGCCCGCCGCCGGCCCCGTCCGTAGCGTGCGGGGCAGGGACCAGGACGGCGAGGGACGGCGCGATGGCGGTGCGGACGCTGGGCCGGACCGCGAAGCACCGGCGCGGGCGGGCGGCCGCGCCGGCCGGGGTACCAGAGGTCCTCCTGCGTCCTTGCCAGCACGCCCCTGACTCGCGAGCCGGCACCGCTGTTTCGGCGGCATATCGCCAGCGGCGGGCCCGGGCGCTTCGGTCGGTCGCGGCCGGGCCGGTCGGCGGGTCAGGCGGGGATGTGGTCCGGGATGGCCCCGTCGAGGAGCTGGTCGCGGTCCTCCTCGAGAGCGAAACCGGCGTCGATCATGGCGTCGGTGGCCTCCTCGTAGGCGGTGAGGTACTCGTCCCGCGAGGCGTACAGCTCGCCCAGCTGCTCGTCGTCGAGCGGCGTGGTGCTGCCCATGAGCAGGCAGATGATCGACGAGTCCTCCGGGGCGAGGCCCGAGAGCACGTCGACCGGGGCGTCGACGGCCGGGGTCCGGACGCCGCCCTGCACGTTGCCCACCGGGTCGAGCACGAAGCTCGGCGACGAGCCGGACTCGTCGACCTCGAGCCGGGGCGCCTCCCGGGGCGGCGTGCCGTCGGCGACCCAGGTGTCGAGGTGGCGCAGCGCCGCCCGCAGGACGAAGGCCTGCTGGCCCCGGTTGATCGGCTGGGCACAGCCGAGCATGTCCTCGGTGTCACCGAGCTGGAACTTGTCGGCGTGGGCGGTGCCGGCGACCTCCCACAGTCGCAGGTGGTCGTGGTCCGGCTGCCGGGCCGGCAGGTACCAGAGCAGGCCGACCACGTCGGTCTCGGTCTGCACGACGATCACGGGCACGTCGTTGTCCGCCCGGATCGTCGTCGGCTCCCCGCCGAGGGTGCCGGCGATGTCGATGCCGGCGTCGGGCTCGCCCAGGGGCGCCGACGCCCCGCCGCGGCTGTGGACCAGGAACCCGTCGAAGGCGCCGGTGAGCGGCTGGACCCCGTTCACGTAGGTGGTGAGCGCGTAGGCCGACTGGGACTCGCCGACCGCCAGCACCCGTTCGACATCGAGCCCGTCGAGCGGCTCCCCCTCGCCGGAGGACCGCAGCGCCCGTCCCGCCTGCGTGTAGATGTCGTAGGAGAAGGCGTCGCCGGGGTGGTGGAGCTCGCCGTAGCGGTCGGGGTCCTGGGCGCGCAGCCCCTGGCCCAGGCCGGCGCCCTCGAGGCCGGGCACCTGGACCGCCACCTCGCCGCCCTCGATGCCGATCCGCTGCGCAGAGACGCCGGCCCAGGCGTAGCCGCCGCGCAGCAGTTCGTCGGCGAGGTAGGTGTAGTCGGGCGCGGCGTCGGCGCCCCCGCTGACGTTGAGCCACTCCACGACGACCGTGCCGTTGAACGCGTCCGGGTCCTCCGGGCGGCGCACCACGACCCGCGTGGCGTAGTCGGCCTCCTCGCCCGGCTCCAGCTCGAACGACCCGTCGCCGGGGAGCGGCCCGGCGGACGTGTAGGACGTCGCCGTCCCGGTCGCGGCGTACTCGGCCTCGGCGTAGCCCGCCTCGTCCAGCGCGGGGCCGGTGCCGGCCGTGGCGAGCGCCACGCCCTCCCCGCCCTCCAGGGGCTCAAGTGCGGCCGCCGGGCCCGCCGGGCGCGGCCCCGCGGTCACCGTCGTCGTCCCTCCGTCCTCGGAGGCGTCGTCACCCGACGAGCACCCGACGGCCGCACCCGCGACCATGAGCACGGCCGTGATCCCGCGCAGCCCGAAGCGCACCGGTGGTCCCCTCCTTCGTCGGCAGGCGTCCCCCGCGCCCGTTATTCCCTTCTAGAGGAATTAATCGAGCAGGGTCAAGCCCGGCGGGGAGCCGGCGTTCGAGGAGCCGACCGTCGTGGTCGGTCGGCGCGAACCGGGCGGCCCGCCGGACGGCGTCGTCCGCCCCGGGATCGCCCGGCGGGCCCGCGCCCTGCGTCGGCGGGGTCGGCGCCCGGCCCGCCGCCGGGCAGGCCGTGGCCGTCGTCTCCGCCGGCCTCCGCGCCGACAGCACGTGCGCGCTAGACGGAGGAGGGGACGTTCCGGCCCGCCGTGAGGTGGCCGTCGGAGACGTGGAGGGTGCGGTCGGCGAAGCGGACGACGCGCTCGTCGTGGGTCACGACGATGGCGGCGGTGCTGCGCTCCTTCATCTGGCGCCGGACCAGCTCCATGACCTGCTCGCCGAGGGTGGAGTCGAGGGCGCTGGTGGGCTCGTCGAGCAGCACCAGGTCGGGCTCGTTCATGAGGGCGCGGCCTATCGCCACCCGCTGGCGCTGCCCGCCGGAGAGCCGGGCGGGCAGGTTGGCGGCGCGATCGGCGAGGGAGAGGTCGGCGAGGAGCCGGTCGGCCCGCTGCCGCGCCCGGCGGCGGTCGCGCCGCCCGAGCTCGTCGACCACGAGCAGGTTCTCGCGGGCCGTGAGGAACGGCACGAGGTTGACCGACTGGAACACGAAGCCGATCGACTCCCGGCGGAAGTCGGTCAGCCGCCGGGGGCCGAAGTCGCTGATGTCCGTCCCGGCCACGGCGACCCGGCCCTCGGTGGGGGTGAGGATGCCGCCGGCGAGCGAGCAGAGCGTCGTCTTGCCGGAGCCGGACGGCCCGATGAGCGCGAGGATCTCGCCGGGCGCCACCTCCAGGTGGGCGTCGTCGACGGCGGTGATCGTGGTGCCGCCGACCTCGTAACGCTTGGTCACGGCGGTCATGTCCAGGGCGGGGGTCATGTGCTGGCTCCGATGGCGCGGGCGGGGTCGATGCGGGCGACGCGGCGGACCGACAGGCCGGCGCCGGCGATCGCGGCGCCCAGCAGGACGGCGAGCGTGAGGACGACGGACCGGGCGGTCAGCTCGAACGGGACGGCGTCCGGCGGGACGGCGGCGTCGAAGGCGAGGGCGGCCGCCACGGCGAGGCCGGCCCCGATGGCGGCCAGGACGGCGGCCTGGGCGACGACGCCGGCGAGGAGCGTCCGGGTGCGGGCGCCAATGGCCTTGAGCACGCCGTAGAGCCCCACCCGCTCGGCCGTGAGCAGGGCGAAGAACAGGGCGGTCACTGCCACGGCGATGACCAGGGTGAGGCCGATGATCTGCTGGATCACCCCGCCGCCGATGTCGGGTACGGCCGCGGCGGCCTCGTCCGTGGTCAGGGTCGAGGTGCTACCGGTGGCCTCGTCGACGGCGGCGGCCACGCCGGCAGGGTCGGCGCCGTCCGCCACGTCGACGACGACGGCCTGCGCCGCACCCGGCGGGCGGGCGTCGCCGGGGGCGTTGGCGGCGACGAGGTCGGTGAGCGTGGTGGGGCCCACCCAGAGGCTGCCCTGGCCCTGGAACCCGGCTCGGTCGACGTAGCCGACGACCTCGATCGGCGTGCGGGCCGGCCCGAGGGCGACCGTGGTGCCGGTGCGGACGCCGCGCTCGCGCAGCGTGGCGTCCGCCAGGCCCGTGCCGGGTACCGGCGGAGCGTCGGCGCCCTCGATGGGGAGCTCGAAGCCGGCCACCACGACGTCGACGAGGTCGCGGTCGTCTCGGTCGGGCAGTCGGGCGCCGAGCTGCTGTATCGCCAGCGACCCGGTGGCGGCGACCCCGTCGACCCCCTCGACCGCGGCCCTGACATCGGCGGTCACCAGGCTTTGGGCCAGCTGGTCCTCGGCGACGGCCGAGTACACGACGCGGTCGGCGCGCTGGGTGGTGAGGACGCCGTCGGTGTTGGCGTTGAGGCCGGCGGCCAGGCCGGTGAGGAACATGACGAGGACGGAGAGGAGGAACAGGATCAGCCCGGCGGCGGCGAAGCGTCCCGGGCGGCGGCGGAGCTCGCGCAGGGCCAGCCTCACCACCGCACCCCCGCGCCCGTGGTGGCGGCGACGGGGTCGACGGCGAGCACGCGCCGCACGGATGCCAGCGAGCCCATGACGGCGAGCCCGCACACGACCACCACCCACAGCAGGACGGCGCGACCGTCGAACGCCAGGGCCAGGTCGCCCACCCGCTGTGCGGAGAAGGGGACGTAGGCGGCGACGGCGACACCGACGCCGACCGCCAGGACCAGCACCACCTGGACGAGCAGCGCCCGCACCAGCGGGCCGGCCCGGCTGCCCACCGCCCGCAACAGGGTCAGCGCCTCCGCCTTCTGCAGCGTCAGGATGAGGAAGAACAGCCCGACGACCAGCGGCACCACGAGGGCGAAGAGCACGAAGATCACGTTGAACGACTGCCGGATGCTCACGACGCCGGGGTTGCGGTCGGCGGCGTCGCCGGCCGTCAGGGCGTCGAGGACGGGGTCGGCGGCGGTGATGCGGGCGGCGAGGTCGCCGGCGTCGACGCCGTCGGCCGGCCGCACGCCGAGGACGTTCGGCGGGGGCAGCTCCGCAACGTCCGGGTTCCGCCCCGACAGCAGCATCAGGTAGGTCTCGTCGGTGGTGAACACCGTGGGCGCCACGTTGACGCCGATGTCGTCGGCCACGCCGACGACGGTCAGCTCGGTCCCACCGGGCTCGGCGGGCACCACGGCGCCCAACCCGAGGCCGCGGTCGCCGTCGGCGGCATTGGCCACCACCTCGCCCGTGCGCTCGGGCAGCCGCCCGTCGGCCAGCTCCACGACGCCGCCGAGCGCCGGGTCGGCGTAGGCGACGACGCTCGTGGCCGCGACCTCGCCGCCGGCGTCGACGGGGAACGTCGCCGCCCACACCGGCGCGGTGCCCGCCACGCCGTCGACCGACGCGACGGTGGCGGCCAGGTCGTCGGGGATCGTGCTTGCCTGCGCCGTGCGCCGCCCGTCGACGTCGAACACGAGGACGGGCGCCGTCTGGTTGCGCACGCCACCGACGAACTCGCGGATCAACGCGTCCTGCAGGCCGTACTGGGCCAGGATGAGGAAGACGAGCAGCGCCACGGCCGCGCTGAGCAGCAGGAAGCGCGCCTTGGCCCGTCGGACCTCCGCCAATGCCAGGAACATCGGACCCCCGAGATCGTTCGATGATCGAGGCCCGGGCCCGTCCGACCCCGGCGGGCCGGACGGGTCGGACCGGTCAGGACGGCAGCAGGACGCCGTCGAGGACGTGGATGACGCCGTTGCTGGTCTCGATGTCGGTCTGCGTGACCGCCACCTCGTTGCCGGCGGCGTCGGTCAGCGCCACGGCGCCGTCGGCGCCGACGCCCACCGTGAAGGTGGCCCCGTTCACGGTCGTGACCTCCTGGCCGTCGAGGCCGGCGACGTCCGACGACGGCACCGCGCCCTCGACCACGTGGTAGGTCAGGATGTCGGTCAGGTCACCCTGCGGGTCGGCGAGGAGCGTGTCCACCGTCCCTGCCGGCAGCGCCTCGAATGCGGCGTCGCTCGGGGCGAACACGGTGTAGGGGCCGTCGCCCCGCAGCGTCTCCTCCAGGCCGGCGGCCTGGACCGCCGCCACGAGGGTCTCGAAGTCCCCCGCGGACACGGCCGTGTCGACGATGTCCTCGCCGGCCGCCGCCGAGGAGTCCTCGGTCATCATGCTGCTGGTCGTCGAGTCGTCGTTCGCCGTCGACTCCTCGGCCTGCTCGGACGCCGGCGCGGCGTCCTCGTCGTCGTCGCCGCAGGCGGCGGCGAGCAGGCTCAGGGCGACGGCGCCGGTGAGGGCTCGGGCGATCGTGGATGTCATCCTCGGGAACTCCTGTCGTGGGGCGGGCTGTGCCCCGTACTTCGTCGGGGGCCCCGTTCCGCGATGCGTCGCGATCGGACGACCCGCGCGGGCGGCCCGCGCCGGGGACCTGACCCGCGCCGTCGGGTCGGGTCAGGTCGAGGTGACCGTGACGAGGTCGACGGCGTCGACGCCCGGCTCGCCGGGGGCGGCCGGCCGGACGCCGATCGCCGTGCCGTCCCGGCAGGCGTAGGCGAACCCGACGGCGGGGTCGACCCAGCGGGCGCCGTCGCGCTCGCCGTGGCAGTCGGCGTCCAGGCTGACGAGGACCTCGCCGCCCTCGACGGGCGCACGCAGGACCAGGCCGACACCCACCCGGCCGGCTCCGACCCGCAGCCAGCCCCGGTCCTCGGACCAGCGGGCGGCCCGGGCGGCCGCCCGCCGCCCGGCGGCGTCGGGCCCGCGCAGGACGAGGGCCCACCCGTCGGCGGTGGCCGTGGTCAGGTCGAGCCGGGCGGTGTCGGACGCCCAGTCCACGACGGTGGGCCCGTCGCCCGCCGGCCCGGCCACGGGCTCGGGTCGGGGCGTGCAGCCGAGCGAGGCGCAGGCGTCGGCGGCCACCTCCTCGGGGGTGGCCGTCGTCCACTCGGCGGTCGTGCCGGACGACGTGTCCAGCTCGGCGACGGGCGTGGCGACCAGGGTGCCCACCTCACCGACGGCGTCGGCGAAGGCGACCGTGAAGGCGGCGCCGTCGGGCCGTAGCACGGCGTAGGCGCCGCCGGTGGCCTCGACGACGACCCCGCGCACGGACGAGGGGGCGACGTCGCCGGACGCCTCCGGTGCCGACTCGGGCTCGACCGCGGGCACGCCGGCCGAGGCCGCCGTGGTCGCCGTGGTCCCGGGCCCCGCCATGTCGACGGACGCTGGGTCGTCGTCCCCGCCCAGCACGATGGCGGCACCGAGGGCGACGGCGACGGCCACGGCCACCACGGCGGCGGCGAGCGTGCGGCGGGTGGCCACGGCGCCTCAGGCGGTCGCCAGCACGTCGAGGCCGCCGCCGGCGAGCAGCTCGCCGCACAGGCGACGCTGCAGCTTGCCGGACGACGTCTTCGGGACCGATCCCGGGGCCACCACGGCGACGCGGGGCCGGACGTTCAGCTCGGCGTGGACCCGTCGCTGCACCGCCCGGGCCACGTCCGCTGGCCGGGCGGCGTCCGGGGGGCCGGTGGCGCTGGGTGGGGACGACGCCGGCTCGGCCACGACGACGACCTCCTCGGTGCCGAGGCCGCTGCGGCGGCCGAAGGCGACGACGCGGCCCGGCCGGGCACCGGCGACGCCCTGTGCGATCCGCTCCACCTCGGCGGGGACAAGGTTGCGGCCGCCGACGATGATCAGCTCCTTCGAGCGCCCGCAGACGACGAGCCGCCCGTCGTCCCAGAACGCCAGGTCGCCGGTGCGGACGGGCCCGAGCGGGACCGGGGCGCCGCCCGGGCTCGCCGGCGGGCCGCACACCGCCGTCCCCGAGACCACGACCTCGCCGACGCCGACGCCGCCGAAGGCGGGGGCGCCGGGCAGGTCCGGGGGCGGCTCGAGGGTGACGTCGATCCCGGCCAGCGGCGTGCCCACCGCCACCAGGCCGTCGCGGGCCAGGCCCCGCCCGTCGACGACGGCGGCGTCCTCGCCGGGCCGACACAGCGTCACGGCGAGCGGGGCCTCGGCCAGCCCGTACGCCGGCACGAGCGCCCCCGGGCGCAGCGAGCGCGCCGTGGCCAGGCCCGCCATGTCCCGCACGGTGTGCGGCGAGATCGGCTCGCCCCCGTCGACGAAGGCGCGCATCCGGGTGAGGTCGGGCGCGGCCCGGCCGGCGAGGTGGCGGGCGACCACGCGGTAGGCGAAGTCGGGGGCGGCCGTGAACGTCCCGGAGCCCTCGGCGCAGAGCGACAGCCACGACAGCGGGCGGCGCATGAACGACGCCGGTGACGCCAGGACCAGCTCGTGGCCCAGGAACAGCGCCAGGCAGAGCATGCCGACCAGGCCCATGTCGTGGAACAGCGGGAGCCAGCTGACCGCCACCTCGTCCGGGCCGTCGATGCCCAGGTGGCGGGCGGCGGCCCGCACGTGGTCGACCAGGGCGCCGGCGGGCACCAGCAGGCGGCCCGGCTCGCCCGTCGTGCCGCTCGTGTACTGGACGATGGCGACGTCGCCCGCCGACGGGACGGCGCCCACCGCCCACGGCGCCCGCCACGCGGCGGCAACCAGCCCACCGGTCGCCCCGGCCCCCCCGGGCGGCACGACGGCGACGGGCCGTGTGCCCGGGGGCGCGTCGTCGCCTGCGTGGCCGCCGGGCCGCTCCACCTGGACGGCGGCGCCGGCCAGCCAGGTGGCGACGATGCCGGTGACCAGGTCGACGCTCACCGCCGACGGCACGCGCATGACCCAGCCCGGGCCGATCCCCTCGACGCGGGTCAGGTGGTCGGCGGCGGCGGCGGCGCGGTCGATGACCTGCGCCCACGGCTGCCGCCGGCCGCCGGCGACCCGGGCCGCGTCCGCGCCGCCCGCACCCTTCCCGCCGCCCGTCCCGTCCACGACGGTCACGCCGGTGCCCGAGGCGGCGACCTCGCCCGCCAGGGCCCCGAAGACCGCGGGGAGGGCGCCGGCG
>Ga0126306_10000696_pt1 | contig 16509 bp, 18 predicted proteins | sample Plot27_FD_92592 | JGI IMG/M metagenome (GOLD analysis project Ga0126306, IMG submission 92592) | Serpentine soil microbial communities from UC McLaughlin Reserve, CA, USA - Plot27 | ecosystem: Environmental > Terrestrial > Soil > Grasslands | place: USA: UC McLaughlin Reserve, Lake County...
TCCAGGGACGTCAGCTCGACCAGCGCGCGGGTGTTGTCCAGCACGTCGGCGGCCACCGGGTGCCGTTCGGTGTGGTAGCTGTCCAGCAGCCCCTCCGGCGCCCAGCCGCCGACCTCGGCGGCCAGTTTCCAGCCCAGGTTGAACGCGTCCTGGATGCCGAGGTTGAGCCCCTGCCCGCCCAGCGGCGGGTGGATGTGCGCCGCGTCACCGGCCAGCAGCACCCGGCCGACCCGGTAGCGCTCGGCCAGCCGGGTGGCGTCGCCGAAGCGGGAGAGCCAGCGCGGTGAGTGCACGCCGAAGTCGGTGCCGGCGAACACCCGCAGCTGCTGTTTGACCTCCTCGAGGGTCGGCGGGACCGCGCGGTCCTCGGCCACCCCGGCGGCGGGCGCGACGACGCGGTACACCCCGTCCCCCAGGGGCCCGGCGCCGAACCCCTTCTGGGTCTTGCGGACTTCGGCCACCACCGCAGCCAACTCCTCCGGCGGCGCGGTCAGCTCCACCTCGCCCAGCAGCCACTCGACCCTGGCGGGCTCGCCGGGGAACCCGACGCCGAGCAGCTTGCGCACCGTGCTGCGGCCGCCGTCGCAGCCGACGAGGTAGCGCGAGCGCAGCTGCGTGCCGTCGGCCAGCTCGACGGTCACCCCGTGGTCGTCCTGGCTCAGCCCGACCAGTTCGCAGCCGCGCCGGATCTTGACGCCGAGCTCGGTGGCGTGCTCGGTCAGCAGCCGCTCGGTGGTGGTCTGCGGGATGCCGAGGATGTACGGATGCGCGGTGTCCATCCGGTCCGGCGCCGGCTTGTCGATGCCGGCGAAGAAACCACCGAGCGCGTACTTTTGGCCGTGCGCGAGGAACCGCTCCAGCAGGCCGCGCTGGTCCATCACCTCGATGCTGCGCACGTGCAGGCCGAGCGACCGGACAACGTTGGTCGGCTCCGCCTCCTTCTCCAGCACGACCACGTGCACGCCGTGCAGCCGCAACTCGCCCGCCAGCATCACGCCGGTCGGTCCGCCGCCGGCAACGATCACGTCAATCATGAAACCCCCGTTCCACAAGGTTGCATTTCGGCCAGCTGCTCCGTAGTCCGGCGGCGCGCACCCCGCACCTTCGCGCCGAGTGCCCGCAACGCACGGCGAGTCCCACCGTCGGTTCGACGTCCCGCGAGACCCACACCTCGACAACAGCACACGTGCTTCGTGAATCCCTGTTTCCGCAGGTTCTGGCTTCGGCCGGAGATTCTGCAACACGACCCGGGTCTTGCCGCAAGCCCCCCGGTGCGCTATAAATTAGGAGTGGCAAGGAGCGCGTAACTCTTTGCTTTTTTCTTTTGCCGTCCGCTGTGGACGGACAACCTCCTCACAAAGCGGCAGCGCGTCGCGTACCACCTTCGGCGGCTTGCCAACGATGCTGCTGGTGTCGCCCTGGACGGGCCTCGCCCATCGCCCGAGCTGGTGCCACCGGCGGCCAGGCACGACACAGGGTCATCCTCACCGCCCGTGCCATCTCCGTGCCATTCCGAGCACGACGCCAGTGGCCGCCGAGGAGCTGTACTTGTCGGCCTCGTACGATCCGACGGTTGGCAATGCGACCGCCCGACGACCGAGTGGGTCCAGGTGGCTCAGTCGTGAGCGTGCGGTCCTCCCTTGGCAGTTACTACTCTGTGCAGAGCCAGCAGCACTGACGGGAACGGCGATGAGCATCCTGATCAGCAGCGACCAGCTCCCGGCGGGCGAACGGTTCGAGCGCTGGCGCGAGACGTTGCGTCAGAGTCGGATGGCGCCTGTGGAGGTTCAGTCCGACGCCGAGGCCGACCTTCGGTTCGAGCTGCGCTACCGCGACCTGGGCGCCATCCGGGTCGTGCTGGCGACCGCCACCCGTATCGGGTACGGCGGACCCCAGGCTGATCGGCCAATCGGATCCGGATCTGCTCTCGCTCGGAATACTCCTGCGCGGGCACGGCGCCCTCGACCAGGGCGACCGGCAGGCCGAGGTCCCGGCTGGGGCCTTTACCGTCTACAACGTCGGCCGTCCCTACCGCATCGGGATCGGAACCGCCGACGGCGCCGAGGCCGCCCGGTCGCTGGTGCTGCACTTCCCGCGGGCGTTGTTCCCGCTGCCGGCGCGCCAGTTGGAGCGGCTCACCGCCGTGCCGATGGCGTCCGGCCCGGGGATCGGGGCGCTGACGGCGCGATTCCTGGTGGAGCTGGCCGGTGGGATCGACCACTACCGGCCCGCGGAGGCGGCCCGGCTGGCCACGGTGGCGCTGGAGGTGCTGGCCGCCCGGCTGGCCCGCGAGCTGGACAGCGACGGCTGGCCGGGAAGATCACAGCGGCCCAGGACCACTGGCTGCTGTCCAATCTCAGCGTCGACCGGACCACCTGGTGGAGAACCCCGAGGGCGCCGACGTGCGGTTCGAGATGCTCGGTCGGCTCCCGGTGCAACGACGAGGGCGGACGGCGGCGCCTGGCTCCTGGTCGGGTCGGGCCCTGCTCGGCTGCTGTTGGCGGACGGCCAGCCGCTGCCGGCCGAGCGAAGGCAACGGCGCCAGACGGGTCGGCGGCCGCAGCGTCCGGGATGGCGTCGACCGCCTGATCGGCTGGCCTGCCGGCGAGACCGATCGATGCCGCAGCGAACCCGTAGCCGGCGCGAAGCCCGAGCCGGCACCATGGTTGGCGACCGCGCCTGACGCCTGGGGAGATTCGGATGCGATGGAGTCCTCGACGACGTGGCCTGGTCGCGACCATGGCCGCCATCGCGGTGCTGGCCGGCTGCGGCGGCGGCGAGCGGGCCGGGGGAAGTGCCGACACCACCAGCAGCGCGACCACGGCCCCGCAGACCAGGACCTCGCTAGCCACCACCAGCGCCCGACCCAAGGCGCTCGGCCCCCGCGACCACAGGCTGCGGCTGCGGGTCGGCAGCGAGCGGCGGTCGTTGCTGCTCCACACCCCGCCCGGCTGGAATCGCTCCCAGCGGCTGCCGCTGGTGATCGCCCTGCACATGATGCGCGACGGTGCCAACGGCAAGACCATCCGGGACCTGACCGGGCTGGACGCCACCGCCGACCGTGAGCGGTTCCTGGTCGCCTACCCCGACGGGCTCGACGGCCAGTGGAACGCGATCCTCTGCTGCAACCCCACCGACGACGTCGGCTTCATCCGCGCCCTGGTCACCCACGCCCAGCGGCGCTGGGGCGCCGACCTCGACCGCGTCTATGCCACCGGGGCCTCGAATGGCGCGGCCATGAGCTACCGGCTGGCCGCCGCCCTGCCCGGCGTGTTCGCGGCCATCGCCCCAGTGAGCGGTGCCCTCATCGACACCGACGTCCCCGAGGGCTTCCCTACCACCCCGGTGTCGCTGGTCGCCTTCCACGGCCGTCAGGACGGCGTGTTCGCCTCGATGGAGGCCGGGGTGGCGGCCTGGCGCCGGCGGCTCGGCTGCGACCCGCCGCAGATCGCGCCCCACGGCGCCAGCGGCCAGGTGACCCGCTCGGCGACCAGCTGCCGGGACGGCACCGAGGTGGTGGTCTATGAGCTGGCCGGCATGGACCACGCCTGGCCCGGTGCCGCCATCGACGACCCGATGGCCGCTCCCGACACCCCCGTCGCCGCCAACGACCTGCTCTGGGAGTTCTTCGAACAGCACCCACGGCGGAGGTGAGCGCCAGTCCCGGGGAGGCGGAGCGGTCCGAGCCCGCTCAACGCCCCTTTTGCACGTCTGACCAGGTCATCCCGGCGCTTCAGGCAAGAGGCCGAGTTAGGGTGAGCCATCAGTTAGCGCTGGTTGCGGCCCTCGCATGCGGTTGCCGGGCCACGCCAGCGCCGACCGCCCCCGACGGCACCTGCGACGGCCGTAGCCACAGCGACGCCTGGGCCGGTTGCATCGTCTCCTCGACGACAGCCAGCAGCTCGGTAGTCAAGGTGTCCAGGTCGATCTGCTGGTGCAGCCGGCCACTGAACGCCCCGATCCTCTGGGCGGCGTCGTGGCGGCGCCGGTTGAACCGGCGATCGACCGCCGCCTGGATGCGGCGGCGGGCCGGCCGGACCACCGCAGCCACGGTCAGGGTGGCGGCCGCCACCACCAGGCTGGAGCCCTCTGGCAGCAGCCGACCCAGCCCGAGCACCACCGCGGCATAGGCGGATCCCAGCAGCACCGTCAGCAGCCCGTAGGCCAGGGTGCGGCTGATGATGCGGTCCAGGTCGAACAGCCGATAGCGCAAGATCGCCGCACCGATGGCCACCGGCAGCAAGGCCACGAACGCCTGCGTGGTCACCGAGCCGAGCAGCGCCGAGGTCCCCAGCGCCAGGCCGACCAGGGCGAGCGCCGCCCCGGCCGCCACCAGCCCGGCCGCGAGCGCCACCCAGCGCAGCTGCTGGCGCTCCACCCCGCGGGCCCGACGGAAGCGCACCACCAGTGACCCGGCCGCCACCACCATGGCCAGGAAGGTGACCGCCTGGGCCAGCTGGTCGATCACCAGCACGACCCCGCCGAAGGCGTCGAAGTCGAACGGGCTGTCCAGCGGCTGGTACCGCCCGGGCGACGGCTTGGGCCCAAGCGTCACCACCAGCAGGAAGGCGACCGGCACGGCCACGCTGATCCAGGCCCACCAGCGCCAGCGCGCAGAGGGCAGCGAACCGGTCGGGGTGAGCAGTAGAACCAGGGCGAGGCAGGCCAGCGACGCCACGGCGAACGGCGGATAGTACACGGCCACGAAGCCGGCGGCGGGCAGGGCACCGGGCCGGGCCAGCAGCCCGTAGGGCCCGTACGCCGCGGCCACCCCGGTCGCGACAAGCAGCACGGTGAAGGCCAGCAGCAGCCAGCCGACCGGATGGGCTGGGCGGCGGCTGGCCACCACCGCCCCAGCCGTAGCCGCGCTCACCATCGCGACTACCAGCAGCGGGTCGAACGTCATCAGCTCCGGCCGGCCGGCATTGACCAGCAGCTGGCGCAGCCACAAGGTCGCGGCTAGGCCGAGCATGGTCAGCATCCACAGCGCCCACGCCGCCACAGCCGGCCACCAGCGCGGCCGGGCGACTCGGACCGCAGTAGTCACCGCCATGATCCCTGCTGTCTCCAGCGCATCACCGACCCCTCCAAGCGTCTGACATCAAACGACACCAGTGCCCGCTGTCGACGAAGCAGCAGCTAGGACGGCGGCGGCCCGGGCGGCTGGACCACGCCCAACTGCAGCATCGCCGGAAGGTCCTCATGAGTCGCCCAATGCTCGGCCTGCCCGAACGGCGCGTCGGCATTGGCCTCCGTCATCAACTCCTCCTCGGGCTGTTGTCGGCCGCCAGCCTGGCCGAGCTGCGTCCCAGCACCGTTACGAAACAGATGAGCATCCCCGGGAGCGCCGACCCGCTCGAGCAGCCCGCGACGGATGGGAGCCAGGACAAGCCCTATGCGGCCAGGACGCTCGCGGTAACGCTGCCGGAACGGTCGGCGCTCACCATGGCGCATACCGCACCTGGCGCAGGAGGACACCATGACCATCCAGGAAGCCCATGCGGTGCATGGTCACCGCCAACCAGCCCGTCATGGTGGTGGCCCGACCACGGCCCTGCTGGTGGGCGGGCTCTGCGGACTCGCCTGGGCGGCCGGCCTGCGAGGGTTCATGGCCCAGATCGCCGGGACGGCGTCGGGCGTCGACTGGGCCGGGACCTTCGCCTGGATCCTGCTGCCGGGCATCGGCGTGGGCGCCCTGCTCGGATGGGCCGAACACCTCCGCGCCTCCGGTGGCCGCCGAGGCTGGCGCTGGCTCGCCCTATCGCCACTGCTGTTCTCGGCCATCGTGCTCAGCCGACCGCTCGACCTGTTGTCGATCTTCCAGGACGGGGTGGGCGGCGGCGCCATTGGCGTCCCGCTGTACGGCATGCTCGGCGGGTACGCGTTGTCAGGCAGAGGGCCACGTTGGGCACGGACCCTCAGCGGCGCCGCGGCCCTGACCGCCATCCCCATCTGGGCGCTGACGGTGACCTCCTTCGCCGGACCCGGCCTCGCGCTGGACACCCCGCGGGGCGCCTGGGTCGCCGTCTACTACTGGTCGTTCCTGGCCGTCCTGATGCTCGCCTGCGCCATCCCACATCGAGCGGCCACGCCAACAGGAAGCTGCCTGTCGCCGATGGAACACGTAGTAGACAAGCGTGGGGCGCTCGAGGCCGGCAACCGAGCCCATAACTGCGGCACTGGTCATCTCCACGTTCGGGTCGCTGAACACGGGCGCTTGTCGGGTGGAGCGCGCTTCCCTCGTTAGCCGTTCAGGTTCTGGACAAGCCCGCCCATGGTCGGGCAGCGGTGCCAGCCACTTGCCCCGGGCATGCCGACACCCAGCCGCGAGGGATCGGACCCTTGTGCGCTGTCTTGTCCTCTGCTGAGATCAACTGACCGGCGGATGCGGCAGCCAGGGAGAGGAGTGGTGCCCACATGCAGCGCGGCAAAGACGGCATCCGCCAGGCGTTCACCAAGCTCCTGGGCGAGGTGCCGCAGGCCGCCTGGGACATCAAGACCACCATCTACGAGGGCGACATCCTGCTCCTGGAGTGGAGTGCCGAGGGTGGCGGCAACCGGATCGAGGACGGCATCGACACCTTCGTCTTCCGCGACGGCCTGATCCGGGTCCAGACCGTCCGGTACACCTTGCAGCCTGCTCGCTGACGGAAGGAACGTGCCATGCGACAGGACATCGAGTTCGACGCCGAGGGTGTGACCCTGCGGGGTTGGCTGTACGTGCCTGACGGGGCCGGCGGACCGGTGCCCACCGTGGTGATGGCCCACGGCCTCTCCGCCGTCAAGGAGATGTACCTGGACGACTTCGCCGACGCCTTTGCTGCCGGAGGGCTCGGAGCGCTGGTGTTCGACAACCGGAACTTCGGCGCCAGCGATGGCGAGCCGCGCCAGGAGATCGACCCATGGGCGCAGGTGCGTGACTACCGCCACGCGATCACCTGGGCCCAGACCCTGCCCGAGGTCGAGGCCGACCGCATCGGCGTGTGGGGGTCCAGCTACAGCGGCGGCCATGTGCTCGTGCTCGGGGCGATCGACAAGCGCATCAAGTGCGTCGTCTGCCAGGTGCCGCTGGTCAGCGGATTCCGGAACATCCAGCGGCTGATGCGGCAGGATTTCGTGGCCGCCAACCGCGCGGCGTTCGACCAGGACCGCGCCGCCCGCCACCGGGGCGAGCCGCCGGCGATGATCCCGGTGATCGACGCCGACCCGATGGCCGCTTCGGTCCTGCCGACTCCCGACTCCTGGGAGTGGTTCAGCGAGACGGGCAAGGGCCGGGCGCCGGCGTGGAGCAACGAGGTGACGCTGCGCAGCGTCGAGCTGCTGATGGAGTACGAGCCCAGCGCCTACCTGGAGCGGATCAGTCCTACGCCGCTGCTGATGGTTGTGGCCGCTGGCGACCACCTGACCCCGACCGACCTGGCGTTGGAGGCCTATCAGCAGGCGCGTGAGCCGAAGAAGCTGGTGCTGCTGCCGGGCGGCCACTTCGACGCCTACGTGAAGGACTTCGAGACGGCCAGCAGCGTAGCCCGCGACTGGTTCCTCCAGCACCTGAGCACCTCGGGGTAGGGTTCCCTGTTCTCGCCGCCCCTGGCACGAGGGCCGTGCCTCTCGCGAGCTGTCCCCGGTCGAGGATGAGGCCGCGCAGCCCGCTCACGCCGTCGCGGCGCGGCGCTCGGCCTCGGTCTTGAGGTGCGCGAGGACGCTGCGGATGCCCTTGTCCAGAGTCCGGCGGCTGTAGCCCTTGAGCAGACTGGCCAGTAGGCCCTCCCAGGACTCCTCCGAGCGCGCCAGGGTGCCGCCGTCGCTGGCCTGGAACCGGAACACGTGCACGGCCTTGATGCCCATGGTCGTGCCCGTCCAGGCGATCTCGCGGGGCGGGTCGACCACCTGCAGGGTGGAGTTGAGGGAGCTCGGCCCGGCCTTCCACCGGAACACCGTGCCCGGCTGGACCGGGCCCTGGAGCTGGACCGACTTGACGTCGGGGTTCCAGGACGGCCACTGGTCGATGGCCGAGATGACCGAGAACACCGTCTGGGGATCGGCGTCGATCCGCAGCTCGCCGTCCGCGGTCGCTGGTGCGTTCCGGTTGATGTCCATGGGGCATCCTCCAAGTCTGTAACGGCAACACTACCCCGCGCGGCGAGCTTGCTCAGCTTCTATCAGGATGCTGGGACGCTGGTTGGCATGGTCTGCTGCGCCTGTCGCGGCCGGCGCGGCGCTCGCTGATGCTGGGGAAGGGGATGCCATGGACCAGCCGACCGATCCGCTGGCGCGCCAACTGGCGCTGTCGGCATTGACCACCGAGCAGTTCAACCTGCAGACGGCCCGCATGGGCACCATCGCCGAGGCCAACGGCCGCTCCACCCTGTACCTGGGCGCCTTGTCCAGCGCGGTCATCGCCATCGCCTTCGTCGGCCAGGCCAACGAGCTCGGCGACAGCTTCTACCTGTTCGCGCTACTACTGCTACCACCGGTGTTCCTGCTCGGGCTGTTCAGCTTCCTGCGACTGGTCCAGACCTCGATCGAGGACATGGTCTATGCGCTGGGGTCGTTCCGGATCCGCCAGTACTTCCTCGGCCTGGACCCGGCGGCGGTGCCGTTCTTCCCACCCACCGACCCCCAGGGGATGACCAAGCTGGAGCGCATCGGGGTGGTTGCGACCGGCCCCCTGCAGCTGCTGTTGACGGCAGCCAGCATGGTCGGCTGCATCAACGCCATCGTGGGCGGAATGACGGTGGGCTTGGCGGTGCGGTCGCTGCTGGAGGCGTCGGTCCCGGTGGCCGCGGTGACCGGCACGCTGGTGGCGTTGGGGTTGGCCGCCCTGTGCTTCGGCTACCAGGTCCGGCGCTTCCGGCGGGCCGCGGCGGTGGTGCCAGAGCTGTACGAGGGGCGAAGCCCGAACCTGCCCGGGTGGCCGACCGCGTGAGGGATCGCACGGCCAGCCCGTGAGTCCTGACGTCGACGCCGGCCGAACCTCCGGCGTGCATTGCCACTGGCGGCTCCCCAGCAGCGCCGCCAAACCTGAAACCAACCCATGGAAGCTGGTTGTGGAGTGCCGAGGTCAGGCCTGGAACAGGCCGATGCCCAAGGTCACCACCCCGACCGCCAGCAACAGCGCGGCCAGGTAGATTAGGTTGATGAGCCCGTTGGGCCGCTCCGCCTTCGGGGAGAGCACTGACAAGAAGAAGCCGAGCGACACCAGGACCGGCGCCACCAGCAGCGTCACCCGAACCAACGACTTGAGGCCGGCCGACAGCGGTGTCTGGTCGACATAGAGCATGCCGACCAGGCCGAGCACCAGCCACACGCCCGGGTGGGCATGGCCGGCCCGCCACATGTTCTGGCGCAGGGGGTTGTCGAGGTAGCCGGGAATGCGGCGGGTCAGCAGAGTCAGCAGCGAGCCCCCACCGAACTCCACCGCGACCAGCAACAGCAGCAGGATCGCCGCGAAGTTCCTGGATGTCGACGACATTGGCTCCTCCCCGTGGCAGCGGTGATCGTTTGGGCCTTGTGCCCGGCGGATCGTAACTTGGGCGATGCTGCGGTCATCAAGGTGGTTGGCCATCGCCACGCCGACGACATGGGATGAGCAGCCCCGGCTGCGGCCAGAGATCGGGGATGGCGGCCACGGGCGGCGCCCGCACGCTACCTCCTAACCCTATCCTGGTTCTGAAACCGCCATCTCGCCTACCTAGCTGCCTCGCCTGGCCGCAACTGCGGCGGGCTGGGGTTCGAGGTCGAGGAGGATCCGAGGTGACCGACGAGCGACGCCTCCGGCCGAACAGTCCTCGCCGCGAACGGCCCGTCAGCGACGAGGAGTTCCGAGCCGCGTTGGAGCGAGAGACCGACCTGTCGCTGCGTGAGGACCCCGAGCGGCGACGTTACTACCAGGCGGGGGACTTGCCGCGTTCTGGGTCGCCCAGCGATGACCCGGCCACACCGTGGCACCACCGCGGCGAGTTGCTCACCTGGAACGGCGAGACACTAACGGTCGCAACGTGGTCGCAGCGGACGGGCATCCACGTCAGGACATTGCTGCGGCGGTGCCGCAAGGGCTGGTCGGTCGAGCAGGTGCTGACGACGCCGCCCGGAGGTGAGAGGTGACCTGGATGGTTCAGGCCGAGCGACGTCAGGAGTCTGCCCGGCCGTCCGTCGGCCACGCTCCTGTGTACATTGGATGATCCGGGTTCCCCTTCCGACCGGACCCGTAGCGCGGTGGCAGCCCATTGCCAAGCCTTTCACCGCCCTTGGCGCCGCGGTCGCCACGCTTGCTCCCTAGCCCCGGAGGGCCTGTGCCTGCTGATCGTCCGGCGCGATCCGCCACCCCCGGTGTCCCGCCCACGCCGGCCATGGCCGATCCCGAGCCCCGGACGAAACCGCGGCTGCGCGGGGTGTTCCATCAGTACGCCTTCTTCGTCTCCCTGGCCAGCGGCACCCTGCTGGTCCTGCTGGCTGCCACCACCAGGGCCTCGGTCGCGGCCACGATCTATGCCGCCTCGGTGTCCGCCCTGTTCGGGGTGAGCGCCCTGTACCACCGTGTCACCTGGAACGGCCCGGCCCGGCGCCGCCTGCGCCGGCTGGACCACGCGATGATCTTCCTGCTCATCGCCGGCACCTACACCCCGGTCGGCCTGCTGGTCCTGAAAGGCACGCTGGCCACGGTGGTGCTGGCGGTTGTCTGGGGCGGAGCCGTGGCCGGTACCGTCCTCGAACTGGCCTGGACGGGGGCGCCCAGATGGCTCGGCGGGACCGTCTATCTGGCCCTTGGCTGGGTAGCGGTGGTGGCCATGCCGCAGCTGTTCGCCCAACTCGGCGTGGCCGGCGGGCTGCTGATCGTCGCCGGGGGCCTGGTCTACTCGGCCGGGGCGGCCGTGTATGCCCTGCGCCGCCCCGACCCGGTGCCGGCTGTCTTTGGCTACCACGAGGTCTTCCACTTGCTGGTGATCGCCGGCGTGGCCGCCCACTTCCTGGCTATCAGCCTGTTCGCGCTGCCCACCAGCTGACGCGCGTCGATGGCTGGTGCAGCCCCATCGCCCGACTGAGGCGGCATGCCCCGATATCCGGGTTGGTAGCGGTCAATGGCCGCATCGGCTAGGCTGGAGATAGCACAGGTTCACGGTTGACTTGGTAGTTCACGGTCGAGCTTGTCCCTTTGCCGCCAACGCCAACCGGCGTTGACGTGATCGGTACCTCCGAGACAACGGAGGGAGGGACATCCAGCATGACTGTTGGAACCGTGAAGTGGTTCAACGCCAACAAGGGTTACGGCTTCATCCAGCCTGAGTCCGGCAACGACGTCTTCGTCCACGCCAGCGCCATTCAGGACGGCGGCTCGTTGCAGGACGGCCAAGCCGTCGAGTTCGACATCACCCAGGGCCAGAAAGGCCCCCAGGCGACCAACGTGCGGGCGGTCGCCACCCAGTAACCCGCCACGGCGGAGCGATCCCCGACTGGGGCACGCGCGGCGCTGGCCGGCGCGGTTCGGCCAGCTGCCTGCCAAGGGAGGAGGCCGCCATGGCCCCACTACTGCAGTCCGCCACCACCCCGTCGAAGGGCGACGCCGTTGTCACCGTGCGCGGCGACATCGACACTGAGACTGCTGGCCAGTTGTGGCAATACCTGAGCTACCTGGTCGGCCAGGGCCACCATCACATCGTGTTGGACCTGCGAGGCATGATCCTCATCGACTCGGCCGGGGTCGACGTCCTGGCCCGAGTGTCGGCCTGGACCCGCCGCAAGGGCGGCGAGCTGGTGCTGCGGTCGGTGAGCCCGGCCCTGGCCGAGCAGCTGGAGCTGGCCAGCCAGGCCGAGGCCTACCGGCATCATCCCTCGGCCGCCGGCCACGTGCCTCCACCCACCGCGCGGTGACCGGTGTAGATGGCCATGGCCGACAGGGGGCCATAGCAGCGACCGGGCCAGCTTCCTGCCGCCCACCCAGTCCAGGTCTGACGACACGGATGACGCTGAGGAGTTGATCCAAGCATGGCCCGTCTCGGTGGCACGCCCAGGATGCTGCCCGACCAGCCGGTCGCGACCGTCGACCCTGAGGTCGAACGGCTCGCCCGCGTGATGGTGGAGGGGTTGATCGGACGGTTGGCGGCCGAGCCCGCGGTGCCTGCCACCAGCCTGCTCGACAACCTCGCCGAGCAGCTCCAGCAGGCCGCCAACCTGCGTCGCCTCAACGTCAGGCGCCGCATGCCCGGGTCGGCCTCGGCCGCCTCGTCGCCCGCGACCCCAAGGCGGGCAGCGCCGCGGACCGCCGCGGGGGGGCAACCCCCGACAGCAGGTCAAGGTTGACCAGCGAGAGCAGTGTGGACGGAGCGACCGGCAGGGCTCGTTCGCCGGTCTGCTATCCTCGGCCACACCGTGCGAGGACGATCTGTCCTCGCGGTCGTCACAAGCCACGTACTTCGTTCGTACGCGCGCCGGCTTCCCGGCGCAGGTCGTCCGCGCGCCGTCTGGCACTTGCGGCGCCCGACCAACCCTGAACGGAGTGTCGTTCGCACTTGCCCGCAACCACTACCACCACCCCGACTCCTCCTCCCACCGCGCCGGGAAGCTCGTTCGCCGAGCTCGGCGTCCCCACGACCCTGACTGCGGTGCTGACGGCCCGCGGCATCACCAGCCCCCGCCCGATCCAGGCCCGCACCCTGCCCGACGCCCTCGCCGGCCGGGACGTCCTCGGCCGGGCCGAAACCGGCTCGGGCAAGACCCTGGCCTTCGGGCTGCCATTGCTGGTCCGCACCGCCACCGCAAGCGACAAGCGGCGGGCCCGGCAGCCTCGCGGCCTCGTGGTGGTCCCGACCCGGGAGCTGGCCGACCAGGTCCACGACGAACTCCTCCCGCTGGCGACCGCGCTCAACCTGCGGCTGCTGGCCGTGTACGGCGGGGTGCCGCTCGGCCGGCAGGTCCAGCAGCTCCGACGCGGCACCGACATCATCGTGGCCACCCCTGGGCGGCTGCTGGATCTGCTGCGCCAGGGTGCCTGCTCGCTGGACGCGGTCGCCATCACGGTCCTTGATGAGGCCGACCACATGGCCGACATGGGCTTTCTGCCAGCGGTCACGTCACTTCTGGACCGCGTGCCGCCCGGCGGGCAGCGGCTGCTGTTCTCGGCCACTCTTGACGGGCAGGTCGACACGCTCGTCCGCCGCTATCTCAGCGACCCGGTGCGGCACATGGTCGCGCCAACCGCGGCGGCGGCCGCCCGGATGGATCACCAGATCCGCGCGGTCGAGGCAATCGACAAGGTCGCGGTCGCGGCCGAGCTCGCCGGCCGCCCAGGCCGGACCCTGGTGTTCGTGCGCACCAAGCACCGCGCCGCCCGCCTGGCGCGTCAGCTCGATCGTGCCGGCGTCCGGGCTGGCGCGTTGCACGGCAACCTGGCCCAGCCGGCCAGAGCTCGTGCCCTGGCCGCCTTCGCCGCCGGCACGGTACCGGTGCTGGTGGCCACCGACATCGCTGCCCGTGGGATCCACGTGGGCGGGATCGATCTGGTGATGCACTTCGACCCACCGGCCGAGCCCAAGGCCTACCTGCACCGGTCGGGACGCACAGCACGCGCCGGGGCTACCGGCACCGTGATCACGCTGGCCCTGCCCGAGCAGACCAGCGAGGTCGCCAGCCTGCACCGGCGCGCTCAGGTGACCACCTCGCCCCTCCCCACAGGCCGGCAGCGCTCTCCAACCACCGACCGGCAGCGTCCCGGTCGCCGCCGTCGTCGTCGTTCGATCGCGCCCAGATAGCGACCACCGGGATCCTTATGACCGAGGCCGACGCCACCCCAGGGGGTTCGGGGCCTCAGCCACTCCCGCACCCACCATGAGCAGGAGCTGTATGAGCCCAGAGCAAGAGCCGACGACGGCAGCGGTGCCCCGAACGACGGGCCGCTGGAGCCAGTACACCCAGCTCTCCAGACAGATCAAGCAGGCCGGCCTGCTGGACCGCCGGCGCGGCTGGTACGGGGCCAGGATCGGTCTCAACCTGGCCCTGCTGGCCGGCGGGTGGGTCGCTTTCGCCATGCTCGGGGAGTCGTGGTGGCAGCTGCTGACCGCCGTGTATCTGGCGGTGGTGTTCACCCAGCTCGCCTTCGTCGGCCACGACGCCGGCCACCGCCAGATCTTCCGATCCCGTCGCGCCAACGACCGGATCGGCCTCGTTCACGCCACCCTGCTGGTCGGGGTGAGCTTCGACTGGTGGGTCGGCAAGCACAACCGCCACCACAGCAACCCCAACCACGAGGACCTGGACCCCGACATCAGCATCACCGCGCTCGCCTTCACCGCCGGCCAGGCCAGCTCCAGACATGGGCTGGTCCGGCTGGTCGCCCGCTACCAGGCCTGGCTGTTCTTCCCCCTGCTGCTCCTGGAGGCGGCCCACCTCCACCTGGCCAGCATCAAGGCCGTCCTCCGGGGCTCGGGCCGGGCCAACACCGTCGAGGGGCTGCTGCTGCTGGCCCATGTCGCCGGCTACGTCACGGCGCTGGCGCTGGTGCTGTCGCCGCTGCAGGCGGTGACGTTCGTCGTGGTCCAGCAGGGGCTGTTCGGCCTGTACCTGGGCTGCTCGTTCGCCCCCAACCACAAGGGCATGCCCACCCTCACCGACGCCGATCAGCTGGACTTCCTCCGACGCCAGGTGCTGACCTCCCGCAACGTGGCCGGCAGCCGGCTGGTGGACTTCCTGTTGGGCGGGCTGAACTACCAGATCGAGCATCATCTGTTCCCCAACATGCCCAGGCCGAACCTGCGCCGCGCCCAACCACTCATCCGGGCCTTCTGCCAGCAACACGATCTGCCCTATACCGAGGCCAGCCTGTTCGGCTCCTACGCCGAGGCAGTCCGCCATCTCCATGCCGTCGGCGCACCACTGCGACCAGCCCACCTTTCTGAGGTTGGTTAGGCTTCAGAAGCCTCAGCGACGTCCCACAGCGAGAACGTCTCAGCGGCGCGGACGGCCAGGTCCGGAAGGATGATGTCGGTCTGGGTCTCGGGCAGACCGATCTCCGGCCAGGCACAGACCAGGGTCAGCAGGCCGTCGACGGGAAGCGGCGTCAGCCAGAAGGCGGCTTCCAATCGGTAGTGAACCTCGGTCTCGGAACTCGTCGACGCGTAGGCGTCCAACCATCGCGTCTCGGCGGCCGGGGTGGCGACCCCGAGGCGCAGGACGTCGCCCTCGTCGAAGCTGGGAAGATAGCGCCGCTCGATCCTGGCCTGCTGCAGCACGTGTTGCCGTTCCGCCGCTGCGGCGCCTTCCCGCTGGGCCGCGGCCTCGCTCTCGCCTTGGGCGGCGGCCTCGTCCTCCCGCTGCGCCATGGCCGCGGCGCGACGGTGGGCGGTTGCCGCATCCGCGCGTCGGCCGGCGGCTTGGGCGTGGATGTCGCGTGCCAGGACGACCGTGTCCACGGCCAACCCGGTGGGGAAGGCCGTAATCCGTCGGAGGGCGGCGACGACATTCTTACTTCGGCCGAAAACCAGGCCGCTGTGGACCACGATCCCGAGGAGCTCGTCGTCGGGCCCCATGGCAACCTCCTGCATCACGGTCAGGATGACCCAGCCCGCCAAGCGCCCGGTACTGGACCTGTCGAGACGCCAGCCTAGCCGAAGTTGGCCCGTGGTCGGACGAGGCGCCGCGGTGCCCTTCAGGCGGAGCGGCGGGCGATGTGGAGCCGGAGCGTCCCTGGGACGCCCTTCAGCTCCACGGGACCGATCTCGACGAAGGACACGGACGCGGCGTCCACCGCGTCGACGACCTCCTGGCTCACCAGCACCTCGCCGGGCCTGGCGTACTCGGCGATCCTCGCCGCGAGGTTCACGGTCCGGCCGAAGTAGTCGCCTTCCTGGAACACCACCGGCCCCGCGTGGATCCCCACATGCGCCGGCGGCAGGCCCTGGCGGCCGACCACCTCCACCATCTCCACCGCGGCCAGCACGGCAGCTCCCGGCTCCCGGAAGTAGAACATCACGCCGTCGCCCAGCCACTTCACGGGCGTCCCCTCGTGCTCCAGGGCGGACCGCCGGACCAGACCAGCCAGCCGCGCCGCCAGGTCGGCGGCGGCCTCATCCCCCCGCTCCTCAGTCAGCCGCGTGTACCCGGTGAGGTCGAGGAAGCACACCGCCGGCGGACGGTCCAACCGGCTGTACAGGCCTGCCGCTTCCAGCGCGCCCTCGACGTGCTCGACGAACACCTGGCTCCAGGCGTGTTCCTGCTGGCCGTGGTAGACGGCGAGGAGGACCTGCTCGATGAGGGGGGTCATCTGGGACCCGAGGTCGGCCTGGGCCTGCAGCATCTCGCCCTCGGTCATGCCCGACGCCAGCATCGCCATCTCGACCTCGCTGTTCCACCAGGCAGCCTCCGCCTCGGCGATCCGGCGCAGGCTGTCCGCGTAGACCCGGAGCCACCGCTCGATGACCACGGGCCGAAACCCCTTGGAAAGCTGCAGCTGGATCAGCGGCACGACCGACAACTCGTTGTGGTGGACGGTGTCCTCCGGATGTGGTTCGGCGAAGCCGA
>Ga0126306_10000697_pt1 | contig 16507 bp, 18 predicted proteins | sample Plot27_FD_92592 | JGI IMG/M metagenome (GOLD analysis project Ga0126306, IMG submission 92592) | Serpentine soil microbial communities from UC McLaughlin Reserve, CA, USA - Plot27 | ecosystem: Environmental > Terrestrial > Soil > Grasslands | place: USA: UC McLaughlin Reserve, Lake County...
AGCCCAGAAGGCCTTCCGTCACAGGGGGAAGATGAACAGCGCCGCCCGCTCGGGAGACTACTCGGAGGAGATGGAGGAACAAGCAGCGTAGATTAGCATTTCAGCACTTCAGCACGCTCAGCCCTTCGGGCTTCGCTTGTCAGCACTTCAGCAAAAGCAAAAAGCTGACTTGCTGAAATGCTGACAAGGCGCCAAAGGCGCTGTGCTGACAAGCGGAGGCGAAGCCGAAGCGTGCTGACTTGCTGAAGTGCTCTAGATTCGTTCGGCGCGCACGATCAAGCGCTTGTGGAAGGTTGGTATCGGGGTGCACGTCTGTAACGTCAGCAGGTCGCGCCCCTTTACCCTTCCTGTTACCCAGTCGTCCTCAGGTCCCACGGTGAAGCTCTCTATGACCCTGTAGTCGTACCTTCTGCCCTGGCGGTCTCTGAGGGTGATTCTCTCTCCTCCCTGTAGCTCGTTGAGGCGGTAGAAGACGAGGTGGCTTCCTGTGCCTGGCCATCCCAGCCTGTGTCCTGCCAGATACACATTCCTCTCTGAGGTATCCGACCAGGGCAGGGAGGTGTCGGGGAGGTGGACGACTCCCATATCCAGGGCCCTGGTCGAGTCCGAGTTGAGGACGGGGACGTTGTTGAGGCCCATGGACCTTACAGTCAGGGACATGATGGCTCCGGGGGGCAGGTGGTAGTGCCTGGGTTGGTGTGCGCTTTGGACTTGCTCGTTGGTGGGGAGGGGGTAGTCATTTTCCTCCAGCGGGAGGGTTTGGCTACCTTGACCCTGGGCATCCCTGGAGAGGGTCTCTTCAGCGCCGGACCCCACAGACCCCACAGATTGGGAGACCCCGAAGCGGGGCTCGGGATCCGGATTCGGTCGCGCGTCGGACTGCGACGAAGAAGCACTTGGTGTTGCATCTGGCCTGGGCGGAGGTATGTCCTCCTCTACCCACGGGTCGATGCCAGGGTCAGTGCGGACGAGCGGCTCGGTGGTGGACTTTACCTCCGATTTCGCGACTGCGGGCTCGATCGGCCTTTCGAGGGCCGCGGCTACGGCTACAACGACGGCGAACGCGAGCGCGACGATCATCGCGACTGCCCCTACCTTGAGGAGCGGGTCACTTTCGAACCTGTGGATTAGATCCCTGATACGCACGGCAGGATCGTGCTACCCGCCCGGCGGAAGGGTAGCCCCCACCGGCATGAGCCCGGCGGCTACCGTGACGAATCCGCTGTTTTCCATGGCACTCCTCCCCTCCCGCCGTGCTCCGAGGCCAACCGGTCAGGTTGTACCCCGGAACCTCCGGAGCGTCGCGATGCGCACTGCATCATATACCGCTTGGGTTTTCCGTTCTACATCCTTGCAAGGGAAACCTCCAGAAAACGCTGGAGATTTCTCCTCGAGTCAGCACGCCTCAGGAGACTTCAGAGAAGATCCTCGGCTCGTCGCGGCCAATATCGGATGAGAAATCGAGCCGGCCCTCGAGACCGAGGGCCCCGAGGGTGGCCATGACCTGCGAGGAGGGGTTACGGAGCTTCAGGTTGCGCCTGTAGAGCAACGAGTGGACGGCGAGCTCGCGGGCCGATTGCAGGTCCAAAAAGGAGATCCTAGATAGGTCCACCAGTGTCGATCCCTGGCGCGACGAGACGTCGGTCAGCATACTCTCCAGTTTTCCTAGACTGAAGATGTCCCACTCTCCCCACAATTCGACCAGCAGCCCTTCGCCGGACTCGCGCACCTCGATTGAGTACAATGTCTCTCGCTTCCCCTGCGGCCTGGTAGATTCGGTTACGTCGCACCGCTACAGGTATGACTCGTCCCCAACTCACCTGGTTACGACGAGTCCCCGGACCCTTCGGTTCGAGCAGATAGGGTCTGATATCTTACGCGGATATGGGGTCGGGCAAAGATCATCTGTATCTAATCGCCACGAGAAGAACTCTAATAAATGAATAGTGTCTCGGACCAGGCCTTCGCCATCCGCGCCTCGAAGGGCGATGTGGAGGCGTTCAAGATGCTGGTCGAAGAGCATTCCGGTCTCGTTTACCGGGTTGCGCTCCGCATACTCGGGGTCGAAGACGCCAAGGATGCGAGCCAGGAGGTCTGGATCCGGGTCTGGCGAAACATAAAGAACTTCAGGGGGGATAGCGCCTTTTCTACCTGGCTATACAGGATCACCGTCAACACCTGCCTCAGCGTCAGGCGCAAGGAGACGCGCCGCAAGGAGAGGGAGTATGGCGGCGAGGAGATGCCTTACCTGCCAGAGCCGCGGGGCGGCGATGCCGACCCTGAAGCGGCCGCCCTCGGGGCGGAGCAGCGCGAGGAGATTCAGGCCGCCCTCGGCCACGTGCGCGCCGAGCACAGGGCCGCGCTGGTCCTCAGGCACATGGAAGGTCTCTCCTACTCCGAGATAGCACAGATCCTCGATGTCCCTGAGGGAACGGCCAAGGGTTGGGTCTCCAGGGGCCGCGCGGCCATGCTGGTAACCCTCGCCGAAGGGAAGCACGGCCGTGACGAGGCTGGAGAGACTACACGATGATGCCTGCCGGCGAACAACGCTGGGAGGTGCTCGAGAGGATCGGCTCCTACGCCGCGGGCGAGCTCGAGGACGGGGAGGCCCGCGAAGTCGAGGAGCTCCTGTTCGAGCGGCCCGAGTACAGGCGACTCGCAGAGTCCTACGCCAGGATGCTGGTTATGCTCGCCACGCTCGGCAACGAGCCCGTCGAGGCGCCGGAGGACGTAGTCGGCTACGCTCTAAGAAAGGCCTACCTCTCGGCCTTTTTGCGCAGCGCCGAGGCCTTCGCCGGGGCCCTCGGACGTTCGTACATCGACGCGTTCGTCTATTATTTGGGGCTCCGACGGGAGAGCTACGGAGGAGGGACCTGATGCGGCAACCCACCAACGATCTTGTGAGCACGCTGGCCGAGTTCGCACCGCGCCTCCTCGGCGCCGTGGTGGTGCTCCTGGTGGCGCTCGTCCTGGCGTTGCTCCTGCGGCGATTCGTAGTCCGCTTGCTCCATAGCCTCTTCCGGAGGACAGGCACCTCGAGTTCCCTCTCGCAACTCGGGTACGAGGGCAACCCCTCGCGCCTGATCGGCACCGTCCTTTTCTGGGGCACCATACTGACGGGGGTGGCCGGCGCCCTTGGCGTCCTCGGGCTCCCCTCACTCGAGAACATTATGGACCAGCTTATCAACCTCTCGGGACGAGCCCTCGTCGCACTCGTGATCCTGATAGCAGGGGTCATGAGCGCGGGATGGCTCGCCGATCTGGTAGCCCGCCAGGCCGGCCGCGCGGAACTACGCGGCGCGAGCATGTTTCGCCGCATCGTCTTTATAGCAGTAGTCGTAATAGCCGCCTTACTCGCCGCGTCCCAGCTCGGACTCGAAACCTACGTGATCGTGATCCTGGCCGTGATCATGCTCTCCACCGTCGGCCTCGTTGCCGTCCTCGCCCTGGGCCAGGGGCTGGCCCCCCTCTCCGGTAACATCGCGGCCGGACGCTACGTCCAGGATGGTACCGCGGTAGGAGATGTGATCTCCGTCGACGGCGTCGAGGGTACCGTCGAAGAACTAGGGTACGCTTCGATCACCCTCCGCTCCGAGAACGGAAACCTCTACCGTATCCCGAACCGCACGCTCCTGGAGAACATAGTCCGCAAGAGGGGATAGCCCGCCGGGCTATCCCCTCTTGCAAGCATTTCAGCCAAAAACCGCCGTGATGGTAGCCGTACGCGGTTTCACGACCTTTTCTTACGCGCGGCGTTACAAAAATACCTGCACGAGGAATATAGCCGAAGACTTTGCGAAAGCAGCTTGTCATCCGCGTGCGGTCTCTACAGCAACAGGAGAAGCTGACCAGCTGAAGTGCTGACTAGCTGAAATGCTAGGAGCGACCGAAGGGAGCGACCAATGAAACGGTCCAAGAGCGCGGACCCTGCCCACGACGTTCTGGGTTACGAACGGCAGCAGTTGGACGCCATCTTCCGTCCCGAGACGGTTGCCGTGATCGGGGCGACCGAGCGGCCCGGGAGCGTGGGGCGTACGATCATGTGGAACCTGGTCAGCAGCCCGTTCGGCGGCACGGTCTTCCCCGTGAACTCGCGCAGGCCCAGCGTGCTCGGCATCAAGGCATACCCTTCCATCTCCGAAGTACCCTCACGTGTGGAGCTAGCCGTGATCGTCTCTCCTGCGCCGTCGGTGCCAGGGATCATCCGCGAGTGCGCCGAAGCGGGGGTCGAGGGCGCCGTAATCATCTCCGCCGGTTTCAGGGAGACGGGGCCAGAGGGCGCAGAGCTCGAGCGTCAGGTCCTCGAGGAGGCCAGGCGGGGCAAGATGAGGATCGTCGGGCCCAACTGCCTCGGCGTCATGAAGCCGCCCACGGGCCTCAACGCTACCTTTGCCGGTTCCATAGCCCGTCCCGGAAACGTGGCCCTCCTGAGCCAGAGCGGGGCACTGCTCACGGCCATTCTGGACGAGAGTTTTATGGAGAACGTCAGGTTTTCGGCGCTCGTAAGCGTAGGCTCCATGATGGACGTGGATTGGGGAGACCTGATCTACTACCTCGGCGACGACCCCGATACGAAGAGCATCGTCATCTATATGGAGTCGGTCGGCGACGCTCGCTCCTTCCTCTCGGCGGCCCGCGAAGTCGCCCTGACCAAACCGATAATAGTGATCAAAGCCGGACGCACGGAGGCGGCAGGCAAGGCGGCGGCTTCCCACACGGGCTCGCTGACCGGCTCGGATGAGGTACTCGACGCGGCCTTCTCGCGTAGCGGTGTGCTCCGCGTCGACGAGATCTCCGAACTGTTCGGGATGGCCGAGGTGCTCGGCAAACAGCCACGCCCCAGGGGCCCTCATCTGACGATCCTGACGAACGCCGGCGGGCCAGCGGTGCTCGCGACAGACGCCCTCATCGGAAACGGCGGTGAGCTCACGGAGATATCCAGGGAGACCACGGATGTCTTAGACGATTTCCTCCCGGCGCCCTGGAGCCATGGCAACCCCGTAGACGTGCTTGGCGACGCCGATCCCGAGCGCTACGCGAAGACGCTGGAGACGGCGGCCGAAGATCCTCAAAGTGATGGGCTGCTCGTCATCCTCACGCCGCAGGACATGACCGATCCGACGGCGACGGCCGAAAGACTCGCGCCCTACGCTAACGGCACCAGCAAGCCAGTGCTCGCGAGCTGGATGGGTGGACCTGCCGTGGCGGCGGGGGAATCCATCCTGAACGGAGCCGGCATCCCTACCTTCGCCTATCCTGATACGGCGGCCCGCGCTTTTACGAACATGTGGAAGTACACCTACAACCTGCGCAGCATCTACGAAACCCCCGAACCCGCCGAAGGCGAAGGCGCGGACCGCGGGCGGGTAGAGGAGATCGTGGAACACGTCCGCGACTCCGGCCGTACCATCCTTACGGAGTTCGAGGCGAAGCAGGTCCTCGCCGCCTACGGTATCCCGACCGTGCAGACGGAGGTGGCACGCAGCCCCGGCGAGGCCGTGAAACTGGCGGACCGACTCGGCTACCCCGTTGTCCTCAAACTCGACTCCGAGACCATAACGCACAAGACCGACGTTGGCGGTGTGCGACTGAACCTGAAGGACGCGGAGGAGGTCAGGCGTGCCTACGAGGAGATGGAGAGCTCCATAACGGAGAATTACGGGCCAGAGGACTTCGGCGGCGCCGCCGTGCAGAGGATGGTCAGCCTGGACGGCTACGAGCTGATCGTCGGTAGCAGTCTCGACCCGCAGTTCGGCCCCGTCATGCTCTTCGGGTCAGGAGGTTCGCTCGTCGAGGTGTACAGGGATCGGGCCCTCGCCCTTCCTCCACTGACAACCACGCTCGCCAGGCGGATGATGGAAAGGACCCGTATCTTCGAGGCGCTGGGTGGTGTCAGGGGAAGGGCGCCTGTCGACATCGGCTCCCTGGAGAAACTACTGGTGCGCACGAGCCAGCTCGTCGTAGAGCAGCCCTGGATCAAGGAGCTCGACATCAACCCGCTCCTGGCATCGCCGGAGCGCCTGATAGCCCTCGACGCCCGGATCGTCCTGCACGACCCGGGGACACAGGAAGAAGACCTCCCGCGAACCGCGATCCGGCCCTACCCCACACAGTACGTCTCCCGCGAAGAGTTGCGTGACGGCACGCCCGTGACGATACGCCCCATCAGGCCCGAAGATGAACCCCTGATGGTGAAGTTCCACGAGACCCTCTCGGAACAGAGCGTTTACATGCGCTACTTCCACATGATGAAACTCGACCAGCGCACGGCCCACGAACGCCTGACCCGCATCTGCTTTATAGACTACGACCGCGAGATGGCGCTCGTCGCCGAGCACGCCGATCCCGAGACAGGGGAGCGTGAGATCATGGGGGTGTCCCGCCTGAGCCGCCACGGCGCAGCCCCCGACGAGGCAGAGGTCTCGGTGCTCGTCAGCGACCGCTTCCAGCGCCGGGGCATCGGCACCCTCCTCCTGAACCGTATCCTCGAAGTCGGCCGCGCCGAGGACCTGAGACGCATCACCGCAGAGATCCTCTTCGACAACCACGCCATGCAACATATCTCCAGGGAGCTCGGTTTCCACCTCCGCCGCGACGCCGAAGAGATGGTGGTGAAGGCAGACTTGGACCTCTTGGCAAGCATGTCAGCACACTCAGGCTGACGCCTTCGCTCGTCAGCACGGCGCCTTTGGCGCCTTGTCAGCACTTCAGCTTTTTGTTCTTGCTGACATGCTGACGAGCGAAGCCCGAAGGGCTGAGCGTGCTGAAGTGCTGACAAGCGGAGGCCGAAGGCTGGAGCGTGCTGACAAGCCGTATCGCTAATGATTCCCATTAACTAGTAACAAGAATTGTTCTTGATTTGTTGATGAGGATGGTTAGAATTATGGGATGGGTCTTACGTCGTGTATTCAGGAGGTGGAATGTTGTCTGTCTGGCTAGAGCGCTTGGGGCTTGGGGGCAGGGAGATGACAGCATCGGGGCACAGCAAGAACTTCGTGCTAAGGGTCGTTCAGCCGGCATTGATCGGGTTGATGGATGGATCTGTCTCGACGCTTGCGCCGTTGTTTGCGACGGCTTTTGCGACGAGGGATCCGGGAGTCACGTTTCTGGTAGGTCTTGCGGCCGCGGTGGGGGCGGGAATCAGCATGGGGTTCTCGGAGGGGCTCTCGGACGATGGCTCGCTCACAGGGCGTGGTAGTCCTGCGTTGAGGGGTGCTATAACCGGTTTTGCCACGTTTGTCGGAGGCATCCTGCACACCCTGCCTTTTCTCATACCGCACGTCCACCTGGCGCTGTATGTGGCCTTCGGGGTCGTCGGCTTCGAGCTACTCGCCATCTCTTTTATCCGTTACCGCTATTTCGACATGAGCTTCATTCTCTCCGCCGGACAAGTGCTCGTCGGAGGTACATTGGTGTTCCTATCTGGAATACTTATTGGTAGCGCATAGGCGATCTTCTTTCGAAGATCACGCTGGTCAGCACGCTGCAGCCTACGGCTTCCGCTTGTCAGCATTTCAGCTTTCGTGTGCCCTGGCTGAAATGCTGAGAGCCGCCTGGCGAAGCCTGGCGGCGTGCTGAGATGCTGAAATGCTTAGCCTCTCGGCGACTCGTAGAGCTGTATGTCGTTGCCTTCGGAGTCCTTGAAGGTCGCCACGCGGCCCCAGGGGTGCTCGGAGATACCGGCGGGAACCTCGACGCCCTGGCCCTGAAGATCATCTACGGTCTCTTCCAGGCTGGCTTCGGGCTGGAAGGTCACGACGGGACCGCCTTCGACACCGGCCCCTAAGGGTTCGCGTCCGTTGAGGCCGATGGTGAGGCCGTTGGCATCAACCTCGGCCCAATCCCCGTCCTCGTTCGTGAGCGGGAGCCCCAGGGTGTCCCTGTAGAAACCTTTTGCCCGTTCTATGTCCTGCACGGGCATCCAGACCACTGCTACGCCTTCGAGCATTCTTTGCCTCCTTCTATGGCATTGGTCATGGTCAGGTTACAGGTGATACCTCTGCGGGCAGTAAGCAAACTAACGGAACGTATGGAGAAAGCGGTCGACGATCTTCTCCTCGACTTCGGCGAGGGAGATGTCGCGGTCGAGTTCTCGGCTCAGGCTCGTTACGCCGAACTCTCTTATGCCGCACGGTGTGATGCGATCGAACCAGCTCAGGTCTGTCTTCACGTTCAGGGCGAAGCCGTGGGAGGTGATCCAACCCGAGGAGAACTTCACGCCGATGGCGGCGATCTTGTTCTCCCCCACCCATACGCCCGTATATTCAGGATGGTGCCAGCCCTCCAGCCCGTAGTCTGACAGCACCCGGATGAGAACCCCTTCGAGTTCGCGGAGGTAGGCGTGGGTGTCGCGGACCCTGAGGCGCAGGATAGGGTAGCCTACTATCTGGCCGGGACCGTGGAAGGTAGCGTCCCCTCCCCTATCGCTCCAGAACACCTCGGCACCCAGAGCCCTGAGATAATCTTCCCCCGCGCCCAGGTTCCCTGCGTCTTTCGCCGCCCTGCCCACGGTGAAGACCGGCGGATGCTCGCACAGGATGAAGGTGTCGGGGATCTCGTCGTTTTTCCTGAGCCGCACGAGGTCCTTCTGGAGATCCCAGGCCTCCGCATAGGGCGTCAGCCCGGGCAACCGCCGCACATCGACCGTCGCCCTGGTCTGTTTCTCCAGGGTCATAACCGAGCCCTAGGCGCTGGCGACGCCGGCTGCAGGGCTCTGCTTGGCGTCTGAGGTCTGTTCGTGGGCGTGGTAGGAGCTGCGGACCAGCGGGCCGCTCTCGACGTGTTTGAAGCCCAGAGAGAAGCCGTATTTGCGGAAGCTCGCGAACTCCTGGGGCTTGTAGTAGCGGCTCATCGGCAGGTGGTTCTCGGAGGGCCTGAGGTACTGGCCGATGGTAAGGATGTCCACGTTGTGATCGCGCAGGTCGCGCATCGTCTGGTGTATCTCCTCTTCCACTTCGCCGAGGCCGACCATAAAGCCACTCTTGGTCAGGCCGTCGGGGTTGAGCTCCTTGGCGTGGCGGAGCACCTCCAGGGAGCGCCCGTATTTCGCCTGCGGGCGGACCGCATAGTAGAGGCGGGGGACCGTCTCGATGTTGTGGTTGAAGGTGTCGGGGCGGGCGTCTATCACAGTCTTTATCGCGTCGCGATCCCCCTTGAAATCGGGGGTCAGGACCTCGACGGCACAGCCAGGAACCTCTTCCCTGATCGTGCGTATCGTCCCGGCGAAGATCGAAGCCCCGCCGTCCGCGAGCTCGTCGCGGTTGACGCTCGTGATCACGGCGTGCTCGAGGCCCATCTGCTTGGCGGCGTCGGCGACGCGATACGGCTCGTCGAGGTCGAGCTCCGAGGGTTTGCCCGTGAGAACGGCGCAGAAGCCGCACGAACGGGTACAGACGTTGCCGAGGATCATGAACGTGGCGGTGCGGTTGTTCCAGCATTCGCCGATGTTTGGGCAGCGGGCCTCCTCGCAAACCGTGTGGAGGTTGAGGCCGCGCATGGTCTCCTTGATATCCCTGTAGACCTCGCCGTCGGGGATGCGCGCCTTCAGCCACTCGGGACGGCCGTGGGCGCCGGGCAATCCCCTCGCCTGCTTGCGGAAGGGTAGATATTCCGTCGCGGTTCCATCCGGCGGCGGGGGCACGGGCCTGTCTTCCCAGCGGTGGCGTACCTCGAAGGTCTTGGTACCATCGTCGAGTACTTTGATATTGATCTGTCTGCGCGCCACGGCTCTCCTATCTTCCTCGCACTCTGCGCTTATGGTATCGCACGGAGGTAGGGCCGTGCCGTGTCACCTATCGCACGGAAGGCTACTGGCTTCAGGTATCAGGTATGGTTAGGGCGGCGCCGGCGCCACACGACAACGCCCCTTACCCTCCCGCCGACAGAGTGATGAAAGCTGTGGCGCAGTGCGAAAGGGGCCGCGAGTCGCGGCCCCTTCCTGATGCCTGAAACCTAGAAATGAATCGGTTGGCCCTCCGCGGCCATCGCGGCCTCTCCGACAACCTCCGAGAGGCTCGGGTGGGGGTGCATGGTCATCCCGATTTCCTCCGGCGTACCCTCCACGAGCTTGGCGAAGACGCCCTCGGTGATCAGGTCCGTCACCTTCGGCCCGATGGCGTGCATCCCGAGTATGAGGTCGGTCTCGGCGTCGGTTACGATCTTGAAGAACCCGTTGGGCTCGCCCTCGATCAGGGCCTTGCCGATGGCCCTGAACGGGAACTTCGTCTCCTCGACTTCGTAGCCTTCTTCTTCGGCCTGCGCCTTGTTGAGCCCGAACGAGGCTACTTCCGGACGGCAGAAGGTGACGCGCGGGACGAGGTTGCGGTCCTTGGGCATAGGGTCCTCGCCGGCCATGTGCTCGACGGCGATGATACCCTCGTGTCCGGCCTCGTGGGCGAGCCAGAAACCCCCGACTACGTCCCCCGCCGCGTACACGCCGTCTTCGGCCGTCCGCCCATACCCGTCGACCTGGATGATGCCGCGGTCGTCGACCTCCACGTCGGTGGCGTCGAGGTTGAGGTCCTCGATAACGGTCTTCCGCCCGACCGCCACGAGCAACGCCTCGGCCTCGAGGGTGTCTCCCCCATCGGCCTCACCTGTCGGTGGATCTTCGCCGCCGTAGCCGCCACCCTCGCCCTCGGTCTCCTCCTGCTCCTCAGAACCTGCGGCGGCGACAGAGATCTTGACCCCGCTGTCGGTCTTCTCCAGGCTCTCGGGATCGGCCTGTGTGCTCGTGAGAACCGTGATGCCCCTGTTCTCGAACTCCTTCTTGAGGGCCTCGGAGATCTCCGGGTCCTCTAGCGGCACGAGACGGTCGAGGATCTCGACGATGGTCACCTCGGTGCCGAAGTCATGGTACATGCTCGCGAACTCGACGCCGACGGCTCCGGAGCCAAGAATTATTACCGACTCGGGATAGCTCTCGTCGTTGGTGACGATGTCGTCCGAAGAGATTATCTTCTCACCGTCGAACTCCAAGCCGGGCAGGGAGTTGACGGCGGAGCCGGTGGAGATCAGGACGTTCTCCGCCTCGAGCTCCTCCTCGCCGTCCTCGGTCTCTACCTTTATCTTCTTGGGTTCGACGAAGCTGCCAACCCCGTTGTAGACGGTGATCTTGTTCTTTTTCATCAGGCCCTGCACGCCTCGCCTGAGCTGGGTGACGACCTGCTCGCGGCGCTTGGCCGCCTGCGGATAATCGAACTCCACCTCGCCGACCTTTACCCCGTACTCTTCGCCGTTTCTGGCGTCGTGCAACAGATGGGCGGTCTGGAGCAAGGCTTTGGTCGGGATACATCCCACGTTGAGGCAGGTACCTCCGAGATGCCCGCCCTCCCGCTTCTCGATCAGGGCCACGCTCATCCCCAACTGGCTGGCCCGGATCGCTGGTATGTATCCTCCGTTCCCACCGCCGATTATTACGAGGTCGAAATTCTCCGCCACTTGGTCGCTCCCTTCGGTCGCTTGGGCTTCAGGTCTCAGGCATCAGGTTTCAGGTTGTCCTGTTGCCCGATGCCACTTCATCACAATTCTAACTGCCCCTCACTTTCCGAACCATCCTCCCGCTGGCAGGCGGGACAGAAGTGAGACGGTCTCCCGCTTACTTTTTCCCTGACCACCTCGCCTTCACACCCGGGACAGGGCTGCCCGTGCTTTTCGAAGACCCGCAGGTAGTTCTGGTGCTCGCCCGACCGGTCCAGGACGTCCTTGTAGAGCCGCACCGTCGTCCCCCGATGTTCGATGCCAGCCGCGAGGTTCGACCGGATCGCCGCATGGAGCGCCTCCCATTCGTCTTCTGAGAGTGTATTCGCCTTCCGCCTCGGATGCAGCCTCGCATCGTACAGGATCTCATCGGCGTAGATGTTCCCTATGCCCGAGACGACTTTCTGATCCAGGAGCAGGGGCTTTATCTGGGCCCTCCGAGAACCGATCTCACGCGGCAGATACCCCGCCTCGAACCCTCCTTTGAGCGGCTCCGGACCTAAAGAAGATAGCCGCTCCTCGAGTTCGTCGGCATCGAGCAGGCGCGCCCGCGTGAAGCCCGTCTCGTCCCGCAGGAAGAGTCTCCTGTCACCGTCGAGGTCGAGGAGGAGCATAAGCGCGCTCCGGGGCTCCTCGACGGGCGGCACGAGCAGGAGCTGGCCCCCGATCTTGAGCTGAAATATCAGCGAGTCACCGGTATCGAGCTCCACGATGAGATGCTTGGCCCGCCGCCGCGCCCCCGTGATACGGACGCCTTCTAGCCGGCTTGTGAACTCTTCGGCCGAAGGCTGCTCGACGAGCGAGGGGTCGAGCACCTCGGCCCGCTCTATCTCCGAGCCAGCGACCAGCTCCCGCAGATCCTCCTTTATGGTCTCGACCTCTGGCAGCTCCGGCATACGCGTATCTATACCCGTTCGTGGCCGCCCTAGTCCTGCCGGCTCATACGGGTTTGCGCGCGACGAAGGCGGTGTGTCCCTCCTCCAGCGGGAGGTCGCCGTAAGAACTCATCGTGCGGACCCGGAAGCCCGCCCTTTCTAGCTCCGCAGACAGTTGCGGCGGCTCGTACAGCCGCACGCGGTGCACCTCTTCGTCACGCCTGTAGTGCTCGCCCACCCTGCGGAAACTCACGATCCGGCGTTCCATCGTAGCCCTCCCCGCGTCCTCCTCGAGCTCGGAGAGCACGGCCCAGTCCTCCCCCACGCGGAAATGCTTCTTCCTGTCGCCAGGCGGCACCTGGCCGGGACCGAGCGCGTCGAAGACGAAGAGGCCGCCAGGGGCGAGCGCGTCGTGAACGCGCTGGAAGAGGCGACCCGGTCCCCGCTCTTCGTTCTCCGCATCGAAGAGGTAATTGAGAACCTCGCTCACGGCCGTGACCGCAGCGCAAGGTGGGATCCCGACCCCGAAGAGCGAACCGATGCGGAACTCGGCCTCAGGCGCCCTGCGGCTGGCGATTTTCACCATCTCACTGGAGATGTCTATGCCGTAGGCGCTGTAGCCGGCGTCGATCAGCTCCCGCGCCAGAAGTCCGCTCCCGCACCCGAGGTCGACGACGAGGCCACTGCGTATGCCATGTTGATGCAGTATCCTCAGTATCCCTGGCGCCGATCTTAGGGCGAACTCGGCGTGGCCGGCGTCGTGGATATAGGCGAGGTCCTCCCGATACCACGACGCCTTTTCGGGGCCTCCCGAGACTATCTTAGTTCCCTGTAAGCCGTACAGAGGGACGGTCGGACAAAGGGACGCTCTCTCTGTAGACGGCCCTGTAGAGACCGTCTAGCATGACCGAACGGGCGTCGAGAGAGCGCATGGCACCCTCGCGGACAATGCGCTGGCCTTCCCCATCCCCCGCATAGGGCGTGATGGCTTCCATCATGATGCGGGCGTGGGTTACGTCCATCGTGACGTGGCTGGTGAAGATCTCCAGCGCCTCATCGGGCAGGCCTGCCGCCTTCCTGAGGCCGTCGGAGAGCCTGGCGTAGATCGGTGGCACGGGCCACTCACTGGCCGGCCCCAGAGCACCGAGCCCGAGCCGGAAGTCGGGATGGCCCGAGAGCGCGTAGTGGGTGGTGATGTACATCTCTATCTCGGGAAGCGTCGGAGGCTCCTCCCACTCCGCTTCACCGATGCCGAGCGCCTCGAGAAAGCGCCTGTACAGGGCTGGATGCGTCTCTTCGGGATCCAGGTGCCCGTACTCGTCGAAGAGAACCTCAGCCAGCGCGAGCTGGAGCTTCTCGTCGCGGCGGCAGTTGGAGATGAGAGCGGCCAGATACAACCGGCTCACCCTGACGTGCCTGTAGTACTGGATCGCAAACGTCCTTATCCCCTCCGCGTCAGCATCCCCCTCCCCAAAGCGCTCCAGAAAAGGGTGCGTCAGCGCAGGATGAGCGATGACTTCTCGTTTTAGTTGCTCCAGAAACTCCGCCGAGTTCACCTGTCTCTCCTTCCAGAGAACTCTCTACAGTTTATCCTAGCTAGTCAGCATTTCAGCACGCTCAAGCCTCCGGCTGTCGCTTGTCAGCATTTCAGCTTGTTGGTTTGTGCAGATCCTGGCTGACATGCTGACAAGCTAGGACCTGCAAGGCTCGAAGCGTGCTGACAAGCCTGCAAAGTAGGCTTTTCAGTGTTGTCTCACCAGCCTCAGTGAGGTATAATAGCAGCATGACAGAGACGAAGAACAACTTCAGGCAGGATTGGCTCAGTGTCCCGCGGCGACGGGAGGAGGAGCGGCTCGATCCGCATGTTTACAAGCGCGGCATCAACGGGCTGACGGTCGAGGAAGCGTTGCGTCGGGCGTTCCCGCGGGTGATGGATATTCTGAGGAGGAGTGGCGAGGAGTACTCGGAGTTCGAGCAGCAGTTGGTAAGGCAGACCGTGAGGGCGTGTCTGATCTCGCAGGTCTCTCGCGCGAACCTCTACCGCATCGCCGGCATCCTCGTAGCCGACCGGCGTGACGAGGGGGCGCACATCGACACTTCGCTCGCGCTCGCCTATGTTGCGGCGCTCAGGGAGGCGTTCCTTACGGAGCTCTCCGTCGGCGAGCGGGTGCAGACGCCGCTCGGTTTCGGCGAAATCCGCTACGTCTCCGGTGAAGGCGCAAACGCCGCCATCAAGCTGGACAACGACCACGAGGTCTGGCTCCCTGTCGAGAGGGTATCCCGCCCCGGCTCGCCCATTCGTCGCGCCTCATAGGTGCCATGAGGTCAACGACCTCATGGCACGGCATGTCAGCACTTCAGCATTTCAGCTTTTTGTTTTCTAGCTGACATGCTGACAAGCGAAAGCCGAAGGCTTGAGCGTGCTGAAATGCTGAAGTGCTCGCCTGTCATAAACGCGAGGCTTTCCGGGTAGACTAGGAAGGTCGTAGAAGCGATGGAGAGCGTGCAATGAGGGAGTCCAAAGCGCGGGTAATCTGCAACCCGACCTCGGGTGGTGGCGCCTACGACATGGATGAGATCCGCGAGGGGCTAAACGGGTTGGAGATCGACTGGATCGAGACCGGGAGACCCGAGGACGCTGTAGAGGCGGCGCAGGATTGGCGCGAGGGCCTGCTCCTGGTGGCGGGAGGCGACGGCACCATCAATGACGTGGTCAACGGGCTCGGCAGAGCAGGTTTTCCCGAGGGCGTGACCGTCGGCATCCTCCCTTCCGGTACGGGTAACGACCTGGCGGCGACGCTGGAGATACCTGACAACGCCGAACAATCAGAGGAAGTTATCCGGCAGAGCCGGGTGCGGACCCTCGATGTGGCGAGGGTTCGTTCCGAGGGGATCGGCGAGCGGTTCTTTATCAACGTGGCGACGGGGGGCCTCGGGGCGGAGATCTCCAGCGCCAACGACGAAAAACTCAAGAAGCGGTGGGGCAAGCTCTCCTACCTGCGGGCCTCGCTGGAGGTCGCCAGGAACTTCGAGGTGCGCGAGCTCACGGTCTATGTCGACGGTAGGGGGCATGAGGTGGAGGCGGTCAACATCGCCGTGGGTAACTGCCGTTACACCGGGGGCGGCTGGCCCGCTACCCCGAAGGCCAACCCCGAAGACGGTCTCCTCGACGTGGTCATCATAGAGACCCTGGGGATGGCCGATCTCCTCGGCCTAACGCCGGCGGTGCTGGCTGAGTCGGATTACCTGGACAGCGACGGCGTGTTCTTCGTGCGGGCGAAGGACATCCGGATCGAGACCCAACCCCCTGGGCTCGAGTTCACCGCCGACGGGGAGGTCATCGGCAACGAGCCGGCACAGTTTTCCGTTCTTCCCCGCGCCCTCAAGGTCATAGTCGGACCCGAGTACGTCCCCGAGCCGGCGGGATAGAATGAGACCATGATAAGAGTGCTACTCTTCGGCGCGGCGGCCGACAGGGCCGGAACCCGCGAGATCGAGTTACCCCTGGAAGACGGCGCAACGCTCGCGGAGGTCTGGCCTCTGCTCGCCGAGAGGCATCCCGATCTCGCCCCGATGCGCGACACACTGGCCTTCGCCGTCAACGGCGAGTACGCCCGCGCGGACGACGGCGTCTCCCCGGGCGACGAGATAGCCGTGCTGCCTCCCGTCTCCGGCGGCTGAATGTTCACCATAGTCGACGATCCGCTGGACGTAGGAGCTTTGATCCGTGACGCTCAGAGGCCAGGCTGCGGCGCCATTGCCACGTTCGTCGGTACGACGAGAATCGACGAGTCGGAGGGTGCGGTGGTGGAGTACCTGGAGTATGAGGCGTACCGTCCTATGGCCGACAGGAAGCTGGAGGAGATCGGGGCGGAGATAGAAGGGCGCTGGGACGTTGGGTACGTCTCCATAGTGCATCGTCTCGGCAGGGTGGATCCCGGCGAGGCCAGCGTAGCCATAGTCGTCGCTGCGCCGCGGCGCGGCCCGGCGTTCGAGGCCAGCCGCTACGCGATCGAGCGCATAAAAGAGGTCGTGCCTATCTGGAAGCGTGAGGTCTGGTCAGACGGGTACGTGTGGGTGGGAAGCCAGGTCGGAAGTAGAGAAGGGGTCTCCGCGAAGCCGTGAGTTGGGGTTCAAGGTTTCAGGCATCAGGC
>Ga0126306_10000698_pt1 | contig 16498 bp, 18 predicted proteins | sample Plot27_FD_92592 | JGI IMG/M metagenome (GOLD analysis project Ga0126306, IMG submission 92592) | Serpentine soil microbial communities from UC McLaughlin Reserve, CA, USA - Plot27 | ecosystem: Environmental > Terrestrial > Soil > Grasslands | place: USA: UC McLaughlin Reserve, Lake County...
CCCGGGGCCAGGGCGGCCTCGCCGTTGGAGATCGTCTCCAGCCCGGCCATGATCTCGAGCACGGTCGACTTGCCGGCGCCGTTGGGCCCGACCACCCCGATCTTGGCCCCCGGCAGGAAGGCCAGGGTCACGTCGTCGAGGATCAGCTTGTCCTGGTGCGCCTTGCGCACCCGCTGCATCGCGTAGATGAACTTGGTCACGCAGGGCATTCTACGAGCCGGTCCCGGACTACTCACACAGGAGGGCGGATGCACCCGGCACTGGAGCAGGTCGACTGGGAGCGGGAGGGCACGGCGGTGGTGGAGCTGCTGGCCGCGCTGCTGCGGTTCGACACCACCAACCCGCCCGGCGACGAGGCCGAGGCGGTGGCCTTCCTGGCCGACACCCTCCGGCAGGCCGGGGTCGAGCCGGAGGTGCTGTCGCCGGTGCCGGGGCGGGCCAACCTTGTCGCGCGGCTGGCCGGGGGCGACGGCGCCGAGGCCCCGCTGCTGCTCAACGGCCACGTCGACGTGGTCGCGGCCGAGGCCGGGCGCTGGCGGCACCCGCCGTTCGCCGGGGAGGTCCACGACGGCGAGCTCTGGGGGCGGGGCGCGGTCGACATGAAGTCGATGGTGGCCATGAGCGCGGCCACCATCGGGCTGCTGGCCCGGCTCGGGGTGCCCCTGCGGCGCGACCTCAAGCTGGCCGTGGTCGCCGACGAGGAGGCCGGCTGCCAGGCCGGCAGCGCCTGGCTGGTCGACCACCACCCGGACAAGGTGCGGGCCGGGCACGCCCTCGGGGAGGTCGGCGGGGCCACCTTCTACCTGGGCGGGCGGCCCTTCTACCCGATCCAGGTGGCCGAGAAGGGCATCGCCTGGCTGCGGGCCTCGGCCACCGGGGCGACCGGCCACGGCAGCATCCCCCGCGAAGACAACGCCGTGGTCCGGCTGTCGGAGTTCCTGGCCCGGGTCGGGCGGCGCCGGCTGCCGCTGCACGCCTCGCCCGAGGTGCGGCGGTTCCTGGAGGCCCTGGCCGAGCTGCAGGGCCGGGCCGGCCGGGCCGCCCTCCCGCTGCTGCTCCATCCCCGCTGGTCGAGCCTGGTCCTGCGCCGGGGCGTCCGCGACCCGGGGATGGCCCGCCTGCTCAGCGCGGTGCTGCGCAACACGGCCAGCCCGACCGTCGTCCACGCCGGAGCCAAGGTCAACGTCATCCCCGGCCGGGCCGAGGCCGAGCTCGACGGCCGCATCGCCGTCGGCTCCAGCGAGGCCGAGCTCCTGGCCGAGCTGCGCGCCCTGGCCGGCCCCGACATCGAGCTCGAGCTCCTCGGCCCCAGCCGCCCCCCGACCGTGACCCCGCCCGGCGACCCGGTGTTCGACCTCCTGGCCGGCGTGGTCGCCGACCACCACCCGGGGGCGGTCGCCGTCCCCACCGTCACCCCCGGCTTCACCGACGCCAAGTTCTGGTCCCAGCTGGGCACCGCCTGCTACGGCTTCGCCCCCATCCGCCTCGAGCCCTCCGACCCCGACTTCGCCGCCATGTTCCACGGCGACGACGAACGCGTCCCCGTCGCCGGCCTCAAGGCCGGCCTCCGCATGCTGGCCGACGCCGTCGCCCGCCACTGCTGCTGAGCGCGAGGAGCCATCCATGAGCGAGCGAGCCATCGCCAGCTTCGAGATCACCACCCGGGACGAGCAGGCCGCCTACCTGGAGGTGGAGCGGGTCAGCGGGCGGGTCAACGGGCGGGAGGGGAGCTTCGTCGACACCCACGCCGCGACCGCGGCCGGGGGGACCCAGGCGGGGGACTGGCCGGTGGTGGCCGGGTCGGCGACGGAGGAGCTGGCCGGGATCGGCGGACAGCTGCGGATCGACGTCCTGCCCGAGGGCGGCCCGTGCTCACCCTCGACTACGAGCTGGGCTGACCGGGCCGGTTCATCAGCGCCCTGGCGGCCATGGTGACGTACTCGAGCAGGGGGGCGGCCAGCTCGGGGGGCAGCTCCAGGTCCTGCACGGCGGCGGTCATGTGGCGCAGCCAGGCGTCGCGCTCGGCCGGGCCGATGGCGAAGGGGTGGTGGCGCATGCGCAGGGCCGGGTGGCCGCGGCGCTCGTTGTAGGTGTGGGGGCCGCCCCAGTACTGCATCAGGAACAGGCGCAGGCGCTCCTCGGCCCCGGAGAGGTCCTCCTCGGGGTAGAGGGGGCGCAGCACCGGGTCGGTGGCCACCCGGCGGTAGAAGTCGGCGACCAGCCGCCGGAAGGTGGGCTCGCCCCCGACCGCTTCGTAGAAGGTGATCGACTGGGTCATGCCCTCTATGATGCCGCCATGTCGGCCCCGCGGCCGCCCCCCGCCCAACGATCTCGCAGAAAATGACGATTCGGAGAAATCGGGGGATGCGCGCACACCGAATGACTGGTTATCTTTAGCTATGTGGTCTGCCCCCCCGATGGTTCCCTTCGAGGAGCTGCAGCGCACCTTCGCCGTCCGGTACCCGGCGAGCGACCCGCTCGACCTGGGGGAGGGCACGGTGGTGGTCCTGCCCAGCCTGAGCTTCCCCACGGCCGAGCTGCGCAAGATCGTCGGCATCGGCTACTACGAGGAACGGCTGCTGTTCCTGCTCCTGCTGCTGCGCCGGCCCGGGGTCAAGGTCGTCTACCTGACCTCGATGCCGGTCGAGGAGGCGGTGATCGACTACTACCTCGGCTTCCTGCCCGACCCGGCGGGGGCGCGGTCGCGGCTGCACATGCTGGCCGCCGGCGACCCGGCCCCCCGGTCGCTCACGGCCAAGCTGCTGGACCGGCCCGAGCTGCTGGACCGGGTCCGGGAGCTGTGCGAGGGCCCGGGCGGGGCGTTCGTGCAGCCGTTCAACGTCACCGCCAGCGAGCAGGAGCTGTCGGAGCGGCTCGGCCTGCCCCTGTACGGGCCGCCGGCCGCCCTGGCCAGCCTGGGCTCCAAGACCGGGTCGCGCCGGGTGGCCCGGCTGGCCGGGGTGCCGGTGCTGGACGGGGCCGAGGACCTGCGCTCGGTCGAGGCGGTGGAGGCGGCGGCCCGGCGCCTGGGCGAGCGGCCGGTCCCGCCCGTCGGCTCGGTCGTCATCAAGCTCAACGACGGCTTCTCCGGCCAGGGCAACGCCGTGGTCGAGCTGGGCGGCCTCAACGGCTCGCTGCTGGACTCGCCGGTGGTGTTCTGCGCCGAGGAGGAGTCGTGGCCGTCGTTCGCGGCCAAGATCGAGGCGGGCGGGGCGGTGGTCGAGGAGCTGCTGGACGTCCCCGGCACGGTCTCCCCGAGCGTGCAGCTGCGCATCGTGCCCGGCGGGGTCCCGGTGATCCTGTCCACCCACAGCCAGGTCCTGGGCGGCCCCAACCGCCAGGTCTACCTGGGCTGCCGCTTCCCGGCCGACCCGGCCTACCGCGACCAGATCCGGGCCGCGGCCGAGCGGGTCGGCCGGGTCCTGGCCGCCCGCGGGGTGATCGGCTACTTCGGGATCGACTTCTTCGTCGTCCCCTCCGGCGGCCGCGAGCGGGTCTACCTGTCGGAGATCAACCTCAGGGTCGGCGGCACCACCCACCCGTTCGGGATGGCCTCGCTGGTCACCGACGGCCGCTACGACGCCGCCGGCGGGCACCTGGTGGCGGGGGGCCGGACCAAGGCGTACCTGGCCACCGACAACCTCAAGTCGGCCGCCCTGGTCGGGCGCGAGCCCCAGGACGTGATCGATAAAGTGGACCGCCTCGGCCTAGGCTACGACCACCGCCGCCGCGCCGGCACCACCATGCACCTGCTGGGGGCGCTGCGGGAGTACGGCAAGATGGGCGTGACCTGCATCGGCGACACCGAGGAGGAGGCAAGGGAGCGCTACCGCGAGGTGGTCGCGGCGCTCACCTGAGCCCGCCTGTCTGTGTCTGGTCCCGGGATGCTAGCGTAGGCCTCCCAGCAGCCCACCCCCCCGAGGAGGACGGCCATGACCGACACCACGCGTGTCGAGGACGAGGACATCGTCACCACCTGGCGTGAGGACGCCAAGGGCGCCGGCTCGGCGCCGACGGCCACCGTGGCCGACCCCCAGGACGCCGACGGCACCGACGGTGACGGCACCGACGGGACCGACGGCGACAGCGGCGGCGACAGCGACGGCAGCGACAGCGACGGCAGCGACGGGGACAGCACCGACGGCACCGATGGCGACAGCGTCGACCAGTAGCAACCCCGCGATCGAGCGCTGCGCCGGCGACCCGGCGGCGTTCGTCCGCGACCACTGGGCCAAGGCCCCGCTGCTGCGGCGCGGGGCCGGGCCCGACGGCTTCGATGATCTCTTGTCGCTGGACGACGTCGACCGCATCCTGTCCACCACCTCGCCCCGGGCCCCGGCGTTCCGGATGGTCAAGGACGGCAAGCCGCTGCCCCCCTCGGCCTACACCAGGTCGGGCCGGATGGGCTCGGTGCCGCTGTCGGACCTGGCCGACCCGGGCAGGATCTTCGACCAGTTCCACGGCGGGGCCACCATCGTGCTCCAGGGCCTGCAGCGCTACTGGGCCCCGCTGACCGCCTTCTCCCGCCAGCTGGAGCTGTTCCTCACCCACCCGGTCCAGGTCAACGCCTACCTGACCCCGCCGGCCTCGCGGGGCCTCGGCGTCCACCACGACACCCACGACGTGTTCGTCCTCCAGGTCCACGGCCGCAAGCTGTGGCAGGTCTGGGACGCGGCCGTGCCCTTCCCCCTCGGCCACCAGAAGCAGCTGCCCCCGGGGGCCGAATCGCCCACCGAGGCCCCCCAGGTCGACGCCGAGCTCGCCCCCGGCGACTGCCTGTACGTGCCCCGCGGGTTCCGGCACGCCGCCCGGACGGCCGAGACGGCCTCGCTGCACCTGACCGTCGGCATGCTCACCCGCAACTGGAACGACCTGCTGCGCGAGGTGGTCGAGCTGGCCACCGAGGAGGCCTGGTTCCGGGAGAGCCTGCCCGTCGGGTTCGCCGACGACCCGGCGACGCTGGAGGCCGCCCTGGCCGAGCGGGTCGAGGAGCTGCGCCGCTTCCTCGACAAGGTCGACCTGGCCAAGGTGGCCGACCGGGCCGGCCGGCGGTTCTGGGCCAACCGGCCGCCACCCCTGGAGGGCCAGCTGCGGGCCCTGCTCAGCCTGGACGACGTGGGCGACGACACGACGCTCAGCCGCCGCCCCGGGGCCACCTGGCGGCTGTCCGTCAGCGGCGGGCGGCTCCAGCTGCTGCTGGGCGACCGCACCCTGACCATGCCGGCCACCCTCGAGCCGGCCGTGCGCCGGCTCCTCGAGGCCGACCGCTGCACCCCGGCGGAGCTGGCCGGGCACCTGGACGGGCCGAGCCGGCTGGTGCTGGCCCGGCGGCTGGTCCGCGAGGGCCTGCTGCGGCCGACCCCCGTTGACTGAGGCCCTCCCCTGCGCGACCTTGTCGCGGGCCCTGGAGGAGCCGCTGTACGGCACCGCCTCCCGGGTCCGGGGCTGGGTGCTGCTGGAGCAGCCCGGGCCGTGGGGCAGGGAGGCGGTCACCGAGAGCCGGCTCGACCGCGACCTGGCCCGCGCCCTCGACCGGGCGGCCGACGCCGCCCACCTGCGCCTGCTGCTGATCCGCCGCCCCGGGCGGGGGGCGAGCCAGCCCCACACCTGCTTCGTGGCCCACACCAGCCGGTCCGGCCACTGGCTGGAGCGGCGCCGCCTCGACGACCCGGCCGAGCTGCTGGAGCTGGACATGGCCAAGGTCATGGCCGGGGAGCGGCCCGGCTTCGGCGAGGAGGTCACCGAGCCCGTCTACCTGGTCTGCACCAACGGCCGCCACGACCGCTGCTGCGCCACCTACGGGCGGCCCCTGGCCCTGGCCCTCGCCGCCAGCCACGGGGAGCTGATCTGGGAGAGCTCGCACGTCGGCGGCGACCGCTTCGCCGGCAACCTGGTCTGCCTGCCCGGCGGCCACTACTTCGGCCGGGTCGGGCCCGGCGAGGCTGAGCGGGTGGTCGCCCTGCACCGCAAGGGCGTCATCGACCTCGACCACTACCGCGGCTGCTGCACCGACCCGCCGGCCGTCCAGGCCGCCGAGTGGTTCGCCCGCTCCCGGGCCGGCCTGCCCGGCATCGGCGACCTGGAGCTGGCCGGCCGCGAGCGGCTGGAGGGTGACCTGCACGACGTTCAGTTCCGCCGCCCCGGCGGCGGGATCCTGCGGGTGCGGCTGCGGGCCGCCCGGAACGCCGACCCCCGCCTGCTGACCTGCCACAGCGCCCGGGCCGAGCCCCCGCTGAGTTTCGACCTGCTCGAGCTGGCCTCCGAGCCGGACGCGGGCTAGGCGGCCTCGTCGGCCACGCTCGGCTGGACGGTGCGGCCGAGCCGGCGCCGGGTGCGGCGGTCCAGCCAGCGGGCCAGGAACGACAGCGAGGCGTTGACGGCGATGTAGAGGACCGCGATGGCCACATAGACCGGGATCGAGTAGCGGCCGCCCAGGAACTCGACCGCGTTGCGGCCGGTGCGCAGCAGCTCGGCGTAGGCGATCACGAACCCCAGCGAGGTGTCCTTGAGCAGCGTCACCGCCTGGCTGATGAGGGCCGGGAGCATGCGCCGGACGGCCTGGGGGATGAGGATCAGCCGCAGGCTCTGGCCCCGCCGCAGCCCGATCGAGTAGGCGGCCTCGGTCTGGCCCTTGGGCAGCGACAGGATGCCGGCCCGGAAGATCTCGCCGATGACGGCGCTGTTGTAGAGGGTCAACCCGGCGACCAGGGCCCAGAAGGTCGAGATGGTGACGCCGACCGCCGGCAGCCCCAGGAACAGGAACAGGATCAACAGCAGCAGCGGCAGACCGCGGAACAGTTCCACCCAGGCCCCGGCGGGCATGGCCAGCCAGCGCCGCCGCGACAGCCGCGCCACCGCCAGCAGCCCGCCCACGGCCATGGCCAGGACCATCGCCACCAGGGCGGCCCGCAGGGTCGCGGCCAGGCCCCGGCCCAGCAGCCGCTGCAGGTCGCCCTGGGTGAGGACCCGCCAGCGCTCGGCCTCGAAGACGCCGTTGGCGGCCAGCCGGGCCACGGCCACGCCGACAACCAGGACCACCAGCAGCCCACCGGCCAGGCTCCCGATCAGGATGCGGCGCCGCCCCCGCGGCCCGGCGGCGTCATAGAGGACGGCTTCGGTCATCGGGCCACCGCCACCCGGCGCTCCAGCCGGCCGGCCAGCCAGCCCGAGGGCAGGGTCAGGGCCAGGTAGCAGACGGCGCTGCCCAGGAAGATGGCGATGACCGCGTCGCTGTTGGCGTTGGCCAGCCGGGTGGCCACGGCGGTCAGCTCGACCACCCCGAAGGCGGCGGCGATCGAGGTGTTCTTGGTCAGGGCGATGACCACGTTGATCAGCGGCGGGACCACCGTCCGGAAGGCCTGGGGAAGGACCACCAGCCGCATCGACTGGGTGAAGGTGAGGCCGATGGAGCGGGCCGCCTCGGCCTGGCCCACCCCGACGGCGTTGATGCCCGACCGGACCGCCTCGCAGAAGAAGGCGGCGTGGTAGACGGTCACCGCGATCACCGCGAAGACGAAGAACGACAGGCGGATGTCGAGCTGGGGCAGGACGAACACGGCGAAGAAGAACACCAGCGTGAGCGGGGTGTTGCGGACCACCTCGACGTAGGTGGCGCCGGCGCCGCGGAGGGTCGGGACGGGGGACACCCGCATGGCCGCCAGCAGCGTGCCCAGCACCAGCGCCAGCACCGTCGACACCACCGTCAGGGCCAGGGTGGTGAGAAAGCCCTGACGGAAGGTGTCGAGGTTGTCGAGGACGGCGTCCACGTCCCGGCCCTCCGGCCGGCCGGGCTCAGTAGCGGTCGATCGTTGGTGGGGTCGGCTTCTCGGGGGCCACCTTGCCGGCGGTGGCGTCCCAGGCGGCCAGCCAGCGGCCGTCGTCGTAGGCCTTCTGCAGGGTGTCGTTGATGAAGTTGCGGAACTCGGTGTCGCCCTTCTTGACCCCGATGCCGTACGGCTCCTTGGTGAAGGGCTCGCCGACCAGCTCGAAGGACTCCTCGTCCTGGCTGATGAGCCCGAGCAGGATCACGTTGTCGGTGGTCACGGCCTGGACCTGGCCGTTCTTGAGGGCCTCGGCGCACTTGGAGTAGACGTCGAACTCGGTCAGGTCGGCGTCGGGGTAGTTGGTCCGGATGTTCTCGGCCGGGGTCGAGCCGGTGACCGAGCAGACCTTCTTGCCGGCGAGGTCGTCGGGCCCGCCGATGCCCTCGGGGTTGCCCTTGGCGACCATGATGTCCTGGCCGGCCTCGTAGTAGGGCCCGGCGAAGTCGACCACTTCCTTGCGCTTGTCGTTGATGGTGTAGGTGGCGACCACGAAGTCGACCTTGTCCTGCTGGATGAACGGCTCCCGGTTGGCCGAGACGGACTCCACCCAGGTGATCTTGTCTTCCGCGATGCCCAGCTCGCCGGCGATCAGCTTGCCGATCTCGACGTCGAAGCCCTCCGGCTTGCCCTCGAGGTTCTTGAGGCCGAACAGCGGCTGGTCGAACTTGGTCCCGATCGTGACCGCGCCCTCCTGCTGGAGCCGGGCCATGGTGGTGCCCTCGGCGAAGCTGGCCCCCTCGTTGACCTGGCCGCCATCGCCGCCCTCGTCGTCGCCGCCGCAGGCGGCCGCGGCCAGCGTCAGGACCAGCACGGTCCCGGCCAGCCGCATCCAGCGTCCAATCCGCATGGTGTTCCCTCCTTGCCTGGGCGGTTCGGGCCGCCCGTCAGTGACTGATGATCTTGGACAGGAAGTCCTTGGCCCGCTCGGTCCGCGGGCTGGCGAAGAACTCTTCGGGTGGGGCCGCCTCCAGGATCCGGCCGCCGTCCATGAACACGACCCGGTTGGCCGCGGACCGGGCGAAGCCCATCTCGTGGCTGATCACGATCATGGTCATGCCGGCCGCGGCCAGGTCGCGCATGACGTCGAGGACCTCGTTGATCATCTCCGGGTCGAGGGCCGAGGTCGGCTCGTCGAACATCAGCAGCTTGGGGTCCATGGCAAGGGCCCGGGCGATGGCCACCCGCTGCTGCTGGCCGCCGGACAGCTGGGCCGGCAGCTTGTGGGCCTGGTTCTCGACCCCGACCCGGGCCAGCAGCTCCCTGGCCCGCCGCTCGGCCTCCGACCGGGACTGGCCGCGGACCTTGACCGGGCCGAGGGTGACGTTGTCGAGCACGCTCTTGTGGGCGAACAGGTTGAACTGCTGGAAGACCATGCCGACGTCGGAGCGGAGCCGGGCCAGGGCCCGGCCCTCGTCGGGCAGGGGCCTGCCCTCCAGGCGGATGACCCCGTCGTCGATCGGCTCCAGCCGGTTGATCGTCCGGCACAGGGTCGACTTGCCCGACCCCGAGGGGCCGACCACGACCACCACCTCGCCCGGGTCGACCTCGAGGTCGACGTCCTGGAGCACGTGCAGGTCGCCGAAGTGCTTGTTGACCCGCTCCATCTGGAGCAGGGGGGAACCTGCCGCCATCCGCTCGGGCCTCCCACCGCCATAGTCCGAATCCGATCTATCAAATCACGCGGCGCCGCGATCCGTCCTATCCCAGGGGGACGGTCAGCCAGCGCTCGCCCAGGCCGGGGGCGCGCACGGTCACCACCAGCCGCCGCGGCGGGCCGGCCAGGGTGGCGGCCAGGCGGGCCGGGCGGCCCGACAGGCGGGCCGCGGCCAGCATCGCCTCGACCCTGGCGTTGGGCGGCAGGCGGCCCTCGCGGGCCAGGGCCCGGGCGAAGGCCAGGCCGTCGGCCAGGGCGCCGCCCCGGGCCGGGGGCGGCCGGCGGGCCGCGTCGGCCAGGAAGCGGCCGGTGAAGCTCTCGCCCAGGTCGGCGGCCAGCACCGGCCAGGCCCGGGCCACCTCGCGGGCCCGCTTGCGGGCGAGGGCGGCCGAGGTCGCGGCCACCCGGCCCGGGTCGAACCCGCCGGGGACCGGGCCGCCGCCGAGCAGCGCCCGGACCAGGGCCGCCTGCTCGGCGGCCAGCCGCTCCCGGGGGCCGCTCACCGGCGGGCCGCCCCCAGGAGGGTGGCGGCGGCGATCGCGTCCAGCTCCGCGGCCAGCTCGGCCTCGGGCGGGTAGGCGTCGTCGCGCTCCAGCATCACCCCGGGCGGGTCGCGGCGGGAGCAGAGCTCGGCGACCAGCTCCAGCACGGGCGGTGGGGTCGGGTGGGCGTGGGTGTCGTGGTAGAGGCCGTCGCGCTCGACGCCGCCGGCCACGTGCACGTACGCGATCCGCTCCAGGGGCAGGGCGTCGAGGAAGGCCAGCGGGTCGCCGCCGTGGTTGCGGGCGTTGGCGTGCAGGTTGGCCAGGTCGAGCAGGAGCAGCGCCCCGGTCCGCTCCAGCACCTCGGTCAGGAAGGCGGCCTCGTCCAGCTCGGGGGCCGGCCACTCCAGCAGGGCGGCCACGTGCTCCAGGGCCAGGGGCACGCCCAGCTCGGCCTGGGCCAGGCGGACGTTGCCGGTGAGGACGTCGAGCGCCTCCCGGGTCCGGGGCACCGGCAGCAGGTGCCCGGCCTCCAGCCCGCCAGCCCGCACGAAGGCCAGGTGCTCGGAGACCAGCGGCGCCCCCAGCCGCTCGGCCAGCGCCGCCAGGTGCCCGACCCGGCCCGGGTCGGGCACCTCGGCCGACCCGAGCGACAGCCTGACCCCGTGCGGCACCACCGGCACCCCCCGGGCCAGCAGCGCCGCCAGCCCGGCCGGGAGCGGCTGGTCGTCGTGGATGCCCTCGGCCACCACCTCGGCGAAGCCCAGCCCGTGGCGCCGCTCGGCGAACCCGGCCAGCTCGGGCCGCCACCCGATGCCGACGCCGATGAGCGTCATCCGCCGCACCCGCCGCCGCCGCACCCGCCGCCGCCGCCGCAGCTCCCGCCCCCGCCGCCGTCTCCGCCGCCGATCCCGCCCAGGAAGGCGCCATGCTCGCGCGGGAGGCGCATGGCCAGCGCCGTCTCGGTGTCGGCCGCCCACAGGACCCCGGCCCCGAACAGGGCGGTGGCCATGCCCAGCTCGGCCGGGGAGGCCCCGACGGTCGGCTTCCGGGTCCCGGCCCGCAGCCGCCCCAGGGTGCGCCGGCCCAGGTCGGTCGCGCTCGGCACCCGCAGGGCGAGCACGACCGCGGCCACCACGGTGGCCACCAGCAGCGCGACCAGGAACCCGACCGGACGGCCGTTGGCCGACCCGGCGGCCACCCGGGCCGCCCCCAGGGCCGCCACGGGCACGAACCACAGCACGGCGGCCCGATACCGGGCCCGCTGCTCGGGGGAGGGGACCAGGCCGCCGCGGCGCAGCCGCTCGCGGAGCGCGTCCATAGCCGGCTCCAGGGCCAGGGCGGCCCGCACGTCCCCAAGGGTCCGGCCCGGGTTGGCCACGACCACCTGGTAGGCGGCCCACTCGACCGGGTGGGCCCCGGCCGGGGGCGCGGACCGGGCGCCCAGCCGGACCCAGCGCCCGCGGCGGGCCGTGTTGGCCACGAACCCGCCCCGGAGCAGGTTGGAGATGGCGGTGGTGGCGACCAGCGAGCCGCCGCCGTTGAGGTAGGCGGCCTCGTAGGCGTCGACCCGGGGCGCGACGGCCGGCTGCCCGTCCGGGACGGCCAGCACCCGGCGCCTGACCAGCACGACCACCAGGACGGTGACGCCGAGCAGGGCCAGGTAGAGAAGGAGGAACTGGGGACCGCTGATGCCCCATGTCTTCATATCGGCGACCTCCTGGCCGCTCCCGCTGGTCGTCGTTGCCAGCGCGCTGGTCATCCCTGCCAGCGTGTCCGATGCTTCACCCCGAGTATTGGGCCGCCCGGCCCCGCCGTCCAGCGGCCAGTCCAAGTTGTTATCGACCCGAGGAGCGAGCGCCGATGCCCGACCGCTACGCCGCCTACCCGAGCCTGGAGCTGGAACGGCCCGCCGACGGGGTCCTGCGGGTGGTGATGTCCGCCCCCGGGCGGCTGAACGCGGCCGGCCACCAGATGCACCGCGACCTGGCCGGCATCTGGACCGAGATCGACCGCGACCCCGAGGTCCGGGCGGTGGTCGTGCGCGGGGCCGGGGAGGTGTTCTCGGCCGGCGGCGACCTGGACCTTGTGGCCGACATGGCCGACGACTTCGAGGTCCGCCTGCGGGTCCTCCGCGAGGCCCGCGACCTGGTCTACAACCTGCTCAACTGCTCCAAGCCGGTGGTCTCGGCCATGGCCGGGCCGGCGGTCGGGGCCGGGCTGGTCATCGGCCTGCTGGCCGACATCTCGATCGCCGCCCGCTCGGCCCGGATCATCGACGGCCACACCCGCCTGGGGCTGGCCGCCGGGGACCACGCGGCGATCGTCTGGCCGCTGCTGTGCGGCATGGCCAAGGCCAAGTACCACCTGCTGCTGTGCGAGCCGGTGTCGGGGGAGGAGGCGGAGCGGATCGGGCTGGTGTCGCGCTGCGTCGACGACGCCGAGCTCCACCAGGTCGCCCTGGAGGTGGCGGTCCGGCTGGCCGGCGGGTCCCAGAGCGCCATCCGCTGGACCAAGTACGCCCTCAACAACTGGCTGCGCCTGGCCGGGCCGACCTTCGACACCTCGCTGGCCCTGGAGTTCCTGGGCTTCGGCGGGCCCGACGTGCGCGAGGGGGTGGCGTCGTTCCGGGAGAAGCGCCCGCCCAGCTTCAGCGGCCCGGCCTGATCAGGCCGACCTCGTAGGCCAGGATCACCGCCTGGATGCGGTCGCGCAGGCCGAGCTTGGCCAGCACGTTGCCGACGTGGGTCTTGACGGTGTGCTCGCTGACGTACAGGGAGGTGGCCATCTCGGCGTTGGACATCCCACGGGCCATCAGCTCGAGGGCCTCCCGCTCGCGGGCGGTGAGCGAGGCCAGGGCGGCCGGGTCGGGGTCGGCGGTGGCCGGGCGGCGGGCGAACTCCTCGATCAGGCGGCGGGTGACGCGGGGGGCGAGCAGGGCCTCGCCGGAGGCGACCACCCGGACGGCCGCGACCAGGTCCTCGCGGGGCAGGTCCTTGAGCAGGAACCCGCTGGCCCCGGCGCGGAGGGCCTCGAACACGTACTCGTCCAGGTCGAAGGTGGTCAGGATCAGCACCCGGACCGGGTCGGCCACGCCCGGCCCGGCCAGGCGGCGGGTCGCCTCCAGGCCGTCCAGGCGGGGCATGCGGATGTCCATCAGGACCACGTCGGGCCGCAGCCGCCGGGCCGCCTCGACCGCGTCCAGCCCGTCGGCGGCCTCGCCGACCACCTCGATGTCCGGCTGGGCCTCCAGGATCATCCGGAACCCGGCCCGGACCAGCCCCTGGTCGTCCACGACCAGGGTCCGGATGGCGCTCACCGGCCCGGGGCCTTGAGGGGCAGGCGGGCGTCGACGGTGAAGCCGCCGCCCGGCCCGGGGCCGGCGCGGAGCTCGCCCCCGAACAGGTTGACCCGCTCGCGCATCCCGACCAGGCCCTGGCCGGCCCGCCCGCCCTCCGGCCGGGCCAGGGCCGGCCCGGCGCCGCCCTCGTCGCGGACCTGCACCTCCAGGTCGTGCTCGCCGTAGCGGACCAGGACCCGGGCCCGGCCCGGGCCGGCGTGCTTGACCGCGTTGGTGAGGGCCTCCTGGACGATCCGGTAGGCGGACAGGTCGACCCCGGCCGGCAGCGGCGCCTCGGTGCCCTCGACCACCAGCTCGACCCGGAGCCCGGCCCGCCCGACCTGCTCGACCAGGGACCCCACGTCGGCCAGGCCGGGCTGGGGGGCAAGGCTGGGCGCCTGGTCGCCGTCGCCTCGCAGCACCCCGAGCAGCCGGCGCATCTCGACCAGGGCCTGGCGGCCGGTGGCGGCGATCGCCTCGAAGGCCCCGGCCGCCCGACTCGGGTCGCGCTCGGTCGCCACCGGGCCGGCCTCGGCCTGAACGACCATCATGCTGACGTGGTGGGCGACCACGTCGTGGAGCTCGCGGGCGATGCGGGCCCGCTCGGAGGCGACCGCCCGCTGGGCCTCGACGGCCCGCTCGCGCTCCAGCCGCAGGGCCCGCTCGGCCAGCTGGGCGGCCAGAGCGCGCTGGACCCGGGCCCGGTCGCCCAGCAGCCACGCCCCGGCCAGGGCGAGCGAAGCGAAGGAGGCGTCGACCAGGTCGGCGTCGGTCCGGGGCAGGCTCATCACCACGACGACCACGGCGGCCGCGGCCGCCCCGGCCAGGAGCGCGCCGGCCCGGCTCCCCCAGGCGGCCACCGAGTACATGCCGATCACCCCGCCGATGGGGATCGGCATGGCCAGGTCGGGGTAGGGGGCGAGCCCGTAGGCGGCGGTGGCCAGGCCGGTGACCAGGCTGACGGCCAGCGGGTAGCGCCGCCGCCAGACCAGCGGCAGCGACTGGGCGGCGACCAGGGCCACGGCCGCGGCCCCGCCCGGCTCGCACAGGCCGTCGCAGTCCCGCCGGGCGTACGCCAGCGCGACCAGCGAGAACGCGGCCACCAGGGCGGCCAGCAGGCCGTCGGCGAGCAGCGGCCGCGCCCGCAGCCATCGCATCCTCGAGTCCAACATGGCGCCAGTATCGGGTCGCCGGCCCGGCGGCGCCTCCCTCGCCAGGGGGATTTGCTAGCCGCCCTGGGCCAGCGCGGCCAGGTTGGGGGCGGCCGGGGTGGGCCGGGGGTCGGGCCAGCGCAGCGCCGCCCGGTCGATCCCACGGGCCACCGGCTTGGGCTCGCCGCCGTTGACGTCGACCAGCCACAGGTCGAACGGCCCATCGCAGCCGCCCTCGGCCAGCAGCACCCGGCGGGTGTCGAGCCAGCCGACGGCGCTGGTCGGCCTGGAGGCCGAGGGCAGCAGGGGACGGCCCGACCCGCCGTCCAGCCCCGACAGGTCGGCCCGGCGGTCGCCGCAGCCGCTGCCGGTGTCGAGAGCCAGCTGGGTGGCCGCCGGGTCGCGCCGCCCGACGATGGCCAGGATGTCCCGCTGGCCGGTCCAGGCAGGGTCGAGGCTGCGCCCCTCGGCCAGCGAGTAGACCTCGAGCCGGCGGCTGCCGTCGGGCTGCCGGCTGCCGTAGTAGAGGGCCTTGCCGCCGGCCGAGAAGGCCAGCGGGCCCAGCCGGGCCTTGGTCGGGGCGACCAGCCGGGCCCGGCCGCTGCCGGCGTTGCTGGCCATCCAGACCTCGGAGGCGCCGCCGCGCTGGAGCACGAAGGCCAGCGCCTGCCCGGACGGGTGGCCGGCCACCGCCTGGTAGGTGGGCCCGCGGAACGGAGTCAGCTCGCGCAGCTCGATCGAGCCGAGCGAAGCCGAGGCCAGGTTGAGGCGCCCCGGGGTGACGAAGGCGAGCGCGCTCCCGTTGGCCCCCAGCCAGGTCAGCGAGACGGTCTCGATGCCGCGGGGCGGCCGCCACACCGGGGCGCCGACCCCGCGCACCTCCAGCCCGTCCAGCACCACCCGGTCGCCCCGCGGCCCCCACAGGAACGGGCCCGGGTTGCGCACCTCGAACAGGCACCACACGCGGCGGCCGTCGGCGGTGGTCGCCCAGGCCCGCCCGGCGGCCACGAAGGCCACCGGGGCGGTGGTGGGGGAGGGGGCGTCGGCGGTGCAGCCGTCAGGCAGGGGCCCGGCGGCGGTGGTCCCGGCGGTGGTCGCGGGCGTGCTGGGCAGGGTGGCGCCCCGTTCGGAGCACGCCACCGTCAGCACGGCCAGGGCGGCCAGCAGCAGGCGGGCCCAGCTCGACCGCACGGGCATGTTCGATCCCATCCTCCCCCAGTCCCGGCAACTGGTGGTTGCACGCATGATCGCACCATGCGCGCACGGGTGCGAACCCGGCGGTAGCATCCCCGCATGGACCTTGACCTGCTACGCAGCGCCGTCGCCTGGCGGGACGGCCGGCTCGAGATCGTCGACCAGACGCTGCTCCCGGAACGGCTGGCCGTGGTCGGGCTGACCAGCGTGGCCGAGGTGGTGGAGGCGCTGGGCCGCCTGGCCGTCCGGGGCGCGCCCGCCATCGGGGTCGCGGGCGCGTTCGGGGTGGTGCTGGGGCTGGCCGAGGCCGGCCCGCCCCGGCCCGGGCCCGAGGGGCTGGCCACCGCCCGGGCCGACCTGGAGCGGGCCGCGGCCACCCTCGAGGTGGCCCGGCCGACCGCGGTCAACCTGCGCTGGGCGGTCCGCCGGGTGGCCGAGGCCGCGGCCGGGGCCACCGACGCCGCCGAGCTGCGCCGTCTCGCCCTGGCCGAGGCGCTGGCCATCCTGGAGGAGGACCGGGCCGCCTGCGCCCGGATGGCCGAGGCCGGCCGGGCCGAGCTGGCCACCCGCCAGCGGCTGCTCACCCACTGCAACACCGGGCGCCTGGCCACCGCCGGGCTCGGCACCGCCCTCGGGGTCGTCTACGCCAAGGCGGCCGCCGGGGAGCCGGTCCAGGTGCTGGCCTCCGAGACCCGGCCGCTGCTCCAGGGGGCCCGCCTGACCGCCTGGGAGCTGGTCAACGCCGGCATCCCGGTCACGGTGGTGGCCGACACCGCCGCCGGCGCGGCCATGGCCGGCGGCCTGGTCGACGCCGTGCTGGTCGGCTGCGACCGGGTGGCCGCCAACGGCGACAC
>Ga0126306_10000699_pt1 | contig 16498 bp, 15 predicted proteins | sample Plot27_FD_92592 | JGI IMG/M metagenome (GOLD analysis project Ga0126306, IMG submission 92592) | Serpentine soil microbial communities from UC McLaughlin Reserve, CA, USA - Plot27 | ecosystem: Environmental > Terrestrial > Soil > Grasslands | place: USA: UC McLaughlin Reserve, Lake County...
AGGAGACGTCGGGTAACCTCGTGGGAATCATCATCACCCTTTCGGTCCTCGCCATGTTAGCCTTCCAGGTCATCATTCGTTGACTCCCTGGTGTTGCTTGCGCGGAAGGATATCCTGTATTCTCCCCTAGAGAATCCTATGGCTATGGAGCGACCACCACGCCAAACGAGCGGCACAGACTGGCAAGCGCGGCTGGTGGTAGGCTGGTTTTCGTTTACCTGCTGTGAAGACAGCACGATCCTTTTTACGGAACTGCTGAACGATCACTTCGATGCGTGGAAAAGGCTAGTCGAGTTCCGGCACATGAAGGCTCTCAAGGCCAACAATTCGCTCGCCGGACTCGATGTGGCATTCATCGAAGGGGCGATTTCGTCCGAGTCGCAGGCGGAAGAGGTAAGACGTATCCGAGATAATGCGGAGTACGTGGTGGCGATAGGCGCGTGTGCGTGTACCAGGAAGCCGTCGACGAGCAGGAATCAGTTTGCCAGCGAGCAGATAAACGAGAGAATCCGATGGTACCTGAGCCACTTCGATTACGGCAAAGAGGTCAAGAGTCTCGACGAAGTAATAAGAGTCGATGACATGGTTCGCGGATGCCCGATGAAGGTGCCGTCCTTCTTGCAGACGTTGAACAAGTATCTGGAACTATACGGTATCGTCGAGCATGCCTAGTAGAAACATAGTCATTGATACCATCGCGAAGATCGAGGGCCATGCCGGCCTGAAGGTCGTGTTCGAAGACGACGCGGTCAAGGAGCTGCAGTTCATCGTCAGTGATTACCGGCGCTTCTTTACGACAGCGGTCAGGGGCCGGCGGGTCGTCGCGGTTCCATCCTTCCTGTCCCGGATCTGTGGCACGTGCTCTGTCGCCCATCTCTTTGCCTCTCTTATGGCGGTCGAGAGCGCGCAGGGGATCGAGATCACAGGGCAGACGAAAGCACTCCGCCGCCTGGCGTATGACGGACTCATGATCAGGGACCATGCGCTGCACCTGTACTTCTTCGTGTTGCCCGATGTCCTGGGCGTGGATTCGATCCTGGATGTCCCTGATGACCCGGATGACCCCGGCCATGCGCTGTTGCGCGATTCCTTCGATATCAAGCGGCTCGGCACGGACATCAGCAACGCCGTCATCGGGGCGGCGATCCACGCCCCGTGGCCGACCGTGGGGGGATTCCTCAAGAATCCCAAACAGACCGATTTTCCCGACCTGGTCGCCCGGCTGGAAGCCATTCGTCCGAAGGTGTTAAGGGGGATAGACACTTTCCTGGGGTGGGAAGCGAGTCTCGTCCGGAACACGGACTATCTAGGTCTACGCAACGATACGCGGTTCGACTTTCTCGAAGGCGATGTTGTCAACTCCAACGGGAGGCGGATCGCTCGACCGGAGTTCGAGGACTACCTGCACTACGTGCAGATCCCGCATTCACATGCAGAAGGGTATCGGTTCTCCGATACGGGAGAAGACTATCTCGTCGGCGCGCTCGCGCGGATCAACTTGAACCGGGATCTCCTTCATCCCAGGACGAAAGCCGACGCGGCATTCGCTCTTTCGGCCTTTCCCTCGAACAACGTCTACCACAACAACCTGGCACAAGCGATCGAGGTCCTCCATTGCGTGGACGATGCGATCGACGTCTCGAGAACCATGGAGCTGGCTGATGAGCAGCCCATCCGGGCCCAGAGCCAGGCCGGTACTGGCGTTGGCCTCATAGAGGCGCCGCGCGGGCTTCTCTACCACATGGCGAAGATCAACGAGGACGGCATCGTCGAGGACTACGACGTGATCGTCCCGACGGCGCAGAACCAGATAAATATCGAGAACGACCTGAAAGATTACTTCGACGAGAACCTGGATAAGGACGAGGAGACGTTGCGCGCGGATGCCGAGAGCATCGTACGCGCCTACGATCCCTGCATGTCCTGCGCGACCAATTTCCTGAAAATGGACTTGATTCGAAGGTGATCCACTTCCCCTTCTTGCGGAACACCTACGATGGTTACATCGCCCACCCTGCCCAATTTCTTCAGGTATCTCAGTTGAAAGGCCAGATCGAAATCGTGCACTGAGCCGCGAGGGGGCAGGAGCCAGGCCCTCGATCCCATCACCTTCGACCAACACCACACTCCGTGTGCCCCGTACGGTATCGAGGATCACGACGTGTTGTTCGTCCACGAAGGGAAGATCCGCGTTGGGATCGACGAAAACGAACGAGACACCGTCCAAGGTACCTTCCAGTTCCCTTGCGACCTCGATAGCCCTTCTGTCCTCCGCCACATATTCGTTCCCGAAAACATAGACCCTCATTAGTTTCTAGTCTACAGCGGATCGCGGGAGGGCTGGACCCGTCCTCGAGCCGCTTTGACTTCGAGGGTCTCGCGCGGCTTCGGGAGCCAGCGTCTCGAGGAACTCTTCGACGAAGTGCTTGATGACGGCCCACTGTGTGTACACGTAACCGCGCGAGGTGTCGGTGCCAGGGTTGCTCTTGTCGGGGGAAGTGACGAGCATATATCACCCTCGACACGTTACGTTGAGGTGCGTACCGCGACGAACGAGTCGTACTCTGCGCCTTCGATAGTCCTGGGCACGAGCGTCGCAACGAGCCCTACTTCGTCGAACAAACGCAGCCACGTAGCGCGGGGGAACAGGCCCTCTACGTGGACGTCGTGCGCGACACGCACGCTTCCGTCGGGCTCACACAACAAGAACGCGTAGTGCACAGTGTAGGTGGTCCCACCCGGCTCGGGAAGCAGTGTCCACTCCAGGTAGCGCGCTTGCCGTCCGCTCTCGTCCTCACCTCCCCCGTGGTCGGTCGCCTCGGAGAACGTCTCTGTCGTCGCGTCCGGGGCGACAAGGGCCACACCGCCCTGCGCGAGGTGCGCCGCCACAGTCTGAAGCGCCGCGCGCAGGTCGTCCTCGGTAGTCATGTACATCACCGCGTCGTGGACGAACACCGCGTCGAAGGTACGCCCGAGGCGCACGTGGCGCATGTCGCCCGGCAGGTGGGTGCATTCGGGGTTGAGCTGGCGGCTGATCTCACGCATCCCGTCTGACGGCTCGACGAGGGTCAGGCCGAAGGCGCGCTTCATGTGGGAGGCGTTGTTGCCTCCTCCGCTGCCGAGCTCGAGCACCTCGCGCACCGGGCGGCGCGCCGCAGACTGGATCATCTGTACGTAGAGTTTGGCCTCCTCGGCATACTCCGAAGGCGGTGAGATCACCGGCCACCAGTCAGCGATGTCATGGTAGAGCTGCTCCTTCAAGAATGCCCCCGTTCTTTCTCCGCCACTGGAGAAATCCAGATGCTTGTGGCGTGACGCTGTGGCAGCGGTCTGCAAGAGTCGCAGCGAGGCGGGTACGCGAACCGATCCGGGTCACTCCCGATTCTCTTCCTCGCCGTTATCCGAGTCGTCTTCGGGTTCTGGCGTTCTGGAGCGGCGTCCGAGCATGGCGCGCGTATTGTCCCGTTGGGCCACCGAAGCACGCGCCACGGTTTGCACGAACGCGAGGATGATTCCTACTCCGGCGAAGACGTAGAAGACGGTGAAGAGCTTGCCTCCGGGGGTAGTGGGCACGAGATCGCCATATCCGACCGTCGCGAGCGTGATGGCGCTGAAGTAGAAGGAGTTAAGCACGCTCCATTCCTCCACATCCCAGTAGAAAGCGGTCCCGGCGGCGAGGGTCAGAACGACGAGACCGAAGAGAGACCTGAACTCGGGATCCCGCAGCCCCCTTCGGACGGCGCGGGTAAATCGCACGGGGATAAGGGCAATTGCCAGCCCCAGCAAGACCAGCGCCGCGACGAACCCGATCATTCCTCCTCCTTCCCCTTGTTTGTCGATACCGTGATAGTAGACCGAGAGCCCGATCGCTCCGGGTTACCGTAGGCGCAGGGTCAATAGCCGATGGACGGCGTATCGTGCAAGAACGTGTCGTCGGTGAGCTGCCTCATGAGGAAGTCGGCAACGTCTGCCCGTGAGATGTAAGGGCGCCGGCCCGGTTTCAGGGCTGCATTCACCCGGTAATCGTTCGTCCAGGGTCCGTTGGTCAGTATCATCGGGCGCACGAGGATCCAGTCGAGATCGCTCCCTCGCACGATCTCCTCCTGGGCCTCTTTGTCCGCGTACTCGTCTCTGAGCAGGGGCGGTACCAGCACTTTCATGAAGAATGCGCCCGCAAAATCCGGATTCTGTTTGCTCTCCCCCACCCCCCACGCCGACTGGCACACCAGGCGCCGCAGACCATGCTCTTTCATCGCGGCAACGATGTTGGCGGAGCCGGCCGAAGCCACTCCGTAGGGGTCTCCTGGTCTGCGTGGATGGAGCGGGTTGCTGGGTTGGCGTGAGCCGAGAACGCAGATCACCGCCTCGTTGCCGGCTACCGCCTCCCGCACCTTCTCCGGGTCGAAGGCGTCTCCCACCACGACCCTGAGCCGCCTGTGGCGCGCGGTCAGCTTCGACGGATTTCTGACGAAGGCGGTTACCTCGTGTCCTTCAGCTATCGCCCTCTCCACGACACGCCGCCCGGTGCCGCCCGTAGGCCCGAAGATCACCACCCTCATACTCGCAATCCCCCTCGTCAGCCTTCGCCAGTTACCGTCCGTAAGTGTACCGTCATTCTAGTTTGCCCTGATAGCCGCGTTAGAGGACGAGGTCGATCAGATAGGGTCCCTCCGAACGTAGGCCGGCGTTGAGCTGGCGATATAGTTCCTCCATCGTCCTGGCGCGTCCAGCTTCGACGCCCATGCCCCGCGCGAGGCCGGGCCAGTCGAGCACGGGACGGTCGAGCTCCATCATGTCGAGCGCCCTGCGTCCTGGTTCGTCCGCGCCGACGCTCGCCAGCTCATGTTTGAGGATCGCGTAGGAGCGATTGTTCAGCAAGACTGTGGTGACATCGAGCCCCTCGCGTGCCTGGGTCCACAGGGCCTGTATCGTGTACATCGCGCTGCCGTCGGCCTGCAGGCAGACCACCTTGCGATCCGGGCTGGCGACCGCCGCCCCGGTGGCGAGCGGCAACCCGATACCGATGGCACCTCCGGTAACCTGCAGTAAGTCGTGCGGGGCCGCGCCCCGCGTCTCCGATATGAAAGCAGCAGCGGCGGTGAGCGCCTCGTCGACGACGATCGCACCCTCCGGCAGCAGCGCCCCAACCGCCGCTGCTGCCGACTCTGGTGTGATCCCTTCACCCGAGGGTAGTGGACGCTTCTCTCGTGCCTGGACGGGGACATTCTGCGGCGCGTCGAGCTCTTCGGCGAGCGCTTCGAGCGCCCCGACAACGTCCCCTTCGGGCGCGGCGAGCGTGTGGATCTCACACCGCGGCGGGCTCAGTTCGCTCGGCTTGTCGGGGTAAGCGAAGAAGGCGACCGGTGCCTCGGAGCCGACCAGCACGAGGTGGCGAGCGCCGGCGAGGGTCGCGAGGGCGGCGTCGACCGGGTAGGGGAGGAAGTCGACGGCGACCCGTCCGGCCCCGCGTTCCACCCGCGCGTTGAGGGTCTGCGCGAGCAGACGCACACCGCTTTGCGCGGCGATGCGGCCAGCCAGCATCAGGCCAGGTTCGCGCAGGGCATGGCCGCCCATGAACAGGACCGTGGGCTCGCCGGAGCGCAAGACCCTGGCAATATCGGGGATCACCTCGGGTGAGACCGGTGCAGGGCCATCCACGGGAGGTAACGGGGCGGGACCGTCGGCCTCGTTCCAGGAGGCGTCGGCGGGGAGGATCAAGGTCGCGACCCGACCCGGCGGGGTCATTGCTGCGACCACGGCGGCCGCCCCGTCGCGCGCGACCGAGCGAGAGTCAGCCGAGGTCAGCACCCAGTCCGAGAATGGTCGCGCGGCGCCCTCGATGTCGGAGGTGAGCGGCGCGTCGTGCTGTTTGTGATAGGTGGCGTGGTCGCCGACGATGTTGACCATGGGTGTGTTGGCCCGACGCGCGTTGTGCACGTTGGCGAGACCGTTGGCGAGCCCTGGCCCGAGATGCAGAAGGGTCGAAGCGGGCCTGTCCACCATGCGCGCGTAGCCGTCGGCCGCGCCCGTCGCAACACCCTCGAACAACCCGAGCACGCAGCGCATATCTCCCACCCGATCCAACGCCGCAACAAAGTGCATCTCCGAGGTGCCAGGGTTGGCGAAACAGACCTCCACCCCCGCACCGGCCAATGTCTCGACCAGGCTCTCTGCTCCGTTCATTCGTTCGTCACTCCCCAATGCTCCTGCTGATTCAGCCTACTCGGCCAATATTAGCCTCTGAGGCCCACCGAATCAGCCGCAACTTCATTCTGGTTACTTCAGGTGTGCTGACCGGATGCGAGATGTCATACGGTCCCTCCCAGGTTCTTCGGCGAACGGACGCCTCCGGCTGCGGCGACGTGGCAGGCTGCCCTGTGGTCAGACGCAAGTTCTTCGAGGGCCGGATTTTCTGCCAGGCAGCGGGGTTCCTGGGAGCCCGCTTCTCCCGAGCGCAGTACGGGGCATCGGGGGTGGAAGCGGCAGCCTTCTGGGATGTTGGCGGGGTCCGGGGGCTCGCCCGTCAGAACTTCGTGGGTGCGGCGGCGGCCGACTTCGGGGGTTACGGCGAGCAGGGATCTCGTGTAGGGGTGCAGGGGCTCGGTGAGAACCGTCTGGGCCGGTCCGAGCTCGACTATTTTGCCCAGGTACATGACGGCGACGCGGTCGGCCAGCGCCCAGGCGAAGGCGAGGTCGTGGGTGATGAGGACGAGGGTCATACCGACTTCGTCCTTGAGGCGGACGAGTAGGTCCAGGATCTCACCCCGCACCGAGGCGTCGAGCATGGAGACGGGCTCGTCGGCGACTAGCACCCTGGGCTCGAGGGCTATCGCTGCGGCGATGACCACCCGCTGGCGCTGTCCACCGGATAGCTCGTGCGGGTAGTTGAGGAAGAAGCGCTCCGGCGGTCTCAGGCCTGCCCGCGCCAGGGCACGCGCCACGATCTCCCCCTCGTCCCCCTCGAGCCCGTGAATGCGTACGCCCTCGGCAACCGCTTCGTAGACGCTCTGGCGCGGGTTGAGGGAGCCCATCGGGTCCTGGAACACGACCTGGACCTGGCGGCGGAACTCTCTGAGCTCCCTGCCCCCAAGACGCGCCGGGTCCAGGCCGGAGAACGAGACCTCCCCCGAGTGCGGCCTGACCAGACCGAGCAACGCGCGGCCGAGGGTGGTCTTCCCGCAGCCGGATTCCCCGGCGATGCAGAAGACCTCGCCGGGATCCACGTGGAAAGAGACGCCATCCACGGCCCTTACCTCGCCCCCGGAACGGCCGAACAGTCGCCCCGATGCGAAGCGGACCTCGAGGTCTCTGACCTCAAGCGCAGCCGCGTGGCCTCGCTTTCCTTCCATCAGGCCTCTTCTCTGGCGACGAGATGGCAGGCGGCCAGGCGCTGGCCTTGCCGCTCGAGGACTGGATCTATGGTATCGCAGGGTTCGAAGGCGACGGGACAGCGGGGATGGAAGGCGCAGCCAGGGGGCCTGGCCTCGGGGTGGGGCGGGTCGCCAGGCAGGCCCGCGGGGACGCCGCGGGAAGCAGGGTCTCCGACCACGGGAAAGGCGCCGACCAGGGATTTCGAGTAGGGGTGGCGTGGCGTCTTCAGGAGTTCTGAGGCGGAGTCTTCCTCGACGATACGGCCCGCGTACATGATGGCCACCCTGTCGGCTATCTGGGCGAGGACCGAGAGGTCGTGGGTGATGACGATCAGGGCGATGTTTCGCTCCTCGCGCAGCCGTGCGAGGAGGTTCAGGATCTGGGCCTGTATCATGACGTCGAGCGCCGTGGTCGGCTCGTCGGCGATAATCAGCGGTGGGTTGCACGCCAACGCCATGGCGATCATAACCCGCTGGCGCATCCCTCCGGAGAACTCGTGTGGGTAGTCCTCCGCCCTACGCGGCGCGATTCCAGCGTGCTCGAAGAGCTCCCGCATGCGGGTTCGAGCTTCGCGTTTGGAGACGTCTTCGTGGAGCAGAATCGCCTCCACTACCTGATCCCCGACCCGTTTGACCGGGTTGAATGCGTTCATGGCGCCCTGGAAGACCATGGAGATCCCGGCCCAGCGCATCGTCCTCAGCCGCCCCGGTTTGGCGCCGATTACCTCCGTGTCTTGAAAGCGGATCGAACCCTCTACGGTCGCGTTGCGCGGGAGCAAACCGAGGCAGGCCAGCGCGAGCGTGCTCTTTCCGCACCCCGATTCCCCCGCGAGCCCGAGGGCGTCCCCCGCGCGCAGCGAGAGATTCACGCCGTCCACCGCAGGGCCTTTCGTCCCCCTCACCTCGTAGAGGACGTGCAGGTCTCTTACCTCGAGAAGAGTTCCGTTCATCTCTCGCGCAGCCTGGGATCGAGGATCTCATCGAAGGCGTAGCCACACATGGTGAAACCGAGCACCACGAGCACTATGCACAGGCCCGGCGGGACCAAATACCACCAGGCACCGAGGGAGATGGCGCCTTCCGCAAAGGCCGACTCGAGGATGCTGCCCCAGGACACGCTGAAGGGATCGCCCAGCCCCAGGAAGGAGAGCGTGGTCTCGGTGAGGATGGCGACGGCCACGACCAGGATCGTGTTGGCGAAGATCAGGGGGAAGACATTGGGGAGGATGTGGCGGGTGACGATCTGGCGGTGTCCGGCGCCGAGGGCCCTGGCACGCTCCACGTAAGGACGCTCCTTGAGGGTCAAGACCTGGGCACGCACTACGCGGGCGGTGCCAGGCCAGGTGGCGACCCCGATGACCAAGGCGATAACGAACAGGCTGCGGCCCAGAATGGCGGCTAGCACTATGGCCAGGGGCAAGAACGGGATGACCAGGAACCAGTCGGTGAAACGCATCAGGATCACATCTACCCACCCACCAAAGTAGCCGGCCACGATCCCGACGAGGGCTCCGATCAGCATGGAGATACCGGTGGCCAGAAACCCGACGAGCAGAGATATCTGGGATCCCTGGATCACGAGGTCGAGCACCGACCGTCCCAACTCGTCCGTGCCGAGCCAGAACCGAGCCGAGGGCGGTTGCAACGGCGCGCCTGGTGCGTTGGTGACCGAGAGCCGTGCCTCGGGGGCTAGAACATCGGCGAACACGGCCATAAGCACGAACACGACCAGGATCACCAGCCCCGCGACCCCCATCTTGTTGCGGGCGAAGAGCCGCGCCGACGACCTTAGCGCCTCGATCCTGCGTGCCCGGCGCACGGCGCGGCCGCTGCGCGTGGCCCCGGACGTGGCACGGACGCTCACGCGCGCCCGATCCTCGGGTCGAGTACCCCGAGCAGCAAGTCCGCGGCCAGATTGGCGAAGATCACCGCCACCGAGAACAGCAAGAACAAGCCTTGCAGTAAGGGATAATCCGGCCCCCCGTTGATAGCCCGGAACGTGAGCTGCCCGAGACCGGGCCACGAAAATACCGTCTCCACGGTAATAGCGCCTGACACGATGAACCCGAGGTTAAGTGCGGCGAGCGTGACGACCGGCAGCAGGGCGTTCGGTACGACGTGCCTGCGCAGGACGAGGGCCTCGCGCATACCTTTGGCGCGGGCTGTAGTGACGTAGTCTTCGTTCATCGCTTCGATGACGCTGGAGCGCATGATCAGGGCGTACTCCCCGAGCAGCGCCAGGACCAGCGTAAGCGCCGGCAAGAACAGGTGCTCCAGCGTGTCCACGAACTGCACGCCGGAGGATGCGTCAGCCAGGCCCGGCGTGCTCATGAACGAGGTTGGGAACCAGTCGAGGGCTACCGCGAATACCAGGATCAGGAGCATCCCCAGCCAGAACTCTGGCATAGCGTAGGTAACGAGGCCGAAGCCGAGGGAGGTGGTATCAACCGCGCTTCCCCTGCGCCACCCGCCCCAGATGCCGATGAGCGTCCCGATCACCGTCGCGCCCAGGGTGGCCACCCCGACGAGCAGTATCGTCGGCCAGAGGGCGTTTGCGATCACCTCGGAGACAGGACGGGAGAAGACGTAGGAGATACCGAGCTCACCCCGCGCGGTGTCGCCGAGGTAGTCAAAGAACTGGACCGTGAGCGGGCGGTCCAGACCAAGCTCTTTCTTGACCGCCTCGATGGTGGAGGGGGACGAGCGCTGCAGCCTGGTGAGCGTGCGCTCGGGGTCGCCAGGTAGGATGCGGAAGAGGAAGAAGTTCAGGACGAGCACGAAGAACAGGGTCCCGACGGCCCCGATCAACTTGCCCGCTACGTAGCGCGCCCGGCTCAGGCCCTATCCTCCGCGCTCCTCCTCCGGAGGAGCACGACGACTACCACGATGACCACCACCCCGACTAGCGCCAGCCCTACGTAGAGAAGTGGCGACGTACCGCCCCCCGCATCCTCGGGAGAGTTTTCGGAGCTGAGCGGTTGCAGGTTCAGGTAGCCCTCGTTGGTGAAGGTGTAGGCGATCTGGCCTGGGCCGGCCGTGGTCGGTGTCTTGGTCCAGCCCTCGAACTTGTCGGTGCGCCAGGCTTCGGTCTGATTGTCGTAGTAGAAGATGACGTAAGGGTTGTCCTCGTAAGCGACGCGCTGCATCTCCTTGATCGTGTCGGCCCGCTCGTCGAGGTCTAATTGCTCTTTTTGCTCCTGGTACATCCGCGAGTAGTCCTGGTTGCACCAGAACGTGTCGGACCAGCCCATGATCTGGTCGCACGTGAGTACCGACAGGATAAAGTCGGGGTCAGCATCGGAGCTCCAGCCCCAGATGAACATGTCGTAGTCTGCGGCGTAGATGGCGTCGGTGAGGGCCGTGTCGCTCAGGGCTTTGGTCTCCAGCCCGATGCCGGCTTCCTCCAACCAGTCTTCGATGAACTGGCCTTCTGTTATGGAGTCCTTGTCCTCGGAGCGCACGAAAAGGCGCAGCGTCAGATCCTTTCCGTTCTTGTCCACGATCCCGTTGCCGTCGGTGTCCTTCCATCCTGCCTGCTCCAGCAACTTCTTGGAGCGGCCTATGTCGAAGCCCTGCAACTCGGACTCTGGCAGTTCCAGGTGGTACTTGGCCAGCACCGGGGGGACCAGCGTGGAGCCAGGGACGCCTTCGCCCTGGAGGACCTTCTCGGTTAGCGCATCTTCGTCGATGGCCCAGTTGATCGCCTCCCGCACTTTAGGGTCTAGCAGCGACGGGTCTCCGGTAGACTTTTTCGGGGCGTCGAACTCCTCTATTACTTCGGGCGAAGGCTCGTAGAGGTTGAAGCCGAGCTCGGTGAAACCGGGATCGGGGGCCGAGTTGGTCTCTATCCCCTCCTGGTTCTTCAACGACTTGAAAAGGTTGATGGGAATGCCCGAGATGTAGTCCACGTCGCCGTTCTTGAGCGCCTGCACCATGGTGTCGTCGTTGTCGTAGAACTGGAAGATGATCTCATCCAGTTCAGGGGCTCCCTTGAAGTAGTCGGGATTGACCTTCAGCCGCGCGTACTGGCCTTTCTTCCACTCGACGGCCTGGAACGGACCAGACCCGATGGCCGGTTCATTCGGGAAGGTCTTCGTCTCGTCCGGAGGCACGTCTTTCCAGATGTGCTTGGGCAGGATGTACACGTACATCGAGAGCATCTGGACCGAAGGGTCCTTGGTCGTGAATACCACCGTGTGCTTGTCGGGCGTCTCGATCTTGTCGATCTGCCTGACGTAGTCGATGAACAGGCCCTGCTCTTCTTTCAGGATCCGGTTGAACGTGTACGCGACGTCCTCCGAGGTCACCGGCTTCCCGTCCTGCCAGGTGGCATCTTTGTTGAGGTGGAAGGTCCAGGTAAGGCCGTCTTTGGAATGTTCCCAGGAGTCGGCCAGGCCTGGCACCGGGCTCGAGTCCTTGGGAGAGAAGTCCACCAGCAGGTCGTAGGTAAGGTCCATCACTTCGAACGAGGGGACCTCCACGAGCTTGAACGGGTTGAACCCGTCGATGTCGTTGGTGTCCCCGATGCGGAGCACGAGCTTTTCGTCCTCCCCGGAGCCGCTCTGCGCGCCAGCGCTCGTGGCGCCGGTGAGCCCGACTATCAAGGTCATCAACACCACAGCCGCAGCGATCTTTCGCATATTCCCTTTCCCCTTCATCCCTCGATTCCAGCAACGCTGGTCTATTCCAGTAATGCTGGTTCCTGGATTGTAAGGGTTCTCGAATCTCCGCTCAAGGTTACGGAGACGCCGAGGGGGATGGTGCAGAGGCGCTCGCCGTGGCCCAGGGGGTAGCCGTAGAGGGCGGGGACGCCCAGGGGTTCGATGTAGCGCTCGAGCACGTCCTCGATGGAGAGCGTCTGAGGGAACTCCGGGCGCTCCTCGCTCCAGTCACACTTTTCGAGCTCCCCCACGACCACGCCCACGACCTCATCCAGCATACCGGCCTGTCGCATCTGGTTGAGAAAACCGTCTATGTACCAGGGCGGCGCTTCCACATCCTCGAAGAAGAGGATTCTGCCCGCGAAGTCAGGCTGCCAGGGCGTCCCAATCGCCTGGCACAAGAGCCACAGGCAACCGCCCACCATGGGAGCGCTGACCGTACCGCCCCCGAAAGACCGTATGTACTTGTTCTCCGGGTCTGGCGGCACCTCCCCGAGGGGTCCTTCCAAGGTGAGTGCTCTTAGCAACCGCTCCTGGGTGAAGGGCTTGGTCTCCTTGTCGTTGACGCCGGCCAGGCCTGGACCGTAGAACGTCACCAATTCCGTGTAGTGGCGCAGGGTCGTATGTAGAGCGGTGATGTCCGAGTAGCCGATGAAGGGTTTGGGGTTTGCCCTGATGGCGTCGAAGTCCAGGTACGGGATGGTCTGGGCGGCACCGTAGCCACCCTGGAAACAATGCACCACGTCCACCTGGTCGTCGGTGAACATGTCCATGAGGTCCTGCGCCCGGCCTTCGGGGGAACCTGCCACGTAGGTGTCGCGGGCGAACACGTTGCGGCCGAGCTTCACTTTGTATCCTTTGCTCTCCCACCACTCCACCCCGCGCAGTACCTCGCTGCGGTTGTGGTAAGGGCTGGCCGGAGCGGGGACCCCGATCGTGCCGCCGGGACGGAGGACGTTGCCTTTGAGCGTCAAGGGTGGTGGTCCTTTCTCTTCGGGATCGGCATGCCCCGCAGCTCCATGACGTAGGAGGATATCTCCTCCGTTGCAGCCTCGAAGAGGGCCTCGCCCTTCGCCACCGTCGCCTTGCTGGCGTCCCCCTGGACGCCCGACTCCGAGAACGAAGACCACCAGGGCATGACTTTGAGGGGCCCATCCGACCAATCCATCCAGGCGTGTTCGGTCTCGGCGTAGCCGTGCTCGTCGACCGCCCTGGACATGTCTACGGCTTCAGGATGCAGGTGCAAATACAGGGAAGTCTCCAGCTCGCAGGCATGGGCCATTCCGCCCCGGCCCGAGTCGCGAATCTCTTCGATCACCGCCGCGCTCTGTGGCGAGACGAGGTAGAAGCTGGCGGCGACGAGCGATTCCGGCTCCTCCACCATCGTGAGGCGGGCCGCGGTCTCGACAAGGTTCTGGTTGGACCCGTGGCCGTTGACCAGAAGCACACGTTCGAAGCCATGGCGGACCAGCGAGAGGGCAACGTCCGTACAATAGCGGCAGAAGGTATCCCAGCGGATCGAGATCGTACCAGGAAAATCCATGTGGTGCGGCGAATAACCATGCACTATCGGGGGCAAGAGCACGGTCTCGGCGGGCAGGCGCTCTGCGGCGCCCCGGCACACGGCCTCGACCAGCGTGACGTCAGTGTCAATAGGGAGATGATACCCGTGGTCCTCGAGCGTTCCGATGGGAACTATGGGGACGCGCCCTTCGCCGGCGGCCCTGGCCACCTCGGGCCACGTCAGCTTTCCGAACTCGGGGGGTTCACTCCACATCGTATGCCTCCTCTCACCGCCTCATCCCTATGCTCCCACAGCCCGGGCGAAGCGGTGCAGGAACGCTATGGACTGGCGCATGTGCGTTCTCAGGCCGGCGATGGTCGCGTACTCGTCGGCGGCGTGCGCACCACCAGCGTGCCCCGCGCCGCCGGAGGCGAAGGGGACCTGCAGGACTTGCTCGAAGAGGTAGAAGGGAGCCCACCAGGGGGCCGAAGGCCAGATCTGCGGCGGCGGGCCCACGTCGCGTTGAGACTCGACCATGGCGCGCGCGACCGGCGAGAGCGCGGTCGTCCTCGACGGCGGACAGAGTTGTACTTCCTCTACCGTCACCTCCGGAGCCGCCTGCGCGACGAGGCGCTCGACCTCGGCAACCACCGACTCCACGTCTGCGCCGTAGGGGATGCGGACGTCGAGAGCAGCCCTGGCCTCATGCGGGACGATCGTCTTTCCCGTGATGCTGCCCGAGGAGAACCCGTTGAGGTTGAGGACCGGCTCGTACATGAGCGCCTTCAGCAGTGAACGCGCGTCGTCCGCTCCCCGGTACGCCAGCGCGCCCTCTTCTTCCAGATGCGCGGCCGGATCGAAGTCTCGCGCCAGGGCGTCGAGGAGTTCCTCGTGCTCCGGAGGAACCGACGTGGGCCCGAGGCCGTCGATGGCGCCGTGGTCAGCAGCATCCTTCAGGGCGCCAAGGGCGCGCATTAGCGACCAGGAGGGGGAGGAGATCACCACCCCCTCGCTCGAGTGGAGCGCCTTTCCTAACGGGCCGCCCCACTCGCCGCCCTGACAGCCCAGGATGAAGGACACGATGCCCTTGCATCCGAGGTAGATCTCCGAAATGCCCCGCCTGTCGGCCGTCAGGTCCGTGTCGAAGGCGGCCTCTGCCGCGAGGTCGGCGCGCCGATCGGACATTACCTTCGGCAGGCTCGGGCTTCCCAGCTCCTCCTCGCCATCCACGAGAAAGACGATCTCCGCGGGCAACTCCGAGACCCGGCGGGCCGAAGCCAGCGCCAGCAAGAAGGAGGCTAGCGAACCCTTGGAGTTGGCGGCGCCCCGCGCGACGATGCTCCTTCCCGCCCCTGGCACGTCGGCCGTCACCGCGGCGAAGGGAGGCGACGACCAACCCGGCTCGTCGGCCGGCTGCACGTCGTACATCCCGTAGCGCAGGAGCCTGGGGCCGTCGCCCTCGATGCGGCCGAGGACCGCGGGGTGTCCCGCTGTGGGTATTATCTCGGCGGTTCCGCCGGCGCCCTCGATCATGGCCGCCACCTGCTCGGCGCCGGCGAGCATGTCGTCGTCCGAAGCGGAGACCGTGGGACACCGCAGGAAGTTACGGATCTCCCCCAGATGCATCTCGAAGTCGGTGTCGATCCGCTCCCAGGCCGGTGACCACGGGGCGTCCCGACCTCCATCCTTCAAGTCGATGAGGATCTCGCCGGGTCGAATTGACTGGCCACGCGCTCGATAGCCCCGGAGCAGGCTTCGAGCGCGTCGTCTATCGCCTGCTCGTCCATCGCTGTTGACGTGTTAATAAAGCCGCGCGGCGCGAAGTAGACGCCTTCGTCGAGCGCCGCGAGATGGAATCTGGCCGCCACGGGGCTGTCTGTGTTCAGGTCGGAGAACTTGCGGACCTCGCCCTGTGTCCCGAAGTTCACGTGCAGCAGGGACCCGCAGTTGTTCACGACGCCGTGGAGATTTGGCGTCTCAGAAAGCGAGTGGCGCAGCCCTTCGGCGAGCCGTTCGCCGATGGCGTTGATTCGCTCTATCTCCCCTTGCGTGAGGAGGTCGAGCATCACGCAGCCTGCGGCCATGGTCATGAGGTTGCCGTTGAAGGTCCCCGAGTGGTGGAGGTGGCGGGGAGAGCGGGGGTCGAAGACTTCCATCACGTCCGCACGCCCGCCGAAAGCGCCGACGGGTAGGCCGCCGCCGATGATCTTACCCAGCGTCGTCAGGTCGGGACGGACGCCTAGGACCTCCTGGCGTCCACCTACGGCGAGCCTCAGGGTTATTACTTCGTCGCAGATGAGGAGCGCCCCGTGTTCGTCCGCCAGGCGTCGGGCCGCCGCGAAGTAATCAGGGGTGCCGGTGAAGACCCCCGTCCCCGTTACGGGCTCGAGGAGTATCGCCGCCACCTCCTCGCCCTCCGCTTCCATCGCCGCCTCGAGCTGGTCCACGTCGTTGTAGTCGACCATGCGCAGCAGATCGCGCACCCCCTCGGGCATCGCGGCCCTGTACGGGTCCTGATCCCAGGAGACCGGAACCTGCTCCCACATGCCGTCGTAGCCGCCTTCGGCCTTGACGATCTTGTCCCGCCCGGTAAAGGCCCTGGCTGCGCGCACGGCCATCATGACGGCCTCGGTGCCCGAGTTCGTGAAGCGCACCCTCTCCACCGAAGCCACCCGGCCGACGATCCTTTCCGCGAGCTCGGCCTGCAGCTCGCCGGGGGCGGGGAAAGCGGTACCCAGGGTCGCCTGGTCTCTCATGGCCTCGTTTACGGCCGGTACAGCGTGGCCGTGGACCGAGGCGGTGTAGTTATTCAGGAGGTCGATGAACTCGTTGCCGTCAGCGTCCCTGATGCGGCAGCCGGAGCCGGAGGAGATCACCAACGGGTAAGGTGGGAAGTAGGCGAGAGAACGGGTGTTGCCGCCGGGGATGGAGCGTTCGAGCCGCTCCACGATCTCGCGCGACCT
>Ga0126306_10000700_pt1 | contig 16490 bp, 8 predicted proteins | sample Plot27_FD_92592 | JGI IMG/M metagenome (GOLD analysis project Ga0126306, IMG submission 92592) | Serpentine soil microbial communities from UC McLaughlin Reserve, CA, USA - Plot27 | ecosystem: Environmental > Terrestrial > Soil > Grasslands | place: USA: UC McLaughlin Reserve, Lake County...
GTTTCTTCCTGGCCGCGAAGGCGGAGGAGGCGGTCGGCTACGAGCCCGATGCTCGCGCCTGAGGTCGAGAGCCTCCCGTGGGGGGAGCAGCTCGAGCTGGACGACGAGAGCTACCGAACCCAGCTCGCCTACCTCTTCGACCGGTCGGCCTTCTACCGCGAGAAGCTGAGCACCGCGGGATTCGACTCCAGCGATGCGGCGGGCGGGCTCGCGGAGATCGCGCTGCTGCCCCTCACCGAGAAGCGCGAGCTCAGAGAGACGTGCACGCGCGACAACCCGATCGGCGCGCACCTCTGCGCGACGCCGTCCGAGATCGTCCGGATCTACTCGACGAGCGGCACGACCGGAGCGCCGAGCTATGTGCCTTTGACGGCCGCCGATCTCGACAACTGGGTGATCGCCTCGGCACGCAGCTACGCAGCCTCCGGAGTCACCGTGGGTCAGCGCATCGTCTCGACGTACAACGCCGGTCCGTTCGTGGCCGGCGCGGCGCTTGCCGCGTTCGAGCGGATCGGCCTCAGCCACATCCCGCTCGGCACTGGGAACACCGAGCGCCTGATGCTCGCGATCGAGCTCCTTAGACCCGACGCCGTCGTGCTCACGCCTTCGTACGCCGCCTACCTCGTTGAATCGGCTGCGCTGCGGAACGTCGATCTCCGAGCGTCGAGCGTCGAGCGCATGCTCGTTGCGGGTGAGCCCGGCGGAGGCGAGCCGGCCTTTCGTGCGAAGCTCGAGGAAGGTTGGGGCGCGAAGGTGACCGAGGCGATGGGCATCGGCGACATCGGCGTATCGCTGTGGGGCGAGTGCGAAGAGCAGGACGGAATGCACCTGGGTGCGCGCGGTTTCGTTCATGCTGAGCTGGTGGAGCCCGAGACCGGCGTCGCGGTCGAGCTGAGCGACGGCGCCACCGGCGAGCTCGTCCTGACGCATCTTCAGCACCGCGCTGCGCCGCTCCTGCGCTTCCGCACGCGCGACCACGTCGAGGTGCGGACGAGCGCTTGCAGGTGCGGGCGGACGGGACCGCGCGTGCGGTGCATCGGCCGAACCGACGACATGCTCATCGTCCGCGGGGTCAACGTCTTCCCCTCGGCCATCCGCGAGGTGGTGAGCGCGTTCGCTCCCGACGTCAGCGGTCACATCGTGGTCAAGCCGCAGACGCAGGGCGTGAAGCAGCAGCCGCCGCTCCCGGTGAGCGTCGAGCTGGCACAGGGCGCAGCGGGCGACGACGCGCTCGCAGAGGCGATCCGCCGGAGGCTGCGAGAGGCGCTCGTCGTCCAGACACGCGTCGAGCTCGTGCCGTGGGGGAGCCTGCAGCGGAGCGAGTACAAGTCGAAGCTCGTCGAGCACTCGTGAGCGGCGTTCTGCTCACGTCGGTCGTCGGGAGCTATCCCCAGCCCGACTGGTTGATCGACCGGGAGCGGCTCGGCGAGCGTCTGCCGCCGCGCGTGCGAGCGCGCGAGCTCTGGCGAGTACCGGAGCCGTTCCTGGAGGAGGCGCAGGACGACGCGACACGGCTCGCCGTTCGCGACATGGAGCGTGCAGGCGTCGACGTGATCACGGACGGGGAGATGCGGCGGGAGAGCTACTCGAACCGGTTCGCGACCGCGCTCGACGGCGTCGATCTCGACGAGCCCGGCGTCGCGCTCGATCGCACGGGTCACGAAAATCCCGTCCCGAGAGTCGTGGGGCCGATCCGCCGCACGCGGCCGGTCGAGGTGCGCGACGTCGAGTTTCTCCGCTCGATCACGGACCGTCGGATCAAGATCACCGTTCCGGGGCCGTTCACGATGACGCAGCAAGCTCAGAACGATCACTACGCCGACGAGCGGAGCCTCGCGCTCGCGTACGCGCATGCCGTGAACGAGGAGCTGCGGGACCTCAAAGCAGCCGGAGCCGACGTCGTCCAGATCGACGAGCCGTATCTCCAGGCGCGCCCGGAGCCCGCGCGGGAGTACGCCGTCGAGGCGATCAATTGCGCGCTCGACGGCATCGACGGGGACACCGTCCTCCACACGTGCTTCGGCTACGCGCACATCGTTCACGAACGACTCGCCGGCTACCCGTTTCTGCGCGAGCTCGGCTACTGCCTTGCGACGCACCTCTCGCTCGAGGCGGCACAACCGAACCTCGACCCCGAGCTGCTGCGCGAACTCCCCGACAAGACGATCGTCCTTGGGGTCCTCGATCTCGGCTCGAGCACGGTCGAGACGCCCGAAGTCGTCGCAGACCGGATTCGCAGAGCTCTCACGGTGGTGGCGCCGGAGCGGCTCGTTCTCGCGCCGGACTGCGGGATGAAGTACCTCCCGCGCGAGCGCGCGTTCGACAAGCTCGAGGCGATGGTTGCCGGTGCGCGCATCGTCCGAGAAGAGCTCGGCCTCGGATCGGCTACACGTCGGGCAGCAACCCGAGCCATCTGACGGCCTCGGGCAACTGGGTGTCGTGGCGCATCTCGGCCGAATGGCGCCAGACGCCGGTGACGGCCTCGAGCCGGCCGCGAGGGCGGAGCTTGCGGAGCTCGGAATAGAAGTGCGCCGATTGGTGGGTTTGGTCGATGACGATCTGGTCGGTGATGCTCCACCAGATCTGCAGGGGAACGCCCGAGCGGGCGATCTCCTTGATCCAGTGGGTCGGGCTGCGCAGCACGTAGCCGGTCGGGTTGGTGCGTGGCGTGCCTCCGACCTCGAAGCGGGCGAGGCTCTGTAGGCCCCGACGGCCGGGGGTGAGCGCGAAGTCGTTGTAGCGACGGTAGAAGTTCGTGACCGAGTCGAACGCAACCGCGCCCGCGAGCAGTTGGGGGTGCTGTCCGAGCAGGAGCAGCGTCTCCTGGCCGCCCATGCTGCCCCCGAGCGCGTAGATCCGTCGCCGGTCGATCCGAAGCCAAGGCAGGGTGCGGTGGACGATCTCGTGCATCCGGGAGAGGTCGGTGATCTGTCCCCGGTAGCCCCATGAGTGGAGCGGCAAGCGTCGGCCCATCCCGCCGGGACAGGCGACGATGAAGCCGCCGCGATCGGGCAGGTTGCCCCACAGCCGCGCATTCGGCCCGGCGGAGACGCCGCGACCGTGCGGTGAGATCACGAGTGGAAGCGGGGGCGAAGGTCGCTCCGCGCCGAACTGGTCCGGGACGAGCACGATCACCGGACGGGGCGCCCGGTTGTGCGCGCGGTAGCGCACGTTCCATTGTCGCGTTGCCAACGGCAGCAGGATCGTAGACGGGCGGCAGCCGGTAGAACAGAAGGGTGGGGGTGCCGGGACAGCTCGTTCCTCAGCGCTACAACGACGAGTGGCGAGGTTGGCCGGTGTTGCCCCTTCATCGGCAGCATCCGATCCGGGGCTCGTTCCTCGATCCACGCGCACACGACCGGCTCGGTGCCGTCTACCACAACGGAGTCGACATCGCGGTTCGCGATGACAAGCCCGGCCGCGGAGCGCCGGCCGGGCGCACGCATCGCGTGCACGCGATCGAAGGAGGCAGGGTTCTCAATGCGACACCGCCGGGCGTGCGCGGGCTCGTGGACATCGCTCACTTCCGCTACGAGCACGTGGACGTTCTCGTTCGTCCGGGAGAGCTCGTCCAGCCGGGGGAGCAGGTCGCGTGGGCCTGGCAAGGCGATTGGCATGTCCATCTGAGCGAGTTCGTCGATCTCGCCGATGGGAAGAGAATCTTCGTCAACCCGCTCCGCCCGGGCGGCAAGCTCGCGCCGTACGTCGACACCGCGAAGCCGTTGATCGAGGAAGTGCGGTTCTACACTCCGGCGACGCCCGCGTGGGGGCGTCGTCGGCCGACCACCGTTGCCCGCTTCCCCCAAGCCGGCCGCAGGCTCGACAAGCGGCGGCTCTCGGGCCCCGTCGACGTGCGCGCTCGGATCGCCGACCCGCAGTCGTTTATCGGGTGGTTCAAGGACAAGCCGTGGCTCGCCGCGCCTCACCATCCGTTCCGCGTCGCTGTCAGCGTCGCCCAGCACGGAACCGGCCGGGTCTTCCACGATCACGAAGTGTTTCGCGCCGAGCAGCTGCTCGAGCAGCCGGCCGGCCAGCACTTCGCACCCGGCACGGAGCAGAACCTCTCAGCCGGCGCCTGCGTGCGCCGGCACGCGTCGCTTCGCTGCCAAGGCAGCTACTGGTTCAGGCTCTTCCCGCGGCCGTACCTCAACACCAGGCAGCTGCCGAACGGGCGGTACCGAATCAGTATTCGCGTCTGGGATGCAGCAGGGAACGCGCGCGTCGACAACACAGATGTGACCGTCAGCAACTAGGAGGGTTTGGCGAAACAGGCGCTGTGCCGCCGGGCCGCGCTGGGTGGTGCGATGCTGCGTCCTCAGTCGCCCCCGTATCTCCTGATACGCGGGCTCCCTGCGTCCTTGCCTCGCACCACCCATCGCACCCCGGCGACGAGGCCCGTTCCGCCAACCCTCCCAGAGCCGCGTACGCTCATCGGCAGGCCAGTGCACCCGGCCGCAGCCAGCGACGTACCTCCTTGAGCGCGGCGGCGTTCTTCGGCTGCGTGAGCTGGGACCGCAGCGCCTCGCGGGCCGTGGCCGACAGCGCCCAGCCGAGCGGTGCCTTGGCGCCTGCATGGCTCTGGATGACGAAGTGCGCGTAGCGGTCGTCAAGTAGCGACCCGTCGAGCGTCGCGCCGTCGAAGCCGCGGTCGAACAAGAGAGCCGCCTGCGCCTTGGCGCCGGCCGCCCGCGCGCCGCGCGCGGCGACGATCGTCTTGGGCGGAACGGTGGCCTCGGCCGGACGTCCCACCGCTCGCGGGGCGGCGTCGTCCTCGTAGCCGTTGTCGATCTGGATCATGAAGGGGACGACGCAGGCGCGACCATTCGGGCGCTGGTTGTGCGCGCGGATCATCGGCGCCAGCCGCTCGTGGATCTCGACGATCGGGCTCGCGCCCGACGTCTCGAGGTACCCGCCGTCGACGACGAACGTGACCTTGTTCCCCTGGTCCTGATCGACGCAGCGGCGTTCGATTCGCCCCGACGGTGAGACGTACGGGAATCGTGACGACAGGATCGCCGCAGTCGAGAGCGGCACGTCGAGTCGTCGTCCGCAGAGGAAGTCCGCCAGGTCGCGCGTCCCGCCGAGAACCGACTTCGGCAGGAGGCGCTCGGTGAAACCCTCCCGCGTGACGTCGTCGAACGGACCGGTTGCTCGGCAATCGTGGAAGCGGCGAACAGGCTGCCCGCCGTCTTCGATCAGCACCGTCTCGACGCTTGCGTCCAGCACGGAGCCGTTGAAGCGACAGCCGTCTTCGACGCTCGTCCCGTTCAGTAGCACGAGCGGGACGACGTGGTGCGTCCGCCAGAGCTCGAACACGCGCCAGTCGCCCCGCGCGCGCCCTTCACCCCATGCCGCCTCCCACGAGCGCTCGAGCACCTCGGCGCTGTCGACTGGATGGCGGTAACGGAGCAGCAACTGCGGGAACTCGACGAAGAGACTCCAGCTCGCGGTCGGCGAGAGAAAGTCGCGATCGAGGCGCGCGTCGATCCACGCCCCCCGCCCGCCGATGTCGGCGCGCTCGGCGAGATGCGCGGCGTAGGTCGCGACGCCGACCGCGCCGCCCGAGACGCCGCTGAGCGCGAAGATCGTGTTCGAGCGGCTGAAGTCGCCGGCCGGGACGCGCGCCTCGTCGTCGCAGCTCGTCCCGTCTCCTGCCACTTCGAAGACGCAGTCGAGGACGGTCGACGTCCAGTACGCGGCGCGCGTGGCACCGCCCGAGGTGGCGACGGCGATCAGCGGGACGGCGCCGCCGTCTCGAGCCGTTCGGTATGCGAACGAGTCCGTCTCGAACGGACACCGTCGTTGGCCGGGATCGAGCCCGTTCTTCAGCAACCAGCAGGCCCAGACATGTCCGAGTTGCGGCGCGCTCGCCGTCTGCGCCGACGCGACGACGCGCGCGTCGTGCGGCCCATTGCGGTCGATCTGCGCAGCGATGAGGAGCCACGCGAGGAGGATGAGGATGATCGGCGAGCGTTTCCCCGGCAGCGCCTTCGGATAGGCGACCGCGTCGCTCACCCAGACGATTGCGCCGGCGAGCATGGCGACCAGCGCGAGGAAGGCGGCGAAGACGGCAACGCCGCCGCCGGTCTCGGACGAGCCCTGCACGTCGCTCAGGACGGCGACGATCACGAAGAGCTCGATCGCGACCGCGACAGCGACCAGAATCCACCAGCGGCCGCCGACGAGGGCGCCGCGGGCCGCCTTCGCTCCGTCGCCATCGTCGTGCAGCCCCGGGGCCAGCTGCGTCAGCTTGTAATAGAGCGCCCACGCGGCGATGGGCAACAACAGCGCGAACGCGATCAGCACGAGCGGGTGCAGCTGCTCGTCTGGTCCCGTCAACACGCTGTCGAAGTCCCAGAGCTGGCCGGTGAAGACGCTCTCTCCGAACGAGGCACGAAGGGCACCGAGGCCCAGACCGACGAGAACGACGGCGGCGAGCAGTGCCGGGACAGTCTTGGCTCCTGCGCCGAGGTCGCGCGACACCTGGTCGTGAAGGTCGCCGCCGAAGATCCATCCGAACACTGCGCCGAGCGCCGTGATCGCGGCGACGATCGCGAGGCCCCATCCGAGGTCGAACGGCGCGTCGACGAGCCGGAGGATCAGCGTCGCGACCAGCTGCACCGCAGCGATCGCGGCGACGATTCCGACCACGACCCAGGGGTTGCGGAGCGCCTTCCACGGTTTCGTCTGCCGAATCAGTTGGCACGAGATCACCCAGATCGTCAGCGCGAGGAACAGTGCGAACGCGAACGCGAGCACGAGTTGCAACGGCGTCCAGCGGCGAATCAGGTCCGGCACCTGCGGATGCGCGATCAAGGCAAAGCAGAAGAGGGGTGCGACGATCAGCAACACGCGCAGCAGCTGGGCGAGCTCGCGGAGCTCGCCGCGACGGACGTCGGCCCCGCCCCAGCGGCGGATCGCCAGACCCCCGATCAGCGCGAGGGCGGATGCCAGAGAGAGCCACTTTGCGCCGGCCGCAACGACGAGCGGCCAGCCGAGAGACGTGTCGGCAAAGACGACGAGCGCGCCGAGGAAGTTCTCGGTGAGGTCCGCGGCCGTGTAGGCGATCGCGGCCGCGCGGGCGTAGCTCAGCGGCCGCGACGGGCCTGCGAGAAGGCCGGCCGTGGTGTAGAGGAGGAGGCCGAGCGCTAGCGCGAAGGCGCAGTCCACGATCAGGTGGATCACGAAGACGACCTCGTAGTCCGCATGGCCCCCGTCGCCAGCGGTGGCGGCGGCATGGGCTCGCCAGACGTCGGCGACGTTCTCGGGGTGCAGTGACGCCAGGTCGCCGACTCCGACTGCAGGATGACCGGCCACGTGCATTCCGCGGAGGAGCCCGTTCAGCTGGAAGGTTGCGTCGAAAGCGAAGAGCGCGACGAGCAGGCACGCGACGGCGATCTGCCCGCGCCCGACCCGCCGTGGCGCCGCAGCCGCGTTCGGTCCTGCCATCACCCCTCCCTGTTGCGGGCCGATACTGACATCTGCGCGCGCCCCCTACCAGGGCCTTGTGCTAGAGGAGAAGGAAGCGCCGATGCCCAGGATCCTTGACCTGCAACGGCGAACCGAAGAGCTCTTCCTGAGCGCCGGTTCTGCCGAGACGCTCGCGGAGCCGCGCACGGGTGTTCGCTTCTCACCCTTCGTCGCCGAGCATGTCGAAGGTGCACTCGAGCTCGTCGACCGGTGGATCGAGTTGGCCGAGTCGGGACGCGGAAACGCCGGCCTCGAAGCGGCGCTCGCCGACGTCGGGCGGGAGCTCCAGGGTGACGATCCTGAGCGCGCGACGCACGCGCTGATGATCTTCATCACGCACAACCCGAAGGCCTCGCGACTGCCGATCCCGTCGCTCGAAGAGCGGCGACCGGCACTCGCCGCAAAGGCCGCGGAGTTCGGAGCGGAGGGGGTCGAGGCCGTGGAAGGCGAAGGGCAGCTCGATTGGTTTCGCGAGGACCCGCTCGCCAACCAGCACCACGAGCACTGGCACGTCGTCTACCCGGTGGGTGGCATCCCGGACGGCCAGGGCGGACGTGCGGGCAAGGATCGTCAGGGCGAGCTCTTCTTCTACATGCATCAGCAGATGCTCGCCCGCTACGACGCGGAGCGGCTGGCTGCCGGGCTGCCGACCGTGCGATCGCTCGCGACCTACAACGTCCCGATCCCCGAGGGCTACGACTCGGGGCTCCCGGACTTTCGCGCGCGATCGTCGGGACGGCGACTTGGAACGGTCGACCTCCGCGGTGGGCCGTACACCGTCCAGCAGCACGCGGGACTGCGCGACCGAATTCGCCGCTCCGTCGACTCGCGTCGCTTCGAGGATGGATCCCCGGTCGACGCCGATGCGCTCGGAGCCGCGGTCGAGCCGAGCCTGCGGCGCGGCGGGCCGTCGGGGTACGGCAACTTCCACGGCTTCGGCCACGTCTTGATCGCCCTGGCGGAGGATCCGACCGACACCGGGCGGCCCGGCGTCATGTGGACGACCGGGACCGCGATCATGGATCCGGTCTTCTACCGCTGGCATCGACACATCGACGACCAGCTGTTCCGCTGGCAGGAGAAGCAGTCCCCGCACGACTTCTCGGATGCCCCGCCGGCGGTCGCCTCGCCTCCGCTGCTCGTCTTCGGCGACAAGGTTCCGCAGGCGAGCCGCTCGGGCGCGGCGCTGCAGACGTGGGCGCGGCGGACGTTCGGCGGCGCGAAGTGGGGCAGCACGTTCGACGGTTCGCCGCTGGTCACGCCCGAGCTCGAGACCGGCTTCCGCACGCGGCCCTCGCCGGCCGGCCCGCTCGACTACCTCGATCACCGGGACTTTCTCTACGTGCTCCGACTCGAAAACACTCGCGCGCAGGCGACCGACGTCACGGTTCGGATCTTCCTCACGCCGGAGGCTGCACAAGGGAGCCGCCGCATGTGGATCGAGATGGACAAGTTCCATCACCGGCTCGCCTCGCGCGCGAAGGCCGTCATCGCTCGGCGTGCCGCGCTGTCGTCGGTGGTGCAGAAACCCGCCGTTCGCCCACCCCGCCCGCGGCGCGATCCGACGCGTGACCCACACGCAGCGGAGAACTACTGCAACTGCGGCTGGCCCTTCCATCTCCTCGTCCCGCGCGGGACTGCGGAGGGGATGCGCTTCCGCCTGCTCGTGATGTTGACCGACTGGAGCGCGGACCAAGTGTCGCGCGAGTCGCACTGCGGGTCGATGAGCTTTTGCGGCGTACGCGATGCGTCGTACCCCGACAAGCGGCCGATGGGCTACCCGTTCGACCGTCCGCTCCCGGCCGATACGACGATCGACGACGTCGTCGCGCAGCAGCCGAACATGGCGCTGCGCGACATCGCGATTCGGTTTCGGAACCGGCTCTAAAGACCCGGCCGGCGCGGCGGTACGGCCGAGTCGGACGCGTGGCCGCTGCTGCCCTCGCCGCGGCCGACCCTGATTCGATGGCCCGTCCAGCGGGCGTACGTCCCGTCGGCCCGGCGAGCGAGCGCGGGCACGCCGCGAACGGTGATCCCTTCCCGCGGGATCTCTTCAGCGGGGAAGGTCAGCGGGGTCGGCTGAAGGAGGATGCTCGCAGGGAGGATCGGCTCGGCGTCGTCGAGCATCGCGCCCTTGCGCAGGCCGATGACCCCCGGGGCGGTTCGAACCGGGACGAGCGGGATCCAATGGTGTGGGACGGGGACTTGCAGCTCGTACAGGACGTCGTTCGGGTCGAGGTCTTCCGGCGGAGTTGGGCGCGGCGGAGCAGGCTCGGCCGAACGCGGCCGCGGGTCGCCGCTCCGCCCCGGCACGACCCGTTCCACGGCCCAGGCCATGTTGGCGGTCTCGTCGCGCAGGAAGGCGATCTCCTCGATCGGCTCGCCGAGCAGGGGGCTGGCCGCGATCGGCGGCAGGACGACCCCGGGCAGTGACTCTCCGTCAGACGAGGTGACCTCGAACATCCGGAAGCCCCGTTGGCGTCGGTCCGCACCTGCCTCGTCGATGGCGAGGGTGTCGCCGAAGGTCGTCGTCACTTCAACCGAACCGACCTGGTTGACGGCACCGAGCTTCCCGTCGAGGGGGATGACGAGCCAGTCGTCTCCGCTGACGAGCGCGAACTCGGCCAGGCACAGGCGAGCGAGGTCGTGTGGCTGGGCCTCGATCGCCGAGACGTCGACCGAGCCTTCCTCGAGCTGCCAGTAGCGGTCGGCCGGCATGCCCGGGTAGCGCAGCGGCGTCGCCAGCATGACGTCGGATGTCGTTTCGGCGGCGGCTAGGTCCGCGTCACCGTCGAGCTCGACGCTTGCGCCGTTCAGCCACTCGAAGTGGTGCCAACGCGCCGCGCCGGGGCCGAAGGCGGTCGCCCGGAGCACAACGGAGTCGTCGCCGTGACCGAATCGCAGCAGGAAGCGGTGCTCCAGCCGGGGCGTCGTCCAGGCACCGCCCGCATCCGGCGAGCCGCCCACCCACTTGAGCCAGTCGGCAGCAACCGCGCGGGCACCGTCCGGGTCGGCGGCCCCCGTCACCCAGGACGGCTCGCCCGCCTCGAGAGCGCTACGGGCTGCGGCGCCGTCGGGAACGGCGCCGTCCAGGACGAGGAAGAGTCGCTGCGCGGTCGGGTCGAAGCGCCCCTCCGGATCGGTTGGGTCCGGGTCGAGGGTGAGAGGGTGAGCCTCGAGCAGCTGCTCGGCGGCGTCGGCACTCCCTGCCTCGTGCAGCATCTCGGCGAGCTGTGCACCGGTCTCCGCACGCCACCTAAGCCCGCCCTCCGCTGCCGCCCGGGGCACGTGCTCGACGAGCTCGTCCAGCACCGCGCCGGTCGGCCATGGCCGCCACTGCGGTGTCGTCACTGCCCGGTCGGTGCCGTCCATCCGGCCCGCAGGTGCCCACGCCGTGATCGGCAGGGCTCGCCGCTCGACGCGCACCGAGACCGGGCTGCCGACGTCCTCGCCGAGCAGCTCGCCGAGTTGCCACTGTCGCCCGATCATCCAGAGTGGGTCAGCGACGACGGCGTCGGCCCCGTGCTGTGGATCGCCCGAGACCGATTGCGGCTCGAGCCGGGTCAAGGCCGGTGGCGTCGTGCAGATGGCGACGAGCGAGTCCGCGATGGCCTGCTGAACCACCATCTTGATCGGCGTGGTGAAGTCGGTCATGGCCTCAGCTCCTTGACGAACGGCATCGACACGTAGCTCGTCCCGAGCTCGGCCAGCTGCGTGAAGTCGAGCCAGAACTGCTGGCCCTGGAGCGACGAGCTGCGCGTGTAGAGCGCGGGCAGCACGAGGCCTTCGCCCGCGAGGCGCTCCAGTGTGACCATGCGGATCTTTGCGAGGTCGAGGGTGTGCTCGATCACCCCGCGAAGCGAGTCGGTCGTCCACCGCTTGCCATCGGGGGAGACGGCGGAGAGCACGGCCTGCGGAGGTCGGGCCGACGCCGAGTTGCAGCGGATCGCCAAGCCCGTGCGGGCGCGTCCGGGGCGCGGGTCATCCGGATCGGCCTTCGGCCCGACCTGTGCCGGCAGATCCTCCACCCAAGCGTCGATGACCATTCCCGCCACGTCCGTCCCAGGTTCGACGATGCCGACCTGATCGAGGACGAGGTGGGCGACCGGCGATGCCGGCCATGGGCCTTCGGGTGGCAGCGGTCCGGCAAGCCATTGCGTCGTGCCGGGTGCGGGGTCGCCCGTCTTTTCGTCCCGCTCGGCCAGCTGGGCGACAGAGAGCACGCGAGGGTTCCCGAGCGCGCCGCCGAGCAGCTGAGCCTCGGAGAGCCGAGTGACCTGCTGCCGCACGGTGCCGACGTCCCGCACGAGTCGACGGAGAGTGCTTGCGGGTGGCGCCATGAAGGCCGGATTGGTCACCGCTTCGACGAAGCGATCGGTGCCTGACCCTGGACTCAGGACAGGGACGACCAGGAACCCGTCGCCGAGCACCGCGCCGGCCACCTCCTGAGCCGAGTCGAGGGCGAGACTCGGCGTCTCGGCGGGCAACGCGGTGAGCGCGTCCACACCGGCCTGCGCGCTGAGGCTACGTGCCTCGGCGGCGTGCCACGCGTCCCGCACCCAGGACACGTCGAGCGGCCGGTCGGCGGTGGGCTCGAGCGGGATGCCGAACGGTTCGAGCGCGTACGCCGCCTGAGCAAACGCGGCGGCCTCGTCGGGGGCGTCGACGATGCCGTCCTCGGGGATGGTCGCGATCGTGCCCTCGAGACCTGCGACGGCTGCGCCGAGCGACGCTGCGAGGCTCGTCACCCTGGCGGTCAGCTCCGGCAGTGCGGCCTGAAGATCGCGCGTCGCCTGCTCGCCCGGCCGGGCAAGGTCGAGCGGTAGCAGCGGAGAGGAGCCGGCGATGATCGCCCGCAACGTCGCGGCGAGTCCGACGACCTGGCCGAGAGCACGGAGCGCCTTCGGCCAGGAAGGGTCTCGCGTGACCGCAAGCGCGGTGTCACCGAGGTCCGGTATCGCGATCCTCAGTGCGCGCTCCAGTGCGGCGAGGTCCGCGGCATAGACGAGATCGAGCGCAGCGAGCCCGGCCTCGGCGAGCGTGAGTCTTTCCCCGCCCACGTCGGCCAGCACGATGTTGGCGGGGTCGCCGAGGTGCGCGGCCGCCCACGCCTCGAGCCGCGGCTCGACCAGTGCGCGGGGACGGTTCGGGTTCCACGCGCTCGCGGGTTCGTCCCCTCCGATCAACGCGAGGACACGATGTGTGAGCCGCTCGCCGCTGTCGTGAGCCTCGAGGACGTCGATCGTGTCGCTCGGGCTCGCGCCGGTGGACATCGCATCCATCGCAGCGGCCGCTCGGTGCGGGTTCCCACCGGCGAACTGCAGGATCGACTCACTCAGCATGACGTCGGCGACAGCGTCGATCGTGTCGGCGGCCTCCCGCATGATCCGCGTGACCGTCGACCACTCGGCGTTCGTCAAGGCTTCCCAGTCGCTGGGGTCGAGGTACACGTTCTTCGGCGGCTGGTCGAGTGCGGTCCGTAGGGCGGGATCACCCGGCACGTGGGTCTTGAGCAGCAGCACGCCATCGACCACGTTGGTGGCCGCAACCGACTCCTGAGCGGCTTGCGAGTCGGCGCCGTCGCTGTCGTGCAGGCGGCGGGCAACGAGCGGCGCGATCGTGCGCAGGCTCAGCTGCAACCGAGCGAGGCGAGCGTCGGCCAGGGCGCGCTCGATCTGGTAGCCGATGAGGGCGCCGAGTTGTTGGCCCTGGCGGACTCCGTCGATCACGTGCGCGGCTGACTGGATGCGCCCGCTCGACAGGTCGATCGCGAACGGCCCACCGTCACTCGCCGCCCCTGAGGTGGGGAGATGGCTCAGGTGCGAGCTGCGGAGCATCCCGGCAGCGGTGGCGTGTCGTGTGCTCGGTGCGAGGATCCATCCGTCCACGCTCGGCCCGGCCGGGCGCAGGTTCTCGACGACGCCGTACGCCCCGATCGTGAGGCCGCGCGCCCCCCGCGCTCCCCGACCGGCCTTCCTTCCTGCCTGGTGGGCATGCCGCTCCGAGACGATCGCCGTCGCCCACGCGTCCAGCCGGTGCGAGGAGCAGTCGAGCGCTTCGGCGACGGCGAGCCGTCGCGCAACGAGGTCGGTCTTGGTCAGCTCCTGCATCGCGGCGCGGACCTCGCTGCGGTAGCCCATCGCGAGCAACCACCCGGCGAGTGCTGCGGCACCGACGGACTTGGCCTGTGCCGTCGGCGGCGCCGACAGGGCGATCTCGGCGAGCGACGTCTGGATGTGCTCCACCGGCTGATACGCACGCAGCATCGACGGCCCGCCTGCCGACACGCCGGCCTTCTGCAGCTCCGCGACGATTCCGAACAACTCCTCCGGAGCGGCGGTGTCGGCGCGCCCCAGCACCGTCGTCGCCCGCGTCTTCAAGTCTGGATCGAGATCGACGAACGCAACGAGCGACGGCAGCACGCTGGCCGGTGACGCCTTCGCAACGTCGAGCTCGCTGGATTGCCACGCGAGGACGAGCAGCGCCTGCAGGACGCTGTCGACGTCGAGCACCGACGACGGGGTGCCGAGCAGGGCCTCGATGAACTCCGGGTCGCGCTTCGACGCCAGCGGCAGAGGGAGCGGACGGGTCTTGCTGTGCAGCGACCCGACGATCACCTTCGAAGCGTTTGCGCCGAGCAGTCCCGACATGACCGCCGCCGTGGACATCTTCTCGGCCTCGTACTCCCGGTGGTCGAGCCCGAGTGACGCGATGACGGCCGCGGATACATCGTCGGACACGACGGGGCGCACGCGAAGCCCCTGCAGGACCGGGCTGGAGCCGAGCACTTCGAGGATCGTCTCGTCGAGGTCGGGCTGACCCGGGCGGATCTTCGGCACGTTTCGCTCCGCGGCAAAGCGCCAGCGGCCGAGCAGCGTTCGCACGACCTGGACGATTCCCGCCGTCGTCTCTCCCGCCTGCGGCACCCACGCGCGCAGGTCGGAGACCGGCAGCACGCCGTACGGCTGGGCGCCGACCCGGACCGCGGGCGCGAGCCCCCGACCGCGGACATGGTCTCGGAAGAGACCGCGCGCGGATTCGCGCTGCCCGTCCACGACGCCTGGAACGCCTTGCTCGTCGAGGCGGCTGAGGTACTCGCCCCAGCCCGGCGTCCAAAGCGCGGTGTTGACGAGTCTCGCTACGACTTGCTCTCCGCTGCCGCCGCCGACCAGGCCGGTGAGGACGGCGGCATCGATCCCGAGCATCTGGGCGGCCGCCGACGCATCCGACCCTGCTTGCGGACTGGGTGGGCTGAGCGGCGGTGCCTCGGGGTTCGTGCGGGCTCGGTACGGCGAGCGCTCCGCATCCGCGTTGTTCGTCGGGGTCCCCTGGGTGACCAGGCCAAGGCCCGTGTGGAAGCGATGGCCGGCAAGCAGGGCCTCGAGCTCGTCGGCGGCCGCGCTCGGCGCAAGGCTCGCGCGGGTCCCGATTGCAATCACGCGCTCGATCGGCGCTTGGCCGCCGCCGAGCGTCACCGTGACCGCCATACCGACGTCGACCGCTCGGTCGTAGTCGACGAGCCACTCCGAGCCCGGCGGGACCGTGAGCGCAGCCTCGAGTCGCGTGGGCTCGTCCCCCTCGAGCGGGATGGGCGAGAGCGCCAGGTCAGGCGGGATCGGGCGCCCGACGGCCCTGGAGACCTGGCCGTTCTGGATCGCGAGCACGACGAACCTATCCGGGAGCGCGCGGGCGACGACGTTGCGTGGGCCGCGCGCTTGTCCCTGAGCAAAGGTCGGCGGCTCGGCCGACCCTCGCTCGGCGAGATTGGTCGGCGTGCAGACGTGTGCAACCCATTCCGCACGATCGGCTCCGACGGCGGCGACGAAGTCCTCCCACGCACTCTCGGGAACCGGGTCGGCCCAGACCTTCGTCCAGTAACTCTCGCCGGCAGCCGCCTCGTCGCTCGTGAGGCCGCGGACGAGATCGTCGACGTGGATCTCGTCGGGGTAGATCCGCACCCGCAGCGTCGTCTGCTGTCCGCTCGTGCCGAAGCGCGTCTCCAGACGAACCGGCAGCAACACGAGGGGCTCGGTCTCACTCGCGTCGCACGGATCGATCAGGTTGATGATGTCGTCGAGCAGCCCGCCGATGTTCCTGTCGATCTCGTTCAGGCGGGCGTGATCGACGGAGCCTGTGCGACTCGCTTCACGCAGAAACGTGTTGCGTTCGGTGACGAGGCGCGAGACGTCGCGGCGGGCGCTACGGACTTCGGGAGGGATCTGCTCGGGCATCGCGACTCCTCAGCTGAGCGGGGGTAGGAAGTCGCCGGCCTCGAAGGCGATCCGGGTCGGGTTCTCGAGCCGGTCTGCCGCCACAAACGCGCCGTTCGCGTTCGCACCGGGAGTGGAGAAGCGGGCCTCGTGGGCGGCCAGGTCTCCCTCCGTGCGTCGGAAGCGCGTCGCCTGGGGGTGCTCGGCGAGGACGATCCACCATCCCGGCTCGCGCAGAGCGTCGACAGTGATGTCGAGTCCCGCCAGCATGATGTCGGGCGGGAGCATCGCGTGGAAGAGTGACCGGGCTGCGTCGGGAGGCCCCGTCGGCGCCTCGGGGAGAAACGGTCGGCCCTCGTCGTCACGGCCCTGTTCGTGGAGCGCCATGACGCTCAAGTCGGGATATCGGCGAACGAGCTCGCCGCGGATGACGACGACCGCCAGACCAGACTGACCGGGCGGGCCCATCGTCACGTGGCTGCCGAGCCTGCTCTGCGTAAACCGGTGGATCTGCTGCGCGAGCTCGTCCTTGTTCGGGTCCCAGAAGCGGTAGAAGTACGTCCCGCGCGCGTCGGTCGGGTAGCTCCGCCAGAGCAACTCGCGTCCCATCTCGTCGCTCAGCCCGACGAGGAACGCCTCGGTGAACTCGTCGTTCGTCGACAGCAACGTCACGAGCTCGGGCTCGGGGAGGTTGCCGAGCCCCGGGACCAGCCACTCTCGGTCGTACGAGTCGAGCGCCTGGTACATCGGCCGGTCGAACCGAGGCGCCGCCATGATCGGGCGAATCAGCGACCCCGCGAACACGTCGAA
>Ga0126306_10000701_pt1 | contig 16490 bp, 15 predicted proteins | sample Plot27_FD_92592 | JGI IMG/M metagenome (GOLD analysis project Ga0126306, IMG submission 92592) | Serpentine soil microbial communities from UC McLaughlin Reserve, CA, USA - Plot27 | ecosystem: Environmental > Terrestrial > Soil > Grasslands | place: USA: UC McLaughlin Reserve, Lake County...
CGCGCAGCAGGTCGCGGTCGAGTGCCAGCGCCTGCGCGCGGCGCTCGGCGGGAGGCGTGTCGTCCTCGTACATGTACGTGGCGACGTAGTCGAAGAGGAGCGAGGCCGAGAAGGGCGAGGACGAGGCCGTCTCGACGTCGACGTAGTCGATCGTGCGCGAGCGCAGACCGGCCAGCAGCTGCTTGAGCGCGGGCAGGTCGAAGACGTCCTGGAGGCACTCGCGGTAGGTCTCGAGGATGACGGGGAACGAGCCGTACTTCCGGGCCACCTGGAGCAGGCCCTGAGCCTTCAGCCGCTGCTGCCAGAGAGGCGTGCGCTCCCCCGGGCGGCGGCGCGGGATCAGCAGCGCCCGGGCCGAGTTCTCGCGAAAGCGCGCGCCGAACAAGGCGGTGTCGGCGAGCTCCGAGACGACGAGCTCCTCGACTTCGCTCGGGTCGACCAGGATCTCCTCCAGGGCAGGGGTCGCGTCTGCGTCCGGGAGGTGGAGGGCGATCCCGTCGTCCGACCAGAGCGACTGCACCTCTAGCCCGAGCGACTCGCGCAGCCGCTTCGCGATCGCCATAGCCCACGGCGCATGGACGCGACCGCCGAACGGCGTGAGAACGCAGACCCGCCAGTCCCCAATCTCGTCGCGGAAGCGCTCCACGACGATCGTCTTGTCCGAGGGCACGGCACCGGTGGCCGCCTCCTGCTCACGCAGGAAGGTGACGAGGTTCAGGGCGGCTCGCTGGTCGAGCAGGTAGTCCTCCCGGAGACGCTCGATCGCCTTCGACTCGGGCAGCGCGACCAGCTCCCGCGAGGCCTGCCCGATGGCCGAGCCGAGCTCGTACGGGCGCCCGACGCCCTCGCCCTTCCAGAACGGGACGGCGCCCGGCACGCCCGGCGCCGGCGACACGAGCACGCGGTCGCGGGTGATTTCCTCGATCCGCCAGGTCGAGGCGCCGAGCAGGAACGTCTGCCCCGCGCGCGCCTCGTAGACCATCTCCTCGTCGAGCTCGCCCACGCGCCCGCCGCCGTCGACGAGATGGACGCCGAAGAGGCCGCGGTCGGGGATGGTGCCGGCATTCGTCACCGCGAGCTTGCGCGCGCCCTCACGACCGCGGATCGTGCCGCCCGTGCGGTCCCAGACGATCCGGGGCCGCAGCTCGGCGAACTCGTCGGACGGATAGCGGCCGGCGAGCATGTCGAGCACGTTCTCGAGCTGGACGCGCGAGAGCTCCGCGAAGGGATACGCGCGACGCACGAGCGTGTGCAGGTCGTCGATCGAGATTTCCTCGTCGGCGCAGACGGCGACGATCTGCTGCGCGAGGACGTCGAGCGGGTTTCGCGGGATCGACGTCTCCTCGATCTCGCCTGCGCGCATCTTGCGCGCGACGACGGCGGACTCGAGCAGGTCGGCGCGGAACTTCGGGAAGATGCGCCCGCGCGAGACGGCGCCCAGCTCGTGGCCGGCGCGGCCGACACGCTGGAGGCCGCGGGCGACGGACTTCGGCGACTCGACCTGGATCACCAGGTCGACGGCGCCCATGTCGATGCCGAGCTCGAGCGAGGAGGTCGCGACGAGGCAGGGGATCTCCCCGCGCTTCAGCAGCTCCTCGATCTCGAGCCGCTGCTCACGCGCGATCGAGCCGTGGTGGGCGCGCGCGATCTCTTCCTCCGCCAGCTCGTTGAGGCGGAGCGCGAGGCGTTCCGCGAGTCGGCGGTTGTTGACGAAGACGATGGTGGAGCGGTGGGCGCGAACGAGCTCGAGCAGCTCCGGGTAGATGGACGGCCAGATCGACTGCGTCCCGCCCTCTCCCCCGGTTCCGAGCAGGTCGGTCAGCTCGGAGCCCGCCGCGGGCTCGCGCATGTCCTCGACCGGGACGACGACCTGGAGGTCGAGCTCCTTCGCGCGGCCGGCGTCGACGAGCCGGATCGGGCGCCCGCCCGACACGAAGCGCCCGATCTCCTCCATCGGGCGCTGCGTCGCCGAGAGCGCGACGCGCTGGACGTCCCTGTCGACGAGCCGGACGAGGCGCTCGACGCTGAGCGCGAGGTGGGCGCCGCGCTTCGTCCCGGCGACGGCGTGGACCTCGTCCAGGATCACCGTCTCGACGGGTCCGAGCATCTCGCGGGCGCGCGAGGTGAGGATCAGAAAGAGCGACTCGGGCGTCGTGATCAGGATGTCCGGTGGCTTGCGGCGCATCGCCTCGCGCTCCTTCGCCGGCGTGTCGCCGGTACGGACCGCGACCGTTAGCTCGCTGCCGAGGCCGGCGAGCGGGCCGCGGAGGTTCCGCTCGACGTCGTAGTTCAGCGCCTTCAGCGGCGAGACGTAGAGCAGCCGCAGCCCCTCCCCCGGGCTCGCGTGGAGCTTGTCGATGCCGTAGAGGAACGCGGCGAGCGTCTTCCCCGAGCCCGTCGGCGCCTGGATGAGTGTGTGCTCACCGCTGGCGATCGCGGGCCAGCCGAGCTCCTGCGCGGGGGTCGGCGCGGTGAACGCGCCTTCGAACCACGCCCTCGTAGCGGGACTGAAGACGTCGAGCGGGTTCATGGCGAGCAGCCTACCCACGGGGTCTAGAGTCGCCGCCACGATGTTCGAGGCGGCGGGAGACGTCTACGACCGCTTCATCGGGCGCTACGGACCGGCGCTCGGGGACGCCTTACTCGCCTTCGCGGGCGTTCGCTCCGGCATGCGCGTCCTCGACGTCGGCTGCGGCTCCGGGGCGCTCGCCGGACAGGCGGCGCTGCTCGTGGGCGCTGCGAACGTCGCAGCGGTCGATCCTTCCGAGCCGTTCGCCGAGGCGTGCAAGGGACGCGTCCCCGAAGCCGACGTCCGGCGAGCGCCCGCCGAGTCGCTTCCGTTCGACGATGACCTCTTCGACGCCGTGCTCTCGCAGCTCGTCGTGAACTTCATGGTCGACGCCGAGAAAGGCGTTACCGAGAAGACGCGCGTCGCCAAGCCCGGAGGCGTCGTGGCCGCGTGCGTCTGGGATTACCGCGGCGAGATGCGCTTGCTGCGCGCGTTCTGGGATTCGGCGGCGGAGGTCGATCCGGCTGCGCCCGACGAGGGCACCTCCATGCGCTACGCGAGCCCCGACGAGCTCGAGGACTTGTGGATGGAAGCCGGGCTCGAAGCCGTCGAGACCTCCGCCCTTGACGTCCAGGCCGACTACGCCGACTTCGACGATCTCTGGACTCCCTTCCTCGCGGGGATCGGGCCCGCCGGCGCGTACACCGCGTCGCTTGAGCCGGACGGCCAAGCGGCATTGCGCGCGCAGCTGCGCAAGGAGCTCGGCGACCCGGTCGGTCCGTTCACGCTCACGGCGAGAGCCTGGGGCGTCCGAGGCACGAAGTGATCGCCGGCGCGCAAGCGCTCCCGCCTGGCGAGCTGGCCTGCCACCCGGGCGACGCCGGCGGTCACGAGCTCTTCCTCATGTGCTACGACGTCGAGACGACCGTTCGGGCGCTGACCGAGCGCGGGGTCGTGTTCACGACTCCGCTCTCGGACGAAGGCTGGGGCCTGCTGACGCGGTTGCAGTGCCGGGCGGGGGCGACATCGGCCTCTATGAGCCGCGGCACCCGAGCGCGCTCACCGCTTTCTAGCCGTCGAGTAGTGCCCTTAGCGCGTCGCCATCCCGACGCAGCGCGTCCTCGGGCTGCAGCGGCGGATCCTCCTCTGGGAACGGGAAGGGCCACCCCGGGCGGGGATCGTCCGCGTACCGCGGGATCACGTGCGTGTGCAGATGGGGAGCGAGTTCCCGAGCACGTCGTAGTTCAGCTTCACCGGCTGCAGCTGCTGCTCGAGCGCGCGCCCGACGTGCAGCACCTCGAGCCAGTACGCGCTCGCCTCGGCGGGATCGAGCTCGGTGGGCTCAGCCACGTGGCGGCCCCGCCAGATGCAGATCGTGTAACCGCGCTGAATCCCGCTCCGCTGCAGATACGCATCGGAGACCTCTCCCGCGAAGATCCTGACCCCGAACGGCGTTTCCCGGGGGCGGCCTTCGGCGCACATCGGGCACCCTTCGCCGCGCTTGAGCGCGTAGAACGAGGCGGGCCACTCCATGGGGCAGCGACGTTAGCATCGGCCGGTCCCGATGCCCGAGACGCCGGAACAGCTGCACGCCCGCGTCGCCGGCGCGCTGCGAATGCCGCCGGTCGAGGAATGGGAAACCTTCCCGTTCGACGGCGAAATGCGCCCCCGCCCGCTGGCGCCGCCGTCCGAGGTCGACACGCCGAGGCGAGGCAAAGGCGGCGTCGACTGCGACCGCTGCACCAATCCCGACGGCGAGTACTTCTGGACGAACGACCGCTGGCGCCTGCACGCGGTGGGCCCGACTGGGCTCCCGTTGGTCGTGATCCTCGAGCCACGGGACCATTTCGCGGAGCCCGGCGACCTCCCTGACGAGCTCGCGGCCGAGCTCGGCATCCTGCTCGGTCGGGTCGAGCGCGCGATCCGCGCCCTCGGCAACATCGGACGAGTCCACGTCTGCCGCTACGGCGACGGCGGCGAGCACCTTCACTGGTGGTTCATCTCCCGGCCGGCCCGCATCCCGCAGCTCGTGGGCAGCTTCGTCGCGATCTGGGACGACATCCTCCCGCCCGTGCCGGAGGAGATCTGGCGTCAGGACCTCGCGCGCGTGGCGGCCGCGCTGCGATGACGTACGACCCCATGCTGCTCCCCGCCGGCCTGCCCGTCCCCGGGGACGACGGTGCCGCCGACCACCTGACCGGGATGCCCGTCCCGGGGCTGAGGCTGCCGTCGACCCAGGGCGAGCTCGACCTCGCCGAGCAGGCGACTGGGCTGCTCGTTCTCTACGTCTACCCTCGCACGGGGCGGCCCGGAGTCGAGCCGCGGCCGGAATGGGACGCGACGCCGGGCGCCCGCGGGTGCACGCCGCAATCGTGCGGGTATCGCGACCACGGCGCGGAGCTGCGCGAGCTCGGCGCGCGCGTCGTCGGGATCTCGGCCCAGCCGCTGGACGACCAGCGTGAAGCGGCAGAACGCCTCGGTCTGCCGCATCCGGTAATCGCAGACCCTGAGCTCCGGCTCGGCGACGCGCTGGAGCTCCCGACCTTCGAGTTCGACGGGCGGCGGCTCTACAAGCGGCTCGCGCTGGTCGCCGAGAGGGGCCGGATCGTCAAGGTCTTCTACCCGGTCTTCCCGCCGGACGAGAACGCAGCCGAGGTCGTCGCATGGCTTCGGCGGCGAGAGCGGTGACCTACTCGATCGTCGCCCGGGATGCGGAGACCGGGGAGCTCGGCGTCGCCGTCCAGTCGCGCGCGTTCCGCGCGGGAAGCGGCGTCGGGTGCGCGCTCCCAGGCGTCGGCGCCGTCGCCAGCCAGGCGTTCTCGGAGCGGAGCTACGGGCCGCTCGGCCTCGAGCTCCTGCAGGCGGGCAAGACGCCCGAGCAGGCGCTTGCGGGTCTCGTGGCGGCCGATCCCGAGTCGGCGGTCCGCCAGGTCGCGATGGTCGACGCCGAGAGCCGCACGGCCGTCCACACGGGCACGGAGTGCATCCGCGAGGCCGGCCATCGGACCGGAGACGGCTACAGCGTCCAGGCGAACATGATGCGAAGCACCGACGTCTGGCACGCGATGGCCGAGGCGTTCGAGGCGGCCACCGGCTCGCTCGCCCGGCGGCTCCTCGCCGCGCTCGAAGCGGCCGAGGCCGCCGGCGGCGACTGGCGGGGCCAACAGGCGGCCGGGCTGCTGGTCGTCGCCGCGGACGACAAGCCGTGGGAGCGAGTCTCGGATCTCCGCGTCGACGACCATGCCGAGCCGCTGCGCGAGCTCCGCCGATTGCTCGATCTCGAGGAGGCCTACCGTGCGCTGACGCGCTCCGACGAGCGAGCCGCCGCCGCGCGTTCGGACGGGCTGTCCGCGGTCGACGTGCGCTGGGCGGAGATCATCGACGCCGGCCAGGCGGGCGACCTCCGTCGAGCTCGGGAGCTCCTCGCGCCGCTGCTCGTGGAGGAGCCCCGGTGGGCGGACTTCGTCCGGGCGCTCGCGGGCCGCGGTCTGGTTCCCGACGCCGACGAGCTCCTGCGCTAGGAAACCGAATCGCCGCCGCGGGGCTACTTCCCGATGCATGCGGCTGACGGCAACTGTCGTGGCGCTCGTGGCTCTCCTAGCCGTGCTCGCGCTGCCCGGCTGCGGGGGCGGCGACGAGAGCCCGGCGCCGGGCCGAAACGAACCCACGACCACCGAGCAGGGGGTCTACGGGTACTAGCATTGGCCTCGTGGCCGCCCCGGACCGCCTCTACTTCACCCCGAGCGACGAGGCCAACCGGCTCCTTGCCACCGAGCCGCTCGCGCTCCTGATCGGGTTCGCGCTCGACCAGCAGGTCAGCGTGCCGACCGCGTTCCAGGGCCCGCTGAAGCTCAAGCAGCGGCTCGGGACGCTCGAGGCGGGGGAGCTCGCGCGGATCGATCCGGCGCGGCTCGAGGCGGCGTTCAGGGAGAAGCCGGCCGTCCATCGCTTCCCCGGCGCGATGGCCACACGCGTGCAGGAGCTCTCGGCGGTCGTCGACGAGACGTACGGCGGTGACGCTGAACGGCTGTGGACCGAGGCCGCCGACGGCCCCGAGCTCCGCCGCCGCATCGAGGCGCTGCCAGGCTTCGGGCAGATGAAAGTGAAGGCGTTCGGCAGCGTCCTCGCGAAGCGGTTCGGTGTCGAGGCTGCGCAGGAGCTCGTCCCCGGCCACCCCACGCTCGGCGACGTCGACTCGCCCGAGGCGCTCGAGCGCTACCAGAACGCCAAGCGAGAGCACAAGGCCAGGATGCGAGCGCAATCCGCGTAACGCGGGCTTGCTCAGCAGGAGGCAAGGCGGAGAATCGACTCGCGCACACACTCGCGACGCACATCGACGCGCCGTTCGGAACGATCGACGTCGTCTACCACGTCACGATCGCCTGACGAGAACGAGGGACGGGCGACCTTCATGCCGTATGCCGATAGTTCCCGTGTGAGGGTCGCCCTGCTCGCCGTCGTCGGTCTCGCGCTACTCGCCTCCGGTGGAGAAGCCGAGGCGCTCCGCCACCCGGCGGCGCCGCGCTGCCCTGTCTTCCCGGCGTCGAACCCGTGGAACCAGCGCGTCGACGAGCTCCCGGTGGCGGCCGACTCGGACGCGGTCGTGCGCTCGATCGGAGTCGGAGACCACGTCCACGCGGACTTCGGCTCGGGTCTCTGGGACGGCGGCCCGATCGGGATCCCGGTCACCGTCGTCGGCCGCAAGACGCCGCGCTCTCGCGTCTCGTTCGAGTACGCCTCCGAGTCCGACAGGGCCGCGTACCCGATCCCGCGTGGCGTGAAGATCGAGGGCGGCCCGAACGCGGACGACGACCGGCACGCGATCCTCCTCGACAGGGACCGCTGCAGGCTCTACGAGCTTTTCTCCCTGTATCCAAGGCCGGGCGGCGGCTGGCGCGCCGGCTCGGGCGCGATCTTCGACCTGCGCTCGAACCGGCTCCGGCCGGCCGGCTGGACGTCCGCCGATGCGGCCGGCCTGCCGATCTTCCCCGGGCTCGCCCGCTACGACGAGGTCAAGCGAGGCCGCATCGACCACGCGCTGCGGTTCACGGTCTCGCGGACGCGCCGCGCGTACGTCTGGCCGGCACGCCATTTCGCCAGCGACCTCACCGACCCGTCGCTGCCCCCGATGGGCCTGCGCCTCCGCCTGAAGGCCGGCTTCGACACCCGCCCGTTCCCGCGCCAGGCCCGGATCGTGCTCGAGGCCCTGAAGCGCTACGGGATGATCGTGGCCGACAACGGTGGCAACTGGCACGTCACCGGCACGCCCGACCCGCGCTGGTCGAACGACCAGCTGCACACGCTGCACAGCGTGACCGGCTCGGCCTTCGAGGTCGTCGACACCCGCAGCCTCCGCCCATAAGCTCGCGCGCATGGCGGAGCGGAGCGTCCTGCTCGAGCTGCACAACGCGAACCAGGTCGTCGGCGCCTTCGTGAGCCGAAGCTCGGCGCCGTCACCGTCGCGCAGGGTCCGTTCCGCGTCCGCGAGCCGTTCGGGATCGTGGACGAGCCCGACGGCCGGCTCCTCGTCGCCGACGGCGCCGCTCAGCGCCTCCTGCGGGTCGAGCCGGCGCGCGGCCGCATCGACGCAGTGACGGACAGGAGCCTCGGTAGGCCGGAGCTCGCGCGCGAGGCCGACGGCACGATTTATGCGATCGCAAACCGGCGGGTTCACCGGATCGATCCGGCAACCGGCCGGGGCACTCCCGTGAGCGACACCGTGTTCGACGGGCCGACGTCGATCGCCGTCGGACCGTCCGGCGAGCTCTACGTCGCCGAGTACGCGAGCCGGATCCGCCGGGTCGACCCCGCCACCGGAGACCGGCCTGGCGGTCACCGCCGACGGCGCCGTCCTCGCGGGCGGGGTCACGATCGGCCGCCTCGACCCGCAGACGGGCCGGGTGACCGCGGTGACGCGCTAGCGGGCCGGTGCCATCCGGGCGTCCACGACCTCGCGGCCGGCCGCGTCCGCGGCTGAGTGGCCCGTGACGACCGCCAGGAAGTCGTTTCGCTCCAGCGCGTAGACGACCGAGTCGGCGCTCGCGGTGACGGTCGCCGTACGCGGAATGTCCCGCAGCAGGGCGATCTCCCCGAAGTAGTCGCCGGCGCCCGCCGTGAGCCGACGCCCGGGCGCGTCGATGTCCAGGGCGCCGCTGCCGACGAGGTAGAAGCGGTCTCCCACGTCGCCGGACCGTATGACCGTGTCGCCCGCCGCGACCGTGACGGGGATCAGGTTCCCCGCGACCCGCTCCTTCGCCGCGATCGAGAGCGGCGCGAACATCGGCACGCCCTTGACGAGGTCCACCTCGGCGGCGGGCGCCACCGCTCGGTCGATCTCGACGAGGCGGCGGTACGTGAGGACCGCCAGCAGCGGCAGGATCGCGCCGACGGCCGCGAACGCCGCGCGCGCGCCGAGCGCCTTCACGAGCAAGGGCGCCGCGATCGACCCAAGCGCGACCGCGCCCATAGCCAGGCCCCACACGACGCCGAGCACACGGGTGAGCACGTCGTCGGGCACGAGCCGCTGGAGCAGAGTGAAGACCGCGACGTCCTCGACGCTATTCGCGGCACCGACGACCGCGAGCAGAACCACGGCCGCGACGAAGCCGGGCTTCGGCGCCAGCAGAACGAGCGGCGCGCCCCAGAACACGAGCGCGAGGCCGAACACGAACGCGAGCCTTCGCCCCTCGAGCGCCATCGCCCCCAACCCGCCGAGGAGCCCGCCGACGCCGATCGCCGCCGTGAGGTAACCGACTTCCGCCCCGCCCCCGTCGAGCACCTGGAACACGGCGATCACGATCAGCACGTTGAGGCAGCCCCGCACGAAGGTCTGGGCGACGACGAGCCCGATCAGCAGCCGCGTGCGCGGCGCGCGAGCAATCGCCCTGAAGCCCGCGACGAGCATGCGCGTGGCCTGGTGGCCCTGCGGGGACACGAGGTCGACCCGGCCCTCGACGCGCACGCGGGCCAGGAGCCCTGCGCCGACGAGCAGCGTCGCGGCGCCGACGACGAACACGGCGCCCACGTCCGCCAGCGCGACGAGGACGCCGGCCACGATCGGGCCGGCGAGCGTGCCCAGGCTCTCGATCGTGGAGGTCGCGGCGTTGGCGGCGATCAGCTCCTCGGGCGTGCGCGCAAGAGACGGGAGCAGGGCCTGGAGGGCCGGCCTGGTCAACGTGGCCGAGAGGCCGACCACGGCGGCGAGCCCGAATACGAGCGCCTCCGAGCCCGCGAACGCCGCCGCGGCCGAGGCCGCCAGGGCGACGGTTCCGATCAACGCCATCGCCAGTAGGAAGCGTTCACGGCGGAATCGGTCGCCGAGCGACGCGGCGAAGGGCGCGATGATCGCGGCGGGCAGAAGACGAACGAGACCCGCAATGCCGACGCCGGTCGCGCCGGCCGCGTCGTAGGCATAGACCCCGAGCGCGACGAAGTGCGCCCACTCGGCGGCGATCGCCGCGCCCCAGGCGAGTTCGACACGGCGGACGTCGTCGTTCCGCAGCGCGGCCGTCAGCGGTGCGAGCAAGCGCTCGGGCCCGGTCACAGAACGATTGAACTCCGCTGCGGCCTTCTGCACAAGAGCGGGCTTGCGCGCGGGCGAGGAAGCGACGAAGCTTGGCGGACGATGAGCCGCTCCATCGTCTTCCTCTCGGACTTCGGCTACCGGAACGAGTGGGTGGGGATCTGCCACGCGGTCATCAACCGGATCGCGCCAGACAGCCCCATCGTCGACCTCTCGCACGGAGTCCCCGCGCTGCACGTCGACGCAGGCGCTCTCCTGCTCGCCGACTCGATGCCGTATCTCAGTGAGAGCGCTGTCGTGCTCGCCGTGGTCGACCCCAGCGTCGGGCGCGACCGCGACATCGCGGTCGAGACCGGGGACGGGCGCCTGCTCGTCGGACCCGACAACGGGCTGCTCGCGCCCGCCTGGCGAGCGGCGGGCGGCGCAGCGCGCGCGGTGTCGGTCACCTCGAACGACGTCATGCTCCAGCCCGTCTCGCCCTCCTTCCACGCGCGCGACGTGCTCGCGCCGGCCGCCGCCCACCTCGCCCGGGGGATGGAGCTCGAGGACCTGGGCGACGCGGTCTCTGTGGAGTCGCTCGCCAACCTGCACCTCCCGGAGCCGCTCGTGGAGCCGCACCGGATCCAGTGCGAGGTGATCGACCTCAACCGCTTCGGGAACGTCCAGCTGAACGTACGCGAGTCGGATCTGGAAACCGCCGGCCTCGAGGCCGCCGCGGAGATCTCGGTGCAGGCACACGCCGGTGCAGGGCGAGCAAAGCGCGTCGCGACCTACTCAGACCTCGAGGAGGGCGAGTGGGGCCTGATGGTCGATCCGCGCGGCTGGCTGGCGGTCATCCGCGGCAACCCGGCCAACGCGGCCGAGGGCCTCGGCGTCGGCAACGGCGATCTGGTCTGGCTGACGGAGGCGAGCTCCTCAGCGAGCTCGTAGCTCGCGCAAGGCGGGCGCGAGCGCCTGGCCGCCGCGGAGGACCGGCTCGTAGAGGTCGCGGTGCCGCTCGATCCGCTCCAGCGCCTGGCGCATGCCGAAGTCGGTCGGCCGCACGTCGGGCGTCAGCTCCTCCCAGCGCAGGGGCGTCGAGACCGGCGCGCCGGGCTTCGGCCGCACGGAGTACACGGACGCGATCGTCTTCCCATGGCCGTTCTGGCGATGGTCGACGAGGACCGAGCCCTTCGGCCGCTTGCGCTTCAGCCACTCCGTCGTCGCGAGCCCCGGGTTCTGCGACTCGACGGCGCGCGAGACGAGCTCGGCGAACTCGTAGGTCTCGTCGAAGCCGTATCGCCGCGCGATCGGGACGAGCACGTGGATGCCCGCGGCGCCGCTGGTCTTCACGTACGAGCGGAGGTCGAGCTGCTCGAGCGCCTCGCGCACGAGGTGCGCCACCGGAATCGCGGTCGCGAACGCGTCGTCGTCGGGGTCGAGGTCGAAGACGACGTAGTCCGGCCGCTCGGGCTTGTCGACCCGCGAGTACCACGCATTCATGTCGACGCAGTTCATCTGCACCATCCACAGCAACGCGTCGCTCGAGTTGACGAGCACGAAGTCGACGAGCCGCGAGCCTCCCTCGCGCGGGTGGGTCACGAACTGCCTCGTCGGGAGCGAGTCCGGGATCCCCTTCGGCGCCTGCTTCTGGAAGTACGCCTGCTGCGTGATCCCGTGGGGATAGCGCTTCAGCGTGAACGGCCGGTCCTTCAGGTGCGGGACGATCGTGTCCGCGACCGCGTGGTAGTACTCGAAGAGGTCGCCCTTGGTGATCCCGTCGTTCGGGAAGAGAACGCGGTCGGCGCTCGAGAGCCTGACCTCGTTCACGGAAGGAGCTCCCGCAGCAGGTCGTGGTCGAGGCGATGCGCCGTGGCGCCGCCCCTCCCGGTTGTCGTCTCGGCGGCAAGGAGCGCGTTCACGATCGCCTCCTCGGTCGCGTCGATCGCCGCGTAGAAGACCTGGTCGATCCGCTCGTTCGCGAGCATCGTGACAGAGTGGGTCGAGCCGTTGCCGATCGCGTTGGCCGTCGACCACGCGAGGATCAGGTCGCCGCTCGAGTTCTCTCCAGCGCCGCCGGTGCGGGCGATCCCGAGGGCCGCGCGCTGCGCGACACGGTCGCACTGATGGGGAAGGAGCGGAGCGTCGGTGGCGACGAGGACGATGATCGAGCCCGCCGCCTCGTCCGCCCGGGGCGGCAAGGGGACCCGTTCGGGGCCGAGCTCGCGCCCGACCGGGACACCCCCGATCGACAGGCGCGCCCGGCGTCCGTGGTTGGCCTGGACGAGCACGCCGACCGTGTGGCCGTCGTCGGTGACGCGTGACGCCGTGCCGATCCCGCCCTTGAAGCCGTGAGCGATCATCCCGGTGCCCGAACCGACGGCTCCTTCCTCGACCGGGCCGTCCGTGGCCGAATCGACCGCGCCGTGCACGTGCTCGGCGGTGACGTGCATGCCCGCGATGTCGTTGAGCACGCCGTCGTAGGTCTCACCGACGACCGGGAGGTGCCACTGGCCCGCACCGGCCGCGTGCTGGGCGGCCACGATCGCGTCGCGCACGACGCCGACCGAGAACGTGTTCGTCAGGCCGACGGGCGTGGTGAGGAAGCCGGACTCGCGCACCCATTCGAGCCCGGTCAGCTCGCCGTTGCCGTTGAGCCGGTGGCAGCCGGCGAACACGGGCAGCTCGCCCGAGACGACGACGGTCACGCCGGTGCGGACGTCGTCGCCTTCGACGATGGTCGTATGGCCCACCCGGGTGGCGGCGACATCCGTGATCGCGTCGTTCGGGCCGGGCTCGAGGTCGCCGATCCGGATCCCGAGATCGCGCGCCCTCGGCACTAGCCGACGGCGGTCAGCTGGCTGACGCGGTTCTCCTTCAGCATCTCGCGGGCGATCACGAGCCGCTGGATCTCGTTCGTGCCCTCGTAGATCTGCGTGATCTTCGCGTCGCGCATCATGCGCTCGACCGGGTACTCGCGGATGTAGCCGTAGCCGCCGAGGATCTGCACGGCCTCCGTCGTGACCCACATCGCGGTGTCCGAGCAGAACAGCTTCGCCTGCGCCGAGGCCTTCGTCAGGTCAACCCCATCGAGCCCTGCGTCCGCCAGCTGGCCGAAGGCGTAGAGCAGGCCGCGCGCGGCCTCGCACGCGGTCTCCATGTCGGCGAGCTTGGCCGCGATCAGCTGGTGCTCGGCGATCGGCTTGCCCATCGTCTCGCGCGTCCGCGCGTACTCGAGCGCGTAGTCGGTCGCTCCCTGCGCGAGCCCGAGGCCCTGGGCGCCGATCCCCGGCCGCGAGCGGTCGAGTATCCGCATCGCGATCCTGAACCCCTCGCCCTCGGCCCCGAGCCGGTTGGCGGCCGGGACTCGCGCGTCGTCGAAGGTCAGCTCGCCGGTCGTCGAGCCGGCGATGCCGAGCTTCGGCTCGAGCCGCGCGACCTCGAAGCCCGGCGTGTCCGCCTCGACGACGAACGCCGAGATCCCCGAGTGGCCGGCCTCCGGGTCGGTCTTGGCGAAGACCGTGTAGAGGTTCGCGACGTCGGCGTTCGTGATGAAGCGCTTGGAGCCGTTGAGCACGTACTCGCCGTTGTCGGCGCGGGCCGTCGTCCGCATCGCCGCGGAGTCCGAGCCCGAGCCGGACTCGGTCAGCGCGTAGGCCGCCAGCCACTCGCCGCTCGCCAGCTTCGGCAGGTAGCGCTCCTTCTGGTCGTCGCTCCCGGCGAGCTTCAGCCCGAGCGAGCCTAGCTCCTGAACCGCGAGGATCAGCCCACTCGTCGCGCAGACCTTCGAAACCTCCTCGATCGCGATCAGCGCGAGCAGGGTCCCGGTGCCGAGGCCGCCGTACTGCTCCTCGAAGAAGAGCCCGAACAGCCCGTGCTCGCGGTAGAGCTCGACGATGTCCCACGGGAACTCATGCGACTCGTCGATCTCGGCCGCCCGCGGCGCAATCCGCTCTCGCGCGAGCGTCCGGACGAGGTCGCGAATCTCGCGCTGCTCGTCGTTCAGGGTGTCGAAGGGCATCGGCGGCAGTGTATGCGGCGCCACCGCGTGTTTCGGCGGCCCCGGTTGGGGAAGCCGTACCTGCGATGGAAACCCGGACCGAGCCGCAGCCGGAGCAGAAGGAACCGACGCTCGCCGACCCTGCTCCGAGCGACCTCTCGAAGCGCGACTGGATGGCGATCTTCACCCGCGCGGGCAAGCAATCGATGGACGACCACGTCACGAACCTCGCGGCCGCGCTCGCGTACTACGCGTTCCTCGCGATCCCGGCCGTGCTGCTCGTCGCCGTCGGCGTCTTCAGCCTCGTCGGCGACCCCAACGCCGTGCAGACGATCATCGACAAGCTCCGAACCGTCGCGCCCGCGGAGGCGCTGAGCCTGATCCAGGACACCCTCGACCGCGTGACCCAGACAGCGTCGAGCTCGGGGATCGCGATGCTCGTCGTCGGCTCCGTGCTCGCGCTGTGGACCGTGACGGGCGCGATGGACACGCTCATGTGGGCGCTGAACACGGCCTACGACCGCGAGGAGACGCGTGGCTTCGTCAAACGGCGGCTGATCGCCCTCGCAATGGTCGTCCTGATGCTGATCGCGTTCACGCTCGTATTCGGGCTGCTCGTGCTCGGGCCCTCGCTCTCTGGCTGGGTCGGCTCGGCCGTAGGCGCCGAGGCGCTCGTCAAGGTGCTCTGGTGGACGGCCCAGTGGCCGATCCTGATCCTCGGGCTCCTGCTCGTCTTCGCGACGATCTTCTACCTCGGCCCGAACGTCGACCATCCACGCTGGCAGTTCCTGTCGATCGGAACGGTGGTCAGCGTGCTCGTGTGGCTGCTCGCCTCGGGCGGCTTCGCGTTCTACGTGAGCCAGTTCGGCTCCTACAACAAGGCCTGGGGCTCGCTCGCGGCGGTGATCATCCTGCTCACCTGGCTGTGGATCAGCGGCCTCTCGCTCCTGTTCGGCGCCGAGGTCAATGCGGAAGCCGAACGCAGCCGCGAGCTGCGGCGCGGCGAACCGGCCGAGGAAGAGCTGCAGGCGCCGACGAAGGACTAGCGTCTACTCGGGCGCGTGGCAGACGGCCTCGACGTTGTGGCCGTCGGGGTCGAGCACGTAGGCGCCGTAGTACGTCTCGTGGTATTGCGGCCGGGGGCCGGGCGGGCCGTTGTCCGTGCCGCCGGCGGCCACGGCCGCCTCGTGGAAGGCGTTCACCGTCGCACGGTCCGGGCTAAGGATGGCGACGTGCACGTTTCCCGTGTTGCCACGGGTCTCGAGCCAGAAATCTGGCTTTCCCTCGGCCCCGAACCCGACCGCGTCGGGCGAGTAGTCCATCAGCTTCGAGTAGCCGAGCGGTGCGAGCGCGGCCTCGTAGAAGCGACTCGAGGCCTCGATGTCGCTGACGTTGACTCCGACGTGGTCGATCACGGCTCCACCCTCCTCAGGTTCTGTACCGACGGCCCCTGGATGACCCGGCCGTCGCCGGTATAGCGCGAGCCGTGGCAGGGGCAGTCCCACGTTCGCTCGGCCTCGTTCCACTCGACGTAGCACCATAGGTGGCGGCAGACGGGCGAGAGGACATGCACCTCGCCCCCGTCGTCCTTGTAGACGGCCCGCTTGAGGCCGCCGATGGTGAGGAGCGCTCCCTCGCCCGGCGCGAGGTCCTCGGGTGAACGCTTTGCCCCGCGTGCGAGCCGCTGCTTGAAGAACAGGAGCCCGGCCGTCGCGTTCTCCTTGGCGAGCTTCGGCGCCGACGCCCGCAGGTCGAGCCGCTTCGAGTCGTAGAGTGAGGCCCAAGGGTTCCTCTTGCCGAGAACGGCGTCGGCGAGGATCTCGGCCGCGACCGTGCCGGAGGTCATGCCCCACTTGTTGAAGCCGGTCGCCACGTAGACGTGCTCCGAGCGCCGGCTCAGCCAGCCGACGAAGGGAACACGGTCGACCGACATGTAGTCCTGGGTCGACCAGCGGTATTCGACGGGGCCTGCCTCGGGCCAGTGCTCGCGCAGGAAGTCGTCGAGAGCGTCGTACTTCTCGGACTCGTCCTCGCCCGGCCGGCCCGGCTTGTGCCCCTGGCCGCCGGTCTGGATCAGCAGGCGGTCACCGTCGCGGATCGTCCGTACGGAGCGGGTCGGGACGCCCGCGTTGATGAACATCCCGTCCGGGGCCTTCGCCCGGTCGATCAGCGCCGCGACCGCATAGCTGCGGTGCGGGTGCGCCTTGGCAAAGAAAAAGCCCCGGTCCATGAACGGCAGGTGCGTGGCGAGGATGACGTCGGTGGCGCGGACGTTCCCCTGCTCGGTCTCGACCACGCAGGGATCGGACTGGTTCACGAAGTGCGCGCGGGTGTTCTCGAAGACGTGGCTGCCGTCACCCGGGATCGTCTCGGCGAGGGCGAGCAGGTACTTGCGCGGGTGGAACTGCGCCTGGTTCTCGAGCCTGACGGCGCCGGCGACGTCGTACGGGAGCGGCGTCTCGGTCACGAACGAGGCCGGC
>Ga0126306_10000702_pt1 | contig 16477 bp, 14 predicted proteins | sample Plot27_FD_92592 | JGI IMG/M metagenome (GOLD analysis project Ga0126306, IMG submission 92592) | Serpentine soil microbial communities from UC McLaughlin Reserve, CA, USA - Plot27 | ecosystem: Environmental > Terrestrial > Soil > Grasslands | place: USA: UC McLaughlin Reserve, Lake County...
CGGGAGTGCTGCGCACATCCGACGCCATCGCGCGGCTGGGCGGCGACGAGTTCGGCATCCTGCTTCCCGACCCGCGCGACTCGAGCGGCGTGACGGCCGTGGTGGAGAAGCTCGTGGAGGCCCTCCAGGAGCCGATCGCCGTGCAGGACCTGCCCCTCGTGGTGGAGGCCTCGATCGGGATCGCCATGTACCCCGACGACGGCATCGACGTGGACACGCTGCTGCGCGCCGCGGATGTGGCGATGTACACCGCCAAGGAGGAGAAGGCGGGGTTCGGGTTCTTCGACGGCAACACCCATCAGCTCGACCTGGCGCGGCTCACGCTCGTCGGCGAGCTCCGGCGCGCCCTCGAGAAGCGCGAGCTCGTCCTCTACTACCAGCCCCAGGCGGCGCTCGCGGACGGAACCGTCCGCTCCGTGGAGGCGCTGCTGCGCTGGAACCACCCCGAGCGCGGGCTGATCGGCCCCGACGAGTTCGTGCCGCTCGCCCAGCAGACCGGCCTGATCAAGCCGCTGACGCTCTACGTGATCGGCGAGGCGCTCAGGCAGTGCCGCGCCTGGCAGCAGGAGGGCCTCCTCCTCTCGATCGCCGTGAACGTGTCCACCCGGAACCTGCTCGACGTCGAGTTCCCCGCGCAGGTCCAGGACCTCCTCGACGCCTCGGACCTCGAGCCCGCCCTGCTCCAGCTCGAGATCACGGAGGACGCGGTCCTGACCGACCCGGTTCGGAACAGGCTGATCCTCGAGGAGCTTGCGGGGATGGGCGTGCGCCTGGCAATCGACGACTTCGGCACCGGCTACTCGTCGCTCGCATACCTAAAGCGGCTGCCGATCCGGGCAATCAAGATCGACCGCTCGTTCGTGATGGGCATGGAGAGCGACGAGGACGACGCCATCATCGTCCGCTCCACGATCGACCTCGGGCGCAACCTCGGGCTCGAGGTGGTGGCGGAGGGAGTGGAGACCGAGGTGGTCTGGAACCGTCTGCGCGATCTCGGCTGCACCCTCGGGCAGGGGTACCTGCTCAGCCGAGCGGTCCAGCCGGGCGAGCTACGCGAGTGGCTCGCGGGGCGCGGTCAGCTGTCCGTGGCCTCGTAGGCCTTCGAGGCGACGAACTCGCGGACCTGATCGTCGCTCATGTCCAGGTCCGGGTGCTCCTCGTCCACGTGGGCGCGTGTCTGCTTGGCCAGGTCGTCGTCGTTGGCGGCCTGCAGCGTGCGCCCGCAATCGCAGTCGATGACCTTCATGGTTTGCAGGTACCCCTTCACAGCCGGTTCACGCCATCTCCATGAGTCGGTCACAAAACGCCTGCAAATCCGCCCTACCTTCCGGCCATGCCGCAGGTCGACCGCCGCAATCTGCTCCCCGGAGCGGCGGCCTTTGCGGCCGCTCTTCTCGTTGCGCTGCTCGGCCGGGGCGCCGGGGCTGACGAGCCTGGGCCGAACCCGGAGTCCGAACGCGTCCAGCTCCAGCTGCTCGGCGTCAACGACTTCCACGGCCACCTCGAGCCCCCGCAGCCGGGCGTCGGCGGCGCCGCGTGGCTCGGGGCCTGGCTCAACCGCGCGGCCACCTCCCACCCCGAACGCACCATCCGCGTCCACGCGGGCGACATGGTGGGTGCCTCGCCGCTGATCTCGAGCCACTTCAAGGACCAGCCCACGATCGAGGCCACCAACCAGATGGGCTTCGACGTGGGCACCCTCGGCAACCACGAGTTCGACGAGGGCGGCGCGGAGGCGCTGCGGCTGGTCCGTCAGGCTCGCTATCCGTACATCGCCGCGAACACCGTCACGCGCGATGGGGGCGAGCTGATCTTGCCCCCGTACAGGATCGTCGAGCGCGACGGGGTGAAGGTCGGCTTCATCGGCGTGACCACGACCGACACGCCCTACTTCCTGCTCTCCGAGTTCGCTCGCCAGTACGAGTGGCTGGACCTCTCGGACACGGTGAACCGCTGGGTGCCAGAGCTGCGGCGCCGCGGTGTGGAAGCGATCGTGGTCCTGGCCCACGCCGGGGCCCTCCAGGAGGGCGACGATGCGGCGGGCGAGGTCGTGGACGAGACGCGCGAGATGGACGGAGCCGTGGACGTGGTGGTGGCGGGGCACACCCACTCGCGGCTCGACGTCGAGGTGGACGGCAAGCTCGTGGTCGAGGCGCTGTCCTACGGGGTCGCATTCGACCGCGTGCAGATCACGGTCGACCGCGCCACCGGCGACGTCGTCGCGAAGTCGGCGTTCGTCATGCCCACCCGCCACGCCGGCGTCAAGCCGGATCCCAGCCTGGCGGCGCTGGTCGAGAGCTACCGAAGGCGGATCGCGCCGCTCGCCAACCGCGTGGTCGGCCACGCCGCCCAGGACCTCGACAACGCGGCCGTGGACCGCCTCGCGGTGGACGCTCAGCGTGCCTTCGCCGGCGCCGACATCGCCTTCCTGAACCCCGGCAACACCCGCTCCGAGCTCGACGCCGGTCCCATCACCTACTCCGAGGCCTTCGAGGTGCAGGCCTACGAGCATCCGGTCTGGCGGCTTCACATGACGGGCGCGGACCTGCAGGCCGCGATGGCCGAGCAGCCGGGACTGCTCGTATCCGGTCCCACCGAGCTGGACCCGAGCGCGGTGTACACGGTCGCCGCCAACGGGATCGTGGCCGAGCGGGCTCCGTTCGACCGCGGGACCGACCGCGAGATCGTGGGCACCGACCTCGAGGCGCTCGTGGCCTGGCTCGAACGCAATCCGTACTAGCGTCGGCGCCACGGACTACGATCGCCACGGGTGGGACACCTCTTCGACGACATCACCCGCGCCTACCAGCACCACATCGAGGCTGCCGGCAAGGAGACGCACTTCCTGATCCTCGTCGCCTTCCTCTGCTCGTTCGGCTTCATCCGCACGAGCGCGCACATGATCAAGGCCCAGGTGTCGTGGTGGCCCGGCAACGTGGAGACCAAGGGTGGCACCCACATCCACCACCTCGTGTGGGGAATCCTGCTGCTGCTCGTGATGGGCTACCTTGGGATCGCCACCAGCATCCCGAGCCCGTGGTTCGAGCTCGTGGCAATCGCGTTCGGCATCGGGATGGGCCTCACCATGGACGAGTTCGCCCTCTGGCTGAACCTCGAGGACGTGTACTGGACCGAGAAGGGACGCGAGTCGGTCGACGCGGCGATGGTCACGGTCGGATTGCTCCTGGTCGCGCTGCTCGGGCTGCAGTTCTGGATCGACGTCTACGACGCCGTGCTGGTCCTATGCGGGTTCGACCGCGGCAGCGAATGGATCGCGATCCCGGTGCAGATCGTGGGCGTCGCGCTCGCCGTCGTCTGCTTTCGAAAGGGGCGCAAGATCGTGGGCCTCGTCGGGCTCTTCGTGCCGCTGGTGGCCCTGGTGGGCGCCCTCATCCCGCGGAGGCAACAGGCGCATTCCACCGCCTGATCACGCGCGTCTCGCGCTCGAAGCCGAGCCCCGAGAGCGTGCCCGTGTCGAGCGCGAACAGCGCGCCCTCCTCCGGGTCGAGCCGCAGCCAGCGGGCCGTGAGCACCCGCAGCACGTGACCATGGGCGAACACGACGGCGTCGCCCTCCAGGCCGTCGAGCGACTCGATCACGCGATCCACGCGCCGGCCCACGTCGGCCGCCGTCTCCCCACCGGGACATCCGTCGCGCCAGAGGTACCAGTCGGGGCGCGTCGCGCGGATCTGCTTGGTCGTGATCCCCTCGTACTCGCCGTAGTCCCACTCGAGCAGGTCGTCGGTGGTCTCCACGCGGTCGCCCAGCCCGGCGAGCCGGCAGGTCTCGAGCGCGCGATCGAGCCGGCTCGACAGCACCCGGGCGAAGCTCCACTCGCTCAGCGCGTCGCGCAGCAGCGCCGCCTGCTCGCGCCCCCTGTCGGTCAGGGGGATGTTCGTTCGCCCGGTGTGTCGCAGGTCCCTGCTCCACTCGGTCTCGCCGTGGCGGGCGAGGACGACCTCCATTCCTAGCCGACCGCCGCCGCGAGCTCGCGTACGATCTCGCCGGCCGGCGCCTCGCGCGCGAGAGCGCCGCTCTGGCCCGACCACATCGGCTGGAAGTCGTCGGACGCGAGGAGGGGCGCGGTGAGCGAGAGCTGGACGGGGTACGGCAGCACGGCCTCGAGCTCCTCGGCCCCCCGGTTGCGCAGGGTCCGCCCGGGGCGCCCGGAGAAGTAGCGGGTGAGGATGGTGCCGTCGGGCCGAGCGTCGCGCAGCGCCGCGCGGTAGCTCTCAGAGATGCCGCTCTCCGGGCAGCGCAGGAACGCCGTCCCGATCTGCGCGGCTCCTGCGCCGAGAGCGAGCACGGCGGCGAGCTGGCGGGGGTCGGTGATGCCGCCAGCCGCGATCACCGGCACGCCCACGGCGTCCACCACCTGCGGCACGAGCGCGAGCGTGCCCACTGGCGCGTCGTCGCCCTCCACGAGGAAGCTGCCGCGGTGCCCGCCGGCCTCGGCGCCCTGCGCCACCACGGCGTCCACGCCGCGCCGTTCGAGCTGCTCCGCCTCGGCGACCGTGGTGGCGCTCGCGAGCACGCGGATGCCTGCGTCACGCACCGCCTCGAGCGCTTCGGGTCGCGGCAGGCCGAACTGGAAGGACGCCACCGGCGGCCGGAGCTCGAGCAGCGCCTCGAGGCGCTCATCCTCGTCGAAGTGGATCGGCGGGGCCACCGGCTCGGGCGGCTCGCCCAGCCCCAGCTCGTCGTAGAACGGCGCGAAGTGCTCACGCGCGCGCGCCGCCGTCCGCGCGTCGATCTCGGGCCGCTCGTGGCAGAAGAAGTTGAGCTGAAACGGGCGGTCGGTCAGCTCCCGGACGGCGGCGGACTGGCGCCGCAGCTCGTCGGTGGGCAGCATCGCAGAGCCGAGCGCACCCAGCCCGCCGGCCCCGCTGACGGCCGCCGCCAGCTGCGGCGTCGCGGCGCCCGCCATGGGCGCCTGGAGGATCGGATGCTCGATCCCGAGCAGCTCGGTTACGGCCGTGGCGCGGGCGATGCCCGGACCCTACCGGGCGGATCCGAGCGGTCGCTGGTACCAGGTCACGCTCCAGGGGCGGCCGAACTTCACCCCCACGCCTTCGAAGGTGCCGACCAGCTGGAAGCCGAAGGCGAGGTGGAGCGCGGTGCTCGCGGGGTTCGGCTGCGTGATCCCGGCCACCGCCAGACGCAGGCTGGAGCTGTCGAGGCGCTCGAACAGGGCCGAGTAGAGCGCAGCGCCGACGCCTCTCCCCCGCGCCCGCTCGGCGACGTAGGCCGAGGTCTCGCAGGTGGTCGCGTAGGCGGCCCTCACCTTGTGCAGGCCGCTCTTCGCGTACCCGAGCACCGTGCCGTCGGGGTCGAGGGCGACGAGCAGGTAGTGACCGGCCTCGGGATCGGTGTGCTCGAGCGCCTGGCGCCACCAGGCGACCTCAGGGGGATCGATGTCGAACGTCGCTGGCGAGGAGCGGACGACCGAGGCGTAGATCTCGGCGATCTGCTCGACGTGCTCCGGGGCGGCATCGACGACGCGCAGTGCGGTGGAGGGGGTGGGCTGTGCCGACATCGAACCCCGGGAATACCGGTCGGCGTCCGCATCGTCAATGTGCGGATGGCCAGAGATCGGAGGTGCCGGTTGGCCCGTCGGTCGGGCCGTGGCGGGCAGACGTGGCCCAGGCCGCATGTCGGCTACCCGAGCAGCTCATTCAGTCGGAGCCCACGTTCAGCGCCTCGCCCAGCGCGTCCAGCTCACCGCTGATGCCGCGCGCGATGACGCCGAGGCCACCCACGACGTCGGGGTCGGCGCACAGCCCGAAGGAGATCCGCCCCACCGCGGACACCACCGCCACGCGCAGCGCGTGACGGTGAGCGACCTCGGCCAGCGAGTGGAGCTCGAGGAGCGGCGAGCCGAGTACCAGCTGGGGGCCCTGCGGACCCGGCACGTTGGACACGTTGAGGGTGAAGACGCGCGGGCTCATGGCCCAGTGCTCGGCGAACCGCTCGAGCGAGCGGGAGATGTGGGACAGGTCGCGGAAGAACTCGTCGAGTGTCTCCGCGTCGTGGTGCTGCTTGCAGTTCCGCGTCTCGCGGGCGACCGCCACTAGTCGCCCCACCGGGTCGGAGCCCTCGAGCGGGAGGTCGACCATCATGAAGGAGTCGCGGTTGGCGGCGCCCTCCTCGTCGAGGCGGTGCAGGCTCACCGGCACCTTGAGTCGCAGTCGCTCGGGAGGAGCGCCGAGCTCCTTCAGCCAGGCCCTCAGCCCGGCGCCCACGGCGCTCAGGACGACGTCGTTCACGGTTGCCCGCTCCGGCGCGGCGTGACCGATCCGCTTCAGCTCGTCGAGGGAGGCGTCCACGAAGGCCACCTCGCGGTGCGGGCCGACCGGCCGGTCGAGCGGGGAGTCCGATCCTCGCCGCCGGAGCTCCCGCCTCAGGGTGCCTGGGAGCTCCGCGGCTGCGCGGCGGCGCGGCTCAATCGACGGCGGCCGCGGCGCCGGCGGCGGGGAAGCGCCGGAGGACTGGAGGAAGAGCGTGCGGAACATGCGCATCGCGGTGAAGCCGTCGGCCAGCGCGTGGTGGATGCGCCAGATGAGCGCGGTGCGCTCACCGGCGAGCGGCGACACCACCTGGATCTCCCAGAGCGGGCGGTCACGGTCGAGCCGCTGGGCCATCGCGTCGGCCACGAGTCGGCGGAGGCCGGCGTCGTCGGCGCTGCCGCTCGCCAGCACCTGCCGCTCGAGCGAGAAGCCCGGATCGTCGACCCACGCAGGCCGACCCGAGACGCTCCCGAGCCTCCGCCGGAGGGCTGGAACCGTGTCGATCCGCTCCGCGAGGTGCTCGCGCACCGCCTCCGCCCCGTGCTCGTCGCCGATCACGATCACCTTGCAGGTGTGGCCCCGGATGGTGCCGGACTCGAGTTCGAGGATCCGCACGTCCTCCGCGGTCAGTGGCTCGTAGTCCACGCCGGAACCTTGACACGGGCTGGACGGCAACGCCGACCTACGCCAAGCGCTAGGTTCGTCCCATGACCACGAAGGCCGAATTCACCGACGAGGAATGGGCGCATCTCGAGCGGGCGCCGCTCGTGGCGGGCATGGCGATCACGCTGGCCGATCCTGGCGGACCGATCGAGGTCGTCAAGGAGTCGTCGGCCGCGATCAAGACCGCTCTCGAGGCGGCCGAGACCGGCGGGCGCGGCGAGCTCGTCGACGCCGTCGCGAAGGACTTCGCCGAGAAGGCACGGCATCGCCAGAACCCGCTTGGCGGCTTTAGACCGAAGGGCGCGCAGGCGAGCGAGCAGATCCTCGAGGAGCTCCGCGCGGTGAACGAGCTCGTTACCGAGAAGGCCACCCCCGAGGAGGCCGCGGCGTTCCGCGAGTGGCTCCTGAGCGCGGCTCAGCGGGCGGCCGACGCGGCAAAGGAGGGCGGTTTCATGGGCTTCCACGCCCAGCGGGTGAGCGAGGGCGAGCAGCACATGCTCGACAAGCTGGGCGAGGTCCTCTCCTCCCCCGGCTCCTAGGCCCGAAAGCGTGGAAGCCACGCCCCTCGCTTTGGAGGGACGTGGCTCCACGGTCGGTTTGCGTATCTCTCTGGTGAGAGCTCCGGCTCAGCCTCGCTCCGTGCCAACTCGGCGTAGGCCGGCCCCAAGACCGAGCAACCCACCACCGACGAGCACCAGCAACGGGACGTTCGGGCCCGTGAACGGGAGGGTCCCCGACGCCGCGGTCGCCTCGGTAGGAGGCGCCTCGGCAGGGGGTGCCTCGGCAGGGGGTACCTCGCCGACACCGCCACTCGGGACCTCGTTCTGGTCCTCCTGTGGCAGCACGTCCTCGGCCCCACCACCGCCACCGCCTTCTTCCTCGACAGGCGCGGGCGGGGTCTCCGTAACCGGCGGGGTCGTCGGAGCCGGCGGCGTCTCCGTGACTGGCGGAGTCGTCGGCGGCTGCGGCGTCGCGGGCGGAGTCTCCACCGGCGGGGTCTCCACCGGCGGGGTCTCGACCGGCGGGGTCTCCGGCGGCTTCTCGTGACCCGGCGGGGTCTCCGGCGGGGTCTCGACCGGCGGGGTTTCCGGCGGCTTCTCCTCCGGCGGAGTCTCATGACCGGGCGGAGTCTCCGGTGGGGTCTCCACCGGCGGGGTCTCCGGCGGCGGAGTCTCATGACCGGGTGGGGTCTCCGGCGGGGTCTCCACCGGTGGGCTCTCCTCCGGTGGGGTCTCCTCCGGCGGAGTCTCCACCGGTGGCGTCTCCACCGGCGGGGTCCCACCCTCGGGTGGCGACTCTTCTTCCTTGCAGGGCTCCTCCGGAACGGGTGACTCCGGTGGAGCGCCCCCCTCGTCATGCCACTCGGGGCCACTCTGATCGGACCAGGACCCCTGATCGTGCTGATCGCCGGCAAATGCTGCGCCGGCGCTCACCAGAGAGAGCCAAAGCGCCACGGCAAACGCGGAGATCCACATCGATCTCCGGAGCCCGCCAGCGCTCGACTCAGCATGGTGCATAGGTTCTCCCTTCGCGTGGGCTTACGGCAGTTCGGCTACCCCGGACAGGGGACCACTGAACCAGCAAGTGCACAGCTTCGATAGGGAGAACCCGGCGAAAAGTCCCCAATCTCCGGGCTACAGGTCCTCGGCGTCGAGCGCGGAGACCGCGCGGACGGGTGCATTCGCGGCGGCTTCACGGCGGCCGCGCACACTGCGCGAGCGCTAGGGCCGTGCGTCTTCCGGCGCGCCCGCCACCCGGTCCTGGAACCGCTGGTAGCGCCGTGTGTGCCGCTCGTAGCGCTCAGTCGCACGCATCAGCTTCCGGCTGCCCTCGGGGTAGCGGCGGCGTGCCCAGGGCGAGTTCGGCTTCGCGAGGCGAATCGCGCCAACCAGACCGACGATCGGAATGAGCATGCCGGTCACCCCCAGCAGGATCTTTCCCTTCATCACGGCCACGGTCGCGACCGCCAGGACGGCGAGCACCGAGATCACGATCGCCGGCGCCCCGTCCTCCGCCGAGAATGGCAGGAAGCCCAGGACCAGCAGTCCGCCGATCAACGCCGCGATCACCACGGCGTCCACTGAACGACGCCCCTCCTCGGCCCAGTAGACGTCTTCGAGGTGCAGCCAGAGGGCGTACTCGTCGAGCGTCAGCCCGGCTCCGATGCCGAATCCCGCCGCGAAGATCTCCATCCACGGGCTCGACGGCTGCAGCGTCAGCGCGAACCCCATGCTCAGGAGCAGCACGATCCCGAAGACCAGGTGGTGCACGTGCAGACCGCCCTCGGTCTTGACGCTGCCCGGCCACCAGGACACCTTCGGACTGCGCATCAGGCGCGCGCTCGTGCGGATGAACAGGAACGAGAGCAGGAAGAAGGCCAGCAGGATCAGCCCAGCCCGCGCCGAGGCTTCATCCAGGAAGCTCTCGCCCTCGAACTCCAGGATCAGCTCAGCGACCGGTATGGATCGACCCTACACGGGTCAGAGTGGCCGAGCCACTCAGGACTCGCATGCCATTCACAACGGAGCAGACGTGAACCGCCTCTCGAATCGCACGAGGGGCATTGCCGGCGCTGCCCTCGTCGTGGTCGGGGCCGTGCTCCTCTTCGCCGGGACGATCGCGTTCTACGCGCGCGAGCAGCTGATCGACCAGGATGCCTTCGCCGACCGCGCCGTCGAGGCGCTCGAGGACGATGGCGTGCGCCACCTCGTCAGCCGGGGGATCGTGGTCAACCTGATCGATCGAGGCTCGACCGATCTGGTCGCCGCGCGTCCGCTGCTCGAGTCCGTCGTGGACACGGTGGTGGGAACACAGCCGTTCCGGCGCGTGTTCCGTGCAGCGGCCAGGGAGACCAACCGGGTGTTCTTCGTACGGGAGCGCGGCAACGCGCTCTTCGACCTGGGGGACGCCTCCCAGATCGTGCAGTTCGCGCTGCGTTCCGTGTCGCCCCGGCTGGCCAAGGAGATCCCCAAGGACCTGGAGCCTCAGCTGCTCACGCTGCGCCGCCGCGACTTCGCCGGCACCACCCTGGGGATCGCCGACGACGTGCGAGTGCTCGGCATTCTCCTGCCATTGCTCGCGTTGGCCGCCCTCGCCGCCGGGGTGGCCGTGTCGCCGGATCGGCGGGTGGGGCTGCTCCGCGCCGGCGTGGCGGTGGGCGCCACCGGAGCGCTGCTCGCGGTCACGCTGCTGACCCTGCGCGCGCGGACGCTCGCGGGTGTGATCGGCGAGGACGAGGTGACCGACGAGGAGGTCCGCGACGCGGTCGCGGGCCTGCTCGACGCCTACCTCGGCGACCTGGTCGTGTGGGGACTCCTCCTGGCGCTCCTGGGCCTCCTCGTGGGTGCCGCCGCGGCGGCGCTCGAGCCCGATGCGGCGGAGCTCCCGACGGCTCGGCTGCGCCGGCGCCTGCTCGAGCGGCCGCCCACCAGAGGGGGCCGCGCGATTCGCGGCGCCGCGGCGCTGATCGTGGGCATCGCGGTGGTGCTGAAACCCGACCCTGTCCGTACAGGTGATCGCGATTGCTGCCGGCGCCTACCTCGCCTTCCTGGGAACGAGCGAGTTGCTCGCGCTGCTCCAGCTGACCGGCGAGACCCGTGTGGAGGCGCGGCGGACGCGAAGCCGGGCGCTGGTGGCGGCGGGCCTGGCGAGCGGGTGCGTCGTGGCGGTGCTCGTTGTGCTCGTGCTCGTGGTCACGGGCGGCGGCCCCGAGTCACGGGGGCGCAGGTGTCAGCTACGGGGGCGTGCAACGGCTCGGCGGCCTACTGCGATCTGCGTGTCAACCAGGCCGTGTTCGCGGGTACGCACAACTCGTTCTCGGCGGCGGACAGCCCGGGATGGTTCATCTCCAACCAGCGCCGCACGATCGGCAGGCAGCTGAAGGACGGAATCCGGCTGTTCCTGATCGACCCGCACTGGGGCGTTGAGGCGAACGACGGGCGAGTGAGGACCGACTTCGAGGCCGAGGGTCGCGACCGCAACCGCGTCGCGAAGGGCATGCCGCCGCAGGTGCTCAAGGCGGCGGAGCGGCTGACCGGACGGTTGGGCGTGCGCGGCACCGACGGGGAGCGCGACGTCTGGCTCTGCCACACCGTCTGCGAGCTGGGCACCACCAGCATGGTCGACTCCCTCGAGGTGGTTCGGAAGTTCCTCGACGACAACCGGGGCGAGGTCGTGATCCTGTTCATCGAGCCCTACGTGCCCCCCGCCGAGATCGCGAAGACCTTCAAGCGAGCCGATCTGGACCGCTACGTGACCACCCTCGCCCGCGACGAGCCGCTCCCCTCGCTCGGCCAATTGGTACGGCGCAACCGCCGCGTGATCGTCTTCACCGAGAAGGACGCCGACGGAACCGTGCCCTGGTACCTCGACGGGTTCTCGTTCGTCCAGGACACGCCGCTCGGCGCCACTCGTCGCGATCAGCTGAGCTGCAAGCGCGAGCGCGGCACCGCCGACAGCCCGCTCCTCATGCTCAACCACCGGGGCGACCTCTTCCCACCGCGGCTGCGCGCCAACCGGCCATTCCAGGAGAAGAAGTTCATCCTGTCGCGCGCGCACCGCTGCGCCCGTGTGAACGGGCTGCCGGTCAACCTGATCGCCGTGGACCACTACGACCAGGGCGACCTGATCGAGGCCGTCGAGGAGCTCAACGACGAGCGCGTCGCCGCGCGGAGCGAGTAGCTGCGCCGTCTTCCGTGACGCCTGGCGGGTCGCCAAGGCGCACCCCGTCGCCCTCCTCGCTCCAGGCGCGGTGCTGTTCGTGGCGTTCGACGTGCCGGCGGCCATCCTCGGCGAGGTCAACACCGACACCGGGGTCCGGCAGGTGCTGCTGGCGAGCACGGCGCAGGTGCTCGGGCTGACCGCGGCGTTTCTCTACTACGGCTACTGCGAGGACATCGTCCGTCAATCGAATGCCGGCGTGGACGTGTCGGTCGCGGAGGCCCTCGCCGCGACCGCGCGCGTGCTGCCGCGATTGATCGCGGGCGCGATCGTCACCGCGGTGGCCATCGCGCTGGGCCTGCTGCTCCTGATCGTCCCGGGCGTGTGGGTGTTGATGCGGTGGGCGCTCGTCACGCAGGTCATCTCCTTCGAGCATGCGACCGTCGGCCGCGCGATCCGACGCTCGACCAGCATGACCCGGGGCAACGGCCGTCTGGTGCTCTCCACCGTGGTCCTGGCAATCGTGCTCTCCGAGGCCGGCGGCGGGGCCGCGGAGGAGCTCGGGCGGTGGCTCGCCGAGGACGACACCCTGGGAAGGATCGTCGGTGCGGCCGCCGGTCAGATGCTGGCGGGACCGTTCACCGGCGTCGTCGTGGCCACGGTCTACTTCAGGTTGCTGGCCGCCGAGCGGAGCGGTCGAGGGCCCTCAGCGCGTTCACGCGTTCGCGCAGGGCGCGCTGCTCGCTCTCGTCGACCCACCGCCTGTCGACGCCGGACTCCACGAGGAACGCGGGCTGGCGATGGTCGTCGATGTGCTCGACGTCGATTGCAACGGCCGCGTAGTCGTGCGCCCCGGCCATCGGCTGCTCGACGATCCATGCACGGCCCCGCGCGGTAACAGCGACGTCGCCCTCGGTGAGGAGGGTGAGCGCCACCTGCGGCCGCAGGCGCAGCCGGGCCAGGGAGCCGCGATCGCGGTGCAGGCTGAGCAGGATGCGGCGATCCCCGGCACGCTGCGGGGCGGAGACGGGGATTGCGTAGGGACCCTCCTCGACGGTGCTGAGCACCCCGATCGTGCGGGTGGGCCACTCGGGCAGCGTCGCGAGGCGCGGGTGCTCGCGCGCGCCGCGCACCCAGCGGCCGACCGCGACGTTCAAGCGGGGCATCACGAGGTTGACCATGACGGCCGCCAGCACCCCGCTGATCACGAGCGCCCGCAGCGCGAGCGGCAGCCCTCCGAGCTGGTCGCGGAAGACCGTGAGGAGTGCGGTCACGACGCCGAACGCCACGACCCACGCCGCGAATGTCATGCCCACCGGAGCGAGCCACTGGGGCTTATGGGCTGCCGACATGGCGCCCAAGGTAGAGCCGTGGAGGCCATAAGGCAAAGACATGTTCAGTATGGTTTGCAGAAGGGCTCGTTATGGATCTTAGGCAGCTCTCGTATTTCGTGGCGGTCGCCGACGACGGGCAGTTCACGCGGGCGGCCGACCGCGTGTCGGTGGCCCAGCCGGCGGTCAGCATGCAGATCCGGCGCCTGGAGGCCGAGCTCGGAGAGACGCTCTTCCATCGCGGTCGGCGCGCCGTCACCCTGACCGCGGCGGGCGAGGCGCTGCTGCCGCACGCGCGGGACGCGCTCGCCGCCGCCGAGCGAGGCCGCGACACGATCGCCTCCCTCCGCGGGGTGCTCCACGGACGACTGAGGATCGGCGTCGCGGGGCCCGTCGACCATCGCCTGGCCATGGCCCTCGGCGACTTCCACCGCGCCCATCCCGCGATCGAGATCGCGCTCACCAACCAGCACAACGAGCCGCTGCTCGCCGCCGTCTCCGGCGGTGAGATGGATGCCGCCGTCGTCGGGCTGGGCGCTCAACCGCTACCGCCCGAGGTCCGGGCACGGGTGGTCGCTATCGAACCACTCGTGCTCGCCGTGCGGCGCGGCCATCCGCTCGGCCGGCGCAAGACCGTCGCCCTCGGCGAGCTCGGCGACCATCCGATGATCACGCTCACGCGGGGCAGTGGCCTGCGCACCCTGCTCGAGAACGCCTGCCAAGAAGCGGGCTTCAGTCCGCGGATCACTGCCGAGACGGGCGAGCTCGGCTCCCTCGTAGAGCTCGCCGCCGAGGGACTCGGCGTCGCCGCGGTTCCCCGCTCGGCCGTGGAAGGCGCCGACGTCGCCGTCGTGCGGATCACCCGCCCACCGCTTCAACGCCGCACCGCGCTCGCCTGGAACCGGGCGACCATCTCACCCGCCGGGCGCGCCTTCCTCACGTTCGCCGGCGAACGCTTCTCTGCCACTACCTCGGGCGGCTGATCGACGACCTCGCGGCCTGAGCTGCAACCACGAGGGGACCATGAGCGGCGCGGCGCTCGGGAGCGGGGAGCAGGCGGGTATTCGCCATCAAGGCCGCCGCGAACAGGCCGAGCTCGTACCCGAGTACCGCGCCGACCGCGACGTCGATCGGGAAGTGCGCGCCAAAGGTCACGCGGGTGAGGGCCACCAGCGCGACGTAGACAAGCAATGGGCGCCGCAGCGCCGGCACGGCCGTGGCGGCCGCGCTGGCCATGGCCGCCGTCACGACGAGGTGGCCCGAGGGGTAGGAGGCGAGATGGGCCCAGCTTCGCCCGTGCGAGAGTTGGATCTGGGCACCCAGCACCTCCTCGGGGCGGGCGCGTTCGATGAACAGCTTGACCACCTCGAGCGCCGCGCCGGCGAGGTAGGCGGCCAGCACCACCCCCAGCGCGGCGCCCAGGACGTAGCGTAGACGGCGGAGTGCGACGGCGGCGGCGATGACGGTGGTCGCCACCAGGAGGATGTAGTTGCGCGTGTGGGGGTCGAGCGCGTCGTACAGCCACTCGGGTCCGTCGCCGAGCGAGTTGATCGCCAACCCCAGCCCGTTGTCGAGCGGCTCGAAGATGGGCAGCGCGGCGCCGAGCGCGACCACCCCGAGCATCAGGGCCGCCAGGCGTGGGATCCATCCGCGCAGCACGGCGGATGTGTCGCCGGAATGGTCCGCGTCGGCAGGCGCGCGCGGCGGAGCCACCAGCGCGCGCGCGACGTGAGCGCTGTCCGCCAGCGGTCGGTAATGGCTGGGTTCGCCGTCGTAGATGGTCGGGATCTCCACCGACGCCACCCGACGCCCCGACGCCAGCAGCGCCCGAAGATGGCGACTCTCGGCCTCGTAGCCCCCCGCCGTGAGCGGGACCTCGGCGAGAGCGGCCGCGCGGAACAGCCGCATGCCGTTCTGGGTATCCGGCACCCACGCGCGGGCGGCGGCGAGCAGGGCGAGACTCGCGGCCCGGTTGCCGACCCGGCGGGCGAGCGGCATCGTGCGGCGCTCGCGACGGTTGCCGATGACCACGTCCGCACGCCGGCTCTCCTCGACGAACGCGGGAATGCGCTCGGGGTCGTGCTGTCCGTCGGAGTCGATGACCAGGATCGCCTCCGGCGGATGCGGCTCGGCCATGAGCAGGGCGGTGGCTGCGGCCACGGCGCTCCCCTTGCCACCGTTCTCGCCGCGATGCAGCACCCGCACGCGACCGTCGTCCGCGAGCTCGTCGAGCGACCGGGAGATGCGGGCGGGGGCCCCGTCATCGACGAGGACCACCTGGTCGACGTGCCGCATGGTCGCTTGCGCCACCTCGACGGCCCGATCGGACGCGAAGACGGGGATGACCGCCGCCACGGTCTCAGGGCGCGAACGGAGAGTCGTCCCCCGAGTGGTCCGCACAGCGCCGGATCGCCGATACGCGAGAGCGAGCGGCGCCACCGCCACGAGCGGCACCACCCCGAACCAGAGCACCGCGCGGTAGCTCCCGCTCAGCTCGACGAGGCCCCCCGCAAGCGGCAGGGCGGCGGCTGACGCCACCGCGCGTCCAGCGAAGAACACGCCGCTGTAGCGACCAGCTTCCCCCTCGGGAACGAAGCGGGCGAAGTACGGGAAGCCGAGTGCCGTGACGAGACCGGCGCCTAGCGCCGCGACGGCGAAGGCCGGGGCGGCCGCGACCAAGCTCGTCGCGGGGGCGGCGGCGAGCAGGCCCGCGCCGAGGAGGCCGGCCCCGCCGAGCAAGAGCCCGTGTACGCGCTCCGGCCGGGCGCGGCCCGCAAGCACCATGCTGACCGCGGTCAGGGCGCCGAAGCCGAGCGGAAGCGCGCCGGCCGCCCCGACACCCAGACCGAGGGTGTCCTCGGCGTAGAGCACGAAGAACGCGGGCAGCGCGGCGTAGCCGAACACCCACATCGTCTGGGCGAGCAGCACCTCTCGGGCGCCCGGACGGCGCAGAACCTCCCGCACGGGGGCGGCCGGCCTCCTCGTCGCCGCACGCGCGGCTCGCTCTCCGAGCCCCAGCCGGTGGGTCACCAGCAGGGTCGGAAGCGCGGTCGCGGCAAGCACGCCCGCGGCGAGGGCGAACGCCGCCGTCGGCGCGACGTCGATCAGCGCCCCTCCGATCGCCACGGCGACCACGGCGCCCACGAGCGTCGCGATCTCCTGGGCGCTCGTGGCCGCCGGCCGGCGCGGGTCCTCCACGTCCTCGGCGACGATCGCGCGGTGCGCCGTCGTGACGGCGTTCAATCCCACGTAGACGAGTCCGGCGGACAGTCCCAGAGCGATGTAGGAAGTCCCCTGTCCCAGACCGACGGCGACCAGTCCGCCGCCGCTGACAGCCGCCCCCGCCGCGATGAAGGGCAGCCGCCGGCCGCGCCGGTCGGACCAGATGCCGACGGCGATCGGAACCCCGAAGCCGGCGATGGCGTTGACGGTCATCACCGCGCCGATCAGTGAGGGCGCGTCCTCGATGCGCTCGAGCAGCACCGGAAGGTAGGTGGTGGTCAGCGCGCGCCCGGCGCCGGCGCCCACGGCGGCGAG
>Ga0126306_10000703_pt1 | contig 16464 bp, 16 predicted proteins | sample Plot27_FD_92592 | JGI IMG/M metagenome (GOLD analysis project Ga0126306, IMG submission 92592) | Serpentine soil microbial communities from UC McLaughlin Reserve, CA, USA - Plot27 | ecosystem: Environmental > Terrestrial > Soil > Grasslands | place: USA: UC McLaughlin Reserve, Lake County...
CGTCGAGGATCAGCGCGGCGCCGCGCTCGCGCACGTCGGCGACCGCGCCGTCGAGCTGCCCGGCCGCGATCGGCGCGATCAGCAGCAGGGCGAGCGTGATGCCCGCATGCCGCGCGGTGAGCAGCCACGCGGCCTGACCGGGGGTGCGCTCGGGCAGGAGCCCGCCGGCGAGCGCCGGCAGTGCCATGCCCATGCCGACGCCGGCGAGCAGCTGCGGCGCGACGATCCAGCCCGGCGCGGCATCCGGCAGCACCGCGAGCGCGAGCACGCCGGCGCCGACGAGCGCGCAGCCTGCGCTCGCCCGCAGCGTCGCGGGAGCACGGATCCGAGCGCCGGCGAACGCCGCGACGGGCAGCACCGACACGGCGGCCGCGGCGGTGAGCGGCTCGAGCGACCAGCCCGCGACGAGAAGCAGCACGAGCAGGAACAGCACGCCCGTGAGCGCCGCCGAGACGCCGGCGAGCGCGACGAGCGCGCCGGCGCCGCCGGCGTGGGCGACGAGCGAGCGCGCATCCTGGGCCGGCGCGGCGATCGGCGGCCGCCACGCGACGCTCTCACGGCCGGCGGCCACGCTCGCCGCGGCCGCCGCCAGCGCGAGCGGGACCTGCGCCAGGAAGATCGCCCGCCAGTCGAACGCCTGCGTGAGCGCGCCGCCCAGCGCCGGGCCGACCGCGGTCCCGAAGACGGCGGCGATCGTCCACAGCCGCCCGCCGCGCAGCAGCGCGAAGCCGGCGACCAGGGCGAGCGCGGCGCCCGCCGCCTGCAGCGCGCGGAACGCGAGCATGCCGGCGAGGTCGTCGGGCAGCGAGCAGAGCGCGCCGGCCAGCGCGAACACGCCGAAGCCGGTCGCTCCCAGCAGCGCGTCTGACGCCCGCCGCCGCAGCCGCGCGGCGACCGGCAGCAGCGCGGCGAGCACGACCGTGTAGACCCCGATCACGGCGGCGACGCCGTCGACCGACGTGTCGAGGTCGTCGAGCATCGGCGGCAGCGCGAGCACGACGACCGACGCATCGGCCAGTGCCAGTGCGACGCCGATCGCGATGAGCGCGCGTACTACGGGCATCGTCGTGCTAATCCTGCCGGAACGCGCCGCGCGCCCGCCAGCGTGAAGCCCCGCCGGAACGGGGTGCGGACAGCCGTAGGGGCTCTAGGCGGCGAGCGGCCACTCCGCCCAGCTCGGCTCGGCGAACCGGAATGGCTCGCCGGCGCGCCACGCCTCGAGCGCCGGGTGCGGCTCCCCGCGCCGGCGGGTGCCGTCGAGCAGGCCGAGCGGCGGCCGGCCACCGTCGGCCGTCAGCGAGGCGGGCACGTCGATCCGGCTCAGCGGCTCGAGCACGTACGGCGCCGCGGCGCGCTCGCCGAACAGGACCACGTTGTCGGTCCCGGGCAGCGCGGCGCTCGGCACGATCGCCCCCGGCGTCCCGGCCGCGCGCAGCCGGTCGGCGAGCCGGTGGCAGGCGCGCAGGTCGTCCGAGACGAGGTCGCCCGGCCGCAGCCCGTGGTCGCCCGCCTCGGCGAAGCCGATCCGCACGACGCCGGTCAGGTCGAGGCGCAGCGCCCACGTCCGGTGGCGCACGAACGCGAGCTGCTCCGCCGTCAGCAGGCCGGAGCCGCGCAGGAACTCCGCCCACGGGCCGAGCGGATGCAGGCACAGGTACTGCGTCGGCGACTCCTCGGTGACGCGGTGGAAGCGGCCGGCGACGCGGCTCGGCTCGGTCCGCAGCGGACGCCGCCACGAGGCGAGCCGGAACGCGACCGCGCTCACGCGAACGCCGTGCTGCGCGTCGAGCCCGCGGCGAGCAGCAGGTCCGGGAGCCGCACCGGGTCGGCGAGCAGCTCGCGCGGCCTGGCGCCGCCCAGCTCCGGCTGCGGCCAGTCGAACCAGGCGACGACCCCCGCCGGCGTGAAGGCGTGGCGCAGCTGGCCGGCGAGGCGGGCGAGCGCGCGCAGCCGGCGCGCCTCCTCGCCCTCCGGCCGCGTCCGCTCGCGCTCGGAGATCCAGCGCTGGAACCGGCGCAGGTCGACGCCGAGCAGCTCCGCGAGGTCGCGCTGCGGCACGTCGACCGCCGACACCAGCCAGCGCGCGAGCTCCTTGGGCGTGCGCGCGTCGCCGACCTCCTCCGCCTCGCCGAGCGCCGCGAGCGCGTGGCTCAGCCGCTCGAGCGCGATCCGCAGCGCGTCGCGCGAGCCGTCGTCGACCGCCGCCTGGGCGTCGAGCACCGCGCGGTGCACGAGCAGCGCCAGGTACGGATCGGCGGCCGTCCAGCGCTCCAGCGGCGTCGCGCGCACCGCCGCCGCCAGCCGCGCCACCTCCGCGCCGACCTCCCGCGGCACGCGCGCCGCGGCGGCGAGCCGGTCGTTGAGGGCGTCGACCACGCCAGCCGCTTCGGTCGGGCGGGCGATGTCGAGCAGTTCCGTCGTCACCATGACGTCATTGTACGTCACGCGCACGACAGGCCGGACGCGTGACACCATCCGCCCCCTCGAACCGCGGCGACCAGGAGGAGCGGCAGATGGCGATCAGGACAGCGACGGCGGAGTGGAAGGGCGACCTGCCGAGCGGGAGCGGCACGTTCAGCGGGGCGTCCGGCTCGATCGACGGCGACTACTCGTTCCAGTCGCGCTTCGGGGAGGGCGGTGGAACGAACCCCGAGGAGCTCGTCGCGGCCGCCCACGCGAGCTGCTTCTCGATGGCGCTCAGCCTGATCCTGAGCCAGGGCGGGAACGCGCCGGAGTCGGTGCGGACCGAGGCGAAGGTCCAGATCCTCAAGGACGGCGAGGGGTTCACGATCAAGAAGATCGAACTCGACACGGTCGGCCGCGTCCCCGGCGTCGACGCCGCCGCGTTCGAGCAGGCCGCGCAGGCCGCCAAGGCTCAGTGCCCGCTCTCGAAGGCGCTCGCCGCCGTACCCGAGATCAACCTGAGCGCGACGCTGACGAGCTGAGCCTCAGTCCGTCAGCCTGGCGGGGTCGATCGGCTCGGCCGGCCCCGTCAGCGCACGGTTGATCGCCCACAGCGCGACGCCGAGCGCGAGCAGCCCGCCGGCGTACGCGAACACGATCGCGTCGTCGAACGCCTTCTGCACGATCAGGCCGAGGCAGGCGGCCGCGCCGAGCGCGGGCAGCGCGGTCGGAGCGCGCCAGTGGTCGTGCTCGACGCGGTCGCGCCGCAGCACCAGCACGGCGACGTTGACGCACACGAACACGCCGAGCAGCAGCAGGACGGTCGTGTCGGCGAGCGACTCGAGGTCGCCGAGCGCCAGCAGCAGCATCGCGAGCGCGGCGACGAACGCAATCGCCACCCACGGCGTCCGGCGCTCGCGGTGGATCCGGCCCATCGCCCGCGGCACGATCCCCTGCTGCGCCATCCCGTAGATCAGCCGCGACGCCATCACCATGTTGATCAGCGCGCCGTTGGTGAGCGCGAACAGCGCGATCGCCGAGAACACCTTCGTGTTCATCGCGATCGGCCCGAGCTGCACGACCTCGAGCAGCGGCCCGTCGGACGCCTCGAGGTCGTCGACCGGCACCGCCATGCCCGCGATCAGCGTGACGACGATGTAGATCGCGAGCGCGATCCCGAGCCCGAGGAACAGCGCCGGCGGGAACACGCGGCTCGGCTCGCGCGTCTCCTCGGCCACGTTGACGGAGTCCTCGAAGCCGATCAGCGCGAAGAACGCGAGCGACGCGCCCGACAGCATCGCGAGCGGCACCGCCTCGCCCGAGTTGAACTCGAGCGCGCGCCCCGGATCGCCGCCGCCGTCGAGGATGAACACGAGACCGATCGCGGTGACGAGCAGCAGCCCGGTCAGCTCGACCGCGGTCAGCCCGAGGTTGAGCGAGATCGACTCCTTGATCCCGCGGAAGTTGATCAGCGCGAGCAGCCCGAGGAAGACGACGCCGACGAGGATCTTCGGCAGCGTCACGAACTCCGACAGGTAGTCGCCCCCGAACGCCGTCGCGAGCGTGGCGGCCGACGCGACGCCCGAGCACATCACGGCGAACGCGACGAGGAACGTGAAGAACGGCCGCTTGAACGCCTTGTGCACGTAGAGCGCGGCGCCCGCCGCCCGCGGGTACTTGGTGACGAGCTCCGCGTAGGCCGTCGCGGTGAACGCGGCGAGCACGCCCGCGAGCAGGAACGACGTCCAGATCGCGCCCCCGACCTTGCCGGCGACCTCGCCGACCAGCGCGTAGATGCCGGCGCCGAGCACGTCGCCGATCACGAACACCGTCAGCATCGGGAGCGTGATCTCCTGGCGCAGCGGCGTGTGCTCGACGCTCGCGCCGGGGCTGGTTGCGGCGGTGGTCATGCCGCCGCTGTACCCGCGCAGGCGGCATGTGCAGCCGAGCGGCTGACGGCCCGCCCCCGGGGGAAGGGGCGGGCCGTCATTCATGTTTCGCCTGCTTTAGGCGATTGCCTTGCGCGCCGACTCGGAGTCGAGCCGGCGGGCCAACCGCGCGGCGACGTACGCCACCCTGCCGCGCAGGGGCGGCGGGTGCTGGCGTCGCAGGGGGACTACGACGTCGGGCACGTCGCGGACGCGGTCAGCGGCGTTCGCGCGGTACAGCTGGTCGTGCAGGAGGGAATGCATGGGGTGCGACTCCTGTGGGGTCTGGTGGTGGATATGGAGAGGAGCCGCCCGCGAGCGCCGGCGCACCGGCGGATGGGAGCGAAGGGACCGCTGACGGCAGCGATCGCGGGCGGCTCGTTGCCCGCGGACTTACTGCGTACTGCTCAGCTGGACTGGTCCAGCTAGGAGGCGCGCATGTCGGCGAGCAGGTTGCCGGCGTGGACGAGTCCACGCGCGGCCAGGTAGGAGATCCTGGTCTCGAAGCACGTGATGTTCGTCATCGGTCCTGCTCACCTCCTGCTAATGCGTCGCTCGATGCGGTCAAGCGACCGTACCAGGGTTCGAGGTCGGAACGCAAGTGGTGTTGCCCGTACTTCAGGCGCGGCAGGTTCGAACCCGGGCCCGGCTCAGCCGGCGGACACCAGCAGGGCGGGGCGCCGCATGGCCTCGAGCCAGACCGCTCGGGCGGCCTCACCGTTGGATTGCCACGCGCGGTCTCCCGCCGCCTCGAGGCGCTCGGCCACCCAGCCCGGGCCGGAGGCCGGCGCGCCGCCGTCGATCGCGGCGATGCCTTGGTGGCGCTCGGGCCCGAGCCGCTCGCCAGGCCCGGTCAGGATCTCGCTCAGCGTCTCGCCGCGCCGGATCCCCAGCAGCTCGATGTCCGGTACATCGCCAGGGCCCGCGGCGCGCCAGATGCGCTCAGCCAGCTCGCCGACGGACAGCTCGGCCGGATCGTGCAGAGTGCAGAGCACCTCGCCCTCGGCCGCGAGCAGCGCGCCGTGGGCGAGCGCCAGCGCGGCATGGGCGCCGGTGATCCAGAAGCGCATCATCCCGGTGTCCGTGACCGTCAAGGGGACGCCGGAGCGCGCTTGGCGCAGGAAGAGCTCCGACGCGCTGCCCGCGCTGGCGAGCACGTTGACCAGGCGCACGGCGCAGCGGTGGCCGCCGGTCCTGGTCGCCGCGTCGGCGGTCAGCTGCTCCATGAAGCGCTTGGTCCGCCCGTAGAAGCTCGCCGCCAGCGCTGCCTTGTCGGTCGAGGCCACCACCACCGTGTCGACGCCGGCCGCCTCGGCTGCGCGCAGCACGTTCCAGCTGCCCTGCAGGTTCGTGTCGACGAACTCCTCCGGCTGGATCTCGGCCCAGTCGACGTGCTTGTAGGCGGCGAGGTGGAAGACGACGTGGGGCCGCGCACGGTCGATCGCCGCCGCCAGCCGGCCACCGTCGCGGATATCGCCCAGCACGTGCTCGGTGGCCGCGAGCTGCTCCGCGCTGCGCCCGCGACGGTCGCCGGTCAGCGACGCCTCGTGGGAGTCCAGCAGCGTGATGCGCTCGGGGCGGAAGCCGTGCAGGAGCGTGGCGAGCCGGCCGGCGATCCAGCCGCCGCCGCCGGTGATCAGGACGCGGCGGCCGCCGAAGCGCTCCTGCAGCTCGAGCACCGCCGGCACCGGGTCGCGACGGCCGACGACGGCCTGCCAGTCGAACGCGTCCACCGGCAGCCGGCGGCGAGAAGCCGGCACTGTCGGCGCTCGGCCCGGCGGCGGCGCGAGCGCGCGCTCGATCGTGCGGTAGCCGGCCTTCATGTCGTGCGAGCTCCCGGGATCGGGCTCGTTGATCTCGGCGACGATGAACGGCACGCGCTCGCCGAGGCGGCGCACGACCGGGTCCAGCTCGAGCTCGCCGCTGCCGTACGGCAACCCCTCGCCGAGTAGTCCGTGCGCGTCGGAGACGTGCGCGACCTCGGTCAGCGGCAGCAGCTCCGTCACGTAGCGCCCGAGGTCCAGGTCGTCGTCGGAGGCGAGTCCGAGCAGCGACGGATAGGCGGCGGCGAAGTTGGCGAACAGCGCGGCGTGCGAGGTGTCGAGGGTCACGCGCAGGGCGTCGACGCGGCCGCACCACGCGCGCAGGTCGCGCCAGTGGCCGCCGACCGGCGTGAGGAACACGCCGCCGGTGCGCATGCGCAGCACGGGCGGCACGTTCTCGATCAGCGGCGTGACGCCCTGGGCTTCGCACGCGCTCGCGTAGAAGCGCAGGTACTCCTCGACCGCCGCGGAGTCGAGCTCGCCATGTGCGCGGTACTCGCGGGCGGTCAGCGGTACGAACAGGTGGATCGTCAGGACCTGGGAGCCGATGCGGGCCGCGAAGCGCGCCGACGCCTCGATGCCCCGGCGCGCCTCGTCGTCGAGCCGGTCCACCCGCACGAAGGCGCCGCTAGGCCAGGCGACCGGGCACTCGGCGGTGACCGCAAGGCCGCGCCCGGCAACGTCGCGGCCGACGGCGATGGCGGCCTCCAGCGCCGCTTCGCCGGCGACATGATGCGGGGCAAGGCACAGCTCCAGGCCACGCCACTCGCCGCCCGCCAGCCGGTCGGCGACCTGGCCGGGCTCGGGAGCGGCCTTCAGCAGCGGGATGGCGGCGGGGTGGCTCATCGCGGGGCGGCGGGATGGCGGCGGAGCCATTCGACATAGCTCCTGACGGCAGCGTCGATCGGACGGACGGTCAACCCTAGTCCCGCCACGTCCCCGTCGGCGGCATAGCCGGCGTCTTCGCCGGGCGGCAACTCGCCGCCCGGCGTCTCGATCGGCACGTCGGCTTCCAGGGCTTCGCGAACCAGCTCGGCGGCCCGCAGCAGCGTCATCGGATGGCCGCCGGCGAGCGTCAACGTCTCGCCCCAGCGGCCGCGGGCGGCGATCGTCTCGAGCCCGGCCACCACGTCGTCGACGTAGACGAAGTCGCGAACCCGCCGCGGGTCGCCCGGGATGACGATCGGCCGGCCTTCGAGCGCCCTTCGAGCGAACGCGGCGATCGCTCCCGTCGCACCCTCCCATGCGACCTGGCCCGGGCCGAACACGGACGTGAGCCGCGCGACGGTGGCACGGGCGGCGTGGTGGCGGCACGCCTCCTCGCCGAGCCGCTTGGACAGCCCGTACGTGTCCGGCGGCAGCTCCGGGGCCGCACGCACGGTCGAGGGGTAGATGAGCGCCGCGCCGTGCTCAAGGCAGCCGTCGAGCAGGTTCGCCGTCGTACCGACGTTCTCGCGCACCGCGTGCGCCGGGTCTTCGCGGGCGCGAGCGGGATCGGGGACGCCCGCGAAGTGCAGCACCACGTCGCGGCCGGCCAGGAGCGCGCGGGCGGCGGGATCGCCTGCGTCGACGCGCTCGGCGGCGAGGCCCGTGGCGTGCGCGCGTTCGGCACCGCCGGGTCGCGCGAGCCCGAGCACGTCGTGGCCGCGCTCGCCGAGCAGCGTCGCGGTACGCCAGCCGAGGAACCCGGTCACGCCGGTGACGAGGAACCTCACGGCGCCGCCCGCCGCAGGTACTCCCCCACGCTGTGCTCGTACTCGAGTTGCGGCGCGACGGCCCAGGCTGCGGCACCGGCCGGCTCGCGGCCCTCGGCCAGCGCCGCCACGTCGGCCACGGTGAGCGTCTCGGCCGCGACGTTGTAGGACGCGACGCCACCCGGCGCCGGCACCTCGCAGTCGAGCAGCAGCCGTGCGGCGTCGGCGACGTGGACGGCGCCGATCGTCGCGCGGCCGCCGCCGTCGAGCGTCAGCTTGGATCCCGCGGCGGCGAGCCGGCGGAACTTGTCGATCACGGTCTGCGACTCGGGCGCCTCGTGCTCCACGGGACTCGGCCCGTAGACGATCCCCAGCCGGGCGAGCGCGAGGCCGTAACCGCCGCGGCGGGCGTGCATGCCCAGCGCCAGCTCGGCGTAGATCTTCGACAGGTGCGCGAGGTCGCCCTGCTCGCCGTACGGCGCATCGGGCCGGATCTCCCCGCTGAGCCCGCCGCCGTAGACGTGCAAGGAGCTGCCGTAGACGAGCGCCTCCGCGTCCGCGGCTGCGACCGCCTCCGCGACGCGGCGCGCTCCGGTCAGGTTCGTCTGCTCCGTGTAGTCGGGATCGCGCTCGGAGATCGGCCGGCTCGCCTGCGCGGCCAGCAGGATCACCCGGTCCGGCCGGGCGGCGAGCAGCCGGTCCAGCGCCGCGCGGTCGCGGATGTCCGCCGTCTCGACCACCGCGCCGCGGCGCTCCAGCGCGTCGAGCTGCTCGCGGCGGGTCGCGTTCCAGTTGTCGGCCAGCACGACCTCGAGGCCGCGCGTCAACGCCAGCTCTGCGAGCGCTGCGCCGACGTAGCCAGCGCCGAGTACGAGCAGCATCCGGCTAGATCGCGTGGACGTGCGGTGCGCGCGGCACGACGTTGCGCGTGTCGACTACGAGCTTGGCCTGCTCCCAGCGTGGCTGCTTGAGGAACTCACGGTGCTGGGTGAGTAGCACGACGCAGTCGGCCGCGGCGACCTCCTCGTCGCTCCACGCGACGCTCGTGTGCTGCTCGCCGTCGAGGTCGAGCAGGGGGATGTGCTGGTCGCGGTAGCGCACGTCGCCTCCGCGCGCGACGAGCTGGCGGAAGATCTCCAGGCTCGGCGACTCGCGGACGTCGGCTACGTCGGCCTTGTAGGCGACGCCCAGCAGCAGGATCCGCGAGCCCCTGATCGGGCGACCGGCGTCGTTGAGCGCATCGCCCACCTTCTGCAGGACGAAGCCCGGCATGTGCGCGTTGACCTCGTGCGCGGCGTCGATCAGCTGAGCAGAGTAGCCGTACTCGCGCAGCCGCCACGCCAGGAAGTGCGGCACGACCGGGATGCAGTCTCCGCCCAGCCCTGGGCCCGGGTAGTGCGGCAGGAAGCCGAACGGCTTGCTGGACGCCGCCTCGATGACCTCCCACGAGGAGATCCCCAGCCGATCGCACATGATGCACAGCTCGTTGGCGAGCGCGATGTTGACCGCGCGGAACGTGTTCTCGTGGAGCTTCGCCGTCTCGGCCACGATCGGGCTCGAGACCGGAACCACCGTCTCCACGATCGTCTCGTAGAGCAGCATCGTGCGGCGCAGGCACTCCGCGCTGACGCCCGCGACCAGCTTGGGCGTCGTGCGCACGTCCCACTGCCTGTTGCCCGGGTCGACCCGCTCGGGCGCGTAGCCGAGGAACACGTCCTGGCCCACGACCGCCCCCGTGCGCTCGAGGATCGGTCGGATCACCTGCTCGGTCGTGCCCGGATAGGTCGTCGACTGCAAGATCACGAGCTGCCCCTGGGACAGCTGCTCGGCCACGGACTCCGCCGCCGCCACCACATAGGAGAGGTCCGGGGTGCGCGTCTTCGAGAGCGGCGTCGGTACGCAGATCGTCAGCGCGTCGATCGTGGAGACCGCGGAATAGTCGGTCGTCGCCGTCAGCCGGCCCTCGACGCGCGCGAAGCGCTCCACCGGCACGTCGACCAGATACGAACGCTGCTCGCCGATCGCCTTCACGCGCTCGCCGTCCAGATCGATCCCGACGACGTCGAGCCCTGCCTCCGCGAACGCCATCGCCAGCGGCAGCCCCGCGTAGCCGAGGCCCACGATTCCCACGCTCGCCGCCCGGGAGGCGATCCGTTCGTCGAACTCTGATGTGGAGAGGATCTGGCTCATCGACGCTGAAGCTAGCAAGCGACCGGATTGCCGCTGCGCTATACCAACCCATGATGTCCTTCGGCGAGTCACTCCAAGCGCTGGCCGAGGACGGGACTGCCCTGGTGGGCTTCGCGCTCGCCGCGGTCCTGGTCCTCGTGCTCACGCCGCTTGTCGGCCGGCTGGCGCCGCTGATCGGCGGGGTCGACGACAAGGTCGACCGCCCGCGCGTGCATCAGGGCGCGATCCCGCGCATCGGCGGCCTCGCGATCGTCGCCGGCATCCTCGTCCCGACGGCGATCCTGATCGACCTCGACGGCCCGTACCTGGGGATCTTCGCCGGGACGCTGCTGGTGGCGGCGCTCGGCCTGTTCGACGATCTGCGCGGAGTGACGCCGAGCACGAAGCTAGCGGGCGTGACGCTGATCGCGCTGGTGCCGGTGATCGGCTTCGACGTCACGTTCGAGCACGTGACGCTGCCGGGCATCGGCGACCACGACCTCGGCTGGGCCGCCTATCCGCTGACGATCCTGTGGATCACGTTCCTGGCCAACCTCGTCAACCTGATCGACGGGATGGACTCGCTCGCCGCCGGGATCGTGGCGATCGCGGCCGCCGCCTTCGCGATCCTCTCGGCGTCCTTCGGCCGCATGGACGCCGCGGTGCTCTCGGCCGTCGTGTGCGGCTCGACCTTCGCGTTCCTGTACCACAACTACCACCCGGCGAAGATCTTCATGGGCGACTCCGGCGCGCTCGCGCTCGGCTTCCTGCTCGCCACCCTCGCGGTCGACGGCGTGCTCAAGACGGCCGCCGCGATCACGCTCGTCGCGCCGCTGCTCGTGCTCGCGGTGCCGATCCTCGACACGTCGTTCGTGGTGCTCAAGCGGCTGAAGTACCGCCGCCCGCCGTGGCGGGCGGACCACAACCACTTCTATCACCGGTTCATGCGGATCGGCTTCTCGCAGCGGCGCACGGCTGCTTACCTGCACTTCTGGGCGCTGATGACGGCCGGCTACGCGCTGCTCGCGCGCTTCGTGCCGCCGCGCCCGCGCGGCAACTGGGACCTCGAGCGCTCGCTGCTGCTGACCGGGGCCGGCCTGCTGGTGATCGGCGCCTCGGTGTGGATGGTCTACTCGCTCGAGATCCTGAAGGCACGCCACTTCCAGGCCGTCGGGCTCAAGCGCTTCGGCGCCGCGGAGGCGGCCGAGGAGCTCGAGCCGGAGTCCGAGGAGGCGGTCGAGCGCGCGCTCGAGGCGCGCGCTTAGGTCCCGGGAAGAGCGAGCTCCAGCAGCTCGGCCGGGTTGCGCCGCACGCGGTCGCGCAGGGTGCCCGCGGGCTTGGGTTCGAAGCTGATCGCCGCGGGGTCGCGCAGCAACTGCAGGCGGCCTTCGCGCACGAGCTGCTCGTCGACGCCTCCGAGCGGGCCCTCGAACATCGACCAGACGGGCGTGCCGAGCACGGCCGCCTCGCGGTTCATCGTGCCGCCCGCGGACACGAGGACGTCGGCGAGCGCCACCAGGCTGCGGCCGTCGAGGGTGTGCCGCGGCACCACGACGCGCTCGAGGCCGAGCGCGCGGATGTCCGCACGCTGCTCGTCGGTCCGTGCGAGGACGACGCTGTGCACGCGCGGGTCGGCGGCGGCGCGGCGCAGCACCCGCGCCACCAGCGGCGTCTCGGAGCCGCCGAGGTAGAGCGCGTACGACGGGGCGGTGCGGACGACGCACAGGACCTCCGCTCCGTCGACGCCCAGCTGTGTCAGGACCGCGCGGTCGGGCTCGAAGTCGGATAGGTAGTACTCCTCCTTGAGCCCCGGGTAGCGGACGAGCTTGGAGCCGCGCGCGCCGTAGCGGGCCAGCCGCTCGGGCGGGATCGCGTCGGGCACGAGCACGCGGTTCGCGAGCCGGCAGTTCAGATGGTGTTGGAGCGCCGCCCACTCGTAGTCGAACATCGTCGTGTTCGGGATCCGCAGGGCACGGGCGACGACCGGCACGTCGGTGGAGCCGTGCGCGAGCGCGCGGTCGAAGCGCCCGGAGCGCGCCCAGCCGATCAGCCGGCGCGTCCGGTCGGCGGCGGCGAGCGCCTTGTCGCGCCGGTGGACGCCGCCGTAGCGGCCGACGACGGTGTGCGGCCGGCCCCACTGCTCGAGCAGCTCGACGGTGTGCGACAGCGGGCGCGCGGTCAGCGCCACGTCGTGGCCCGCGTCCAGCAGGCGCTCGACCAGCGGGCGCAGCACGATCACGTGTGCCGTGTTGGTGAAGTCGACCCAGATCCGCACGGTGGCGGCGGTGTCTAGCATGCCGTCGCCATGAAGGCGTTCGTTACCGGTGGAGCCGGCTTTATCGGCTCCAACCTCGTCGACGCGCTGGTCGAGCGTGGCGACGAGGTCGAGGTGCTCGACGACCTCTCGACCGGGCGGAGGGAGAACCTCGCGCGCGCGCTGTCCCGTGGCGCCGTGCTACGCGAGGGCGACGTGCGCGACGGCGAGCGGGTCGCCGCCCTGGTCGCCGCCGCGGCGCCCGACGTGCTGTTCCACCTCGCCGCGCAGATCGACGTGCGGCGGGCGGTCGCCGACCCGGGGTTCGACGCGGACGTCAACGTCGGCGGGACGATCAGCGTGCTGGAGGCGGCCCGCCGAGCCGGCGTGGCGCGCGTGGTCAACTCCTCCACCGGAGGTGCGATCTATGGCGAGGCCAGCTTGATTCCGACCACGGAGGAGACGGTCCCGGCGCCGCTCGCCCCCTACGGGCAGAGCAAGCACGCCGCCGAGGGCTACTGCGCGCTCTACGGGCGCCTGCATGGCGTCTCGAGCGTCTCCCTGCGCTACGCCAACGTGTACGGCCCGCGGCAGGACCCGCACGGAGAGGGCGGCGTCGTCGCGATCTTCTGCGGCAAGCTCGTCGAAGGTGGCCGCGCGGTCGTGTTCGGCGCAGGCAGCCAGACGCGCGACTACGTCTACGTCGGCGACGTCGTGGCCGCCAACCTCGCCGGAGCGGCGTCGGCGTGGGAGGGCGCCTGCAACATCGGCACCGGGAGCGAGACGACGGTGCTCGAGCTCGCGGCCGCGCTGCGCGGGCTCGCCCGCTCGGGCCCGCTCGAGGTCGAGCACGCGCCGGAGCGCCCGGGCGAGGTCGAGCGCAGCGGCGTCGACCCCGCGCTGGCGCGTGCGGTGCTCGGATGGGAGCCCCGTGTGGGGCTCGCCGAGGGCCTCCGGCTGACGCTGGCGAGCGTCGACGGCGGCAGCCACAGCGACTAGATCTGGGTCACGGCGGCCGGCGTCGCGAGCTGCGCGTAGAGCGGGTAGCGGTCCGCAATCGCGGTCACGCGCTCGGCCAGCTCGGCCTTGGCATTGTCGAAGCCCGGCTGCAGCGCGGCGGCGATGATGCGGCCGATCTCGGTGAAGTCGCCGGCCTGCACGCCGCGCGTGGCGAGCGCGGAGGCGCCCACGCGCAGGCCGGAGGAGACTGCCGGCGGGCGCGGGTCGAACGGGACGGCATTGCGGTTGACCGTGATTCCGATCTCGTGCAGCCGGTCCTCGGCCTGCATGCCGTCGAGCTCGGAGTCGCGCAGGTCGACCAGCACGAGGTGCACGTCGGTGCCGCCGGTGAGGACGTTGACGCCGTTGCCGGCTCCCAGCAGCTCCGACGCGACCGCCTGCGCGCCCGCCACCGTGCGCTCCTGGCGCTCCCGGAACGCCGCCGAGGCGGCGATCTTGAACGCGACCGCCTTGCCCGCGATCGCGTGCTCGAGCGGCCCGCCCTGCTGGCCCGGGAAGACGGCCGAGTCGATCTTCTTGCGGTACTCCTCGCGGCACAGGATCAGCCCGCCGCGGGCGCCGCCGAGCGTCTTGTGCACCGTGCTTGTGACGACGTCGGCGTACGGCACCGGGTCCGGGTGCAGGCCGGCCGCGACGAGCCCGGCGAAGTGCGCCATGTCGACCATCAGGGACGCCCCGACCTCGTCGGCGATCGCCCGGAAGCGCGCGAAGTCGAGCACCCGCGGATACGCCGACCAGCCGGCGAGCAGCAGCTTCGGCCGCCGCTCGCGCGCGATCCGCGCGACCTCGTCCATGTCGATCAGGTTGTCGTCGGGCGAGACCTCGTAGGGCGCGATGTCGTAGAGCCGGCCCGACACGTTGATCTTCATGCCGTGGCTGAGGTGCCCGCCGTGCGGCAGCGCGAGGCCCATGATCGTGTCGCCCGGCTGCAGCAGCGCGTGGTAGACCGACGCGTTCGCCTGCGCGCCCGCGTGCGGCTGCACGTTCGCGTGCTCGGCGCCGAACAGCGCCTTGGCGCGGTCGATCGCCAGCTGCTCGATCACGTCGACGTGCTCGCAGCCGCCGTAGTAGCGCTTGCCCGGATAACCCTCGGCGTACTTGTTCGTGAGCACGCTGCCCTGGCACTCCAGGATCGCCTCGGGGACGAAGTTCTCCGACGCGATCATCTCCAGCGTCCGCTGCTGGCGCTCGAGCTCGCGGCCGATCGCCTCGGCGACTTCGGGATCGACGTCGGCGAGCGGGCGCTCGAAGTAGTCGGGCGGAAGGTCGGTCATGGGTCGAGCACCGTACCAACCGCCTCGGGCGCGACCAAGCCGGCGCGTACGACGGCCCATTCGCCGGCCTCCTCGTAGCGCCGCAGGTCCACGACCGTCGACGGCGTGCCCGGCAGCTCGCCGCCGTCGAGTACGAGGTCGGCGCCGGTGCGGATCGGCGACGGGACGTCGGCGAGCCGGCACGCGTCCGCGCCGCCCGCGCGGTTCGCGGAGCTCTGCAGCACGGGCACGCCGGCGCCGGCGAGCAGCGGAACGTCGGGCACCCGCAGCCCGAGCGTCGCGGGGTCCGGGCCGCACGCGAGCGGAAAGCGCCGCTCGGGGTTACGCAGCAGCAGCGTGACGCCGCCGGGCAGCAGCCCTGCGATCGCGCGCCGCACGCGCGGTCCGAGCTCGGGCAGCGCGCGCAGCGCCGGCTCGAGCGAGAAGAACATCACCGCCGCCGGCTTGTCCGGCCGCCGCTGCTTGAGCGCATACAGGCGCTCGACCGCGCGCGCCGACGCGGGATCGCAGGCGAGCCCGTAGACCGTGTCCGCGGGGAACACGACCACGCCACCTGCCCGGATGCAGCGCTCGAACGCCGCGGCGCTCAACGGCGGCCGACCAGCACGCGCTCGATCCCGGCCAGGTCGGCGACCGTCTCGACGCCAGGGAAGCCGGCCTCGCGCATCAGCCCCCGTACCGCGGGCGCCTGCCCGGCGCCGATCTCGAGCGCCACGGTGTGCGCGGCCGTCGCGCCGGCGGCCGGCAGCAGCCGCCGGATCACGTCGAGCCCGTCGGGGCCCGAACGCAGCGCGAGCGCCGGCTCGAAGCCGACGATGTCCGGCGCCAGCTCGGCGCCGTCCTCGACGTACGGCGGGTTCGACACGACCGCGTCGACCGGCCCGGGGACGCCCGCGAGCAGGTCGCCGTGGCGGAGCTCGACTGCCAGCCCGAGCCGCGCCGCGTTCGCCCGCGCCACGTCGAGCGCGTCCGCGCTCGAGTCGGTCGCGACGACCTCGAGGTCCGGTCGCTCCGACTTCAACGCGAGCGCGATCGCGCCCGAGCCGGTGCCGACGTCGCACACGCGCGCGCCGCGCGGCAGGTTGAGCAGCGCCTCGACGAGGTGCTCGGTCTCCGGGCGCGGGATCAGCACGCGCGGGTCGACGGCCAGCTCGATCGAGCGGAAGCCCTTCGAGCCGAGGATGTACGCGACCGGCTCGCGCTCGCGCCGCCGCGTCGCGTACTCCCGGAAGCGGCGCGCGGCGTCGGGCTCCAGCGCGCGGCCCGGGTCGGCGACGATCGCCGCGCGGTCGACGCCCATGGCGGCGGCCAGCAGCAGCTCGGCGTCGAGCCGCGGCGTCGCGGACCCGGCCGCGGTCAGCGCGATCACGGCGGAGTCGAGCGCGTCGCGCACGCTCGTGCGGCCGATCAGCCGGTCCGGGGAGCGGGGCACGTCCCGCAAGGTACCGGGCGCCCGCCGCCGATCAGGCGGCGGCGGCGTCGAGCCGGCGGCGCTTCTCCTCGTCCTGCAGCGCCGCGGTGAACTCGTCGAGCTCGCCCTGGAGCAGCTGGTCGAGGTTGTGCGCCGTGAGCTTGATCCGGTGGTCGGTCACGCGCCGCTCGGGGAAGTTGTACGTGCGGATCTTCTCGGCCCGCTCGCCGGTCCCGACCTGGGCCGAGCGCGCCGCCGCCTGCTCCGCCTGCTGCTCGGCCAGCTTGGCCTCGTAGAGCCGCGCGCGCAGCACCTTCATCGCGCGCTCGCGGTTCTGCAGCTGCGACTTCTCGTCCTGCATCGACACGACGAGCCCCGTCGGCAGGTGGGTGATCCGCACGGCCGAATCGGTCGTGTTGACGCTCTGCCCGCCCGGCCCGGTCGAGCGGTAGACGTCGATCTTGAGCTCGTTCGGGTCGATCTCGACC